>OBEQ012544223.1_pt1 | contig 24354 bp, 19 predicted proteins | sample 1670901 | NCBI WGS metagenome assembly OBEQ01 (sample SAMEA104232315, study PRJEB22302) | groundwater metagenome | biome: forest; feature: aquifer; material: groundwater | place: USA | collected 2011-08-07 | depth 5.4 m | reverse complement strand
CAATGGTTTTTGCAAACATTGTTGTGAGATAAAAAGGTCTTTTAATCAAAAGAAAAAGTACTGTAAGGGGCAAAAGCAAAACCAGCAAAAATAGCTTAATCCATAAAAAAATTGTTACACCAAAAATTTTAGGCTTTAACAGAATATCACCAATAAAGAACGGAAATCTGTTTGCAATAAAGCCTTCCAAGCCAAGCATATGCCTGTTACGCAAATTAAAAATTCTTCCTGTGTTTTTAACTAGATACAGTGACTTCCCAAGCTTAAAATACCACTTGTGCAGATATTTTACTGTAAGTCTATCTGAACTAACAGGGTGATATAAAGCAGCATAAGGCCAGTATAAAATCTTAAATTTATTTATCATTGCAAACCAGAAAAACTCTGTATCTTCACACACGCCACTTTGTCCTGCGCCAAGATCTTCTCTAAACGGACCAAGCTTTTCAAAGATTTCTTTTTTGACTAAAAATGCAGCACCAATTGGATTTTTTGCTTTTCTATTTGGATACTGAAGAGTCTCTACTCCAAGCTCATGCACAGGAAGAAAACTTTGAATTAAACCAAATGGTTTTTTAAATGTAAGCCAAAAAGGTATTTTTGTAATCTCGTGCCAATCCGGAAGAACTCTAAACCCAAATATTTGAAATTCAGGGAATTCCTGTATTCCAAATAAAGTATTGCTTACAAATTCTTTCGGTATTAAAACATCATCATCTACAAAGAGTAACAATGAGCCTTTCGATGCAAGAATGCCTGAGTTTCTGGCATTCGATAAACCTATTTTTGGTTCAAAAAGATAATTTATTTTTAAATTACTGCCTTCACAAAATGCATATGCAACTTCTTTTGTGTTGTCACTTGAGTTATTATCTACTATGACAATTTCCCAATTAATATTTTCAATATCTCTTTGAGAACCAAGACACTGAACAAGAGTAGCTAATTGTTTTGCTCTGTTTCTTGTACAAACAATTACTGAAAGCTCAACTTGTGTTTTTTGCTCAACCATATGAATGAAAATTTATTTAAATTAGAAACATATAATTATTCTCTGCCAAAAGAGTTAATTGCACAATATCCTTTGGAAAAACGTGATGAGTCCAGGCTGCTTTACTATAAAAAAGACAAAAATACTATTAATCATCATATATTCCGAGACTTGCCAGAATTATTATCAGATAATGATGTACTAATTTTAAATAACACAAAAGTTTTACAGGCAAGATTTTATGCGGAAAATGAAAAAGGCAAAAAAATTGAAATCTTACTGGTTAGTCCAATCAGCCCAGATAATTTAACATGGAAAATATTAGCAAGTCCTAGGAAATATTTACATGCCGTAGACGCGTTGCATGCAACGCCTCTACAAAAATCAATAACAATTCTCGATCCTGACACCATTAAATTTAACTCACACAAAGATTTAGAAATAATTTTAAATCAAGTTGGCACGATGCCTTTGCCTCCTTATATAAAAAGAGAACCAGAAGAATTAGACATGAATCGCTATCAAACAGTCTTTGCAAAAGAGTCTGGTGCTGTTGCTGCACCAACTGCTTCATTGCATTTCACTGAAGAGCTTATAAATAGACTAAAAGAAAAAGGAGTTGAGATTTTATGCATTACTCTTCATGTTGGACCGGGGACTTTTCTCCCTATTAGAACAGACAATATTTTTGATCATAAATTAATTCCTGAATCGTTTTATATTCATGAAGAAGTTTGGGGAAAAATTCAAACTGCAAAAAAGAATAAGAAAAGAATTATTGCTTGTGGTACCACAACTGTAAGGGCTCTTGAATATGCTAGTAGAATTAATAAATATAGTGGCTTAACAAGTCTGTTTATTACTCCTGATTTTGAATTTAAAATAGTTGATGCATTAATTACAAACTTTCACCTGCCAAAGACTACTCTACTTGTTCTTGTCAGTTCATTTATAGGCTGGGACAAAGTTAAAGAAATCTATAATGAAGCAATTAGAGAGAAATATCGCTTTTTTAGTTATGGAGATGCAATGTTTTTAAATCTGTGATGCACTTTTAACTTTTTTAAATTCTCTTCCTTGTAGAATTAACTCCAGTTTACGAAACGGAAAGAATTATGAGCATAAGAACAGGTGATGTATCTTCAAAGCCTCGTATAAGTACTAGGCCAGCTGTTGTTAGTAACCCTATTATAAATTCACAAAATGGAAATGGCTCAGCTCCTAGAACTATTTCACCAATTTCACGTTTCCCAGATACAGCTACTTATCAAAAAGAAAGAATAATAACCTCTCAACCTTTAAAATTTATTTCATATGTAGACTCAACACCAGGCAAAGTAAAAGTACACCTAAAAGGGCTCAACGAAACTATAATAAGAGAATATGATCCTGGAGAAATTCCAGATCCTTCAGAAACTCCAAGAAATGAAATAAGATTAAAAGGCATCAGACCTAAAATCCTAAGACAGGCAAGATTAGTTTCAAAAGAAATTCTCCAAGAGTGGAAAAGAGCACATGAAATAAAAGCAGAGTATAAGCGTACAAGACAAGCATATAATACTGAGCTGAAAGATTCTTTTAAATATCGAGTAGAACCCACCGAAGAAGACGAAGAAGTTGGTGAAAAAAGAAAAGTAAAAGTACGTTATAAATCCACAGAAGCAAAAAGCGCAATCAGAGAACGTTTAGCAGAATTAAAAGAACAAAGCAATAAACATCCTTTCTGTAATCTTTACGGGAAAAACACTACTGTTTCAATGGATAGCTTCACCCAAGTGTTCTATGAAAAAACAAATGGGCTTATTACTATCGGTGAAATTGAAAGTGATTTTCTGGATGATGTAGGATTTAAGAGTTTGGTTGCATTTTTATGTCTGAGAAAAAACAAGAAAAGTGGTTTTACAGCTCTGCCATTTGGTTTTCTTGATCACACAGACCCAGAGCTCCATAAAAAGATAGAAATGCTTGGCAGATATTTTGTTGTAAATGTTTCAGGAGTTGATACTGTAGAAAAAGCAGAGCAGTTTAAAAATTGGTCTGGAAGCTTCAGTAAAAATGGACTTCAACTATTAAACAAAATTATTTCTGGTGATGAACTGTTAAAATATCTTTTCCCAGGGTATCCAATTAGACCTTGGCTTGTGTATGGAATGAACAAATGGCAAGGTGAAGGTGTAGATGAACAAGAAGTAAAAGGTGTTCTCACACAAGCATGCAAAGAAGCCTTTCTAGATCAAGAAGGTGTTGTAAATGAAGACTTAATTATCAATCCGGAAAGAGTTGCTGAAGTTGATTGGGGAAAAGTATTTTGGGATAAAAAATATGGTTTAAGAGGAGCCATTGGACAGTGTCCATTTTTTGCAAGCGCTCTTGATGGTTTAGAGCTTGCTGTTCCTGGAGTTATCGGAAATAAACCTGAACAAATTCCAAGAGCTAAATTTAAATATCCAAACAAATGGACTGATGGAAATGCTTTAGGTTTAATTGATGAGCTAACAAGATATATAGTTGAAATCAAATTAAATCTTTTTGATGAAGAGGGAAGAGTTAGCGCTGCTAAAATAAAAGAAATCCCTGACTGGGGAACACAATATAACGATGAATGTGCTGGCTGCCTAAGAAGGTCAGGAGTAGGAACGGCTTATGAAGCTTTAAAACGTGTTTACCCAGCCTTGTTTGGATGGGGTGAAGATCACATTGAACCTGGAAGTATAAGATTCAATGGAATGTGGAAAGGGGAAGAAGGAATAAAATTATTTAAGCTTAAATTTGCAAAAAGCATTCACTCTGTTTTTGAGCAATTAAAAGAAGTTGGGGTTGAAGGCTTTGAAGATCATGAAGTAAGGTTTTTTCCTAATATGAAAAATCCTTTGCATATAACTAGAAACGATTTAATTAATTTAAAAAATTATTACATTATTAAAAAAATAAGCTGGCTTGATCATTTTCTTGCATTTGGACTTACAGCAGGTTACTTGGACGTAGCAGGAACCACTGAAAATGCTTTTGAAATTTTGCTTGGCAAGAAAAGTAAAAAAACTTCCTGCTTTGGTGAGACTGATATTCCTGCAGATGACGTAGCAGAAAGAACACCAATGAGAACTCAGCTCATAAGTGATCTGCTCAAAGATCTAAGAAATCTACACTCTCCTACAAGAATTAGAGTTAAAGGGATATATTATGAAACAATAGGAAGCGAAAGGGGTGAAAAAGGAAAGAAAGGAATAATCCGCCTTGAGAAGACCTGCTTAAATAATGCTCTTGAATACAGGCCTCCCAGCGATATTTCTGAAGTTACAAGCGCATTATACGAGGCATTTGCTGCTTCTATTATTCCTTCTCCAACAAAAGACAAAAGTGGCAGTGGACTTGATCGCTCAACAGCACTTGAAAAAATATTAATTGCAAAATATCCTGCCAATATAAATCAAGGAAAACTTATTTTATCGGATAGAAGATTAAGTCATTTACTGAAATTTCTAAGAGAAAATGTCATTGACAATGTAAATATTGATGATGAATTAAAAGCATATCTCAAAAATTTAATTGACCGGGTCCGTCATTTGAAAAAGCCCCATGATAGTCCAAGAGATCTATTACTAGCAGCTGCTGAAACTGGGAAATCAAACCCAATAAAGAATAATGCCTTTAATACTTTAAATCAAATATTAGAACACATGGCTGAACTTGTTGCTGAACATGAAATATGTTATTTAAGACTAAACGATTCAAATACTGTTTACTATGACAATATATTTAATCAACTATCATTTGAAGAAGTTGACAATGAAGAACCATTAGCTGAAGCTGAAGAAGAAGAGGAGGCTGACGAAGTAGAATCTACAGCAGAAGTTGAAGAAAGCAATGAAGTAGAAGAAACAAAACCTGATGATGACGATGACATAGAGCTTATTTCTGGTCAATTTGAAGAAATCCTTGATGAGACAAATAGAATTTGCACTGGAGCATTAACACTTACTGGAGATGCCAAAGTTAAAGAAGACAAAATAGTCGAAACTCTAAAGTATGTGGCAAGAGATAAAACCCATTTAAGAAAACATGTAACTGAATTTTTGCATATGGCAGAAGGAGGAGATCTCTTAGCTTTAATTAGAATGATCATTCAAATAGAAGAACGCTCAAGATTACGCTCATCGGATAGATTTGATTATCCTTCACTTAGAGCAAAAGCACTTCTTGCTATGCACATAGATTCTATTGCTATTGATCCATCACTAAATAATGATGATGGCTTTCTTGAAAGTCCTGAAATTAGTAGCTCAGAAGATTCACCTCGAGTCGTAAGCCTAGAAAAAGTTGATAAAGAATTATTTTCGCTTATGCCCGAATGGTGGCCTATGGATACAAAATCTAGAAAAACTCCTTTGGCAGTACCTCTCTTATATAGAAACAATGTTGTCTATATTGGAGTACCAGAAGGATTTAATCCATTAATGCTCAAAGATATTTCAGACAAATTGAACTGTAGTGTTGAGCATAGAATTATAAAACCCGAAAGCTGGAGAGAACTTCTTGATTTTTACACTACACATGCTAAGCCAAGTGGAAATTTAGAAAGAGGTAGATTAAGAACCTTTATCTCAAAAGCAGAGGAAGCCTTAATTATTCAAAATGTAGCGAGTCTTAGGTTGGCTGCCTTAAGATATGCAGAACAAAAATAGATTTAAACCCTTTAACCAAATATTCATCTATCAATAAAAGAAAAATCTGAAAAAGAAAAAAAATCTTCAAGTTATTCATTTAACAATGAACGGCATTGCTGCAGCTATGCAGGAAACTGGATAGGGATTAAATTTTTAGAACAGAAAGAAAAAATTTTGGGTTAAGGGCAATATGAAGAAATGTAAACAGAAAGATTCTTGCTTGTTGTGCCTATATTATTCAAAGTTTCACAAGTAATAGTTAATTTATTTTTTTGTTTTGATTCATTTTAACAAGATATATTTTTCTGATTTATAATTTTTAATCACACAATAACTCTGAGATTTTTTATGCAAGACATATACAAAATTTTGTTCATGCATTAAAAATAATCAAAAGCAAATTCAGACATCTATTTAAAAATTACAGATTATCTGTATCGTAGGTCTAAATGTAGCTTAGAGAGCGGATTATCTGAATCAGGCCGGGAAATAAAGAAAACATAAAAGGAGATAAAAAAATGCCTATTGAACCAGTTGGTGGAGTATCAGCACAAGGATTAAATATTCCAGAAAGAGTAGTCGGTACACCAGGTGAAAACGACTCAGTTTCAACAACTACTGGTTCAGCTAATGGACCGGCTATAAATGTAAGTGGGCTTGCAAAGAATGCAGCTTCACTAGGTGAACTACTAAAAATTGCAAGAACTTCTGTAACTTTAGAAACACAAGCCATTAAAAATGAAAGGCTTTCTTTTGATAAATATTTTGAGAGTGTTGTTGAAAATCCAAATCTAATTAGATTATCTGCTCAAAGAGCTTATGACATGGTTTTAACTAAAGGGAGAAAAGCTATTGAAATAGATGGTGAAATGATTTATGACTATGAATTCTTTAAAAACCCTGTGGATCCAAGAGATGCAATTTCAGGTGCAAAAAAAGCAATACACGAGTTTGTAGAGGCTCTTGGTGGTGCTGCAAAAGAAACAGGCCCAGATCAACGAATTATTTTGCTTGGTGGTCCAGTAAGTACTGCAAAAACTACTATAGCTAGAGCATTATTTAGAGGACTTGAAGCAAACTCTGCTACTGAAGAAGGAAAAATGTTTGCTCTTGGATGGAACCTTAGAAATGACAAAGGTGAACCACTTAAAAACAAAAATGGCGAATTACTTTTTAAACATGTAGATCCAGACAAGTCCTGTGAAATGTATGAAGATCCTTTAAATGTAATTCCTCTTGACGCAAGAAAGAAAATTCTAGATTCATTAAATGAAAAAAGACTGAGTAATGCAAAAGAAGCAGGAGTTCCATTAGATTATCTACTAGGTACACATTCACAGTTATGTCCTAGTTGCCAAGATATATTTAACAAGCTTGTTGAATACCATAATGGTGACATGGAAAAAGTCTTAAGCCAAGTTGTAGCAAAAAGACTAATTTTAAGTGAAAAAACAAGAACTGGAATTACATTTTTTGGGGCAAAAGATGAAAAGAGCCATAATGCAAGTGAACTTTCTGGCAGCGTAAATGTTAGAAAGCTTCTACAAATAGGAACAGACAGCGATCCACAAGCCATTACACTCGACGGTGATGTACTAAAAGCTAATAGAGGTGGGGTACACTTTGGTGAATTCTTAAAACTTCCAAATGAAATCAGATACCCACTCTTAGATGGAGCACAAGATAGAACCTTAAAAGTTGCCAGAAATGCAATGGTAGACTTTGACAGCATACTTATCGCTACTACTAACATGCCTGATTGGAGAAAAGTAGCTAGAGATGAGCATCAAGAGGCTATTAGAAGCAGAATACTTCCCGTAACAGTACCATACTTAGACAGAATTCAAGATGAAATGGGAATCTATCAAAAAACTTTTTCCATTAAAGCTAAACAGCTTGGTATTCATGAGGCCCCTCACTCACTTTGGTTAGCTTCACTTTGGGCAATAGCTACCCGTTTGGTTCCGCCTAAACATGCAAACCTTACAATAATACAAAAGGCCTATTTATATAGTGGAAAGAGAATGCCTGGGTTTACAGATCAAGAAGTCACCCAATTAAAAAGAGATGTAGGTTCTGAAGAAATGGAGCTTTTAAAAGGTATCTCTCCAAGAGACGTACAAGATACACTCGCTTCAGCTCTTGAACATCCAGATGTTACTGATAGAGAAAAAGGTACAAGATGTGTAGATCCATTTATCATCGTTGATGCATTAAAGAAGCGCCTGCAAAAGCCAATAGCAAATGCAACTGCAGAAGATAGAAAAAGCTGGCTTTCAAGGCTAGCTGAAGTTGAAGAAGAATTGGATAAAAAACTTCTCAATGATGTCAGAAGAGCAGTAAGTGGAGATGAAAAAGAAGTAGAAAACCTTTTCAATAATTACATTATGCATGTAAAAGCCTATGTTAAGAGAGAAAAGGTAAAAGATCCTCTCCAAGCTAACAAACTGGTAGAACCTAATAGATCACTTATGAAATCTATTGAAGATAAAATGGATATTTCTGATGGAAGACGTGATGATTTTAGAAGAGGTTTGATTGAGCAGATTGGTGCTTTAAGTATTGAGGGAAGGAAATATACCGTTAATACTGATGAAAGATTGAAATATGCTATAGAAGAGGCATTGCTTGAAAAACACAAAGACGTAACTCTTCCAACCCTAAGCTCAGAGTTTGCAAATGAAGATCAAAGAAAGAAATTAGATACAGTAAGAGGACGATTAATGGATGATCTTAATTATTGCAAACACTGTGCAGCAATAGCTATGAGACGAGCCCAGGCTCCTGATAGCAGAGGTAAATAGATAAGACACCGTGGTTCAGATTTTACCAATTGGGCAGAACATACCAGCTCGTGCTATAAAAGCAGTTAACGATCGTATTGAAAATGACCAAGACCCTGGTGTTTATTCTCAATCAAATACTGAACCAGATAGTAGAGCAGTTCTTTCTAAGGGTACAGAATTTCCTTCTGGTTACAAAGTAGCAACAGCTATAGGCAGAGGAATTATTGGACAAGGTAGCTACCTAGTGTCTGAAGAAACAAACCCTGAGTATTGGAACTGGAATAAAAAAATCTTTGAGGTATCAAAGAGAGAAGGACTTGATCCATACGATGTAGTTTATTCTGTATGCAGACGAGATAGACTTCTAAAAACTGCTGCAAGGGGAGGTTTTGCTGAAAATCTTTCCCATTGGAAAAATGGAATGGATTATTACGATCTTTATAAAGGTCACGAGTTTAATATTTCAAGGATTTACGAAATGATCATTAATAACGATCCATCTTTTGCATATCTTCTTGATGGGAATGACCTTGTTGATCAAAAGCTTGTCATGTGTCATTGCATGGGACACTCTGACTTCTTTAAAAATAACATTAACTTTAGATTCACAAACAGAAATATGTTAAACAGAATAGCTGAACACAAAAAATATCAGCAAAAAGTACTAAATGAGGAAAATGTTTCTGTCCTTGAAATGGAAAAGTTTTTAGAAAGGGCTTTTTCAATAGATGGTCTAATTGACTATTCAAGTCTCGAGCCAAGACAGCTAATGTATGAACTCCATCAAAACAGAATTGCCCAGAAAGTTCCTGATAACTTTGGTGTAATTGACGCCACTGAACTTCCAAGCCATATGCAAGGAAGGATTAATGATCCAGAAAGGATCCATAAAGAAAGAGAGATTGAAAAAGGACGTCTTGAAAGAGAAGCATTAAAAGTACCTAAATATCCAGACTATGATGTTATGGCTTTTATTATCGAGCATTCAAAAGTTCTAAAACCCTGGCAAAGACAAATTCTCTCACATGTAAGAGAACAAGCATACTATCTTGCTCCTCAAGGGCTTACTAAGATTATGAACGAAGGTTGGGCTGTTTACTGGCACAGAAAACTCATGGCTCATCCTGAAATTGTAGACTTGAGGCATGCTTCTTCATTTGCTGATCATAATGCTGGGACCATAGCTATAGGAGGAGGAAGAATAAATCCATACCGAGTAGGCTATGAAATATTTATGGATATTGAAGAGCGCTGGAATACTGGTCGTCATGGCAGATCTTGGGAAGAAATGGAAGATGGAAGAGCACAAAGAGATTATGATGACAAGTCTTTGAAAGGCTTTGAGAAAATATTTGAAGTAAGAAAATTAGAGAAAGATTCTACTTTTATAGACAAATATCTTACTCCTGAAGTCGCAGAAAAATTAAAACTCTTTTCCTGGAAAGAAACAGACGGGAAAATTGTAATAGACAGCAAAAAATTTAAAGCTGTAAAAGAAGCTCTAATTCAACAATTATTTTGGGGTGGACAGCCCCCCATAGCAGTTCGAGATGGAAATTATGACAATAAAGGTGAACTCCTTTTACACCATGACTTTGGATATGAGTTAAAAGAAGATTATGCAATAGAAACTTTAAAAAACTTTTTGTCATTGTGGGGAAGTGCTGTACATCTAAATACAAAAATGTATTTAGAAGACAATAACACTAAGCTTATTCCTGTGGTTCTTACTGCTGAATATGTAACGTTAGTAAATGGAGATGGACCAAGACAGGGTATACAAGTCAGTTTTAGAAAAGCATATGAGAAAGCAAATGAAGAAACTGGACTAGTGGATTATCACCCTGCTTCAGATACTTGGAAAAAATTTATTAACGAGGTAACGCCATAATGAAAGTAGAATCTGACAAAATTATTATTCCGAAGTCGGCACCTGTAAAGGTTTTACCTGACACAAAAATAATTGCTGCTACAACAGGAGATCTTATTGGAATAGAAGAAAAAGTAAAAGCTGAAAGCAAACCAAGTCCAAACATCTCACCTCCAATGTTTAGTCAATTTAGTTTAATAAGACAATTTCTCCTTTTAGATCAGATACCTGCCGATCCAGATCTTCAAAGATACAATGACATTCTCAAAGGTAAAGCCAGGGAAGATTTAAAGAAATTTAAAACTCCAGGAGAGATGCTGGGGATAAAAGGCGGAAACATTGTTAGTATTCCAGTACCAAAAATTGGAATACCACACTTTACCAGAGGCAATAGACAAGCTGGCGGAGCAGGACAAGGAGAGGGTGAAGAAGGACAAGTAATTGGCCAAACTGATGATGAGACAGGACAAAAAGCTGGAGATCAAGCTGGCGGACACATCATAGAAGTCGAGATGACTTTAAGTGAAGTAGCAGAAGCAATTATACAAGACAGAAAATTACCATACTTACAACCAAAAGGCTATGGAGTAGCAAAAGAAAAAGCAATTAAATGGAATACAAAAAGCAGAGTAGGAATAGATTTAGATCTTCAGTCTACTATTGTTAATGCTCTAAAAAGAGTTGGTTCAGAAATAGGAGATAAATTTGATATTGAAACAGATGAAGGATTAAATGCATTATTAGATCAAGTAGCTATTGAAGATGTAGATAAGGTTTATAATTCATGGAGAGAAATAGAAAAACCACAAGTGTCTGCAGTAATTATTTATATGATGGATGTTTCTGGTTCTGTAACTGATGAAATGAAAGAAAAAGTTCGCAAAGCAGCAAGGTGGCTTTCTCTTATTATTCAGTATCAGTTTGGAAAAGTTAGAGCAGATCTAAGAGGTGAAAAATTTGAAAATGAGAACCTAGGAGAAGGTGTTGAAGAAGTATTTATTATTCATGATGCTGCTGCACAAGAGGTATCAGAACATGATTTCTATCATACTCGCGAAAGTGGTGGGACAAGAATATCATCTGCCTATCAACTAGCACAAAAAATCATAGAAGAAAGATATGATCCTGACACTTGGAATGTATACGCTTTTCACTTTAGCGATGGAGACAATTGGGGTGATGATATCCCACATGCAATTGACTTGATAAAACAAATGGCAGAAAGAATAAATGAGTTTGGCTATATTCAAGTAGAGTCAACTTATGGCAGTGGAGAATTTTATGGATATGTAAAAGAATTTGCTGCAGAAGGTCATCCTCATGTTAGGTTTACAAAAGTCGAAGCTGCAGGTAATGAAGGGCTTGATAAGGTTATAGATAGCATGCTTGGAGAAGAGGAGAAGAAAAGCTAATGCCACCTATTCAAAGAACTAACGAAGTTAGAACTGCAAGTGGAATTATTCTTCTTCCACAAACCCCTTCAAATGTAGGAACCACACAAACAAGCATCTCGACTACTACGGCAGATTCTAAAGGTTCTTCTAGTGCATTTTCAGCAAGTTTCCTAGCAAGAGCAGAAGCCAATAAAGCCAAGTTCATGGCTGAAAAACCATGGATGCAGTTTTTAGATGAGTTTATTCCTGCTGTAGAACAAAACCCAAAAAAATACTTACGCCAAGTAGCTAGATACTTCTTGGATGCTGTTGAATATTGGGACAAAGCAAGTGGTGTAGAACCAGACAAAAAAATAAAAGTAATGGGACGCTGGGTTCATCCTTATGCTTTTGTAAAAAAACCATGGGAACCACAAGAATTAATTGACAAAGAACTTGTTCAAGATCAATTAATATTTTGGAATGATCTAATTGATAAAATCAAAGTAATATCCAGAAAAAAACACCCTAATAAACTGATCGTAGTACACGGACCAAATGCTACTGGAAAGTCTCTAGCTTTTGACACTATGTTTGGAATGTTAGAAGCTTATTCTAAGACAGATGAAGGAGCTCTTTATACTTACGAATGGGTCTTTGGAAATATGCCTGGAAGTATGGGTTTTCATAGTAATATAAAAGATGTTAAGCGTGGTGAAACAATTGACCGAAATGATGTTGTAGAAAGCATACCAGCCGGAAAAAATGCAAATCCAATTTTTCTTTTAGATAAAAGTGAACGGGTAGAACTTTTAAAGAAACTACAAGCTGAAGGTAAAATCCCAGAAGATTTAAATACTGACTACCTTTTATCCAGCGAGCTGAATGATTTGTCTAGAAGAGTTTATGAATCGCTTTTGAATCTATATGATGGAGATATTAAAAGTGTATTAAACCATGTACATGTAACCAGATGGACATACTCAGCCCAGGGAAGAAAGGGACTTGTTTTAATTCCACCAAATGTAACCCCAAATACTAGACTTGTTGAAATTACTCCTGAAATAAATTGGGATGAGTTGCCACGACCTATTGTAAACGCATTTAGAAACGCTGGTATTCACATGATAGAAGGAGACGAAGCAGAAGCAAATCACGGGGTAATTGTCTATGATGACTTTTTAAAAGATGCAATACAAGGAGAGCATGTTGGTTCTATGGATGACTTCTTACATCTACTTAGATTTGCTGAGAAAGGAAAAACCACTATTTCTACTACTACTACTAGAGGTAGAGGAGCTCATGCAGTAGACGAAAGCTTTGATGTGCTTATGTTTGCTACTACAAATGATGACACTTTAATGAAACTTGATGAAAGTTATGCTGAGTGGCCATCACTTAATGACAGGCTCTTAAAAGAATCAATGTGGATGGCAAGAGCTTATAGACCGGTTACAGAAATATTCAGACCACAATTATTACAATTAGTCCCTCCAAAAGGACAAAGACATATTTCGCCAGATGCTCTTGAAGCTTTTGGTTTATGGGTAACCATGACATATCTTTTCCCTGCTCAAAATCAAAACTACTATAACTCTTTGCGTCACATTAATGATGATATTAAACCAAGGTTAACCGGGTTATTGTCATCTGGAAAACTATCAATCCTTGACAAAGCATTACTATACCAACATGAAGACATTAATTCTTATAGGTTAAGTACAGATGGGAAAAGATACTCACAAGAAGATCAGCAAATGCTGGACTCTGTTGTTAATGATATTGCAAATGAGTATAACTTAGGGGTTGGGAGACATAAATTTTTCTTCTATGAAGGCAGCGTAGGATTTGATGTAAGACAAGCAGAACCTATTCTACAAAGAGCAATAATGGCAAGACCAAATGAGTGTTTTTCAATAATAGAAATGTTTGATGTTTTAGAAGGAGAAATAAAGCATGGTTTTGAATTTGAAAAGAAGAGAGATACTGTTATAAAAAATGTAGGTAAAAAACTAACTGAACTAAGAAAAGAATATAAAGATTCATCTACTGCAAATGCCAGTTTAAATCTAATGGTCTTACCTGAAAAAATTCCTTCCACACAAAATCTTCTTGATCAAGTTAAAGAATATGAACAAAGAAAAATAAAATTCGATGTTTATGAGGCTTTAGAATGTATGAAATCTAAGGGAGAGCAGTTAAAAGATCTAAAGAAATATGTTGAGCATGTAATTGCTTATAGAGCACGAAGACCTGTACGAGCTCAATGGAGAGTGGGAGAACATAACACTCAACCTGATGAGAAGTTCATGAGTAATATGGAAAAAATCCTTGCACCTGGGCTACAAAGTTCTTCTATTTCTGACTTTCGAAAAAAGATTGGTGAAGGAATTGGAGGCTGGTCAATAGATAACACAGATAAAGATCCTTTAGAATACCTAGAACAAATTGATGCAACAAAAGATTTTATTAAGAAGATGATTGATCACGACATCACATCTAATGAACAAAAGATTAATTTCTTCTTACAAGATCTACGAACTTATTATGAAAGAGGAAAGGATATGAAAACACATAACCTTGCTAAGCTTGAACCAGAAAGATTTCAAACATTATATAAAGCAATAGAAAAATTAAAAGAAAAAGGCTATTGTGATAAATGTATTACAAAGCATGTATTTTTTGCTTTTTCCCCAAAAGAACAAATTAGTGATGTAGGGCTTTAATCCACCGTCCCAAGAATTATAAAAAAAGAAAACTTCTTAAGCTTGTAAACAAGAAAAGTTATATAAGAAAATATAGTGAACTTGCTTTTAAGCAACTGTCTGCCCAAGACATTTTTAAATCAGATTGATATAATGTTTTCTTACAATTTCACTCATGAAAACCCTTTGCATGCCTAGCTTAAAAGACATTGAAGAAGCTAAAGATAGAATATCAAAGTATATAAATAAAACCCAACTTTTATACTCACCTGCTTTTAGCAAATTAACTGGTGCTGAGGTTTATATTAAATATGAAAACCATAATCCAACCTGTGCTTTTAAGGTAAGAGGCGGAATAAATTTAGTTTCAAAGTTATCTAACGATTTTAAAAATAAAACGTTATTGGCTGGTTCAACTGGCAATCATGGTCAGTCAATTTCATATTCAGGAAAGCTGTTTGGGTTTCCGGTTGTAATTGTTTGTCCAGAAGGTTCAAATTCTGTAAAAGTTCAGGCAATAAAAGATCTTGGAGCACACGTGATATTTCATGGAGCTGATGTCTTTGAGAGTTGGAAGTATTGTGAAAAACTTGCTAAAGAAAAAGAATATTACTATATTCATTCCGTAGAAGAACCAGATCTTTTTAGCGGCGTAGGCACAATTGGTCTTGAGGTTTATGAAGATCTTCCAGATGTTGACTGCTATATAACTGCTGTGGGTGGAGGAAGCGGGATTTGTGGAGCATCAATTGCATTAAAAAGCAAAAATTTAAAAATAAAAACCTATGGGGTTCAAGCTTCTGGTGCATCTTCCGTTTATGATAGTTTCAAACAAAAAAAGTTAATTACACATCCTAGTCTAAATACTTTTGCAGAGGGACTAGCTACCAGAAACACATCTGAGTATGCGTATAATATAATGCAAAAATATGTAGATGATATATTTTTAGTAAGTGATGAAGAGCTAAAAAAGTCAATTTTACTAATTTTAGAGCATACACATAATCTTGCTGAAGGGGCAGGCGCTGCTGCTATTGCAGCGTTAATTAAAAATAAAGAGATTTTCTCCGATAAAAAAGTGGTTTGTACACTTAGTGGCGGGAATTTGCAAATGAATATTTTAAAAGAAATTATAAGGGAAAATGAGTGATTTAAAAAACAAAAAGATTCTTATCTTTGGCACTGGTGCTGTTGGCGGATATTATGGCGGAATGCTTGTAAAAGCTGGTTGTGATGTCACCTTCATTGCAAGAGGAAAGAATTTTGAGGTTTTAAAGAAAAATGGATTAACTCTTATCATTGAAGGTAAAAAAGAAATGTTGCCAATAAAGATTTTTGAAGACAAAGATTTAAACAAATTAGAAGTGTTTGATTACATTTTTATTTGTGTAAAGTCAAGGGATACAAAAGAAGCTGGAAAAAAAATCAATAATAATATTGGCAAAGATACCACAGTAATTTCATTTCAGAACGGAATAGAGAATGAAGAAATTATTGGAAAAATAATAGGAATGGAAAAAGTAATTGGAGCAAATGTATATGTCACATCCAAGCTGGTCTCTAATGGAATAGTTGAACAGTTTGGTTATAATGCAGCTTTAATAGGAGAATTTAATAAAGAAAAAACAAAAAGAATCCTAGAATTAAACAGCATTCTGAAATCTGCAAATATTTTATGCATTATATCTGATGATATAAGTGCCGATCTCTGGAATAAGCTTGTTTGGAATGCATCTTTCAACCCTGTTAGCGTAATAAGTGAAAAAACTGTAGATAAAATTTTGGAAGATAAAGAGTTATATGAACTAACAAAAAATATAATGACTGAAGTGAAGAATGTTGCAATTGCACAAAAAATAAACATAAGACCGGACACTGTAGAATTTAATTTAAACAGATCAAAAGGTATTACAAAACCAAATGCCACACTATCACAGGATTTTACTGGATTTAAAACATCAATGCTTCAGGACTTTGAACGTGGTAGTCCATTGGAATTAGAAGAGCTTGTAGGTGTAGTAATAAGAAAAGCAAAAGAAAAGAATATTGATGTTCCAAATACAGAAAGAGTTTATAACGAAATCAAGTCAAAGCTCTCAATTATTAAAACAGCAACCTAAAAAACAGAAATCTCTTATTGAATTTCTTTGAAAGTTTTTCCAAATTTTCACTTGTTTCTCTAGCTTTTTGAACTGTTACTTTTATATCTTCTTTAAAATCCTTATCTGTAACAATGCCATTTAATTCACCTGTCAATTTATCAAGCTTTTCTGACAATGAATTTAAATTTGAAATTGTTTTAGGCAATTCCAGCTCTTGCTGGGTTTGTCTTAAATCTTTTACAAAATTAGATAATTCAAGAGAGGTTTGATTTGCGGTTTGACCTATTTCCACAATATCTTTTGCCAAACCTTGCTCATCAAGAAGCTTTGCTACCTGTGTAGTTATTACACCAAGCGATGTTGTTGTGGTTTTTAAATCTTTTCTAACCTGTTCATCACCAATTATTTTATTTATATTATCTCCAACCTGAACTACACTTGTAGAAAGGAGATTAGAACTTGTAGCCAACTGTTCTAGTTTTTCACTGGTAGTTCCAAGTAGAACACTTGCATTATCAACAAGCTTATTTACATTTGTAACTACTCCTCTAACATCCTGAACAGTTGCAATTAATAAATTAATGTCCTCATCTTTTAGAAGTCTATTTATTTTTGTAATTGCATTTCTAAATGCTTCAGAAGATTCAATATTTGCTTTTAAAAATCTTTCAAATCTTAAGGGTTCCTTCGTAGTAAAAATAGGATTAAAGCTAAGGTTTTCTGACTTTCTGTTTATTATTGGAATAATTTCAACATATTGCTCTCCAATTAATCCTGATGGAACAATACTTATAGCTGATAAAGGACCAAATGGTACATCTTTTTTTGTTATAACTAAGGTTACTTCTACGTGATTTTTGTGTTCTTTTTCTTTTTGTTGTTCATAAGCTAAGCCTTGCTGCAGATGGATTTGGGAGCTTTCTTTTAAAATTGCAATTTTATTTTTTAATTCTTTAAGCTTGTTTTCATCTTTAACAGCAGGAATTTCTGATTCTATTTTTTCTGCCTCTGTTAATTCTTTTTTTACCAGATTAACTAACTGATTATATGTTTCTTTATTTTCTGCTGTAACCTTGCTGTGTTTTAGAATAGGAACAATACTATCTACCACACCAACTCTAAGCCCACTCCACCTTACTACTGCTCCTTCTTCAAGACCACTAACATCTTCAAAGTGTACTTTTATTTTTTGTTGATTATGTAATTTATAGCCCTTTAACCAAAAAAGGCTTGATATAAAAATTAATACCCCAAGAAGGGTAACAATTGTAACTTTAGTTATATCTTCCTGCTTTGACATACATAGTTATGACTAACCTACTGCCTCCTATGAGTTCTATTTTATCCTGATACATTTAAAAGACAACAAAAAATACGATAAAATTAGTTTCTGTTAAATACAAAAGGAGTTATATGAATATTTTGCCACACGGAGGAATCTTAGTAGATTGCATAGCCAAACCAGGAGAATTAAAAGAGCTTGGAAAAGAAGCCACTTCATTACAAAGCATAGTAATTTCCAAAAGAGTTTTATGTGATCTTGAAATGATTGCTATCGGGGCATTTAGCCCACTTAAGGGTTTCACTGATAAAAAAGACTATGAGTCTATTATCAACAATATGAGACTTGCAAATGGTCTTATATGGCCAATTCCCATTACTTTACAAATAAATGAAGAGGACTATCAAAAAGTAAAAAATCAAAAAAGAATTGCATTGAAAGATGAGTCAAATAAAATTGTTGCTATCTTGGATTTAAAAGAAATTTATCAGCCCGATTTAGAAAAAGAAGCACAATCAGTTTATAAAACTACTGACAAAAATCACCCAGCAGTTAAATATCTTTTTGAAGCTGGTAAATATTATTTAGCTGGAGATGTAAAAGTTCTTAATCATATATATGATGAATTCCCTGAATACAATCTTGGATGTGCAAAAACAAGAACTGCTTTTCAGGAAAAGGGGTGGAAAAGAATTGTTGCATTTCAAACCAGAAATCCTGTTCATAGAGCTCATGAATATTTATTAAAAGTAGCTCTTGAAACTGTAGATGGATTATTGCTTCACCCAACTATGGGTGAAACCAAAGGCGATGATATCCCTGCAAATGTAAGAATGAAATGTTATCAAACAATTCTAGAAAAATATTTTCCTGAAAACAGAACTCTTCTTGTAATTATGCCAGCTAGTATGCGATATGCAGGACCTAAAGAAGCAATATTACATGCAATTATAAGAAAAAATTATGGTTGTACTCATTTTATTGTTGGGCGTGATCATGCTGGTGTTGGGAATTATTATGGAACATATGATGCTCAAAAAATCTTTGATGAATTTAAACCGGAAGAACTTGGTATTACAACAATATTCTTTGAACACAGTTTTTGGTGTAAATCATGTGGCGGTATGGCTTCATTTAAAACCTGCCCTCATGATTCTTCAAACCATGTTACTCTCAGTGGCACAAAAGTAAGAGAAATGTTGAAAAACGGAGAAATTCCACCCATAGAATTTACGCGTCCTGAGATTGCAAAGATTTTAATCGATAGCATGAGAGAAAAGGTAACAATGTGAGGCGTCATTGCGAGGAAGTCCAAAGGACTGACGAAGCAATCTAATAAGCTTTTTCACGATTGTGAGATTGCTTCGTCGCTACGCTCCTCGCAATGACATGAAACAATATGAACATACTAGAAGAAATAATTGCTAATAAAAAGAATGAAGTTGAAAAGTCAAAAGACCAATTTCCCCTAGACCGATTAAAAAAATCAATTGTACATAGAGACGGAGTAAATCCCATCTCATTTTCTCAAAAACTAAAAGATAAAATAAACAAGAAAAAAATCGGGTTAATCGCTGAAATCAAAAAAGCCTCACCCTCAAAAGGTATTATTAAAAGTGATTTTAATCCTGTTGAAATTGCAAAAGCATATGAGACTGGCGGAGCAAGCTGTTTATCTGTTCTAACTGATGAAAAATATTTTCAAGGAAACCTAAGATTCATTCAGAATGTAAAAGATGTGGTTGATCTTCCAATTTTAAGAAAAGATTTTATTATTGATTCCTACCAGATTTATGAATCAATTTATTATAAAGCTGATTGTGTTTTGTTAATTGTTGCTGCACTTGAAAAAGATATGATAAAAAGATTATTCGAATTATCAAGTGAAAGCCAAATTGATGTATTAATCGAGGTTCACAATGAAAAAGAAATAGAAATCGCCTTGAATCTCAATCCTAAAATGATAGGCGTAAACAACAGGGATTTAAAAACCTTTAAAACAAACTTAAACACAACAATAGATCTCGCTGCAAAATATAAAAAGGATTTAAACGACAAAATTATTGTCAGCGAGTCTGGAATATTTACAAATAAAGATATTCAATCATTAACAGAATCTGATGTTTATGCTTTTTTGGTTGGTGAAGGGTTAATCATTAACAATGATATTGCTGCTGCAACTAAAGAATTAATAGGTTTGCTATAGAAGCTTGCCATGGCAAGCTTCTACTTGTACACAATTTTTAAAACACCAATGCTTAAAAAATATAAAGCCATTAATACTCCACTAATAATTGCCATATTAAATGGATCTGGTGTCGGGGTAAGTATTGCGCCAAGCAATAAAGAAGACAATATTGCATATCTCCATTGCCTAATCAGCATTTTATAATCAACGATCTTTGTGCTTGCAAGAGCAAAAATTACTACGGGTAATAAAAATACTGTTCCACAAACTGCCATAATCATTAAAGCAAATGATATAAAGCTTTCAATGCTTATACTGCTTGATACAACCTCTTTCCCAAAGCCAAACAAAAAATTAATCATTGAAGGTACTACAAAAAAATATGCAAAAATAACTCCAATAAAAAAAAATACTGGTGAACTAATTAGAATTGGAATTGTGATTTTTTTTTCTTTCTCTGTTAATCCAGGAATAATAAAGGTAGCTAACTGCCAAATAATAAGAGGAGAAGCAAAAACAAAACCAAAACAAAAAGCAGCCTTCAGGCTGATAAAAAAAAATTCTCCCGGCTTTATCTGAAGAAAGATTGTATCCTTTGGCGCTATGTCTATTAATAGTCTTAAAATTTCTTTGCTTGCTGAAAATCCAATTAAAGTTGTAATACAAAGGAATAAGAATGAGATAAGTATTTTTTTCCTTAGCTCTGCCAAATGTATCATTAAAGGCATTAGCTGACCTTCATTGCCATTTTGAGGTTTTTCTGAATTGTATAGATCTAAATTTTTTGTAGATATTGGTTTCATAGTAATAGTCAAGGCAAGAATGTAGTGCCAACATTTTTATTGTTTAAAATATCTAATACATATTTTGGTTTTTTCCCAAATATTATATGCGTTTTTATTCCATGTGAAATAGCAAACTTTGCTGCCTGTAGTTTTGATTTCATTCCGCCTAAACTAAATTTACTTCCTTTTCCAGCTGCCATCTTTTCTATTTTTGGAGTAATTTTTTTTACAATACTTATTAGCTTTGCATTTTTATTTATTTTCGGATTGCTATCATAAAGTCCGTCTTCATCAGTAAGGATTATTAGTCTGTTTGCATGAATTAGTTTACTTACAAGAGCACTTAATATATCATTGTCTCCAAATCTTATTTCTTCATCTGCAACAGCATCATTCTCATTAATAATCGGAACTACACCCATTCCAAGAAGTGAACCCAAGGTTTCTTTTGTATTTTTGTATACATTTTTTTGTTCAAACCCATCTCGTGTTAGTAATATTTGAGCAATTACAATATTGTGCTTTGAAAAAAATCTCTCATAAGTTTCCATGAGCTTTACTTGTCCAACTGCTGCTGCTGTTTGTTTTTCTGAAACAGTTTTTGGTTTTAATCCTTGTTTTAATTCTTTAGCTCCAAGTGCAACTGCACCTGATGTAACCAGAACTACTCTGTGTCCTCTTTTCTGAAGCTTAGTAATTACCTCTGTCAATTCATGAACTATAGAAATATCAATTCCTTTACCTTCGCTTGAGCTAATACTGGTAGTACCTATTTTTATTACAATTTTTTCCTGGGTTTTTGACATTTGTTATTTAAATTTTTATCTAATAAACTATTATATAATTAAATTATCTAAGGAGGAGATAGTGAATACAATACAAAGATTAGTAGCAGGAGTGGTTTTATCAGCACCCATAGCAACAATAGGTTGCAGTGCATTTACTAGAAACTGTGTTCCTTTAATTGAAATTAGAGACCGTCTTCCCGGAGGAACAATATTTGATGAAAATCATAATAATATTTTAGAAACTAGAGAATTAGAGAAATATTTTAGGGTAATGTTAAATAAATCTGTAGGAGAGAATTTTACTAAACATGATTTGGAAGAAATGAGGAAAGTCGCTCCTAGACTTAGATTGCATCATCATAGCTATGGAGATGGTGGGATTCCTTCAAATATTAGAGAAACTTTGAAAAATCTAGAAGTTTTTATTGATACTATAGAAAGAAATATTCAAAACGGTCAAGATGATGAAATAAGAGAAAAGAAAAATAAGATGTTTCCGCCTATTAAAGATGGTGTTGAAACAAGGAGAAAAAAATGAATATAAAAAACATATTAGCAGCAACTGCTTTAGGAGTAGGAACTTTAGGTATAACAAGTCCTGCAAAGGCTGAACTACCTGAGCTTGTTAAATATGTGGGAAATCGTATAAAGAATAGTAAGATGCCAGATAATCCAGCTGAGTTCTTTAATACCGTACATAATGGTATGCCAAACTGGCCTCACAAAAGTGCAGGTTATATTCTGCTGTTTACTGGAGCTGCAGGCATAGGGACGCTTGCGTATGGTGCAACTAGAGCTTTAGAAAATAAAAATAAACAATGAATACAAAAATAGTGTTGGCTCGCGCATTTATTCTTCCTGCTGCATTAATCGCCAGCATAACAATTGGCACAAAATGCAATAGTGATAAAAAAAAAGATAATGTCAATCAGCCTACTCCCAGAGAAGTAAAAAATGATCCTCATGAAAAAACTACAAGTAACGGTTTGAAAAACAATTAGTAATTGAAGGAAAAAATTATGAGCATGAGTGTTTCAAAACCAGGTGTTCCTGCAATACAAACAACCTCTGCAGATCCAAGTAAACCAACTGAACCACCTAATAATGCACAACCTCAAAGTTCCAGTACTGTTCCATCAGAAAAAAATAATGACCCTCAGCAAGATAAACATGCTTTCTTAAAAGAATGCAGAGACTGGCTTAATAGTGTAATGTGGGGTGCTACTCTTGCTACCGGTCTTTATATGACTTATAACAGTATGATTAGATCAAACCCTAAAGAAATAACAGATGCTCTTCAAAGAAATAATGCTAATCTTCAGGAAGTAATTAGAGCTCTTGGAGAAAACAATAAAAACACAGCAAAAATAATTGAGAAAAATAATGAACACACAATAAGGGCAATTGATGAAAATACCCAATACTTAAAAGAAGTATTAAAAGTTCTGGACAAGGATGGAGATGGCAAACTGTCAGAAGCAGAAATAAAAGAAGCTCAAATGCTTATGGAAGAAGCTAAAAAATGGAAAAAGTTTACTGATGCAATAAATGAGGCTACTAAAAAGAATTAAAATATTTTATAAATCATTCTGCAAAGTAACAATTCTAAGTTTTTTTACACCAACGCCAGCAGCAGCATCAAGAACAGAAACCACATATTTTTGCCTAGATTCCTGATCAGCCCTTACGGCAACAGGAACATCTTTTGTGCCAAGTTTTTCAAACTCTGCTTTTAAGGCATCAGAAACTAATCCTTGAATTCTACTAATAGGAGTATTTTGATCTGATATTTTTACATTGTTTACAGCAATAATACCTTCTTTGCTTACTTCAACTGTTATTGTTTTATTTTGCTGATCAGATTTTCCATGTTGTGCAACTGGCGGTTCTACTTTTAATGAGCTTTGGTTAATTAGTGGAGCAATTAAAATCATTATTATAAGTAGGACAAGGAAGACATCCGTTAACGGTGTAATATTTATTTCAGTAAAATTTTGTCTGCCGCCAGATGAGCCACTAAATCCCATAGCTTATCTCCTATAGCCGGGTTGTGCACCGCCACCTTGAGCCGAGCGTGTCATAGTAGAGAAACTAAGAAATAATAATTTCAAAAGTTGAAAATCTTCTTCAAATCTTTTTACAGTGTTGTTATAGTAGTTATTCATGATTACAGCAACAATAGCAACAATTAATCCATATCCAGTTGCAATCAAGGCTTTTGCTATTCCAACAACTACTTCCTGAGTTTGTCCACCTGCTTCTCCTAAAATCTGAAGCGTAACAATGACTCCTACCACAGTACCAAACAGTCCAAGAAATGGAGCTGTTGCACCTATCGTGCCTAGTATTGAGAGGTATTTTTCTAATTTCCTGCTGACAATATTTACTGTTATATCAAATGCTCTAGAAAAATCTTCTTTTTCAACAGCAATAAGTCTTATTCCTTCTTCAGCAATTTCACCAACAACACCACCAAGCTGATTTGACAAAGACTGAGCACCTTCAAGATTCCCTCTTTCCAGTTCTCTTTGTAGTCTTTGGATAAAAGTAGTTACATCTCTTTTATTACGTGCATAATATAAGGATCTTTCTATTACAACAGCAACAGTAAGAATGGAGCAAATTGTAATTGGCCAAAATGCAAACCAGTCCTGCACCATAAAAGCAAAGAAGTACTCAAAAAACTTATTTCCATGTACTGTTGCTGTATCCATATAAATTAATCCTTCCTTGAAAACTTTAACATATTAATATTGTTTGTATGATCCGCTTGCTCCAAAAACATTATAGTCAAATGTAAATTCGATATCTACAGCATTT
>OBEQ012963582.1_pt1 | contig 24355 bp, 21 predicted proteins | sample 1670901 | NCBI WGS metagenome assembly OBEQ01 (sample SAMEA104232315, study PRJEB22302) | groundwater metagenome | biome: forest; feature: aquifer; material: groundwater | place: USA | collected 2011-08-07 | depth 5.4 m | reverse complement strand
CCGCGAGTGGCGGCCGACTCTGTCTCGCGGTGACACATGGTTGCCGCATCGGGCGGTCGGGCGCCCGGCTTCCGGAACCATGCCGGCGCGCGGCGCTTGGCACGCGGTTCGGATCGGCGCCAGGTTCGCCCTCGCCCTACCCAGACATGGACGTTCGCACCCGAGGCATGACAACGCGCGCACCACAACCTACTGTGATCTCGTGGTCACCCAGACGCAGAGACGAAACGTGGACAATCTGCCAGCAGAGGTGACCAGTCTGGTCGGGCGCCGACGCGAACTGTCCGAGGTCGAAGCGCTGCTCGGGTCGGCGCGGCTGGTCACGTTGACCGGGGTCGGTGGGGTGGGTAAGAGCCGCCTGGCGCTGCGGGTCGCCGCCCGCAAACTGCGGGCGTTCCGCGACGGGGTGTGGCTGGTCGAACTGGCCGCCGTACGGGAGCCCGACCTGGTGGCGCACACGGTGGCGGAGGCGCTGCGGCTCGGGGAGCAGTCCGGGCGCCCGCCGTTGGCGATGTTGATCGATTTCGTGCGCGACCGGCAGTTGTTCCTGGTGCTGGACAACTGCGAGCACCTGCCACAGGCATGTGCGGTGCTGGTGGACACGTTGCTGCGGGCGGCACCCGGGTTGAAGGTCCTGGCCACGAGTCGGCAGTCGTTGGGCGTGGGCGGTGAACACGTCTGGCGGGTACCGCCGCTGCAGGCCCCGGATCTGGACGGACCGCTTGCGGGTCGGCCGGGCAGTTTCACCGCGATCGAGTTGTTCATCGACCGGGCCGTCGCCGCGCGCACCGGGTTCGCGGTGACGCCTGACAATCAGGGCGACGTGGTGCGGCTGTGCCGCCTGCTGGATGGGATCCCGCTGGGCATTGAGCTGGCGGCGGTGTGGTTGCGCTCGCTGTCGATGGCGCAGCTCATGTTCCGGTTGGACGACCGGTTCGGGCTGCTGACCGGCGGCAGGTCGGCGGTGTCGCCGCGCCATCAGACGTTGCGGGCGGCGGTGGACTGGAGCTACGAGCTGTGCTCGCCGGCGGAGAAGGTGCTGTGGGCGAGGGTGTCGGTGTTCGCGGGCGGTCTGGATCTCGCGGCGGCCGAGGTGGTGTGCGCCGGCACGGAGATCGGTGTTGGCGAGGTGGTTGTCGGGTTGGACGGGCTGGTCGACAAGTCGGTGCTGCTGTGTGAGGAGCACGGCGGCCGGGTGCGTTTCCGGCTGCTGGAAACCCTGCGGGAGTACGGGCAGGAGCGCCTGCGCGAGGCCGGCGAGGAGGGCGTGGTACGCCGCCGGCACCGCGACTACTACGCGCGGATGGCCGAGCGGCTCGACGCCGACTGGTACGGACCTGACCAGCTCAACTGGTTCGACCGGCTGCGCGCCGAACACGCGAACCTGCGCGCCGCCCTGGAGTACTGCCTCACCCAACCCGGCGAGGCCCGCGCCGGGCTGGCGATGGCGGCCAACCTGTGGTTCTACTGGATCGGCGGCGGCCAGCTACGCGAGGGCCGGTACTGGCTGGACCGGGCGCTGGCCGCCGACACCGAGCCGTGCCGGCAACGGGCGGGCGCGCTGGCGGTCAACGGGTTCGTGATCGTGTTTCAGGGCGACGTCGACGCGGCCGTGGCGATGCTGGAGCACAGCCGCGACCTGGCCCGCCAACTCGGTGACGAGAACACCACCACCCGCGCGACCCTCGCGCTGTGTGTCGCGTTGTTCCACCATGGCGATCTCCCCCGAGCGGCTGCCCTGCTTCACCATGCGGCGGCGGGCTTCGAGGCGCTGCCGGTGCCGGACTCCATGGCGCCGATCGTCGGGTTGACCCAAGCCCAGTTAGCCGCGTTGGCCGTAGATCCCGTCGCGGGCATCGACATGTGCGCCCAGGTGTGCCGGTCGAGTCAGTCCGTGGGCGAGTTGTGGGTGTCGTCGTGGGCCACCCACGCCCTCGCCAACGCCCTGTGGCTGGTGGGCAGACAACCGGAGGCCACCATCCACGCCCGAGAATGTCTGCGGGCCAAGGTGCGCTTCGCCGACGCGCTCGGCATCTCGGTCACGGTCGAACTCCTCGCCTGGATCGCCGCGGCGGCGCACGAGTTTGAGCGGGCCGCCGTGCTGCTCGGCGCGTCGCTGGCGATCTTTGAACACTTCGGGCTGCCCGCGTTGTCCTCACAGCACCGGGCCGGGCCCCACGAGGCAGCCGAGGAGCAGGCCCGCGCCGCCCTGGGAGACGCCCAGTTCGCCACCGCGTTCAATCGCGGCGCCGCGGCCAGCCTCGACGAGGCGATCGCCTTCGCGCTGGGCCAACAGCCGGCACAGACCGAACCGGCCCCCTCGCCGTCCACGGCCGCCGCCGACCAGCCGGCCAACCTCACCCCACGGGAACGCGAAGTCGCCGAACTGGTCGCCCAGGGCCTGTCCAACAAACAGATCGGGGCCACGCTGGTCATCGCCCAACGCACCGCCGAGGCGCACATCGAACACATCCTGACCAAGCTCGGCTACACCTGCCGAGCCCAGATCGCCGCCTGGATCACCGCACAGCGCTAGGCGGCCAGCCCGACCCCGTCCATGTCAGCTGACCGACGTCCTGCCAACGCCGGCGTCGACCTCACCGGGGTGGGACGGGGACCAGCTGATGGGGGCGGTCGTCGCCCGTGCGCAGCGTCGGCGGGCACTGGTACTCATAGTCGACCGAGTAGCACCAGCCCCGGTTTTCCGGGTCGGCAAACAGGTCGGCCCCGCAGCGCCGGCAGCTTCCCAGCACCGGGCCGGCCGGGGGTCGGGAGCCGGCGTCGGCGTCGCCGTCGGCGTACCCCAGGTAGATCCACACGATCGCCCCGGTCGCGACGGCGGACAGCAGCAGTAGCCAGAGCGTCCCATCCCGCCCCAGGGCAGGCAGCGGCCGGAACAGGTGTTCGGGCAGGAGCATCGGCGCGGCGACGGCGGCCGGCAACCCGGCGATCATCGCGCCGTCCTCGACGCGGCGGGCCGCCCCGAAGACCATGCTGACCAGGATGGCGCCGAACAGCCCGTACGGCGCCCAGCGGGGCATCGGAACCCCATTGGTGATCACCACCGCGCCGCCCGCGGCGGCCACCGCCACCACCAGGACCGCCCAGAGGACGATCTGCAGCCGCTCGCGGCGCCACCACGACAGGATCGGCTCGCCCCGGGCAGTTCGAGCAGCGCGGCCCGACGACGGTACGGTCATCGCATCTCCCCTGAGCAGCGGCCAGCCCCACAGGCCTCAGCGTCATCCTGCCACCACGACGGCGACCGGTCCGCCACTCGACCAGATCACAGCACCGGCCCGACGGCCGTTGTGATCGGCCACGACGCGGGCCTCGACCCGTTCCGCGCCGTCAAACCGCTGCCGCAAGCCAGCGGATCAGTCCGGCGGGTGCGATGACCGCCACCACATGCGCGCCACGAACGCCAGCCCGATCACCCAGTCCGCAATCACGAGCCCCAGCTGAATCGTGGAGTGGGGATAGTCTCCGGCCAGCCGGCCGACGGGCCGGTGCGCGCCGCACGGCTGCCGCTGATCGCCGACGCCTGTGAGCAGGCGCGCGAGCGGCTGCACGCCATCGCCGCCGCACGGGTGTCAAGTCGTCCAGGCCGGTCCGCCAGGATCACGCCCGGGCCGGACACGGACCGTGCCGATTGTGCACTGACCGCCCCCGGCGCGGCGACCTTCCGGGCCGGCCCGGCCCGCGGTCGACGCGTCAAGGGCCGTCAGGCCCGGACTAGGCGGCTATCTCGCTGCACAACCCACGCGCCGGATCAGCGAACGTGGCCGTCGTGGTCGGTAGCGCGCCGCGCCTCTGCTTGGGCGGGTGTCAGTAGTTGTCACCGACGGAGGCAGGCTCTGCAACCGCCATCCAAACGACGATGCGATGAGGGGCGCGCAGCGGCGCAACCGACCAGCCAAGCCAGCCTGGGAATGCTGCTGCAGCGCCTGCTAGCGGCGGGATCTTCGCGGGACGCCCCCAAGGCAGGCCCGGTAGCCCCACGTTCGCTGATCCGGCGCGTGGGTCGTGCAGCGAGATCGCGCCTGAGTCCGGATGGTCGCGCGAGGCGTTCGACGACAGGATCACGAGCGCCCGGAGTAAGCCCTCGCCGTACCGCATGCCGTTGTAGTAGCCGGGCGGCCACTGCTCGATTGTGTGCTTCCATCGCAGGTCGCCTACAGCGGCGTTCGGGCACAGTTGCGCGGCAGCCAACTCCAACTCCAACGCGAAGCCGGGCAGCGGCATGGGGGCAGCGACGGTCGCCGCAGGATCGATCGAGTCCGCAGCGGGTTCCGGCGTCCAGGCCGCGTCCAGCTCGGCGATCGCGTCAGTCGGGACCTGGCCAATCCATATCGGCGTAGTCCATAGAGGAAAAACGTCGGCGGTCATTGGGTTACCTCATCGCTCGAAGCCGATGTTGAAGGCGACGCAGATCCGATGGCTATCGCCCTCGTAGGGCGTAACCCAGTGCTGGAGCCAGCTCGGGAAGGCGAGCAGCATGCCCGGCTCCGGCGGTATGGCGTGCAGCGGGTTACGTCGTGCTTCGCGGGCGCAGGCAGCTGGGCGTGGGTCGAGGAATTCGATGTGCCCGCTGCCTTCCACGATTTGGCCCGTGTGGACGTAGTACACGCCTGACCAGGCGGAGTCGTGGTGGGAGTGGAGGTTGTGATAGCCCCATTCGTGATATGCCACGGCCCAGGCTTCGGCCACCATGTCGACGTCCTCGCCGACCGCGTTTCGGCCTGCCCCGACTTGTGCGTTCATGCTGCCGGCGACATCGAGAATCCAGCCGCGCAAGACGTCGATGAGAGGGTCTTCCCATCGCAGGAGGTCAGAGCGGGTCTTGTCGGCGTCGACGACGCCGGCCGCAACGCCGGCCGCCCGCGCCTGCCGAGCCAGGATCAGGTCCTTGAGCTGGGTGTTGTACCCGGCGGGCGCCTGGACTCGGCGCATCAGCACAGGCGTCGGCCATAGGTCGTGGCGCTCGCCAGTCAGGCTCATGATGAGCGAACCTCCTCGTACAGCCGTTGCGCGAGGGCCTGCCCCTCGACGGTCAGAGCCGGCCGCGCGGCGTCGAGCAGCCGCAGACAAGCGGCGCCGTAGTGATGTAGGTGCTCCAGCCGACGGCCTCGTTCCTCGTCAGTCACCGGAACCACGCGCCAAAGCGTGCGCAGGTTAGCCACCACGTGTAGCGCTCCCAACAACTCGCTGGCGCTGCGCCCTGCCGTGCCGGAGGGCAGCGTGAACGACTGCCCACTGCCGGCTATCTGCAGTGGCCAAATTTCCTCCAAGAAGTACAGCCACTGGTGCGACATCTCGTGTACGAGTTGCTCCGCGAGCGTGGAGTCCGAGGCAAATGCTCGGTCCGCAAGGAAAATGCTCTGCGGCCAGGCGAAGATGCTGGCGCTGATAGCGGCGCTGTGCACCAGGCGGCGGAACTCGATGGGGATGGACAGAAGAGCGCCCCAGGCGGGCAGCAGTTCCCGTGCCAGCGTCAGGGTTTCGCGGACCTTGAGGATGCGCTCTTCGGGCAGGGCCTCAGATGGGAGGTCGAGCTGGAGATCGAGCCGGCGAATGCGCCGGGCGTTGGCGGGTTCGAGAACGGCAGCGAGCTGTTCGCTGGTGGGCGCGCTGTCCAGACCGTGCGCCCGCGCCCATCTGCCGCAGGCGACGGCGGCAAGTAGCCTGCGACTGTCGAACGCGGTGTCCATGAAGGGGAACCCGCCGAATTCAGCCTGTATTAGGGATGAGGATGCGACAACCACGGCTCCTCCTTGAGAAACATCGTTAGATCTTGACCCTTGGCGCGCAGCCGAGCCAAGCGGGGCAGGAGCGCTACCACCGCGACGGCGGCCTGGTCGCCGGCCTGCTGGCGGCACAGGTCAACGAGCAGCGGCAACGTGCGCTCGCCGAACCACAGGTCCGCCAGCCGCCCGGCGATCGTGACGGCTTGACTTTCGGTCAGGGCGTTCTGCTTGGTCAGGACTTCTAGCACGCCGCGTAGGTCGACCAGCGCCTCGCTCATCGGTCGGTATCTTGGGCCTGGCCCGTGTAGGACCGCGACTTCATCGTCAGGTGCCATCGTGTCGCGCATGTAGCGGAACACTGCGCCAGCGCCCCGCATGCCGTACGGGTGCAGTTCCGCCGCACGGATGGCTCCCATCGAAGCAACGCCCCACACCTGCCACCCGCCACCAATCGCAGCCAGCAGTTCGCGGTGCCCGACAGCGAGAACGTCGCCGAACCGGCCATCGGCCAGGATGATGGTTCCGGGCGGGCCGTCGTGGCCGGCTACCAGCCTTGCGACATCGCCGCGGCTGGCGGGCGGGAGAAGACATAGATCCGCCCGCCGCACGGTGTGCTTGGGAAGGCCGTACGCGGTCGGGCCGACGAACAGGTACGTCGATGCGGGGTTGGCGCCGCTCATGATGGGCGCTCCGCGAGGCGGGCCCTCTGGACGCGGGAGGCCGCCAGCAGGCGGGGTCCGACTCGCCGGGTGGAGGCGGTGCAGTGCTCGGCGAACGGGACGACTACCCGGACCACATGGAACGGCTCCGCCAGCGGCGGGTAGCGGTAGACCGCGACCTGCGCGAAGCCGGCCTCGCTGCACCGGCTGAGCATGTCGCTCAGCAGGTCGGCCGGCTCGGCCGGCACGGCGGTCGGGATCTCCGCGAACTTGATGACCCGGTCGAGGCGCGAGAACTGCTCGATCAGCACAGTTCGGTAGGCGCGGCGTGCGGCGGGCGTCATGGCGGCGATGAAACTGTGGGTGTCGGACAGGTCGTCACGCGCGCCCTGTATGAAGGAAAGCCTGCTCTGCGCTGCCTCGGTCACGGCACGGACCGCGGCGATCTCGGCGACTGGGTGGCAGCCGTAGCCGCCGTTGCAGAACACGGGAGTGTCAAACTCGTCGTCGACGATAAGGCACCGAAAGTACGGCGTGCCCGTGGCTGCCGGCGCCCAGCGCAGCGACACCCGCAGTCCGGCTGCCAGCACCGCTTGATAGAGGGCGGCCAGGTCGTTTGGAAGCGAGGCCGGGTCGACGAGCACGGATGCGTCGTCGAGCGTATGGAAGGACGTGGCGTCGCGCTCGATGACTTCACACAGGCCGTGCAACACCGCCTCGTCGGTCGTGTTTCCCGAGGCGAGGCCTGTGGTGGTCGAGCCGAACTGTCCCCGGTAGAGGTGGTCGGGACATGGGATGAAGACCAGTTCGGGCGGCAACGAAACGGGTGCACCGGTCGAGATGTCTTGCGCGGTCACCCAGGGCATGACGGCGAGCGGATCGATCGGTCGGTCGATTCGGGGGCAGAGGCCTCCCAGCGGCGGCCCCCCTGCGGCCAGAACCTCTATCGGGGTCTTCCAATGGACCGCGGCGATCGTGGCAGCATGCTCGGCCACGGCCTGCTCGATGCTTTCCATCAACGCGCCGGCCTTCGCCTCGATCGGGTGCTTTCCCTTGCCTGCAGTGACACAGACGATGCCGGCCTGTGGCCTGGTGGCGGAGAACACGGGGATGCCGATGCGGTCGAGGCGAGTCGTTTCTGCGTTGCGGGTCACGCCCAGCCGCTGCGCCACCGGCCACGCGCGGTCGACGGTCTGCTGCGGGGTCACCTCCCGCACGCTGCTGCTGAGCACCTCCATCAGGTACGCCGCTCTTCGAGGCCAGCGGTTGCGGCTTGCTCGCAGGAAGACCAATCGGGCATGACGGTCTCCGGACGCAGCGGCACCCGCGCGAACAGTTCGCTGCTGGCCAAGATTGCGCCGTCGAGCCCGCGCGGAATGAATGCGGTTCCGCAGCGACGGCCGACCTGCAGGCAAGGCACTCCGTAGCTGGCGTAGGGGTTACCGACGTACAGCTCTTCGAGTTCCGGTAGCGCCAAAGCAACGAGTTCGGGATCGCAACGCCGACCGTTGTAGACGTCGGAGGCGAATCGCGGATGACCTATGAAGAAATCGTCGACACACACCACGCCACGTTCGACGCAGGTGAGTTCGGCGCGTAGGGGCCATGGCTCATACCAGTGGGCGTCGAGGTAGACAATGGGCCGGGTGAAACGCGCGAGCATTTCCGGTAGCAGGGTCGCTGAGTCCCCTGTCATCACCGTGACGTTGGGCATGTCGGCAAGACGCCGCCGGGTGAAGCGGCTGTGCTCGTCGACGACATCGCAGGTCACGACCGCTAGCTCGGGGTAGCGGTGGGCGAGGTATTCGGTGGTGTCGCCGAGAAAGCAACCGGTCTCGATGATGCCGTCGCACTCGTAGGCGGACACGGCGAAGTCGAACTGGATTGCGACCGTGATGTCGAAGCCGAACGGACCGCCGCCATCGCTGAGGCGTACGGCGCCGGCACGGGGCACCCGGTAGAAGGCCAGCAGCATCTCGTCCAGTTGTGGCCCCGTCACTGGCATGCGAATCCGCTGATTGACCGAACTCACGCTCCTCCTGCCAACACCGGCGTCTGCGACTTCCCGTCACGCGACGTGCAGCCAACGCTAATGCTCGATTCCGTTGGGTGGAAGGCCCTGTGCGCCTGCCGGTCGGCTGCGTGCCTGGGTCCGTGCGCCAGGGCTCGACTCAGATCCGATCTCCCTTCGTGGCCCATGGCAACGCCCTTCCTCGTCCGTGCCAACGTGGTCGGGCAACAGGTTCCACCAACTCGGCGCTCGCCCCGTCGCTTGACGTGACCTTGGCGGGCGGGCCGCAAGGTTTGCTCGGAGAGTCCCCCCTCGCTCCGGTCTCGACTGACGTGCTGCGTGGTGTTTCCAACCACGACTGCGCCGAGTCAACGGCGCCAGGCCCGATGTCGGTAAGGGTCTGCGCTAGCCACCGACAATTCGTTGACATCGCGGAGGCTGCCGGCTGCTGTGTTGACAGCCTTGCCGCCAGGGCCGCGCAAGGCCGCAGCAGCTGGAGATGCCGGCTGCCCAGCCGCATGTTTGGGCCACTCCAGCGACACCGCGACGGCGCGGGGTTTTCCACCAGCTGCCGCAGCCTCCCTGCGCTGCGAGGTGGCGGACCGGAGACGCTGACATGCCCGACCCGCAGGGACGTTGTCGATGCCCGCCGCGCGCTGGGCGCGCAGTTTGGCTGCGGGACGCGGCCGAACCGCCGCCGAGCGCGCGGCGGCGCCAACCGCCGCGACAGAAGTCAGTTCACCTGGTCCACGAGGCGGCGCAGGGCCAGTTCCACATTGATCACCTCGTACAGATAGTCGCCGAGGACGGCAGCCCCACGGAGGTAGGCCTCGCGGCAGTCGAGTACCGCCGGAGGATCAATGAGACCCAGGTCGGCGAGGACAGCGCCTTTGGTCAGGTTGTCGAGCAGCACCAGGCCGTGCCACCGCAACCCTTGAGGCATCACGTCGGCGAAATTCTCACGGAGCTGTGGATGTGGCCAGAGTGGCGGCAGTCCGGCGCGCACGAGACGCTCGCGGTGCAGCCGGCGGCCACGGCGCCAACTCTCTGGCAGCCACTCGCAGAAGCGCACCAGTTCTGGGGTGCACAAGGGGTTCACCGGCCACATGCCGCGGCGCAGGAAGACCGGCGCGCGGGCTGCGGCCGCCAAGAGACTTGGTTCCGAGACCACGGATGCCGGCACATCCAGCAGGCTCAGCTCGGATAGCAACTCCGCGCCGGCCGGAGTGAGCAGCGGCGAAGCTGGCTTGTCGCCGGCCTGCGGATGGTCGCGTTCCCACTCTCGCAGCGACATGAGTTCGTCACCGCCAATACCGGTGAGCACGACCCGAGCGTCGGTGATGGATGCGGCTTCGCTCAGTACCGCGTCGAGCGCCTCGCTGTAGGGCTCCGACCGCGGGTCGTACCGCACGCCGCGCGCCCGCGGTCCGGCCGGGCAGAACGGTGACCATTCCAGTGCGGGCACGGTTATGTCGCGCCAGTCCTGGAAAAGCGGGAGCTGCAGCAGCTCGCCCCGCCGCCGCACCTGCTGGTCAACGGCATGGCCGCCGACAAGCAGTCCATACGCGCACGCTGGTTCCGCTGCTAGGGCAGCGGCTGCGAGTGCGACGTTGGCCGAGTCCAGCCCGCCGCTTACCTCCACCAGGAGCCCGCCCGGAGTCTGCCACCGCGCGAGGGCAGCGGTGAGGATGCGGTCGTACCCGGCGATGGGATCAGCGTCGGCGGCAAGCTGTCGCGGCGCGGCGTGCGCTGCCGATGTCGGGTATTGGACCGCCAAGCCAGCGGCGTCGAATACCGCGTGGGCGCGCTCCGTGAGTTGCGCTACGTCGGTGAACAGCGTTTGGGTGGAGTAGCGATGGACACCGGCCAGGTGGGCGGCTATGGCTGCACGGTTGAGGCGGTCTGTGTGGGTCCGGCCCACCAGTGTCGTGATGTCCCACGACCCATGGAGTACCGAGCCCTGGGCGGCAAGGTAGACAGGAGCAGCGCCCCAGAGCCCCGCGTGTAGGTCGTACCGGCCATCCGCCGCAGCGCGAATCAGAACGTATTCCAGCGGCCAGCCAAGCGCCTCATCGAGACGTTGCCGCAAGCTGCTTGCATCGAGCACGATCGGCGTCAAGCCGGCATCCTGCTCTGGCCTGCCGCGCAGGCGTTCGCGCACGATGATGACGGATGTGACGCCGTCGCTGTAGGCCATGGTTTCGAGCGCCGGGTGTTCCAGCGGGGTAATCCGGTTCGGCCCGCAAGCCCAGCCAGTGCGGTCGCGCTGCCATCCGTTGGCGGGGCGGTAAGCCGAGTCGAGGGTCAGGGTCAGCAAGCCCGAGCAGCCTTCCCAAGTCTGTGTTCTGGCCGGTGCGGTGCGCTGCGGCCAGACACAGTCGGCGCCGGGGTCAGTCTTCCTTGTAACCCTGGTCGGAGGTTCCGTTGGGCTTGCGACCGTAGCGGTCAGCCACCGCTTCGATCAACGGGGCGGGGACTCCGACGAACAGTTCGTCCCCGGTCGGCATGGTGCCGGCGAGTTGGGGGGCGCTGTCAGGTCGAGATGTATGAGTCATGGCTTGCTGCCCTTCGGCTCGAAGTTGGGAACCGCCGGCTTTCGGACGGTGACGACAAGACGCCGCGACCAGCGCTTATTCAGTCGGGGTCTTCGGCGTAGCCCTGGTCCGAGGTTCCCGAGGGCTTACGGCAGTAGCGGTCGGCGGCTGCCTCCACCAGCGGGGATGGAACGCCGACGAATAGCTCCTCACCGGTCGGAACCTCTGTGACAGCGTGCGGGCTGGGGCGTCGGCGCGAAGCGGTGGTCACGATGTACCGCCTTTCGGCTCGATCCATGTATCGCCGTCCGTGGCGGACCGTGCGACGGACATAGGCGAACACTATGGGTAGACGCCCATCTGTGTCTATCCACAAACGGAACGTGACCGGCCTGGCGACCACAGCGTTCGGGCGACCACCTCGGTGAAACGCGCAAACGCCCTCGCGGCCCTCGACGACTCGGCCCGGGAGGCCCCTTGAAAGGACGATGCTGCGACCACGCCGGCGTGGGGTGGCCGACGGCCAGCGGCGCTCAGTCGGCCTCTCCGGGCGGCGGCGACGCATCTGTTTCCCAATCCAAGTCGTCCGCATCGACGTCCGCGACTTCATCGAACGCTCCGCACCGCCACGCCCGTACGTCGCTCTCGAACGCCTCCGGGTCGACAGCCGGGACGCGGGCGTTCCTTATCCACGCGCGTGCCAGCCGGACGAAATCGTGAACGGTCGCCTCGCCGACCTGACCGTGCACCTTGAAGAACGTGACGAGGGCGGAGGCGGAGGGGTCGTCGCTGCCGCATGCCTCACACAGCACCACGATCGCCGTACCTTCGACGGGTACGCCGTTGGCATTGACCCAGCCGTGCGGCACGTGGGCTGCGAGCAGGCCGGGGGTGCCGCAGCGCGGGCACGTCGGGACCTGCTCGATGACGAGGAGCTCTGGAACCATCTGGTGGACCTCAGCGTCTGCGTTCATACGACGATCGATCCGGCACCTAGGAGGCTCTTGACGTCACCCATGAACGCGCTGCTTGCGTCCACCGAGAAGTTCGGTATGGCGAGCAGGGTGGAGCGACCTTGGGGTCCCTCCAGCCGGATGCGAAGCGGACGTGCGCCGGGGTGCGCCTCCACGATCTTCTTCAGATCTTGCACCAGCGTCGGACTCACTCGTTGCTCACGCAGCGACAGCGTCACCGGCATTGCGGTGCCGACGCTCGCCACGTCGAGCACCGCGAGGTCATGGCCGAAGATGCTGATCGCGCCCTCCCGCTCGTTGAGCCTGCCTTTGACCGCGACAACGGCGTCCTCCAGCAGTTCCTGGGCGAACAGCGGGTAGGACTTGGGGAAGAACAGCACCTCAATACCGCCGTCGAGATCTTCGACCGTGACGATCGCCCATAGGTTGCCGCTGGTCTTGTTGATCCGCCTGTCAACCTTTGAGATCATTCCGGCGATCTGGACCTCGCCCTCGGTACGACTGCCACCGCGCAGTTCAGCGATGGTCGTATCGCGATTACGAGCGAGGATAGCCTCCGCGCCGTCCAACGGATGGCTCGACACATAGAGGCCCAGCATGTCTCGCTCCTGCGTGAGCAACTCTTTGCGATTCCACTCCGCAAGGGTTGGGTCGACTTTCACTCCCACACCGGCGGTGCCCGCGGACGTGTCGGCGTCGTCCATGCCACCGAACAGGTCGTACTGGCCGATTGCCTCTTGGCGTTTGAGGGAGATGACCGCATCGACCGCCTGGTCGTGGCAGGCGATCAGTCCTCGACGAGTGTGACCGAGCGAGTCGAACGCTCCGGCCTTTATGAGCGACTCCACCACGCGCTTGTTGCAGACAACAATCTCGGACTTGTCGAGGAAATCCTCGAACGAGGTGTACGCGCCCTTTGCGCGACGGGTCCTCACCATGGATTGGACCACGTTGGCGCCCACGTTTCGGATCGCGCCAAGGCCGAAGCGAATGTCGGTGCCGACCGAGGTGAAATACAGGGACGATTCGTTGGCATCCGGGGGGAGAACCTTGATGCCCATCTTGCGGCTTTCGGCAAGGTAGACGGCCATCTTGTCTTTGTCGTCGCCGACCGACGTTAGCAGGGCAGCCATGTACTCGGCGGGATAGTTTGCCTTGAGGTAGGCCGTCCAGAACGATACGACGCCGTAACCCGCCGTGTGTGACTTGTTGAATCCGTAGCCAGAGAAGGGAACCAGGACGTCCCATACCGCCTGGGCGGCCTCGGTCGAGTAGCCGTTGTCGTTCATGCCCTGGACGAACTCGGCATAGCTCGCGTCGAGGATCTCTTTCTTCTTTTTCCCCATCGCACGGCGAAGCAGATCAGCTTTGCCAAGGCTGTAGCCGGCAAGCTTCTGCGCGATGGCCAAAACCTGCTCCTGGTAGACCACCAGGTGATAGCTCTCGCCGAGAATCTCCTCCAGCGCCTCTTCCAGTTCTGCATGAATTGGCAGGACTGGCTTTCGGCCGTTCTTGCGGTCGGCATACTCGATGTGCGAGTTCGCCGCCATTGGACCCGGCCGGTAGAGAGCGAGGACCGCGGCGATGTCCCCGAACGCGGTGGGAGCCATCAACTTGAGCAGGTTGCGCATGGGGCCGCCGTCGAGCTGGAATGTACCGAGCGTGTCGCCACGCGCCATCAGTTCGAAGGTCGCCTTGTCTTCTAGCGGCAGCCGGTCGATGTCGATATCGACTCCGCGGTTTTCTTTAATATTCTTGATTGCGTCGTCAATGACGGTGAGGTTGCGAAGGCCAAGGAAGTCCATCTTCAGCAAGCCCATTTCCTCGCATTGCGGGAACGGGAAGCCGGTGATGATGGCGCCATCGCTGTCACGGCGGTGGATGGGCAACAGATCGAGAAGTGGTTCCGAGCAGAGAATTACACCCGCCGCGTGGACGCCAGCCCCACGGGTGAGACCTTCCAGACCTCTGGCTGTGTCGATGACCTTGCGGACGTCGGGTTCTTCCTCGTAGAGCGCTCGCACCTCGCCGGCCTCACCGTAGCGGGGGTGAGCCGGGTCGGTGATACCAGACAGGGGAATACCCTTGCCGAAGATATCTGGCGGCAGGGCCTTTGTGATTTTGTCACCAAGGGCGTACGGATAACCCAACACCCGGCAGGAGTCTTTGATTGCGGCCTTGGCCTTGATGGTGCCGAAGGTGAGGATCTGGCAGACACGGTCGTCGCCATACTTCTCGGTCACGTAGCGGATCATCTCTCCGCGCCGCCGCTCGTCGAAGTCCAGATCGACGTCGGGCGGGGTTATTCGCTCAGGGTTGAGGAACCGCTCAAATATCAGTCGGTGTTCAAGCGGGTCGAGCTGCGTGATTCCGAGAACATAGGACACGATCGATCCAGTGGCGGAGCCGCGCCCGGGGCCGACCCGGATGCCGGTACGACGTGCTTCATCGCAGATGTCGGCGACAACGAGAAAGTACGCGGGGAACCCCATTGCGTCGATGACGTCCAGCTCGTAGGCGACGCGGTCGGCGACTTCTTGAGTGGGGTTGGTTCCGTAGCGGCCGGTGACGGCGCGTGCGACCTCCTTGCGCAGCCAGGAGGATTGGTTCTCACCTTCGGGCACGGGGTATTTCGGCATTCGGTCCACGAATGCGAAGACCTCGTCGTAGGGCTGGACGCGCTCGGCAATGAGCAGGGACGTGTCGCACGCTCCAGGCACGTTGTCATCCCACAACTCTCGCATCTCCTGGGCGCTCTTGAGGTAGTAGCCGTCGCCTTCCAGCCGGAAACGCTTGGGATCATCGAGCGTCCTGCCGGTGCCGACGCAGAGCAGCGCCTCATGCGCAGCGGCTTGATCCTTGGTGACGTAGTGGCTGTCGTTCGTGGCCAAAGGCTTGAGGCCCAGAGCCTTGCCGATATCGAGGAGGCCGTTACGCACCTTGCGTTCGATGGCGAGGCCATGCTCCATCAACTCCAGGAAGAAATTCTCTCTTCCGAAGATGTCCTGGTAGGTGGCAGCCGCCTTGAGCGCTCCGTCGAACTGGTTCAGCCGAAGCCTGGTCTGGACTTCGCCAGACGGGCAACCCGTGGTGGCGATGATTCCCGCTGCGTGTTGCGCGATCAGTTCCTGATCCATGCGCGGCTTGCGGTAGAAGCCCTCCAGCGAGGCGAGGCTTGACAGCCGGAACAGATTGCGCAGGCCCCGCGCGTCCTCTGCGAGCATGGTCATGTGCGTGTAGGCGCCGCCGCCCGACACGTCGCCACCTTCACCGTCAGGGTCGGAGTCGCGCTGCGCTCCCTCGCCCCAGAAGACCGGCTTCTTGTGGAAACGCGAGTCGGGCGCCAGATAGGCTTCAATCCCGACGATGGGCTTGATTCCGACTTTTTGGGCAGCTTGGAAGAACTCGAACGAGCCGAACATATTGCCGTGGTCGGTCATGCCGACTGCGGGCATCTCTAGCCGCGAGGCCTCGGCGAATAGCAGGCCGATCTTCGCGGCACCGTCCAACATCGAGTACTCGGTGTGAACGTGGAGGTGGGCGAATGAATCTCCTGCTGACACGCGACTTCCCCTCGCTGGTCATCGTGAGGTGGGTACACACTAGCGCCTGCGGCGCGGGCCACGGGTCGGACGCGGCCGTGCGGCAAGGCGCCTGCCCGAACGCGCCACAGCTGACCAGCCGGCCTGCAATGTGCGCCGCACCGGCGGCCCACGGGTGCGGCTACGGGCTGATTATCTTCCAACGCGCGCAGTAACGCCCAGCACGGCGATCCGATGATCGGCGCGCACCGGCAGGATGGAGTAACCCAGCCAACCCGGATGCAGCACCGCCAAGCCCGGCGCTGGACTGATCGTCAAGGGGCGTCCCCAGGGAAGGCCCGGCACGGTCACGCTGGCACAGCCGGCGCGTGGATCATGCAGAGTCAGGGCTCCCGACTCTGGCCCATCGACGTCGAGGTTCGACGCCAAGAAGCACCAGCCCTGCCAGTCGCCATGGCCATACGCGAGTCCGACCGAGTAACCCCCGGACCAGACCTGAACCTGTAGATCGATTTCGATCGACCAGCTGCGGCCCACGGCGGGCAGGAGGTGCGACAGGGCGCCCTGGAGGCCCTCAGTGACCTGCTGTCCGTCTGCGAGCACAGCCTCCGTATCAACCCGGGCGACGTCGCCGGGGCTGCCTTCAAGCAGCATCTCTTCCGGCGCCCCGTCGCGCAGGACGACGTCCAGCTGCCCCATCCAGACCCGCGTTGACCACAAGGTCTGAACATGATCCGACGCTTGGGGTGCATCAAACGTGGCCATGCCGCTCCTAACCGAACGAGACGTTGAAGGCGATACAGATACGCAGTTCCGAACCGCTCACCGGGGCAACCCGGTGCAGTAGCCAGCTGGGGAACGCGATGAGCAGTCCCGGTGCAGGCTGGATCCGCAGCGATGTTGGTCCGTGATCATCGTGGCGCGCCAGCATGGCACTTCGCGGGTCGAACAGATCAATCGCACCGCCGCTCGTTTCGTCGGCGCTGGCCGCCACGTAGTAGACCCCTGACCAGGCGGAGTCGTGGTGGGCGTGGAGCGTGTGATAGCCGCCGGGCCGGTAGACCACCGCCCACGCTTGAGCAGCGAAGTCCGATGGGGTGGCTGCGGCTTGCCCGCTGAGACTGGTCGACAGCGCGTCGATGGCCTCGGCGATGAAGCCCGCCAGCCGGTTGGTCTGCGGGGTCTCCCAGCGCAGGAGGTCGGGGCTGGACTTGCGACCACCAACCACACCGAGCGAGCGGGACTTGTCTGTCTCTTCGCGCTCGAGTATGTCCTGCTGCAGCTGGACGTTGAGTTCGTCGACGTCATCGAGCTGGCGCCGGTAGAAGGTGGTCGGCCAAACGTCGAGGACCGATCCGGTGCTCACGGAATCCCTCCAAATCTCCTTGCGTCGTCGTGACAAGTGCCGCGCGGGTCATCATGGCGCTGCCAAGGCATCAAACTCGTTGACGCGCTGTTCGATCACCGCAACCCCGGCCATCCAGAACTCGTGGTTGGTGATATCAGCGTCAAAGCCCGCGACCAGTTCGGCGGGACTGTGTGTACCGGTCCGGCTGAGAAACTGATCGAGTCGTGCGGCGCCGGTGGTGTTGCCATGACCCGCGAACAAGGCGAGCCCCAGCAGCAGCCCGAAGTAGTAGGGCCAGTTGCCGAACGTCGAGGTATAGAAGTGTGGCCGTGCGACCCACGCATAGCGGGGCAGGGTCTCAGGCGCGACACTGTCCGCGTAGCTGCGGAGCTGAGCCTGCATCGATAGCTCGCACATCTCGTCGGTCGTCAACGGCCCTACCGCGCGGCGGCGCAGCAACTCCTGCTCGAACAGGAACCGGCTGTGGACGTCAACGACGGTCTGGAAGAGGCCGATCAGGTTAGCGTTTAGCATTGACAATCGCAGTGCGCTGTCGCGCTCGGCCGCGTTGAGCACCAAGGATTCGCACCACAGACTCGCCGTCTCCTGAAGTGATAGTGGCGATTTGCGCTGGAGTTCGGTGCAGGATCCCAGCAGCAGGTAATGGTAAGCATGGCCGAGTTCGTGTGCGCAGCTCAGTACGCTGTCACACGAGCCGTCAAAGTTGACCAATAGACGCGCTTCGCCCCTTCGCATCGGCATGCACAGAGCGGTCGTGCGCTTGCCTGGCCGTCCCTGGGCGTCCACCCATCCGTTGTTGAGTGCGCGAAGTGCGTGGTTCGCGACGCGCGGCGAGAACTGACGGAATGCCCCGACAATCAGATCGGTGGCTTGCGCCCAGGTAAGTTGCTCGTCTCCTGGCAACGGGGCCGCCACATCCCACCACGGCAGCAGCCCGTCGTGGCCTAGCAGCCGTGCTTTGGTGCGGGCGAAGCCACGTAGGAGTGGAAGCAGCCTCTGCACCGTGGCATGGACCAGTTCGAGGACGCGCTTGTCCACGCCGTGGTCGTCCAGACACTTGTCCAGCGCGTTGTCCCACCCGCATCTGCGGCTCAGCACCAACGCTTCACCCTTGAGCGCGTTCAGGCACGCGGCAGCGGGCAGCGCGATCGCCGCGCAGGCGTTTTCGGCGGCAATGTGAGCTGCCTGGCGCCGCTCGGATGACGGACTGGACGCCTGGGCGCGTAGCGCCGCCAGGGGTACCTGCTGACCGTCATACGGTGCGATGGCATGGCCGATGAGATCTTCGTAGAGTCGTTGCCACGCGAGTTGGCCGTTGGTACGCAACTGCTCCAGGAGATCCTGCTCCCCCGCCGGTAGACGCCGAGGTGCAGCAGCGGCGCAGCGCTCGATCCAATGGCGATGCGCCTCGGCGGTGCCGTTTTTCGCTGCGAGATCATCCATCGGCAGCCGTGCGGCCCAGGATTCCAGCCGGGACCGCAGCGATGCGAGCGGGACCAGTTCCGCATGTAGTTCGAGGTAGGCGGCCGAAGCGGCCTGGTCGGTCCCGTCGGCCCAGCACCGGCCTGCGTGGTACAGCGTTAGCAACCGCTCCGCTTCGAGCACCGTGTCGGTCGCCGTCAGGACAGTCTCAAACGCTTCGGGCAGATCGGACGAGAGCGACAAGGCTGCTCCGGCACGGACGTCGATCCTGTCGTACAGAACGCCCAACTCCGCGATCGCGTTGACGAGCCAGTGCCGCAGCGCTTCTGCTCCGCCAAGGCTGTCGAGTGCCGAGTCGAGGTCCCACACTGGTAGAGCTGGAAGCGGCGTGGCGACTGGACCGCCAGTGCCGGCCTCGGTTGGCATGTCAGATCGTCTCGTAAAGCGAGATGTGCCTAAGGCTCGCCGAGCTGAATGCGCCACAGTCCCAATCGCCGTAACGGGCGTGCAGGCTCATGCCAGCGAGCCGCGCCATCAGGTCCAGCTCAGATGGCCACACGTAGCGGATTTCGATCGGGAGCATCCGCAGACCATCCGCATCGACGCGGATCTCCTGGAAGGTGATCCGCTGGTTGGCCGCATCGTGCAGCGTCGCCGAGAGGTCGACGCACCCCGGGGCCATTGCCCGGATCGCGAGCTGCTGGCCCCGCGTGACGATTCCTTGCCGCAGCGGTACGAATGCCTCGATCACGAACTTACCGTCGGGGGCCAGCACCCGAGCGACGTTGGTAAAGCACTCGATCTGCCGCTCCTGCGTCAGCAGGCCGAAGAAAGTACTCAAGGTCGCGTAGACCAGGCTGAACGCACCATCGACCGGCACCTCAGCCATGTCGCCGACCCGTGCCGTAACCGGCAACGAGCCACGAGCGTCCTCAATGCGCCGAATCATCTCGGGAGAAATGTCGAGGGCAGTCACCGGCACGCCCTGCTCGGCAAGCGCCACTGCGACACGTCCGGTGGCCGCGCCCAACTCCAGCGCATGCCCGCCTGCAGCAATCTTCGCCAGGAACATTCCTGCAGGACGTGGGTCTGCCGTGGCGAACACACGGTCGTCGTGAGACGCCCAGAGATCCCAACGTGCCGCCTGTTCCTCACTTTCTGCCATCCGTTGCCGTTCCTCTGTCGCGCTCGGCGGCCTGGACGGCCAGCACGCCCGCCGTGAGCGAGCGATGCTCGCCGCAGGCGGACGTACCGGCTGCCCGTGCTTTGGTGGGAACCAGATCAGTCGCCAGTCTTCGGCTTCTTTGCCTCGTCGATATAGACCTTCCTGGCCATGATTCGGCCGGTGACGGTCTCACGCCCGACCACCTCGGCGACGTCCCCGCCGTCGACGCGCACTGGACGGCTGATCCTGACACTGGCCTCAACGCTCAGGCCCATGTCATCCTGCACGGCGGCCTCGTGCGCCGCCGCGGCGCTGACCAGCCCCATGCGGAAGAGGTCCATGAAATGCTCGACGTCACCGTCATTGAGATCGACGCCAACGATGTTCTCGCGCTCCTCGGCCGTGGTGAAGCGGGTGAGCTTCTGCTCAGACGACGTGTCCATCGGTGAACCTCCAGTCACAGGGGGGTCGCATTCGGTGGCAACGTAACACCGCACCGGAACCATGTACACCGTCGATACCTGCTGATTGGCGCAGGTCACGCGCGTTGTCAATTAATTGTCGGAGCCTTGCTTTGCTCATTGCACAACCACTCGTCGATCAAGCATTCGACACCGGACCTCACCCCCGCGACCAGCACGGGCGCCGACGACGGCCTGGCGTATGCCCGTTCGTGCCGGCGCCTCATCAGGCGTCAGATCGGGTACGCCCGCGCCGGACTGCGACGGCCAAAGAAAATGTCGGTGTTTTGTCGGCCCCGCCCGACAGCTCTCGTCGCCGTATGCCATGAAGGAATCTGACGGAGGGCAGCCCAACGGCTGCCTGCGCGGAGGTCTGACGCTCCGCGCAGGCACGCCCAGAGGGCGGGCTTGCCAAATGGAGCACCCCACGCCGGCTGGCCTGGGGCGGACGACGGTTCTCAGCCCGTCCGCTCCGGTGCCGCCGGCACCGAGAACAGCGCTCGGCTCGGGACGGCAGGCCGCAACAGCCGCGCGACGTGGCTGTTCTCCTCCCGGCCGCGCGACACGCGCCGGCTGGTCGCGATTCATCGCTGGCCATGGCGCACCCGGCTGCTTGCCATTGCCGCCAAGTAGTCGCACGCAAACAGGTCAACCCGGGCTGGATGCGGTCAGCTCTCGGTTGTCCTTTGTGGACTCCGGCATGTCGCCCTTCGGATGTGGGCTGCCAAGGGTCAGGCACTCCTGGCACGCCGTCGGTCGGTGATCTTCTTGGCGACTGCGGCCGCTGCGTTGTGGTGCAGTTGGCGTAGGACGCTTTGGTAGGTGTCGCGGGTCAGGGTGGAGGTGGAGTGGCCGAGCTGCTCCTGGACGACCTTGATGTCGACCCCTGCGGCGAGGGCGAGGGTGGCGGCGCCGTGGCGCAGGTCGTGCAGCCGGATCGGCGGCAGGCCCGACCTGCGGACGAGCCGGCGGAACCGTTGGGTGACCGAGTTGGGGTGCCACGGTTGGCCGTTGGGGCGCACGAAAAACAGGTCGCTGTCGGGCCAGGCCCCGCCCGCGCCGAGGCGTTGGGCGCCCCGGCGGGCGTGGTAGGCGGAGAGGACCTTCGCGGTCTCGTCGTCGAAGACCAGGTCGCGGTTTCCGGCGCGGCTCTTCGGGGGTTTGCGGACGGTCCTGTTGCCGATGGTGGCGATCTGATTCTTGATCGACGCCTCGCGTTTGAGGAGCCGGACCTCGGAGTCGAGCAGCCCGCACGCCTCACCGCGGCGGGGGCCGCGGTAGGCGATGAAGTGGTACATGGGGTGCAGGTCGGGGTCGTGTTCGGCGGCGTAGTCGAGGAACGCGGCGACCTGTTCGTCGGTCCAGACCATGACCGGTCCGGGGACCTCGCCGGTGGTCTTCCACCGGGCGACGCGTTCGTCCTCCCACACGATCGGCAGCGCCCGGTCGCCGGGGGTGCGCACGTGCACCGCCGGGTTGGAACCGACGAGGAGTTCCTCGGCGATGGCGTCGTTGAGGGCCTTGCGCAGGGTGGCGCGGATGCGTTGCCGGCTGGCCGGTCCGGTCGGGCGCACCCCACGGACCTTGGCCCGCACCTGCGGGTCATCGCTGGCCTTCGCGGCGACGATCTCGCCGTTGCGGGCCTGGATCGCGGTGAACATGGCCTTGATGTGGCGGGGCTTGAGCTTGTCCAGCCGGACGTGACCGAGGTGCGGGATCAGGTGCACGCGGACGTGGGACTCGTAGCCGCGCACGGTGTTGGCGTCCACGGCGAGGTCAACCAACCACTCCGTAAGGTAGGCGTCCACGGTCGGCGCCTCGGCCAAGGACACGTCGGCGCGCAGCCGCTGGCGCACCGTGTCCAGGTCGGGCAGCGGCTGGTTGGCGCGCACCGCAGCGATGAGCACGACGGCGATCTCAGCGCGGCGGTGCGGGTCACGGCCGGCCATTCTGAGCAGTTCACGGGCGTGGTCGAGTTCGGCCGCGGCGTCGCGTTGGCTGGTGAACCCGCCGCGGCGTAGCTGGCGGCGGCGCCCGTCGCCGTCGCGGGGTAGCTCCATCTGGTAGTGCCAGTGGCCGTGCTCGGTGCTCCAGGCGCCGTTGCCTCGACGCAGTTTCGGGCAGGCGTTGCCCATCGGCTTGCCGGTCTCGGCGTGGCGGCAGCCGCAGCGCTTGCTGAGGGATCCGTCTGACATCGCAAGGGTTTCCTTGTACTCGAGTGGTGGGGTGCTGTGCTCCGGCGGAGCAGCGGATTTGTCGATCGACATCGACGCGTGGATCGCCGCGTCGATCAAGTCGCGGTACGGCGCTGGAGCACCCACGCGCCCGGCCCGGGAGCGAGGTCAAATATCAGCGGCCGGGCAGGGAAGGTAGACACGGCGGGCGGCGGAGTCCGGCGATGTGGCCGGGGCACTGGCGTGACGCAGGTGTGACAGCACGGATGCGGCGGAGCTGCCGCTGGCTGGCCGACGCCGCAACGGCAGGGTTGGCTGACGGCCGGCGTGGGGTGGTGAAAACACACGGCAGTTGCCCCGTGCACGCGGCGGTGCGCCGGGCCACGCGGGTAGTGCCTCCGGCGCTCTGGCCTTGGGCTGCGTGCCGGGTGTTGGCCGCCGAGCGGCCGTACCCGGGTTACCGCGCCCGGGTTGCGTTACCGGGCGTCGGAGAGGCTGACCAGCCGGCGCAGGGGTACCTGCACCGGCGGGCATCCGGGTAGGTCGTGGGCGACGTAGACCAGGGCCGGGTGGTCGGGGTCGACCTCGCGGGGGTACACAAGCAGCTCGGCCGGGCTGAGGGCGTCGGGCTCACCGGCGGCCACCCGCATCCGAACGGGTTGGCGCTGCTGGTGCAGCGCGGCGCACAGCCGGGTCAGGACCGCCAGCGACCCGGGGCCGTCAGCGCTCGGGTCGGTATCGGGCACCCACCGCCAGCGGCTGGGCAGGTCGTGGCCGTAGCCGGCGGTGCTGGCCCAGGTGCGCAGGTCGGTGGGGTAGCCGGTCTCGGCCCGCCAGCCGGTCACTGCCGGCAGGTCGGCGGCGGGGTCGTGGGCGGCGTCGGCGGGCAGGTAGCCGGCGGCGCGGCGCAGCAACGCACGGATCTCGTGTGGGTCGGGTTCGGTGTCGGGGTCGATCGGTGCGCCGACTTGGGCGCGCAGGGTGCTGCTGCGGTGGGCGGCGGTGTGCTCGGCGGCGAACGTCGGCACGGCCAGCACCACCGCCCATGGCAGGTGCTGCGGCGGCGGGGCGTAGTCGTTGGCGGTGGCCACAACCGCGCGGTCGAGGAGCGGGTACTGCGTGACGTAGGCCAGTTCCCGGTCGGCGGACGAAATGATCGGCCAGCCGGTGACCAGCAGCAGCCGCGTTCCGTCGTGGGTGCGGTCCTGCGCGTCGCGCAGGGCGCGGTCGAGCCGGGAGCACCATTGGTCGACGAGCCGCTGGCGCACCGCGGCGTATTCGGCCGCGGCCCAGTCCGCGGGGGTGGCGTGGCCGGCGGCCGGGGTCAGCGCCGGGTCGGGCAGCAGCGACACGTCACGCACAGCGGCCTGGCCGTAGCGGGACTCGACCACGGCGAGCATCGCGGCGTGCCCGGCGCGGGTGTCACCGTCGGCGGCGAGCGCGGCCAGCCACGCGTCGACGGCGTCGCTCCACAGGTCGGGTTGGTAGCTCGCGCGGCGGGCGCCGCCGCCGATGGCTTCGACGGCGTAGGCCTCGCTGCGGGTGTTGTGGTCGGCGGATACCAACGAACGGGCGCGGGCGGCCAGAGCGCGCAGTCCGGGTGGCCCGGCGGCCTGCCGGGCGGCGGCCAGGGCCGCGATGCTGCGTTCGCGCAGTATGCTCCACGCCCCTTGGGTGGTGAGCCGGTGGCGGGCGAAGCCTCGCGCGCCCGACAGTTGGCCGAGCAGCCCCGGCATCGGGTCGGGTGGGCCGAACGGGGGCTGGCAGCTCCAGCGGGCCACGTCGAGCCAGTCCATGCGGGGGGCGAGCTGTTCCAGTTCGGTGACCCACGCGGCAGCGGCGACGACCACCCCAGCGGCGGTGTAGAGCACCCCGGCCGGGCCGGGCAGGCCGACCGCGTGGGCGCAGGAGCTGCAGAACTCGTAGTCGCCGAGCACACTGACCGCCTGCAGCGGCAACTCGGTGGGGCCGTAGCCGAAGCTGCGGTTCAGGTGCGGGCATCGTTGACCGCCCTGGCCGGGCACGTGCCACTTGCCTTTCGGGCTGGTCCGGACCAGCTGCATCGTCAGCGCGGCGAACGGTGTGGCTGGTAACCCGGCAGCGGCGAGGGCCTGTTCGGTGAGCGCGGGTGCGACGGGCGGGTGGAAGTACGGGCCGACCTGCCGCGACCGGAGGGTGCCCATGCTCATGCCGGCCAGACTATCCAGGTCGGTGTGACCAGGCTGTCGCCACGTCCATGCGCCGCCGCGCTGCAGTGTCTGGGTTGATGGTCCGGTGGCGGGTCGGAACGGCGGGGG
>OBEQ010313387.1_pt1 | contig 24378 bp, 17 predicted proteins | sample 1670901 | NCBI WGS metagenome assembly OBEQ01 (sample SAMEA104232315, study PRJEB22302) | groundwater metagenome | biome: forest; feature: aquifer; material: groundwater | place: USA | collected 2011-08-07 | depth 5.4 m | reverse complement strand
CCTGTTAAGGAAACTGTAATTGCTCCCGTTGTTGCGATAAAAGAAGCTCAATTGACGATATTAAAAGGTGTAATTACGGATGCATTAACCCAAAAACCGTTGGAAGCAACAATTGAAATAATTGATAATAAAACCAACGAATTAGTAGCGACTTTTCTTTCCAATAGTTCATCTGGTAAATATTTGGTTTCATTGCCTGCAGGTAGAAATTATGGTATTGCTGTTAAAAAAGAATCTTATTTATTTCACTCAGAAAATTTTGATATTCCTTTAACTGCTGCTTTTCAGGAAGTGAAAAAAGATGTAGAATTAAAAAATATTGCTGTTGGAAGTAAAATCGTTTTGAAAAACATTTTCTTTGATGTGAGTAAAGCAACTCTTCGTCCAGAATCTACAGCCGAATTGCAACGTTTACAAAAGTTGTTAACCGATGTTCCAACATTGAAAATTGAAATTTCAGGACATACTGATTCGGATGGTTCTGCAGAATATAATCAAACGTTGTCCAATAATAGGGCAAAAGCTGTTGTAGATTATTTAATCAAAGCAGGAATTTCTGCTGATCGTTTGGTTTCTAAAGGGTATGGAAAAGATCAACCAATAGCGACAAATGATACGGTCGAAGGAAGACAACTAAATAGAAGGACTGAATTTAAGATCTTGAGTAAATAATGTTAATTTCCATAGAATAGGGTTTAAACCCTATTCTATGGAAATGGTTTTCTTTATTCCTTTTTTACCTCATTAAATTAATATGACCATTTTTTTCAATTTCTTCATTTCTATAGGTAAGGACTTTTACTTTGTAAACATACGTCCCATTGTTTTGAAGCAATCCTTTGTAATATCCATCCCAACCAATTGAAAGTTCAGTTGATTCAAAAATCAGTTCGCCCCATCTGTCATAAACTTGAAAATAAAGTAAATCTTTTATTCCCCAACCTTTAACGAATATTATGTCATTAATTCCGTCTCCGTTTGGAGTGAAAGTTGTTGGAAGTTCTACAAATGTTTCGGGATAAATAGAAATATGAAAAATTCCTTCAGCGCTAAAACAACCTAATATATCTTCCATGACAACATTATAAGTTATTTCATCTAGTGGATTTACTGTTGGATAAGAACAGTTTATACAACTTAAACCTTCACTGTTTGTCCATGTAAAATTGATAAGACCATTTAAGTTTGAAATTGGTAAAGAAATTACATCACCTATTACAATTGTTGTATCAAAATTGATGTCATCGATAGGGTGAAGTACAAAAATTGAATCATGATCCGTGTTTGAGCAAGTCGTAGCTGGGTTATAAACAGTTACGGTATATAATTCTGTTTCAATACCTATAGTTGTAGGATTATAAATTGCTGGATTTGATAATGAGGTGCTAGGACCCCATGAATAAGTATAGTTAGGATTATAATCTAAAACATTTAATTGTGCCAAATTATTTTCACAAACTGTATCTCCTATTGCAATTACTTCTGGTAAAGGAGAAAAAATCACTTCTTTTATAATTGTATCAGTACAACCATATTGTAGGTTTTTAACAATTAATTGAATTGGAATCGTATCAAATAGTGTGTATGAATGAGTAAAAATACCTAGTCCATTTGTACCTGTTGTTCCATCTCCAAAATCCCAATTAAATTGATCACTATTTAGAGAAACATTATTGATTGTTAAAATGTCACCAAAACATAGTAAAGTGTCTAATTCATTGTTTCTTTCAAATAATGCTTTTACCTCATGAATAAAAACGGTTTTTTCTTGAGTGGTTGGACAAGCGCCATTTTCTGCATACATAATTAATTTCGCAACAGTTTGACCTTGTGGAGGTATGAAATTATATTGGTGAGATGTTGGACTTGTATTCAAAGTGAATTCACCATCTCCAAAATCCCATTTGTATTCAACAACATCTGCTGTATCTATTAAATTAAATAAGATTTGATCACCTAAACAGATTGTATTGGGAGCTAATGTGAAATCTCCTTCAGGACCAAAAACGGAAAAGTTTTTTAATATTGTATCAGAGCATCCATAACTAGTAGTTACGATTAATTGTGAAGTATAATCGCCTTTCGGAAAGGTGAAAGTTGGACTTAAACTTGTACTTTGTTCCCCACTGCTAAAAGTCCATTGAGTAGATACAATTGGAGTAGATGCAGTTGAATTGGATGTAAAATTAATAAGTTGAGGCGCACATAAAGCGGGAAGAGCATCTACACTTGTATTGATAACTGCCGTTGGGTAGTCTTGTACATTTATTGTTTTTAAAATAGAATCTTTACATCCTGAACTTTGTTCGGTGTAATGTAAATAACTTGTGTAAGTACCTGAGTTTAAGTATGTATGCGAAACTGGATTTGAATTACCGTTTAATCCATCACCAAAATCCCAATCAAATATCAATTGAGAACCTTGTGCAGTATAATCACTTGCGTTAAATTGTATTGCATTACTAAGACAAATGTTAGATGATGGCGTTGTCGTAAAAGTACTAGTTGGTTTATAAACAGTAATTGTTTTTGTAAGTGGTGTAACACATCCTAAAGCATTTGTTACTGTTAATTTTACAGAGAAAGATGTTTGTGATGAATTTAAATAAGTGTGCGTTGGTGATTCTAGATTGGAAGAATAAGTGTCTCCAAAAGTCCAATTCCAATTTGTAATAGTAGTATCTGAAGTACTCGTTGAAATAAAGGATATTGTATCTGGAAGACAGATTGTTTGATCACTTATTGTGAATGATGGTGTGTTATTAAATATGTTTATTTGATGGGTAAGAGTATCTGTGCAGCCATTGATATCCATAACAACAAGACTTACTGTTTGAATTCCTGAATTATTAATTTCAAGAGGTGGATTTGGATCACTTGATGAATATGGTCTTGTTTCAGGATCACTAAAAAGCCACGTGTATCCGTTGAAGCAAGAAGAGTGTACATCAACAGAAGAAGCTCCATTTAAAATAACTGGTACATTACCGCAATAATTAGTGTCCGTTTCAAAGTTTGCTTGTATTTGTCTGATTGGAAACGTGTAATCATCAAACGAATCAGGACAGCCTGTACTTGGATTGGATGCAATTAAATGTATATTGTAATCGGCGCTTGCTAAATAACTATGTGTAAAAGTCCCATTTGAATTAGATGTTTGTCCGTCACCTAAAGTCCAACTTGAATTTACGGTTCCCATACTTTGATTGATTAAATTTAAATCTAAAGGTTGGTCGCAATCGTATGAAAAATTGAATTTAGCTATAGGTCCTTTTACTTCCAAAACATTGCTTTTTGTAACCGAAGATAAACAGCCATTATAATAACCACTTAATGTAATGTTAAAAAAGCCAACTGTATCATTAAAAATAAAAGTTGGATTATCTTCTCCATAACATTTTGAAAGTAACTCACCATCTGATGAATAATTCCATGAATCTATAAGTGTTGTATTCGAAATATTTGTAAAAAAGACTGAATCTCCAGGACATATACTTGTATTATTCATAGTGAAATCTAGAGGGATTACAGATCCAACTTCAATTTGGATAGTATCAGATACGTCAAAACAACCAGCAGAATTAGTAGCTCTCATGACAACATTGTATGTTCCAGGTAGATTAAATACGTGAGTATTAGGAGAATCATTTGTGTACGTGGTATTTATTCCATCTCCATAAGAATAAAGGTATGACACGAGATTTTCATTAGAATAACTAGAATCAGAAAAAGTTACTGTCAAAGGCGCACAACCGTTAATCATATTTGGCATAAATCGAGCAAAAACTAAATGAATTGTATCTACTATTGAGCCATTAAAAATACATCCTGCAGGAGTTACAACATGTAAAAATGTGGAAAGAAACTTTTCACCTCTTTTGGCATAAGTTGTGTCTTCTAAGTCGTAAAGGTGCGAAGGATTTGGTAAAGTTGAAGTTGAATCATCTCCAAAAGTCCAAGTATAGTTTGCTCCAGTGATTAAAGGAGAAACATTGAATTGAAATAATCTCGGTTCTGAACAACTGTAGGTTGGTGTTGAGGTTATTGTTGTGTTTGGATCTTCTACAAATACAGAAACGATTGTATCGTCTGTACATAGTCCATTTGGACTTGAAACGGTTAGATGTATAGAATGAATACCACCTGTAGAAAATGAGATGTTTGGATTTATTTGATTACTGGTTGTTAGTGAAGTTCCTGCGTCAAATTGCCAATACATAACACCAGAAGAATTGTTGATTAGTGGGGTTAATACATTTAAACAAACAGTATCTGGAAATGAAAAAGAGGCAACAGGATTTCCAATTGAAATGGAATGACTCACTATTTTTGTACAATTATTAGTGTCTGTGATTGTTAATTGTGCTATAAATTGTCCTTCACTTGTATATGTTTGTTGTGGAGGAGATTGTAAAGTTGAATTCGAACCATTACCAAAAAGCCATGAATAAGTAAGGGGTATTGATGAAACAGAAGTGTTGGTGAAATTAACATTTAAAGGTGGTGAACAAGCAATAGCTGGATTTGGATTGGTCGTAAATAATGCTGTTGGATTGGATGTACTTATATAATTATCGAAAATTAAAGCTGTATTACAGGATGGGTAATTAGTGATGATTTGGCAAGTAACATCATATACTCCAGGTACTGAATAATTATAATTGACATCTTGTGTCGTAAATCCTGTTCCATCTCCCATTGCCCAACTATAACCTGTTATGGTAATCCCTGCTTGAGCTTGAGCTGACATGTGTAAACTCACTGGAAGTGGAGTACAACCTTGTAAGGTAGATGCTGTTGTAATGATTGGTAAAGGACTATTATAAACAGTTATTGTAATTGAACCTATGATAGGTCCAGTTGTGGATTCTTTAAAATCTACTGCGTAAGTTCCTGGAGTCGTAAATGTATTTGTAGGGTTTGATATATTGGCAGTTGCTCCATCTTTAAAATCCCAGTAATAAGTGCTAGAAGTAGTAGGCGAACTAAAAACAACTGTTAGAGGTGCACAACCTGAATTTATATTTGAAGTTTGGGTTATTGCAAAATTATAAATAAATAAAAATAATAGAAGGGTAAGGTAAGGTGTTATTCTCATTTAGCAATTAATTTAAAGCTTGTTTTATAAAAAAAAACAAATTTAATATTTTAAATCTATTTGTTTAAACTTTTTTATTTATTTTTGTACTAGATTTAATTATTACCATGAAATTTCAACTTTTTTTAATTTTCCTAATCAGTTCTATTCAGTTATCTTTTCATTCACAAACAATCAATAGATTGCCTTGTATTGACAAAGAATTTAATGTGGTGGTACATATTTTTAAAGACAGCCTTGGAAATAGTGATATTTCTGAAACGGTTATAAATATGAATTTTGATAGTTTAAATGTTGATTTTTCGCCAATTTGCGCATCATTTAATATTTGTGAATTTGTATACCATTCCAATTTTCAATACGATACTTTATTGACTGATTATGAATGGGGGGAAGTGAAAAACTTATATAATAGAGAAAAACGGATTAATGTTTATTATGTGAATGAAATACTATTTCTTATGCCAAAAGAAGTGTGTGGATTTGCTACATTAAGTGGAATTGGAATGTTGTATGATAGCGGAATTGCTATAAAAAAGTTTGATTGTTGTGGACCTGATTCAAAAACGCTATCTCATGAGTTTGGACATTATTTCGGTTTAATGCATACTTGGGAAGCAGATTTAGGTGCAGAATTAGCTGATGGATCAAATTGTTCTACTTCAGGAGATTTTATATGTGATACACCTGCTGATCCTTTTATTGAAGGAGATGATCCGAATGATTATGTAGATCCAAATACGTGTCAGTTTTATTCTCTTAAAAAAGATGCAAACAACCAGTTTTATAATCCGTTGGTAGGAAATATTATGTCATATTATCAAGATCAATGTAATTGTGGATTCACATATCAACAATATTTGAAAATGGCGAATACGTATCTTAATAATATTGGAATGTGGTAATGATAAAGTCTATAATTCTCAGTTTTTTATTTTGGCTCCATGTTTCTCAATTGGTAGCTCAAGATGTTCATTTATCTCAATTTTTCGCATCCGATCATTTATTAAATCCTGCGAATGTTGGTGATCATTCAGGAGATTTTAGGGCTTGTCTGAATTATAGAAGTCAGTGGAAGTCAATTGAAAATGCTCCTCTTACTACTTTTATTGGTTCATTTGATAAAAAATTTCATTATTATACGCATGAATACAATGTTGGGGTAATGATTGTTTCTGATCAATTTTCTACTTTTCAGACAAACACAACGAAAGCAATATTTACGGGGTCGTATGTTTATCCATTTAAAAAACATCTATTTAGAGGTGGTATTCAAATGGGAGTTATCTCTAATAGTACAAATTTAAACAAACAAACTTTTCCAGAACAATGGGATTATCCGAATGGAGAATTTAATTCTTCTTTACCATCAAAAGAAGTGGCTTTAAGATCGTCACAACTGTATTTAGATGTTAATGTAGGTGGGAGTTGGAAATATAAATTTAATAAATTTGAAATTAAATCGGGAATTGCTATAAATCATATTAATCGTCCTAAAAGCACTTATTTTTCTTCGCAAGTAGAACGATTAAGAGCTCGAAAAGTAATTAATACAGAAGTAAATTATCCATTGAATCCTGTTTTTACTCTTTGTCCTCAATTTATGTGGATGTGGACTACTAAAGCAAATGATTTAGTTTTTGGATCGAGGTTAAAATATAAAACAAATGTCAAATTGATTCCAGAGTTAAGTTCAGGTATTTTCTACAGACATGGAGTTGTGCGAAATGTTGATGCTTTCATTGTCGTTGTTGGTTTAAAATATAAAAAAATTGATTTCGGAATGAGTTATGATTTAAATATTTCATCTCTTCATACGAATATTAAAAGACCATCAGCATTTGAATTTTCTTTAATTTATACAGGTGCTTCTTCACAAGTAAAATATAAAATAATTCCTTGTTCTCGTTATTAATTTTTTAATTAAAAATATGTTTCGATTTTTTATTCTTTTTCTATTTATATCCAAATTTTCTTTTTCGCAAGAAACTAAAAAGGAAGATTTATATGAACAGAATAATATAAGAACTAACTCATTAGCAAATGAAGCATTGAGAGTTGGTGATATTTATTTGGCTCTCACTTATTTTGAAGAAATCTATAATCGGGATTCTTCTGATTTTTCAACACTCTTAAAATTAGCTGATTGCAATAGATTAACAAACAATTATAAAAAAGCGGAATATTTTTATTCGAAAATAGCTAATTCAGAAAAAGTTGATAAATATCCTAATTCTATTTTTTATTTGGCGCAAATGCAAAAAAGTAATGGGAAATATTTAGAAGCGATAAAGTCATTAGATTTATTAAAGTCAAAAATTTCTTTGGTTAACGATGAAGCAATTGTCAAAATGTATAAGGTTGAATTAGCTGGTTGTAAATATGCACTTAGTATTGCCGACTCAATTCAAAAAGAAACGATTGTAAATATCCCTTCTATTAACGACAAGCATATTGATTTTTCTCCTATTCCTATTTCTGACAATAAATTAATCTTTGGTTCATTGAGAATGGATGAAGAATTGATTTATACAGTAGAGGAGTTTGATTCTTTGGATACACCTTCTAGAAAATTTTATGTAGCTTCAAAAGAAAACGAAAAGTGGATTGTTAAATCCGAATTGGAAGGTCCTTTTAATGTTGATTCTGTTGATGTTGCGAATGGTTCTTATTCATTAGATAGTACGGTTTTTTATTTTACAAAATGTTCTAAAAATTGGATGTATAATACAATTTGTCATATTTATAAATGTGATAAAACTGCAAATGGATGGAGTGAACCTGTTAAATTAAATGAGTTGGTTAATCTACCTGATTTTACTTCAACTCATCCTACTATTGGAAGAGAACCTAAATCAAATAAAGAAGTGCTTTATTTTTCTTCAGATCGAATTGGAGGTAAAGGGGAGTTGGATATTTGGTACGCAGAGTATGATCCTCGAAAAAAGACGTTTAAAAAACCGAAAAATGCAGGTGCTAAAATAAATACTCTTTTTTCTGAATCGACTCCTTTTTATGATATGAAAACGAAGACATTGTATTTTGCAAGTAATGGTAAAATAGGAATTGGAGGTTTCGATGTATATAAAGCGATTGGAAGCGGGAATCAATGGAGTGAACCTTCTAATTTAGGAAAGCCTATTAATTCGAGTGCTGACGATTTAGATTTCATTTTGAAACCTTCTTCAAAAGGTGGATTCATTGTGTCTAATAGGGTAGGTGGTCAGTCTTTTTATCATTCTACGTGTTGTGATGATATTTATGAATTTAATTACAATCAATTTATTTCAATTAAATGTATTTTAGAAGTAAAGGATTTTAAAACAAAGGAATGTCTTAAAGATGGTGTTGTTGTTAATGTTTTTATTAAAGATGAACAAGGTAAATTTTTATCTCAACATCAATTGATTTCAGAATGTACTTCAACTCTTGAAATACGACCGAATTACAATTATTATTTTGAAGCGAAACACCCGGATTATTTCACAAATTCATTAGAGTTTTCTGCTTTGAATATTACAGAATCGACTACAATTTATAAACTGTTGGAACTTACTAAAAAACCGTTAGATCCAATTGTAATTTCTAATATACAATATGAATTTAATAGTTCTGTATTAAATGAAAATTCTAAAAAAATATTAGATACGACCTTATTAATTATTTGTTTAGATAATCCAATTGTTAAAATTGAAATCGCTGCTCATACAGATGATGTTGGCTCTGAGGAATACAATATGAAACTTTCTCAAAAAAGAGCTGAAAGTGTTACGAATTACTTGGTTTCAAAAGGAATTCAAAAAGAGCGATTAATTTCTGTTGGTTATGGTGAATCTAAGCCATTAACTTCTAATGCTACTCCTGAAGGACGAGACTCAAATCGAAGAACAGAATTCAAAATACTTGGTGAAATAGAAGTTACTTATAAAGAAGAAACGGAAATTGAATCCGATCAAGACTAAGGAGCTGTAAGGAAATAAACTGCACATTTGACTGATTATTTTCTTCTTTACAGCTCGTAATGGGAATTAAAACTAATCTTTAAAATTAATTGATCCAAATTTCTCTTTTTTCCCATATACAGCATATAAAGTCAATTGTTTTGAAATATAATCTGTGACAAAAAGTTTAGGTACAATTAAAGCTGCTATTTCTTTTGCATTAAAAAGTGTTTTACGTTTTATTTCTCCTGTATTTAGATCAACTTCCACAAATCCCACTGCATTTTTTCTTTTTCCAAAATTTGCTGTGTATAAATAATCTAAATCTAAAAATTGTCCTTTTTCATTATAATTTTTAATGTTGTCATTAAAAATTAAACATAATTTTCCATTATCTATGAAAGAAGAATAAGAACTGAAAGAATCATCATTCATTGAAACTTGTTGTTTGTTTATTTTGTTAATCCAAATAAATTTTCCTTCATTTCCGAATTTAAAAGTAATAATGTCTTTGTAGTAATAGGTATTAGTTGTTGAAATTGATCCAGTTCTAGGGTCTCTGTACGAGCTTGATAATACATAGTATTGTTCTAGAGAACATATTAGACTCCCATCTGGTAAAATATTAGTTTCACGTATTTTGTAATCATAAAGTTGTGGTTCTCCACTTTTGCCATTAAGTTCTTTCTTTTTTGCTTTCTCTTTTTGTTTTTCAGTCCAATCTTGCGTAATAAAATCAACTTTAAATTCTTCAAATCCCTTATTTATTATTTCTTGTTTGTTGAAATCAAGTTTTAAATAAAAAATCCCATTAATACCGATTTTATTCAGCTCTCCATAAACACCTGTAAGAGTAAGTATGTGATTGTTATCAGATTCTATTGTTATAGTTTCAACCCTTTTCCCTTGAATATCTAACACGTAGTCGTTTAATCCTTGAGATGTTACGTGTGAGATGTGAAAAGATTTATATTGAGAAAATTTATTAAATGTATTTTTTTCATCAGTCTTATCGTATTCAATACTTGAAATAAAATAAGCGCCCGTATTTGAAAGATGATGAGAGAAAATATCAGAATCTTCATGTTCAAAATTTAAATAATAGTTTCCTTTATTAATGGTATGCAAATCTTTGTCAAATACATGAAAACCATAATTTGTTCTTATGTCTGATTTATTAAATGTTTCCCAAATTACACCAAAATACTGACGATCTTTTGAATTAATGATTTGAAACCCTCTTTTAAATCGTCTTTTTGACATTTCATATTCATCCAATAAAACAGCTTTTCCTTTTGGCTCAAGGTTTTCACTGTATTCTTGCATGTAAATTTTATTCTTGTTTTCACTTTTGTCACTCAAGAAAACCATTAAATGATTATTGACACACGTAACGCCTTCGTATACAGCCATGCTATTTTCGACCTGCATACTAATTTTTCCTGTAGCACTTAGGTTTAAATTAGTATGTTTTGAAAGTTTTAAAGAGCCAAATAACACACCTCCAGACCATCTAAGGGCAAAAAAATCATCTTTTGCACGTGGAATAATCGATATGAGAGACCCGCTTCGTTTGTCCAATGTTCCCCATTCTACTTTATACGATTGCCCAAAAGATTGAAAAATCAATGTGAAAACAAAAGTGATTAGAATAAGGATTATTTTTAACATGTTACTTAACGAGCTGAATACCTGTGTAATTCATTGGTGATATTGCTTTTAATTCTGTTTTTAAAATTTCAGAAATAGTTAATGAATCTACAAATGAATGAACGGTAGATTGAGTAACAGCTTCATTTTTTCTTGTTAAACCTTTTAAAGCTTCATAAGGTTTTGGAAATCCTTCTCTTCGTAAAATTGTTTGAATTGCTTCTGCTACAACAGCCCAATTTTCTTCTAATTCAGATTCAATTGCTGGTTCGTTTAAAAGTAATTTATCTAATCCTTGTAAAGTTGATTTTAAAGCGATAAATGTATGTGCGAAAGGCATTCCAATTGTTCTTAAAACTGTTGAATCTGTTAGATCTCGCTGTAATCTGGATACAGGTAATTTTGCAGCTAAATGTTCAAAAAGGGCATTCGCAATTCCAATATTTCCTTCTGAGTTTTCAAAGTCGATTGGATTTACTTTGTGCGGCATAGCTGATGAGCCTATTTCTCCTTCTTTCAATTGTTGTTTGAAATAATTCATTGAAATATATGTCCACATATCTCGATCTAAATCTAAAACAATTGTATTGATTCTTTTTAAACAGTCGAAAAGTGCTGCGAGGTTATCGTAATGATCAATTTGAGTTGTTGTTTGACTTCTATCTAATCCTAATGTGTTGTTTACAAAATTATTTGCAAATTCAACCCAATCATGAGATGGAAATGAAACGTGATGTGCATTAAAATTACCCGTTGCACCACCAAATTTTGAAGAGAATGGGATTGCTTTTAAAGTATTTATTTGTTTAATTAATCGTTCAGAAAAAACTTGAATTTCTTTCCCTAACCTTGTTGGAGAAGCAGGTTGGCCATGTGTTCTAGCTAGCATTGGAATTTCTTTCCACTCTTTTTGAAGTGTTTCTAATTTTTCAACAACTTTACAAATTAATGGTAAATATGCTTCAGAAATAGCTTCTTTTAATGATAACGGAATTGACGTATTATTGATGTCTTGAGAAGTTAATCCAAAGTGAATAAACTCTAAATAATCTTCAAGTCCTAATGAAATCATTTTCTCTTTTAGAAAATATTCAACCGCTTTAACATCATGATTGGTGATTTTTTCAGTGTCCTTAATCCATTGGGCATCGGTTTCTGAAAAGTTTGCACATAATGAACGTAATTCTGCAAATTTTTCTTTTGGAAAAGTTTGTAATGGTTCTACACCAGATTCTACCAATGCAATTAGATATTCAACTTCAACAATTACTCTGTATTTTATTAATCCAAACTCAGAAAAATAAGTTTGTAATTCTTGAGTTTTACCTTGATATCTTCCGTCAATAGGTGAAATAGCTGTAAGAGCATTTAAAATCATTGTGCTTTTTTTTAAATTTATTTTTAATATTAATTCTCTTTAAAACAAAATCACATTAATTAAAGAAAGCTCAAAGATAACAAATCTAAAGATAATGTATATAAATTAACACTTTTTAAATCAATTAAGAACTTTTTTAATGTTGAAATAATAACTGTTAGCTGTTTGTCTAATTTTATAGATGTTCAGTAGTTTAAAAGTGTTATTTTGTTATTATATTTGTAAATTAATTTTGTTAAAACTGTTTTTATGAATGTAAAATTTCTTTTATTGATTTTTATATCTTTTTTATCACTTTCACTTAAAGCGAATGTATTAAATAAAGCTATCAAATTATTTCCTGATACTACAGTTTCTATTGTTGATCGATCAACAGCTCTTGTAATTATTGAAGAAGGGAAACGTTTGTTTTATGAAGGAAAAGTCAGAGACGCCTTGACACAGTTTCGTGCGGCTGGTTTGAAAGATCCAAATAGTTGGAGACCTATTTATTGGGTTGGAGAGTGTCATTATTCAATGCATAATTTTGGTTTTGCACTTAAATATGGACATGATGCAATTAAACAAAATTCCATTGATGTTGATAAAGAAGTTTATTTCCTTTTAGGTAATTCGTATCACCATTTAGGGAATTTAGATTCTGCTGTTATAAATTATCAGTTAGCTTTAACCTTTTTAACGCCAAATCGTTCAAAAGACTTAAATGTATCTTGGAAAATTGAACAATGTAATTTCGCAAAAAATCTTATTTCTTCAGGTGTTTTATCTAAAAGAGTTCACATGAACGGTGAAATTAATACTGGTTTTAATGAATATGCTCCTGTTTTAAGTAAGGATGGTAAAACAATTTACTTCACATCAAGAAGAAATAACACTAAAGGTTCAAGAATGAATCCCGATGATCAAGAATATTTTGAAGATGTTTATAGAGCTGTATGGAATGAATCTGTTGGTAAATGGGATAGCATAACAAACGAAGTGGACAGAATTAATACAGATGGTTTTGATTCCTTTTCGTACTTATCGGAAGATGGATTAACTGCTTTAATGACTGTTAATACGGAAAATACGGATAATAAAAAACGAACAAAAGTTTCTGATATTTTTGAATTAAATTTTACAAATAAAGGTAAATGGTCAACTCCAAAAATGATCATTAATCCAACAATTAATACTGGATATTTTGATGGTTCTCCAACTATGACAGCTGATGGAAACACGATGTATTTTGTTTCTGATCGTAATGGAGCAAAAAAAATGACGGATATTTATGTTGTTCACAAAACTGGTAAAACATGGGGAGAAGCTGTCGCGATTAGTGATAGTATAAATACTTCTGGTACAGAAACGACTCCTTATATTACTCCTGATGGAAAATATTTATTTTTTAGTTCAGATGGGCATTTAGGAATGGGTGGATTAGATATATTTGTTTCTGAAAACTTAGGCAATAATTGGTCTGCTCCAAAGAACTTAGGTGTTATGGTTAATACTGTAAATAACGATACTCATTTTAAATATTATCAGGAATTACAAAAAGCAGTCATGGCAGGATTTGAAATAATTGGCCAAAAGTCAAGTGTTGATATGTATGAAATTGATATGACTGGTTATGTATTTCCAGTTTTCTTTTAAAGAAACATTTTATAAGTTAAAAAGGGGGTGGTTTTTAATTATCCCCTTTTTTTGTAACGTTTTTTGAGTTTTAGGATTATACTTTAAATTTGCTATTTGATGAACTCAATAATTCGATGCAGTGTTCTATTTTTTATTGTTTATATTTTTCCATTTTTTATATACGCTCAGAATGATTCAATTTCAAGAAATCAAGAGGTCATTAATACTATGGAAAAATATGGGCCTTTAATATCACCAACTTATGATACTGCAGTTTGTACTGAATTGGTTATTGGAATTTTAGAACACTTATGTGTACTTGATTCAATGGATAAAAATAACATTCGAATAATTGTAATTGAAGATGTTTATTTGCTAATTGAAAACGGTTCACCTCAACCAAAAGGAGTTTATTATGCCTTAACGAATAGTAATAAAGGGATTCCTATAGATGATCATAAAAATGCCTTGCCAGGTGATTTTGTTCAGTTTTGGTATCCGAATTCTTGGGGACATTGTGGTGTATTGCACAGCATTGATCTTGAAAATAAAACAATGAAATTGTACTCTTCTTTTCCTTCTACAGAAGGTTATGGGATTCAAGAATTTGATATTCCTGACTATTGTTTTATTGTCAGACTTAAAAATAGATAGCCTAACCTTTCTTAAAAATCTTCTAATGTAGAAAAAGTTCCACAAAATTCCTCGAATTGTTGTTCTTCACATTCAATGTTTTTGGAATTCATAAACAACCATTCATAAAATAAATCTGTGTGAAAAATTCTTTCTAAGCTTCCATGAGTAGCGGTTGGATTTCTGATATATAATAAATTTTCATCGTAAACTTTTTGAATTGCCTCCACTATTTTATCTGACTCTGAAACAGGAACTGCCTTGTCATTTACACCGTGTTCAATCCACAAAGGTACTTTGGTTAAATTAGAGGCGTATTTTTCGTTTCCTCCTCCACAAAGAGCAACAGCAGCAGCTACTATTTCAGGATATTTCCCTGCAAAATCAAGTGTTCCATATCCACCTAAACTCATTCCAGCAACATAAATCCTACTTGAATCTGTATCGTACATCGATTGAATATATTGCAAAACATTTAAAACTTTATCTGGTTCCCACGATTTTCCCATCATAACTTGTGGTGCAATTACAATAGCTGGAATTTCTCGCCCTCGAATTATTTCATTGATGATACCATATCGTTTTACAATTTCTAAATTATTCCCAGATAAACTTCTTCCATGTAAAAATATCAGAATTGGAGGCTTTGTTTTTAAAATACTGTCTGAAGGTAGATTTAGTAAAAAAGGATAAGCTGCTTTATCTCTAACTGCTGTTAATTGAGATCTTGATAAAAATGAATTAACAAAAAATGAAATAAATAGCATAAACCATTTAGCTTTAATAATCATTTTTGTTAAAGAGTTTAAAAGCATGTTTCCTTTTTTTGATCGTCAAAGATACTTCTAATTGATTTATTTAAGGATACTTATGAATTTGATGTTGCGAACAATTGTTAATTTTTATCAACAAGGTTAATTTATTGACAACTCTTTATTCTAAAAGAATTTAGTCTTTCATCTTAAAATCTTTCATCTTAAAGTCTTAATAGTTAATTTTACAAAATGCAAAGATATTTCGTAGAACTTTCATACAATGGCTCCACTTTTTTTGGATGGCAACGTCAACCGAAGCAAATTTCTGTTCAAGAAGAAATTGAAAATGCTTTTACTAAGTTAAATTCTAATAATCCAATTTCAGTAGTTGGTTGTGGAAGAACTGATGCGGGAGTGCATGCAAATCATTATGTTTTGCATGTCGATTTAGAAATAGTTGAAGATGCTAATCATCTTGTTTTTAAGTTGAATCGAATTTTACCTGATAGTATTGTTATTCATTCTGTGAAAGCTGTTGCAGATGAAATGCACGCACGATTTAAAGCAATATCTAGAACGTATCGCTATTTCATAAATTCAAAAAAAAATCCATTTAAACAAGGTGTAAGTTGGACTTTCCCTCAAACGTTGGATTTTAATGCAATGAATAAAGCTGGACAATTATTAATTGGCACCAAAGATTTCACCTCTTTTTCAAAAGTAAATACGGATGTGAAAACGAATATTTGTGCGGTTACAAAAGCGCATTGGGTTCAAGTAGATGAATTCAATTACTACTTTGAAATTAAAGCTGATCGTTTTTTAAGAAATATGGTGAGAGCAACTGTTGGAACTTTGATTGAGATTGGAAGTGGAAAAATAAAAGCAGAATCTATTTTAGAAATTTTAGAAAAGAAAGAAAGGGGAGCAGCTGCTATTTCTGTTCCTGCTCACGGTTTGTTTTTGTGGGAGGTTTGTTATTGAATTTCATTTTTTCGGATAATTTGTAGGTATAGGGCATGCCCTATACCTACAAATTATCCGAAAAAATGACACCATTAAAAAATCATTCTGCAATCAAAATATAATTCGTTTTCTTACCTTTTCCAATCAATACATATTTGTCTTTGATTAAATCTTGAACTGATATTGAATATTCTTCTGTTACTTTTTCCTTGTTAACTGAAATGGCATTACCTGATAATTCACGTCTTGCTTCACCATTAGACTTTAAGAAATTTGTTTTACTTGCCAATGCGTCAACAATTGATAATCCATTTAAAATATCATTTTTAGAAACGGTTGCTTGATCTACACCATGAAAAACTTCTAAAAATTCTTTTTCAGAAAGAGATTTAATATCCTCTGTTGTTGATTTACCAAAGAATACATTACTAGCTTTTAAAGCATTTTCATATGCTTCTTGTCCATGAACTCTAATCGTCACATCTTTGGCAATAGCCTTTTGAAGGATTCTTAAGTGTTCAGAACCAATATGTTCTGCTTCTAATTTTTCAACTTCTTCTTTTGAAAATAAAGTATAAAAACGCACTAATTTTTTGGCATCTTCATCACCTGAATTATACCAAAATTGGTAAAAAGCATAAGGTGAAGTTTTTTCTGGATCTAACCATACTGTTCCAGATTCAGTTTTTCCAAATTTACCGCCATCTGATTTTGTTAAAAGTGGACAAGTAAACGCAAATGCTTCTCCACCAGCTATTCTTCTTACTAATTCAGTTCCTGTTGTAATATTTCCCCATTGGTCAGAACCTCCGAATTGAAGTTTACAATTGTAGGTATTAAACAAATGGACGAAATCGTTGCCTTGCAATAATTGGTAAGAAAATTCCGTGAAAGATAAACCTGTATCGATTCTCTTTTTTACTGAATCTTTGGCCATCATGTAATTGATCGTAATATGTTTTCCAACATCGCGAATGAAATCGATGAACGACATGTTTTTCATCCAATCGTAGTTGTTCACCAAAATTGCAGCGTTTTCACCGTTTTCAAAATCAAGAAAATGTTTTAATTGTTTCACTTGACCTTGAATATTGAAATTCAACGTTTCTTCATTTAATAAATTACGCTCAGCAGATTTACCAGATGGATCTCCTACCATTCCTGTTGCTCCACCTACCAAAGCAATCGGACGATGTCCCGCTAATTGTAAGTGTTTTAACATCATGATCGGTAGTAAATTCCCAACGTGTAAAGAATCAGAAGTTGGATCAAATCCTGCATAGCCAGTAGTCATTTCTTTGGCTAATAATTCTTCTGTTCCAGGCATTATATCCTGAATCATTCCTCTCCACTGTAATTCTTTGATGAAATCTGCTAACATTTTGTTTCGTATTTATTTGACAAAAGTAGTAGTTTCAAATTGATTTTAGATAAAATTCATGAACAACTTATTTTTCGCCTTTTAAAATTGGCTATAATAGAAAAAGCGAAAGACATACTAATCTTTCGCTTTTAATCATTTGAATGTGTCTTTTATTTATTTTCCTTGTTCCGGAGCATCAATAGCAAATAATTCAACTTCAAATATTAATGTTGAATTAGCTGGAATTGCACCTTGTCCGTTTGAACCATAGGCTAATTCTGAAGGAATGTAAAATTTGTATTTAGAACCAACTTCCATTAATTGAACGCCTTCAGTCCAACCTTTAATTACTTGATTTAAACCAAATGAAATTGTTTCTCCACGGTCAACCGAACTATCAAAAACAGTCCCACATATTAAAGTTCCATGGTAATGAACAGTCACTTTCGATGTAGCTGTCGGATGTACTTTACCTGCTCCTTTTGTTATTACTGAATATTGTAAACCACTAGGAGTGGTAATTACACCTGGTTTTAATTTGTTTTCGGCTAAAAATTTAATTCCTTCTTCCTTTGAATCTACTGGAATTGAAATTTTCATCATTTCAATATCAAATACTAAATCAGAGTAAGGGGGAATTGGTCCTTGTCCTTTTGGACCATAAGCTTGATAGTAAGGAATAATTAATTTTGCTTTTCCTCCTAAACCGATAAGTCCAATTCCTTCTTCAAATCCAGGAATCATTCTATTTGTTTTATAGATGAAAGCCATAGGTTCATTTCTATCATAAGATGAATCGAATTTTTTACCATCAGCTCTTAAAGTTCCTTTGTAATGCATTGAAACATTATTTCCTTCAACTGCTTTTGATCCTGTTCCTTCATTTTCAATAATGTAAACCAGACCAGAAGGACTTTGTTTTGCTGTCGGGAAATTTTTAAGAACTTCATTATACATGAAAACGTTGTATTCAGCTTCTGACATTGCGGCAACTTTCGAAAAAACGGCCATTTTTTTTGTTTCTTCTGCTTTTGTTATTTCAGCTAATTTATCTGCTTCAATTTTGATTTTATTATATGCAGTTTCAAATGCTGTTGTTGTGTTAAAGTCTTTTGCTTCTTTTCCAATTCTTATAATTGTAACAGTTGTCATGACATCGTCTTGCACAATTAAATTGACGATATCCATCCCATCTACAACATGCCCAAAAACAGTATGTCTTCCATTTAAATGTGGAGTAGCTACATGTGTAATAAAAAATTGACTTCCGTTAGTTGCTGGTCCTGAATTTGCCATTGATAAAATTCCAGGTCCAGTATGATTTAATTCTGGATTAATTTCATCGTAAAATTTATGTTTTGGACCTCCTGAACCATTTCCTTGAGGGTCTCCACCTTGAATCATAAAGTTTGAAATTACTCTATGAAATTTTAATCCATCGTAAAAAGGTTTGTCATAAACATTTCCTAATGCAGTAAATTTTCCTTCAGCTAATCCTACAAAGTTGGCAACGGTCATTGGTGTTTTCTCAAACTCTAGTTGACAAATGATGATTCCTTTGGTTGTATTGAATTGAGCATACATTCCAGGCAATAATTTCTCTCCTTTTGAATTTTTTTGACCGAAAGAAGTAAAACAAAGACTTACAATTAATGCTGTAAAAGTCATTGTTTTAAAAAATGTTTTTTTCATAGTTTTTTTATTTAATTGGGTAAAAATAGAAAATTTAATTTAATCAAGACTAACTCTTTGAATAGTTAACAAATTTTTACTTTTTCGTTTTACCAATTTATGTGCCTAAATCAAATAATTACTTTCCTTTATAGTAGTATAGAATTTGGTTTGATTTTTAAAATTGACACCTTTTTCGCTAATTTTTTTAGACTAATGCGTGATCCCAATCTTTCCAAACAGGTTCGTAACCTGCAGAACATATCAAATCTGAAATTTCTTTAGCGCTTCTTTCATCACTTATTTCAAATTGTTCTAATGATTCAGGTGCCACTGCGTATCCTCCAGGATTTGTTTTTGAACCAGCGCTCATACTCGTTATACCTAAAGATAAAATATTATTTCTAAAATTTTCTGATTCTCGAGTGGAGAGTGAAAGTTCGACATTTTCATTGAAAATTCGGTAAGCGAAAATTAACTGTGCTAATTCTTTGTCAGATACAATCACATTTGGTTCAATGCTTCCTTCTGCAGGACGTAATCTAGGAAATGAAATAGAGAATTTTGTTTTCCAATATTTATTTTGAAGAAATTCTAAATGCATTGCGCAAAATAGAGAATCTGTTCTCCAATCTTCTAATCCTAATAAAACACCTAATCCAATTTTATGTATTTCTGAATCTCCAACACGTTCAGGCGTTTCTAAGCGGTATTGGAAATTCGATTTCTTTCCTTTAGGATGGTATTCTTTATATACTTCTTCGTGATATGTTTCTTGGTAAATTAAAACAGAATAAACTCCAGAATCATGTAACTCTTTATATTCTTTAGTCTCTAAAGGTTGAACTTCAATTGAAATGTTTGCAAAATGTGGCTTAATTAATTCTACCGCATTTTTAAAATAATCAACATGGACAGTTCTATTCGCTTCGCCAGTTACTAAAAGAATGTGATTGAACTGATGTTCTTTAATCGCTTCTACTTCTTGAAGAATTTCTTTATCAGTTAGTGTTTTTCTCAACACTTTATTGTCAAAGCTAAATCCACAATAGGTACAAATATTGTTACATTCGTTACTCAAATACATTGGAGCGTACATTTGAATTGTTTTTCCAAATCTCTTTTTGGTCAATTCACTACTCAATTGCGCCATTTGTTCAAGATAAGGAACAGCGGCTGGGGAAATCATAGCTTTAAAATCTTCTAACGTTTTCTTTTCAGATGAAAGTGCATTTTCTACATCTTTTGCTGTTTTAGTATAGATAGAATCTTTTGTTTCTTTCCAATTTTGTGCTTCGAATATTTTTTTGAATGTCATGTTATCTTATTCTTCTAAAAATGCGGTTAAAGGACTTGATGGAATAGCTTGATTAAAACGGTTTCCTAATTTTGCTTCATAAGCCATTCTACCAGCTTGAACTGCTAACCTGAAAGCAAAAGCCATTTCAACTGGATTTCCAGCAATAGCTATTGCAGTGTTTACGAGAATTGCATCTGCTCCAATTTCCATTGCTTTAGCAGCATCTGAAGGTGACCCAATTCCTGCGTCTACAATTACTGGTACGTTACTTTGTTCAATAATCATTTCTAAAAAATCGATTGTTTTTAATCCTTTGTTACTTCCTATAGGAGAACCAAGAGGCATAACTGCGGCTGTTCCTGCATCTTCCAACCGTTTGCATAAAACAGGGTCAGCATGAATATATGGAAGTACTATGAATCCTAATTTAGCTAATTGTTCAGTTGCTCTTAATGTTTCAATTGCATCGGGCATTAAATAACGAGGATCTGGATGAATTTCTAATTTTAACCAATTTGTTTCCAATGCTTCTCTTGCTAATTGTGCTGCAAATATTGCCTCTTTTGCATTTCTTGCTCCTGATGTATTTGGTAAAAGATGGATGTGAGGATGTTGTAAATGGGATAAAATTGAATCGGTATCTGTTATTAATTCAATTCTCTTTAAGGCAACAGTTACTAACTCTGTTCCAGAAGCTAATATTGCTTCCTCCATTTGTAATGCTGATCCAAATTTACCTGTTCCTAAGAATAAACGTGAAGCAAATTCTTGTTCTGCTATTTTAAGTGTTTGCATATAAGTTCTTATTAAGTTGTGTAATTATTTCTTTTGTTTCTTTTTGGTTAGTCAATATTCCTGAAATGGCAATACCATAAACACCAGTGTTTACTATTTCTGGGATATCGTCTATTTCAATTCCTCCAATTGCATAAAGGGGAATGTGGTTTCCTGATAAATGGATGTGATTCATGATTTCTTGAAATCCATCTAATCCTAAAATGGGACTTAATTTTTCTTTTGTCCTTGTGAATCTGTATGGACCTAAACCGATATAATCACATTTTTCACTAATTCGCCGAAGCACATCGTGTAAAGTATTTGCTGTTCCACCAATAATTTTGTCAAAGCCAATAATGTTTCGTGCTTCCTTGATAGTCGAGTCTGTTAAGCCTAAATGAACCCCATCTGCATCTATTTCTTTTGCTAATTCAACATTGTCATTGATGATGAAAATGGCTTCATGTTTTTCGCAAAGTATTTTCACTTTTTTAGCAGTTTCTAGAAATTCTTCCGAAGTTGCATTTTTGAATCTCAATTGAATCCATTTGCAACCACCTTCTAAAACGGAAGTTATATTAGCAATCTGTTGCTGACTTGTTGATCCTTGTGAAATATATTGAATTCTACTATACATTTTTTAATTCGAGTTGAATTATTTCTTTTTGAATTTCTTTTAACTGATGAACTGAATTGAAAGGTTCATTCCAAATTGTTCCTAAAATGGCAACTCCGTCAAAATTCATCGCTGCTATTTCTTGAATGTTCTCTTTGCAAATTCCTCCAAGTGCAATGCGTTTCGTATGTTTATTTTTTACTGAAGTAAACTTTTCTTCGCTTGCTTTGTATTCACTTTTTGAAATGCTATCGAAAATAGGTCCTACAAATGAATATTCGAAATGATCATTTAAATCTTCGTAATCAACTTGAAAATGAACTGAAGTAGATAGTACTAATCCTTTTGATTTTAATTCTTCTAATTTCAATACTGATAATTTCAATCTTTCAACTTCTGTAAAATGAAGTCGCTGAATCGGATAATTACCCGCTAACTGATGATGTTGATGTAAAGAAATTCGCGAAAAATAGTCTGGTTTTATATCTTTTAGAATGTTCGCTATTTCAAGTCCTGTTGAATTGGGTTTGCGCAAATGAAAAATAGTCAAGCCTGCATCAAATAATTCATTGATGAGGCTTGCTTCTTTTTTCAAAGCAGTTGGACTTGAAATAACTATTAATTCCATCATATTTTAATTTAAGAATAAATTTCAGAACCTGAATTTAAAAATTCACTTGCTTTTTCTTTCATACCTTCTTCAAAAGCTTCATCTGTAATTACGCCATTTTTTTCTGCATATTCTCTCACTTCTTCAGTGATTTTCATTGAACAGAAATTGGGTCCGCACATAGAACAGAAATGAGCAATTTTAGCTCCTTCTGCCGGCAATGTTTCATCGTGAAATTCTCTTGCAGTATCAGGATCCAACGCTAAATTGAATTGATCGTTCCAACGGAATTCAAAACGTGCTTTACTTAAAGCGTTGTCTCTAACTTGTGCTCCAGGAAATCCTTTCGCTAAATCTGCTGCGTGAGCTGCTATTTTGTAAGTAATTACTCCATCTTTTACGTCTTTTTTATTTGGTAATCCAAGGTGTTCTTTCGGGGTAACGTAACATAGCATTGCGCAACCAAACCAACCAATCATTGCTGCTCCAATTCCTGAAGTAATGTGATCGTAACCTGGAGCAATGTCTGTTGTTAATGGTCCTAATGTGTAAAAAGGTGCTTCATTGCATTCTTGTAATTGCTTGTCCATGTTCGCTTTGATCAAATGCATCGGAACGTGTCCTGGTCCTTCAATCATTGTTTGTACATCGTGTTTCCAAGCAATTTTTGTTAATTCACCTAATGTTTCTAATTCTCCAAATTGTGCAGCGTCATTTGCATCAGCGATACATCCTGGACGAAGACCATCACCTAAAGAAAAGGCAACATCATACGCTTTCATGATTTCACATATTTCTTCGAAGTGCGTATACAAGAAATTTTCTTTGTGATGAGCCAAACACCATTTCGCCATAATTGAACCTCCACGAGAAACAATTCCAGTAACACGTTTAGCGGTCATAGGAACGTAACGTAATAAAACGCCGGCGTGAATTGTGAAGTAATCTACACCTTGCTCTGCTTGTTCAATTAATGTATCTCTGAATATTTCCCATGTTAAGTTTTCCGCTTTTCCATGTACTTTTTCTAACGCTTGATAGATAGGAACTGTACCAATTGGAACTGGCGAATTACGTAAAATCCATTCACGTGTTTCATGAATATTTTTTCCAGTTGATAAATCCATGATGTTATCTGCTCCCCATCGACAAGCCCAAACTGCTTTTTCAACTTCTTCTTCGATACTTGAAGAAACTGCTGAATTACCAATGTTTGCATTGATTTTCACCAAGAAATTTCTGCCAATAATCATCGGTTCACTTTCAGGGTGATTGATGTTATTTGGAATAATAGCTCTTCCCATTGCTACTTCATCTCTCACAAATTCTGGAGTGATATAAGACTTTGGGATATTTGCGTTGAAACTGTTTCCGGGATGTTGATGACCAACTGAATTCATTTTATCGATCATCTGATTTTCACGGATCGCAATGTATTCCATTTCAGCTGTGATAATCCCTTTTTTTGCATAGTGCATTTGACTCACATTTTGACCTTTTTTAGCTCTTAAAGGTTTTTTCAAATGTTCAAAACGTAAATGATCTAAAGAAGGATCATTTAATCTTTTTTGTCCGTATTCAGAAGAAATTTCGTCTAATTGTTCAACGTCACCACGATCTAAAATCCATTGTTCACGTAGTTTTGGTAATCCTTTTTTAATGTCAATTTTAACATTTACATCCGTATAAGAGCCACTTGTGTCATAAACTACAACTGGTTCATTTTTTTCAACTGGTTTTCCATTTCTTTCAGTATCTCCCAATGAAATTTCTCTCATAGCAACTTGAATATCATGAATTTTCCCCTTCACAAATACTTTCTTAGAATTTGGAAATGGAGTTGTACTAATCGAATGTTCAGTAGGTAATTTTTCTTCTTTTTTCATATTATCTTTATATAAATAGTATATTTAATTTGAATTAGAATCAACCAATTTTTTAATTTTGTCTAATGTCTAATGTCTAATGTCTAATGTCTAATGTCTAATGTCTAATGTCTAATG
>OBEQ010125618.1_pt1 | contig 24394 bp, 17 predicted proteins | sample 1670901 | NCBI WGS metagenome assembly OBEQ01 (sample SAMEA104232315, study PRJEB22302) | groundwater metagenome | biome: forest; feature: aquifer; material: groundwater | place: USA | collected 2011-08-07 | depth 5.4 m | reverse complement strand
GGACGTGGCCGCGCACGGGCCCGCCCTCGTCCGCGCGCCCCGCCCGCCTCGAAGTGATGCAGCACCAGTTCGGGCAGCGCGTTCGAGAGCAGGCCACGCTCCAGCGCGAGGGCAATCTGGAGGTGATGCCGGACCCGGCTCGCCGGGTCGAGATGTCCGAGGATCGCCTCGCGGACTCGATCGTGGTACGGCTCGACGCTGTCGCCGGCCATTGCGTCAGCGCTGCGCAAGAGATTTGCTTCGCGCAGCACTGCCTGGTGGCGACTCACCTCGGGCTCGCTGAGGCCGGCGGCATGAGCCACCGTTTCGCGTGGCAAGGCTGTCCCGGCGACGCTGGCGACCTCGAGCACCTTCCTTGCCGCCTCGGGCAGCTCGCGGACGCGGCGCCAGATCGCGTCGTCGAGGCGCGACGGTGCAGCCTCGGCGTCGTCCAGTGCGATCCGCCGCACCAGCTCCTGGATGTAGAGCGGATGCCCAGCGGTCTCGGCGACGATCGCAGCGGCGGGGTCGCCGGTCGAGGCTCCAGTGCGTTCCAGAAGGGCGCGAGTCAACCTGGTGGCCGCCGCCGTGTCGAGGCCGCGCAGCACGATGCGTCGCGCCTCACCGACGAGCTCCGTCACCGCCTCACGGGCTGACAGCACGATGAGCAGGCGCGGTGCATCCGGTGGCCGGGACAGCTCGCGGAGCAGCTGCCTGCTGTCGACATCAGCCCACTGCCAGTCGTCGATCAGCAGAACGACGCGATGGCGATCCGCGAGGCGCGCGAGAAGCTCACGCAGCGCTGCGAAGGCGAGCAGCCGCAGCTCGTGAGGATCCTTCGGCGCATCGCGCGGCATGGGCGCCTGGGCGATGGCACCGACGCGGCTGAGGACCGGGAAGACCCGTGAAAGCAGCGCTGCACGACGTGGCAAGAACGTGGCGGCCACGGCATCAGGCATGCAGCGCAGGCGATGCGACAAGCAGTCGATTGCGCCATCAAAGGCCTTGTAGGGTACCGACTCGCGCTCACGGCAACGACCCGGCAACGCGATGGTCGACTCATTCTCGGTCGCCAGCAGTGTGGCAAAGTGACGCATGAGAGCGGACTTGCCGATGCCGGATTCGCCGATGCCCTCGGCAGTGACCCAGTCGCTCTCTGCGTCGGCAAAGGCGGTGCGGAGAAACTCCACCTCTTGCTCGCGACCGACAAGCAGGTCCGTCCGCTCCTGGGCCGGAACGGCGACAGACGACGGTGCAGCGGCGCGAGAAGTCTCACCGATGCCGAGGCGGGCCATGATCTCGGTCTCGGCAGGTCGCGCTGCTGGGTCGATACGCAGAAGGTCTGAACACAGGGCATCGAGATCCGCAGGGACGTGCGGCACACGCATCCGCGGAGGTAGCGGCTCGCAGCGCTGCTTCTCGAGCAGCAGCTCGAGTCCTCGGCCGTCGATCGGCAGGCACCCAGTGAGCGCCTCGTAGAGGACAACACCTACGCTGTACCAGTCGGCAGCGGGGGTCACAGGCCGTGCGGCTGCCTGTTCTGGGGCCATGTAGGCGACCGTACCGACGGCATGTAGATCGGTCGAGTGATGGCCTTCGCGGGTGTCGGCGACCAGACCGAAGTCGAGGAGGACCACGCGCCCCTCCGGGGTAGCCAGGATGTTCTGTGGCTTGATGTCGCGATGGACCTTGTCCGCCGAGTGCAGCGCCGCCAAGCCGATGGCGAGCTGTTGCAGCGCGGAACGCAGACGCCCCTCGTCGCAGGCCATGACGACCGCGGCCTGCTCTTCGCCGACTACATCCGACGGAAGTGGCCGGACTCGTGGCCTCGCAGGCGTCGTGATGAGACGCTTGGCACCGTTCGCGTCCACGGTGATTGGCGTCGGGGACTCGCTCATCGCCACGGCTCCGAGTCCGCCGACATAGCTGAGGAAGTCTGTGCCGCGCACCAGCTCCATGGTGAAGAACCAGGTCCCGTTGGCCTCCAGCAGCTCGCCGAGGCGAACCAGGTTGGGATGGCGCATGTCGGCGAGCACGCGAAACTCACGTTTCAGGCGGTAAAGGGCCTGAGGGTCGTAGCAGTGCAGGGTCTTGAGCGCGACCGGCTCGCCGCGCATCGCGTCGAATGCCTCATAGACGACGCCCATCCCTCCGGCGCCGAGGCGTCGCAGGATCTCGAACCGGTCGGTGCCTACGAACTCGGCGCCTTGCCACGCCACGTGCCACCCCCAGCTCCGCCAGAGTAGCAGATCTGCGCCGTCCGGCTCGACGCCACGAGCAGTAGCATCGCCACGGCCGCGGCATCTGTGAGCCCGAGCTGCCGACGCCAGCGTGCCATGGCGCACGTGCCGCCGCGCAGGCGGGAACTTCGCGCGCCATCCCTTGTCGAAGCCCCATGGCGACGCTGACGCCGACTGCCGAAGACGACCGGATCATCGCTCTCGACGTCCTGCGAGGCTTCGCCCTCTTCGGCGTCATGCTGGTGAACTACGAGCTCTGGTTCCGTACCAGCCCGCTGCGCTACATGCAGAATGGGTCGCCCTTCCCGGGCCGCGCCAACCAGATCGTCGACGTGCTCCTGCCCATCTTCTTCGAGGGCCGCTTCATGGGCCTGTTCGCCTTCCTCTTCGGCGCCGGGCTCGCCGTCCAGGCCGAGCGAGTCGCGGCACGCGGCACGGGCGCGCGCACGTTTCTCTTGCGCCGCCTGGGCGTCCTCTTCGCGTTCGGCCTGCTGCACATCCTGCTGCTCTGGTCGGGAGATATCCTGCACATCTACGCCATCGTCGGTGGCGTGCTCGTGGGCCTGGTACTGGCCAGGCGGCCCAGGACGATTCTCGTCGCCATCTTAGCATTCGCGACATTTCCGCTCGTGGTCGCCATGATCGTGTCGCTCGTCCGCGCAGGCCACCGTGTCTCGACCGTGGATCCTGTCGCCGACGCGGCGCTGGCGGCGCATGTCGACGCCGTGGTCCGGACCATGCAGCAAGGCAGCTGGCTGGACATCGCGCGCGCGCGCCTGGTCGAGTATGCCGACTTCGTGCCCAGCCGGCTGCTGGCCGCCGGCTCGTCGTTGCTCATGGCGTCCCTGGGCGTGGTCGCCTGGAAGACGCGCATCCTGGCCCGCCCAGGCGAGCACCGTCGCCTGATGAAGTGGCTGGTCGCCGCCGGTCTCACCCTCGGGCTCGGCCAGGCCGCGGCTCACGTCGCGCTCGTCCGGCTGCCCGGGCTGGCCGGCCACGACGGGCTGCGCCGCATGGTCGCCAATGGCGCGCTGCTCGGGCAGATGGCCACCGTGCTCGCCTATGCCTCGGGCCTGGTGCTCCTCCTGCATCGGTCGACGACGCGTCCGCTCCTCGTCTGGCTCGCGGCCCCGGGCAGGATGGCATTGAGCAACTACCTGCTCCAGTCGCTCATCGGTTCATGGCTGTTCTTCGGCTTCGGATTGGGGCTCTACGACCGGCTCGGTCCCGCCGCCGCTGCGCTCATCGTGGTCGGTGTCTACCTGCTGCAGGTCGCGGTCAGCCACCTGTGGCTGCAGCGGTTCCGCTTCGGGCCGGTCGAGTGGCTGTGGCGCTCGCTCAGCTACGGCCGCGCGCAGCCGATGACGCGGGCACGCCCGGCTCTACCGGTCATCTGACGGTTCGTATTCGGTGCCGCCTCGAGCTTGCAGTCCCGGGACCCCTGCGTCGGGACTGTGTCGACGCGCACACGCTACGCGTGCATCGGGCGGATTCGCAGCATCGAACCTCCATGTTGGATCCGACGCTCGGCTGGATGGCGCGGCGGTTCCGGGCGCGCGAGTGGGGCGGGCGCGTGGGCGCCCCGTCGACGCGGTGGCGGATCGAGGTCGGCGCGGACGCCGCTCGCATCTTCGCCCATGGTCGCACGGCGGTCTTGCCCCTGGACGCCCGCCTGCCCATCCACGAGGCGGCCGAGGGCCAGCACGAGCTGCGACTCGCGCTCGGACGGCGCGGCGTGATCGTGGCCGTCATCGACGTCGATGACTCGGTCCAGAAAATGGCAGTTTTCCTTACTGAGGAGTGGTAGCGGGGGTAGCGGGCGCGCCGGCCGTCGCCTTGTTGCTCTTCTCGCTCTTGTCGCCCTTCTCGCCTTCCTTGTTGCTCTTGTCGCTCTTGGCGCCGTCCGCGGAGGCAGCTTCCGGCTCGGTCTTGCCGTCGGCGCCTTCCTTGTTGCTCTTGTCGCTCTTCTCCGAGGACGGCGTGGTGCTCGCAGCCGACTTGTCACCGCTCTTGGCGCAGGCCCCCAGGGCCATCGCGATCGCCATCACCAGCACTGCCAACAGGTTGCGCTTCATGGGAACCTCCTGAGGGGTCGCAGTATAGACCCGAATCTGCGCGGTCTGCGATACTGGTCACGTGAAGGAATCATTAAGACTGGCACTGGCAGCCTTCGTGCTGGTGGCCTGCTGGAGGACGCGTCCGGACCAGCGCCGCGTCGCGCCGATGGCCGCACATCCGGGCGTCGCGGCCAGCGCCGACGAGCTGTTCGCACTGCGGTTCGTGCCCACGCTCGAGCTCACGCTCGGCCCCGACGCACGCCTGGCGCTGGAGCAGCACCCACGCCAGTACACCGAGGCATCGCTCGGCCAGGGCGGCCGAACCTACCCCATGCGCATCAAGCTCAAGGGCAATCGCACCTTCCGCCGCCTCGACGACAAGCCGGCCTTTCGTATCAAGTTCACCGGCGGGGGTTTCCTCGGCCTGCACGGCCTGGTGCTCAACAACCTGGTCGACGACCCGACCGGGTTGCGCGAGATCCTGGCCTACCGCCTGTACCGGGCCGCAGGCGTACCCGCGCCGCGCGCCGCGTTCGCCCGCGTCACCATCGATGGCGTGGCCTATGGCACGTACCTGATGGTCGAGCCCATCGATTCACACCTGATCCGCGAACAGGTGGGCGGTGCGCCCGCAGCGACCTTCGAAGGTGAGTACGGCTGCGACCTCTTCCCCGCCGACACGCCGCGCATCCAGCTGAAGCACGGCGAAGAGGCCGATGCGCGCGCCGCGTTCGCCCGGCTCGCCGCGCTCGCCGACGGTGACGTGCATGCGCTGTTCGACGATGCTCGGTCGCTCGCGGCCGTGCCCGAGGTGCTGAGCTTCCTCGCCGTCGGCACGCTGGTGGGCGACTTCGACGGCTACTGGCATTCGCACAACTACTTCCTCTCCTTCGGTCCGCCCGACCATCGGTGGCGCATCCTGCCCTGGGGCGAAGATCGCGTGTTTCACGACCACGTGCCCATCTATGACAGTCAGGGCCGGCTCGCACGCCTCTGCTTCGCCGACCACGACTGCCGGCTGGCGTATTCCAGGCGATTGCTCGAGCTTGCCGACCTGCTGCCCCGACTCGCCCGCCCGGCCGAGCTGCAGCAGTTGCTCGGGCTCGCCAGTGCGCTGCTCGACGACGACGTCAGGTCGAAGCTCTCGCCCGATCAGCGCGAGCACGCGCGTCGCGAGCTGGTCGCGTTCGTACGCGACCGGCCGGACGAGATCCACCACGCCCTGACCTGCCTCGACGCCGGCAGCGAGATCGATCGCGACGGCGACGGCAGCGGCTGCATGGACTGCAACGATGGCGACGCCAGCGTCCATCCCGGCGCACCCGAGACCTGCGACAAGATCGACAACGACTGCAATGGCCTGGTCGACGACGCGCCCGCCTGCCCGTGCACGCCGGTCGAGGTGGCGGGTGCCAGGTTCCAGCTCTGCGATCTGCCCATGTCGTGGCAAGCGGCGCGCGACGCCTGCCATGCCAAGGGCATGTCCCTGGCGCGCTTCGACACCGCCGAGCAGGCCACGCAGGTGTACGCCAGGGCGGTCGCGCTCAGGAAGGATCGCTGGTGGCTGGGCGCACGCCAGGCCGATGACGCGCATTTCGCCTGGGACGATGGCGCGCCCTTCTCGTTCACCTACTGGGGCGAAGGTGAGCCGCGCAACCACCACTGCCAGCAACGCTGCCTCGTGCTCGACGATGGCGGCGCCGGCACCTGGGCACTCGGCCATTGCGAGCTGTACTTCCCGTTCGTGTGCCGGTCCCCCTGAGCGGACGGGCCGCGTCTGGCGCGGGTGGCGTCTTCATCAAGTCTTAATTCAGGCGACGGCGGCGTGATCGCAGGCTTCGCGTCATGAACCTCTCCCGATCACTCGCCATCGTCGCGGCACTGGGCGCCGCGCTCCCGGGGTGCAGCAAGAAGCCCGAGGCCGCCGCAAAGGCCTCCACGCCCACCGACGCGACCGCAGCAGCGCCGACGCCCGCGCCCGCCGCCGAAGCACCTGCTGCCGCCAAGGTGCCGACGGTGCTGGCGCCCGGAGTCCGTGCCGTCGCTCTGCCGGGCGCCCCGGCCGACGGTGCCGTGCCCATGGACTACATCGCCTACGACGCGGCGCACCATCGGGTCTGGGTGCCGGCAGGCAAGACGGGCAGTGTCGACGTGATCGATACCGCCGACGACAAGCTCACCCGTATCGAGGGTTTCCCCACCGCAGAAATGGAGCGCAATGGCAAGAAGCGCACCGTGGGGCCGAGCGCGGCGGCCGTGGGCGGTGGGCTGGTCTACGTGGGCAATCGCGGCGACTCGAGCATCTGCGCCTTCGACGCCGCGACGCTGGCGAAGAAATCCTGCTTGAAGCTCGACTCGATGCCCGACGGCATCCAGGTGGTGACCTCGCGCAAGGAGGTCTGGGTGACCACGCCGCGCGATCAGGGCATCCAGATCATCGATGCCTCGGCTCCCGACGCGCTCAAGTTGAAGGAGAAGCTGCACTTCGACGGCGAGCCAGAGGGCTTCGCCGTCGACGAGAAGCGCGGCGTGTTCTTCACCAACCTGGAGGACAAGGACAAGACGCTGGTCATCGACCTGAAGAGCCGCAAGACCACGCACACCTGGGAGCCGCATTGCGGCGAGGACGGGCCCAAGGGCCTGGCGTTCGACCAGGCGCTCGACCTGCTCGTGGTCGCGTGTCCCGAGCACGTCATCGCTCTCGACGTCGCCCACGAGGGCAAGCAGCTGTCATCGCTCGACACGGGCGACGGTGTCGATGGCATCGACTACGTGGAGTCGCGCCACGAGCTCTTCGTCGGTGCCGCGCATGTCGCCAGGCTCACCGTCGCGACCCTCGACAACAAGGGCCAGCTGACCGCCAGGACCGTGGTTGCAACCGCCACGGGTGCGCGCAACGCGGTCGCGACGGAGTCGGGCACGGCCTATCTGACCGATTCCCCGGAGGGCCGCGTGCTGATCGTCGCGCCGGTAAAGTAAGCCTGCGCGCGAGGGCCCGCCACCCTGCCGCATTCGGCCAGCGGCAAGGACGAGGACCAGCTCACGGCAGGGCGAAGATCGCCGTCTCGGTGATGCTGTTCCAGGCATTCACCGAGTTGCCGTGTCCGACCACGCGGACATAACGTGCCGACGTGTCGGTGAAATCGTGCGTCTCGAGCTCGGTCGTCGTGCCGGCGGTCTGGCGGCCGCCGAGCAGGGTCGTCCAGGGTCCGGTGGCCGCGCCGCTGACGAGGACGTCGAAGGTCGAACTTCGAGCATTGCCGTTGTACCAGGCCAGCTGCACATAGGCCACGTGGCGCGGCGAGCCCAGGTCGTACTGGATCCACTGGCCATCACCGGTGGCCGACCAGCGCGTGGCAAGGCTGTGGTCGACGGTGTTGCCGGGCAGGTTGCCGTCGTTGCTGCTGGCCGTCACTGCCGACCCGGCAGGTGTGACCTCGACGGCCATCGGCGGCGGAGGCGGCGGCGGCGGCGGCGCATCGCTGACGCCACCCAGCCACAACAGGCCATCGATGATGAAGCGGTTCTGCATCTCGCTCGCGAAGGTGGACGACGTCTGCGTGTTGGTCGCGTAGTTCATCGCGTTGTGGCCAAAGTTGGCGTACAGCATGCGGTAGTTCCGGTTCGTCCACATGATGGGGAAGTAGCCGCTGTACCAGGACTGATTTGGATCGGTCCCGAGCGGGAAGCTGACCGGATCGACCGAGGCGAGGATCCTGATGCTGGGGTTGCTGCGCAGGTCCCTGTCCCAGCTGTACCACTCGCTGACCGCCGACGTGTACGTGGCCGGCAGGTGCAATGTGGAGGCATGCGTCCGGTCCTCGACGCGCAGCACGGCCGTCGTCGGGCCCCAGGTGTTGTTCCTGAAGGCACCCGTGCCGAGGAACTGGTTGTGGTACCAGTCCCAGGTCGCCGGGTTCTCGTTGAACGCGCACACGTGAAAGCCGAACCACGCGCCACCGTTCTGCATGTACTCCTGGAATGCGGCCCGCTGCGTGGTCGGCGGCAAGTCGTCGAGGAACATCACCACCTGGTACTGGGCCAGGTTGGTGCGGTTCAGCAGGCTCCAGTTGTTGGTGGCCGTGTAAGAGAAGTCGTATTGCATGGCCTTCTGCTGGAACCAGGGATTGGCTTCGTGGACGAACGCGATGTGAGCCGCGTCGTAGTTCCCATTGTAGAAGGCGATGACTTTGAATCTCGGGCTTGCCAGGGCTGCTCGGGGCTCGGACGTGCCGTCGGCTTCTGGCTCGCCGGCGCAAGCCATCCACGCCATCGAACAAGCCGCGGCGAGCAACAGGGTGGGCAGACGGGATCCTGCGATTCTCGGATGAAGGGCCATGGTCTCTTCCTCTCCCCCCAACTGGACGCAGCTGCACGGGCCACGAGTCGGGCGACTCGCCACTCTCGAGGGACGCTTGTCCTCCTTTCGGCAGGCGCACTGAAGAGCCGCGCCGCGCCGCGCACGTTAGCCTCGCAAATCAGGGCACAATGGCTATTTCGCTCCTGATGAATGGCCATCTTGGCTCGCCTACCACATTCGTATTGCAATCTGACGCCATGCGATGGCGCGCGACTGGAGGGTCGACTCGTCGCCTTACACCTTGCGACACAGGGCGACGTCACAGCTCAGACGTCGACACTCGAGCTCAGTGCGAGGTCTCCGTAGACCCTTGGATTTCATGCCGCCAGGGTCAGATCGCGAGGCGCGAAAACTGCATCCCCGCGCGCAATGATCTCGGATCTCTGGAAGGGCGCACTCGTGGTCGGGATGGTCATGGCATCGGCCTGCGACGTCACGGCCACGGGAGTGCAGCACAGCTCTCTGGCAGGCGGCGCGCCCGTCGTCTCGGCGGAGCACCAGGTCGACGAACCGGTGCCCATCCAGGTCGTCTCCGACGGGTCACGAATCGACTCGCGGGCGGCGTGGAACGGCACCAGCTGGCTGGTGGCCTGGAACAAGTACTCGAGCACGGCCATGACACTCGAGGCCAGGCTGATCGGCGCCAGCGGTGAGCCGCTGGGCACGGGTGCGCAGGCGCTGGGAGCGTCGTCATTTCTGGGCCGGCCCAGCGTCGCCTCGGATGGTGCGGGGTTCCTCGCCGTCTGGCCGGTCTGGGACGGTATCGCAGGCAGGTTTGTCTCCGCCGACGGCACTCCCAGCGGTGCGGCAGAGAGCATGCTCGCCCCGGGCGGCCACGATCCCGCGGTCGCCTGGAACGGCGGCCACTACCTGGTCGTCTGGTCGGTGGATCCCTCGGGCTGGGGAACGCAGATCCAGGGAGCGCGCTACCTCGCCGACGGCACGCGGGTGGGCAACGTATTCACCATCTCCCCTCCAGGCCAGGTGAACCGCGCTCCCGCCGTGGCGGCCAGTGGCACGTCATGGCTGGTCAGCTGGGCCGGCTCACCCACTTACGACAACTACACCGATCCGTATGCCGCGCTCGTCGACGGCGATGGATCGGTACACACGGCGTTCCTGCTCTCCGCCGCGCGCGGGGAACAGCACGGGCTCGCACTGGCCGGCAGCAACGACGGCTGGTTCGCGGTGTGGAAATCCAACCAGATCGGCGCTGCTCCCATCCAGGGCGCGCGCATCTCGGGCGCAGGCGTGCTGCTCGACGAAGTCCCCGTCTCGGTGGCTGCGACCTCGGCAAGCACCCTCAGCGTTGCTCGCAGTGGCAGCGACTGGCAGGTCGTCTGGGAGGACACCGTCCCCACGGTGTACGGCCGCCGCGTGACCACGGCCGGGCAGCTGGTCGAGCCAGCCCCGGTGACGTTCGACCCCGGGCCAGGGTCGGAGCTCTCTGCCGCGGTCGACTCGGGTCCCACGAGTCTGATCACCTATACGTACCAGGACGAGATCTGGGCGCTGCGGATCGCTCCGGACGGAGCCGTGCTGGATCCCGGCGGCCTCCAGGTCGGCACCGGCGCCAGGACACTCGCCAACAACCAGGACGGAGAGGCCGTAGCATCCAACCCGTTCGCCGACCTGCTCACGTTCAGCGACGACCGGACGGGCGACCGGGTGGTGCGAGGCGCGCTGATTGCTCACGGCGGTGATGCCATCGGGGGAGCCGGGTTCACCATCGGTGACGGCACCGACCCCAGCGTGGCCACCGACGGTACCGACTTCCTGGTGGTGTGGAAACGCTGGAGCGACCCGGGCCTGCGTCTGGCGCATGTGACGCCCGCCGGAGAGGTCGCGCCCGCCGGCGGCCAGCCAGTGCCGATCTTCGATGCGGGCGCCTACATGCTCTATCCGCGCATCGCCTACGGCGCAGGTCGCTACCTCGTCGTGTGGGAACAGGGCAATGCCGAGGAGCGCGAGGTTGCCTTTGCCGTTCTCGATCAGACCGGCGGCCCGCTCGTGCAAGCGCAGCTTCTCGGTCGCGGGTACAATCCCACCGTCACGTTCGGGGACAATCAGTTCCTGATTGGCTGGGACCGCTCGGAGGTCACTTCGCTGGGCTGGCGGGTTCACCTCGCACGCGTGGCGCTCGACGGCACCGTGCTCGATCCTGGCGACGGCCTGCACGTCAGCGCCGAGCTCGGCTACGAGACGGCCCCGGGCCTGGGATTCGACGGGACGAACTACCTCGTCACCTGGAATGCCAGCCAGGCGACGATCCGCGCTGCCCGGCTGAGCCGCGACGGAACGATCCTCGACACGCCCATCACGATTGGCAACAATGCATTCAACACGCGTGGCGCATCGGTCGTGTACGACGGAGCTTCCTTCCTGGTCTACTGGAGCCTCGGCGATCTCCGCGGCGCGCGCGTGTCGAGCGAAGGCACGCTACTCGATCCCGGCGGCTTCGCGATCTCCGCCCATCCCTTGCTCGAACGCGACGCGGTCGCGACGACGACGCGCGATGGCTTGACCCTGTTCGCCTACCGCCGCGAGGATCAGAGCCCCGGCGTCAACAGCGAGCGCGTCTGGTTCCGCTGGTTGAGCTACGCTGCGCCCGTCCAGCCCGACGCGGGAGTTCCGGAGCCAGACGCTGGCGTAGCGGACGCTTCGCCGCCCGACGCGGACGGCACGTGACGTCACGTGTGTGTGTGAGCGCGGGTTCCCGGCGCGGGCGCGTTACTCGCGCTGGTAGACGCGCACGTAGTCGACCAGCATCGATTGCGGCAGCGGCGTGGACGCGTCGGGCGGCTGCACGAAGCCGCCGCCGATGGCCACGTTCAAGATCACGAAGAAGTCGTGGTCATAGACCCATGCAGTGCCACCGGGCAGATCGGCGGGCGTCACGGTGAGGTAGCGGACGTCGTCGACGAACCAGACGACCTTTTCGGGATCCCACTCGATGCCATAGACGTGGAAGTCTCGATCGAGGTTTCCCCCCGGCACCTTGTACGGCTTGCCGACGTTGTTGCCGCCCGAATAGCCCGGACCGTGCGCCGAGCCGCGGATCTCGCCCGGCACGCCACCGTTGTGCTCCATGATGTCGAGCTCGCCACACTGCGGCCAGCCGACGTCCCCGATGTTGCCGCCCAGGACCCAGAAGGCCGGCCACACGCCGCGTCCGGTGGGCACCTGGATCGACGCCTCGAAGCGGCCGTAGCCGTGCTGGAACTTGCCCGCCGTGTTGATGCGCGCCGACGTGTACGCGTTGCCCTGGAACGACTCGCGCCGGGCAATGATCGCCAGGTGGCCGGAGCCATCGAGCGACGAGTTCTCCGGGCGGTCGGTGTCGAATTCGAGCTGGTTGTTGCCGAAGCCGTCACCGCTCACGTCATGACGCCAGGTGGTCGACGCGGGCGAGGTGCCGGCGACGCCCTCGAACTCGTCGCTCCACACCAGGCGCCAGCCGGGCGGCGGAGGGTCGGCGCCTGCGTCCGCGCGATCGCCGGGCGACGCGTCGACGCCAGGCGTGTCGTCGCCAGCGTCGGTTCCGCCGCCGTTGCCACCGTTGCCACCGTTGAACGTGACGGAGCCGGCGCCACATCCGCAGACAAGGGCGGCCAGAGAGAATGCTACGGCGCTTTTCAAACCACTACCTCCGACCCGGCCCGATCAGTATGATGTCCCTTGCATCCCATGGGTGAGATTTCGTTCACCCCATTGAGACGCAAGTGAGCCAGTCGCCGGGCTAGCTTGCCTCATGCGTCACAAGCTCGTCGTGCTCGTCGTGCTCGCCTGCCTGGTCGGAGCCTGTGACAGCGCCGCGTCCGCGCGGGACGCGGCGATGCCGGACGGCGCGGTCGACTTTCTGATCGACGCAGCCCGGCCCGACGCCGCGCCCGCCTGCGTGGACGTGGCCGCCGAGCCGGTCGTCATCGGCAGCGCCAGCGTCGACGGCGAGTACACGCTCGCGCTGCCCGCGGCGTCGGCCTCGGCGACCCGCTGGGCCACGCCCGGCAACGAGGCGCTCGTGCTCGAGGTGAGCAGCGCGGTACGCGGCTTCCTCGGCCACCTGGTGCTGCACCAGGGCGCCTCCACCTTCGTGTACACGATGCACGTCGGCCGGCTCGCGGCCGGTGACCGGGTGGCTGTGAAGGTCTCGCCGCTTTCAGCCGCCGCGGCCACGCCGCACGCGTGCATCGGGCGGGCGCGTCTCGAGCCGATCACCGACGGCGACCCCGACGCCGAGGGCGTGGCGCATGCGCCCATCTTCCGCTGGCCGGTGGCCAAGCGTTTCGACGATCTGCCCGTGCTGGTCGGCTGGTCGAGGGTCCAGAAGGCGTACCAGGCCGTGTACACCAGCGAGAACGGCGGCACCGTCGCGAGCTGCGGCGGGAGTGCCCGCGGCATGCAGGCGGAGCTGGCGCGCTGGGGCCGCGGCTGCGACATCGAGGGCGTGTTCGGCTACGGCGGCGCATCGCCGACCTGGGGCCGCTGCACCGGCACGACCAGCTTCGCGCAGGTCACGCCGCGGCGAGAGGACGATCACCCGATTTTCTACTACGGCGACGGCCACAACCGGCTCTTCGAGCACCGCGGCGGCTACGGCCAGAGCTGCGGCAGCGGCGGCGCCGAGAAGGCCGACGGCAACCTGAGCGGCTGGAATGCGGGCAACCCGGGCAACAGCGAGAGCGAGGACGGACCCTTCGTGATCACCCTGCGGCCGCTGCCCGTCGACCTCGACGCGCTCGGCTATGCCAGCCACGTCGGGCGGCGCGAGGGCCTGCTCGACGCCTACGCGCCGTGGGTCTACCGGCTCACCTTCGCCGAGCTCGAGCGCGAGGGCAAGATCGACGGCCAGCGCCCCCTGCCGCTCGAGCGTTACCTGTACGTCGATGTGCACGCCGCCGACGTCGACGGCTCGGGTGACCGCGTGTGCACGGCGAGCGTGGCCAAGGGCTTCGTCGTGCGCATGACCAGCACCGGCGGTCCGGTGCAGTCGGGTCCACAGATGACCGCATCGTATTTCGGCGCCGGCGAGGACTGGAAGCGCATCGCCATCCCGCTCGACCGCGCCTACAGCGCGGCCGAGATCAACGGCCTCATCTTCGACGCCTACGATAACGATGGCATCTACCTGCTCGGCCTGGGTGCCGCATTCGTGGTCCGCCCCGAGGGCCCCAACGGCGCCGTGCTCGACTACTTCCACCAGGGCGAGCTGCCCCTCGCGGTCTACGTGGACGACGACCAGAGCGGCTGCGCGCGCGGCACGAATCACGATGGACCGGGCGGCCTGGCCTACCCGTGCAGCGGCTCCGATTACGCGTTTGCGCCGTAGCGCCACCACCCCAACCTCGTCGACGGGCCGGCACTTATTGGCAATTCCCGGGCCAGCTCTGTATTCTTCGTCCCGTGAGGGGCGAATGAAATTCATCGACGACCTGAATATTCGCGGCAAGATCCTGGTCCCGACGATCTCGCTGATCGTCATTGCGCTCGCCGTGATGGGAATGCTCGTGCGGACGCTGAATAACACTTCGGCGCAGTACCGCGAGCTGATCTACGGACCACAGCTGGCCGCCAAGGTGGCCATCGCCTACGCCGGTCACCTCTCCGAGCTCGGCCGCATCATCAACCTCGCGCTGCTCCAGGGCGAGAGCGTCGATCTGGACAAGCTCGCCCACGACATCGACGAGGTGAAGGCCAGGCGAAAGGTGAGCCGCGAGGACCTGGAGCGGCTCCTCCCCGAGGTCGATGAGGTCAAGGCGCTCAAGGACACCGGCGCCAAGATCAACGAGGCCACCGACCAGCTGATCGCGAAGCTGAAACCGGGCCCGGGCAACTCGCCCAGCGAGGCCGCGCGCTTCTGGGGCGAGGTTGGGCGTCAAGCGCTGACCAAGCAGCGCGATCGGCTCGCCGAGCTCTCGGCCCAGCTGGGCGAGTCCTCCAACAAGTCCACCCAGGAGCTCAACGCGCGGACCAAGTCGACCACCACCCAGGTGATCATCCTCAGCCTCGGGCTGCTCGTCGTCGTCACCATCTTCGCGCTCTGGGTCATCAGTTCGAGCGTGGTCGCGCCCATCACCGTGCTCACCGAGAAGACGGTTCGCCTGTCCCGAGGTGACGACAAGTTCGACTTGCCCGAGGTCGACCGGAAGGACGAATACGGCGCGCTCGCGCGCGCGCTCCAGGTCTTCAAGGCCAACGCCGACAAGATCCGCGCCATGTCCGTCGCCGAGGCGGTGACCAAGGAGATCGGCGACGTCATCAAGGCAGCCGCCGACAAGGACTTCACCGCCGAGGTCAACCTGGCCAACAAGGAAGGTTTCCTCAAGGACATCGGCGCCGCGGTCAACAACCTGCTACGCATCTGCAAGGGATCCTTCAAGGACTTCAGCCAGAAGGCCACGCAGACCGCCATCTCCGTCGACGAGGCTGGCACCGCCGTGGGCCAGATCTCCGACGGTGCGCGCCTGCAGACCACGCAGCTCACCCAGGTCTCCACGGCGCTCAGCGAGTCGTCCAAGGCGATCAAGATCGTCACCTTCAATGCGGCCAGCGCGCGCGAGAAGGCCGACGCCGCCGCGAGCGCCGTCGAGCAGGGCCAGGTCGCGGTCTCGCAGCTCGAGCCCATCGTCGAGGCCATCTCGCAGAACAGCCGCAAGATCAACCAGATCACCCAGGTGATCGCGCAGATCGCCAACCGTACCCACATCCTCTCCCTCAACGCAGCCATCGAGGCGGCGCGCGCCGGCGAGCACGGCAAGGGCTTCGTCGTCGTGGCGCAAGAGGTCGGCAAGCTGGCCGAGAGCTCGGCGCAGAATGCCAAGCAGATCACCGACATCGTCGAACAGGCCTCGAGCGACGCGCAGCAGGGCAAGATCGCGACCAGCACCGTGAGCCAGTCGATGAAGGCGATCGCCCAGGGCACGCAGGACACCACCGAGCGCGTGCGCACCATCGCCGTGGCCATGGACGAGCAGCAGGCGACGATCTCGCAGATCGAGGGCAACGTCGGCCACCTCAAGACCATCGCGCTCAGCAACTCGAGCGCGGCCGAGCAGATCACCACGACAATGATGCAGCTGTCGAAGCTCTCCAACGAGACTCGTCAGCGCCTCTCGGCCTTCAAGACGGAGTGAGGTCTCGATGGCAGCCGGAGCCGATGCAGCGACGGAGATGACGGACGCGCGAGTGCTCGCCGGAGTCGCGCGTGACCGCATCGGGCTCAAGCCGTCCTTGTCGGCCCCCAAGATCGAGGCGCTGCTACGTTCCTTCCCCGAGCACCACCGCCACGCCATGTGCCGCGATCTGGTCGCGTCGGATCCTGACGCGAGCGCGTGGAGCCCGTTCGCCGAGGCGCTGCTCGTGCACGAGACCTATTTCTTCCGCCACCCCGATCAGCTGCGCCTGCTCGCCGACGTGCTGCTGCCGCGTCTTTTGCAGGCGCGCCTCGACGCGGGCAGCCGGACGCTACGCATCTGGTGCGCGGGCTGCTCTTCCGGCGAAGAGGTGTACACGCTCGCGTTGCTGCTGCAGACCGCCATCGGCAAGAGCGCGCTGCCCAGCGGGCAGGCGTGGGATGCCACCATCTTGGGCACCGACCTGAGCGCCAACACGCTCGAGCTGGCGCGCACGGGCCACTATGCGCTGCTCGCCGGCCTCAACAGCTTCCGCGACGTGCCCGAGTTCGCCCGGCATCATTTCGCCGAGATCTTCAGCGCCGCCGCGACCACCTGGTCGCCGAGTGCCGAGCTGCGTCGCTTCACACGCTTCGCGCGCCACAACCTGGTCACCGAGGCGCCCCCGCTCCGCGACGTCGATCTGGTCGTCTGCCGCAACACGCTCATCTACTTCGACGAGGCGCAATCGCGATCGGCGATCGCGTCGCTGGAGGCGGCGCTGCGGCCGGCGGGCGCGCTGCTGCTCGGTCCGGCGGAGACGGTGTCGGAGAGCTCGAGCCTGCGCCTGGTGTGCACGGATCAGGCGGTGTTCTGGACCAAGGAGGCGGCGCCGTGAAGCAGCGCGTCTCCATCTCCACCGCGTCGGGGTTCCTCGCGGTCGTGATTCGCCGGACGCTGGCGCGCTCGTCGCGCCTGGAGCCGTCGAGCGATCATCGCGACGCCCGCGCCGCGCTCGTGGCCATGCGCGAGCCGGCCAGCCTGGCCATCGTCGACGCCGAGTTGCTGCACGAGGGTGCGGATGGCGCGGCGCTGCGCAAGCAGCTGATCGCCCGGCGTGGACCGTCGATCGTCATCGATGCGCGGCAGCGCGGCATTCCCGACGAGGTCGCAGCGCTGTCGTCGATCGTGGTCGTGCGCGGGCGCCTCGTCGGCGAGCTCGACCTGGGCGTCATCGAGGCCGAGCTGCTCGCGGCCGTGGGCAGCGCGCTGCGTGATCGCAGCGGTCTCGCCGCCGAGGCCGCGGTCGCCGCATCCGCGCCCGCGTTGCCGACGTCGGGCGCCGACCTCTACGACGCCGTGCTCGAGCTCATCGTGCTGGGCGTCTCGACGGGCGGACCGACCCTGCTGCTGCGCATGCTCAAGGACGTGACCGAGCCGGCGATCCCCATGCTCATCGTGCAGCACATGCCGGAGAGCGAGACGGCCGGATTCGCGGCGCGCCTGAGCGAGGACAGCGGTCTGCGCGTGCGCGAGGTGACGGCCGGCCCGCTGCCGCCCGCGGGCACCATCGGCGTGGTCCGCGGCGGCGGCGACTTCCGTATCCTTCGGCGGGGCGGCGCGTTGCACCTGCGCGACGCGGTGCTGGCCGGGAACCTGTTTCATCCCAGCGTCGACGAGGTGCTCCTCTCCGCGGTGGCGGCCGACGTCGTCGTGGGCGCGGCGATCTTGACCGGCATGGGCAGCGACGGCGCCGCCGGCGCGCTGGCGATGGCGCAGAAGGGCCTGCCCGTGATCGCGCAGCGCCCCGACACCTGCGCCGTGGCCGGCATGCCCCAGGCCGCGATCGACAACGGTGCGGCGCGCTCGGTGCAGACGCCCCAGAGCATCGCCAGCACGCTGAACCGCTGGAGCGAGACGGCGCGGCGCGGCGCGCCCATCGGGCCAGACAAGAAGGACCAGTGCCTGCCATGAGCACACGCGTCGTCCTCGCCAGCTCGGATCCGGTGTTCGCGGCGCTCGGCCAGCGAGCGCTGCAAGGCACCAGCCTGGAGCTGCTCGCCGCGGTGTCCCCGGCCGAGCTGCTCGAGACCACGCGCCGCTGCGCGCCCGATCTGGTGGTCCTCGACAGCGACGGCGAGGAACCCGGCGAGCTCAAGCTGCTGGCCACCAAGGTGATGCTGGTGAGCGAGGCGCGCCTGGTGCTGGTCTCCGCCTATCTGGCGCCCGGATCGCCAGGACTCAGCGGGCTCTTGCAGTCGATCGCGGCCACCTTCGTGCAGAAGCCGCAGGGCCCGAGCAGCCTCAGCCTCGCCGGCGAGGACGGCCAGGCGTTCGTGGTCGCGCTGCAGACCGCCTACGCCGCGCACGCGGGCGAGGACCTCGCCGGTCGGCCGCTGGGCAGGACCATCCCGGTGGCTGCGGTCGAGGCCAGGCCGCGCTCGTCCACCATCCCGCCGCCCTCCGAAGAGATCGACGCCGGGTGGGAGGAGCTACCCGTCACACCCCCGCGAGCTGACCATGATTGAGCTCGATCGCGCGGTGCTGCGCGAGTTCGCCACCGAGATGCTCGAGCACGTCGCGGCGTGCGAGCAGGTGCTGGTGCGCGCCAGCACCGAGCCGGTCTACGAGCAGGACTTCCACCTGCTGCTGCGCAGCGTGCACTCGATCAAGGGGCTCGCGCGCGTGCTCGCGTCGACGGGCCTGGAGCGGCTCGCCCACGTCACCGAGTCGCTGCTCGTGGCCGTGCGCGACGGCAAGCGCACCCTCGATGGTCCGACCCAGGACGTGCTGCTGCGCGCCCTGGATGCATTCGGTGAGGCGCGCGGCAGCATCCTCGACGGCCACGAGTTCCACGCCGACGAGGCGCTCCTGCGCGCGCTCGCCGAGACCAACGTGCTGGTGCGTGCCGAGCCGGCCGCCGCCGAGCAGCCCGAGGCGCCCGCAGCTGCCCCCGACGGCGATCTCTACTTCGATCAGGCGACGCTGTTCGCGCTGGCCGAGCTGTTCGAGGAGCTGCTGCCGTCGATCGCCGCTGCCGTCGCGCGGGACGAGACGCCCGACGCGCAGGCGCGCGATGACATCGCCGGGCTCGAGTTCGCCCTCGACAAGGTCGGGCTCGCCGCGCTCGAGCGCGCCGTCGCCAGCCTCGGCGATCGCAGCCGGCCGGCCGACTTCGCGCGCTGCATCTGTCTCATCGAGCGACTGGCGCAGCTGCTCGAGCGCGATTGCGGCGTGGTGGAGGCGGTGCGTCTGTCCCGTCCGTGGCTGGCGCCGGCGCTGCTGACGGCGCTCGAGGAGCGCCGCTGGAGCGAGGTCGGCTGGATGCTGCGCGCGCTGCTGCCGCAGAGCCCGTTCGTGGGTCTCCTGCCCCAGATCATCACCGCCGCGTGCCCCGAGGAGACGCGCCAGACCGCGCTGCGTGTGGTCGCCGACGCGCTGCGTGCCGAGCTGGCGCCGGGCGCGCCTTCCAGCGCCGACGTGGCCGCGCTGGCCGCCGATCGCCTGCGCGACCTGCTCGGGCAGCCCTACCAGGTCCCGGCCGCGGTGCTCACCTCGCTCGACACGCGACGCCTCGATCTCGAGCGCTTCCGCTGGCTGCCCGCGGCCCTGGGCGCGCGGCTGCAGAAGGTCGCCAGCGATCCCACGTTCCAGTTCTTCGAGGTCGTGCTGCAGTCGGCGAGCGCGAGCACCGGCCTCGCGGTGGCCGCCGAGCTGGCCCAGCTGGCCCAGCCGCTGCACGTCGGTCTCGAGCCGCTGCTCAGCGAGACCCTGGTCGTCGACGGCGCGCCCACCCTGGTCATCCTGCTCGCCACGCCCCAGAGCGAGGAGCGCCTGCGCGCGCGCATCACCCAGCTCGTCGGTGCCAGCGCGGTGGCGACGGTGCGCAAGCTGGATCAGCAGCCGGGCGACGCGCACTTCCGCGTCAAGGTTCGTCCCGCCGCCGACGGCGCGGGCAAGAGCGACCTGCAGGTGCGCGTCCCCGTCGCCCTGCTCGACTCCATGTTCGGACGCCTGGGCCAGTTCTTCGGCGTCACCACCCGCTTCAACGCGCTGGTCTTCGACACCGACGTCTCCGACATCCTCAACGAGCTGTCCGACTTCAGCGTCCTGCGCGCGCCCCAGCTGCTGCCCAAGGTCGACCGCCTGGTCCGGCAGCAGCGCGACTACGCGACGCTCGAGGCCGAGACCCACCGACTCATCAGCGTGATCCACGAGATGACCCTGGGTCTGCGCGTCATCCCCATCGACACGCTGTTCGCGCGCTTTCCTCGCGTCGTCCACGACCTGGCGCAGAAGCAAGGCAAGGAAGTGCGCCTCGACGCGCAATCCAATGGCATTCGCGTCGACAACGGCATGCTCGAGCTGCTCGCCGATCCGCTCATGCACATGATCCGCAACTGTATCGATCACGGCATCGAGCCGCCCACCGTGCGCGAGAAGGCGGCCAAGCCGCGCACCGCCAGGCTGGTGCTGCACACCGAGCAGCGCGGCAACAAGATCCTCATCGAGGTCGGCGACGACGGCCGCGGCATCGACCTCGAGCGCGTGCTCGAGCGCGCCATCGCCAGGAACCTCGTCGACGCGGCCATGGCGCCGACGCTGAGCGAGGAGCAGATCGCGCGCTTCATCTTCTCGCCCGGGTTCTCCACCGCCGAGCGGGTCACCGATACCTCGGGACGCGGCATCGGCATGGACGTCGCGCTGGTCAACGTCACCAAGCTGGGCGGGGTCATCGACATCGTCACGCAGCGAGGACGAGGCACGACCTTCCGCATCGAGATCCCGCTGTCCAAGGCGATCCAGTCCATGCTCATCGCCGAGACCGGCGTGCAGACGGTCGCCTTCCCCGATCGCATGGTGGCCGAGTGCGTCGTCGCTCCCGCGAGCGACGTGCAGTCGGTCAACGGGCAGCGATCCATCGTGCTCCACGATCGCTTCCTGCCCCTCTTCGACGTGGTCGACCTGCTCAAGCTGCCTGCGCCGCCGCCCGAGGCGAAGGCCAACGACCTGTCCATCGTGGTGTGCGAGATCGAAGGCCGGCGCGTCGGCTTCGAGGTGCACCGCATCCGACGGCGCACCGATCTGCTCATCCAGGAGATGCATCCGCGCATCGCCAAGCTGCCCGGCATCGGTGGCATCTCGACGCTCGGTACCGACAAGATCGTGGTCGTGGTCGACCCCGAGGGGCTGTTCGACCTGGCACGCCGCTTCGCGGTCTTCGGTCTGCGCACGCACGCCGTGCGCGTCGCCGAGGAGCTGTTCTGATGCGTGAGCATGTGTGCGCACGCTGCGGCGACTACCTGCTGCTGTTTCCGGCGGAGAACATCGTCTTCATCGAGCCGGTGGCCAGTCAGACCCGCTTCGGCGAGTGGACGCGTCGTCTGCGCACGGGCACGAGCGACGCCGAACCGGTGCTCGATCTGCGCCGCCTGCTCGACGTGCCCGCGCCCACGCCGCCGCAGAATGGCGTCATCCTGCGCTGGCGCTCGACCAGCGGCGCGCCGCAGATCAGCCTGCTCGTCGACACGGTGGAGGAGATCGTCAATTGCTATGCGGGCGACCTGATCGAGGTCCCGATCCTGCCCCGTCGGCTGCGACCACTGTGCGACCAGGTCATGCACGATCCCCACGGCGGCTTGCGCCTGCGCGTGAAGCCCGACGTCCGGCTCCCCTTCGAACGAGCCAGCGATCGGCGTCGGTACGCCCGCGCGCTGCTCACGACAGGTCCTTCCCGATGAAGAGCGTCCTCGTGGTCGACGACAGCCCTCTCATGCGCCGGCTGATCACCGAGATCGTCGAGGCCGATCCCGATCTGCGCGTGGTCGACGTGGCCGAGAATGGCAGGGTGGCGCTGCAGAAGGTGCGCCAGCACCAGCCCGACTGCATCCTGCTCGACATCGAGATGCCCGAGCTGTCCGGCCTCGACACCATGCGCCGCCTGCGCCTGCGCAGCGCGGCCAAGGTGGTGATTCTCTCCCACCTCGGCCACGAGGGCTCGCGCGTGCGCGCGCAGGCCTTCCGTCTCGGCGCCGCCGACGTCATCGACAAGCCCACCGCCGCGGTCAGCCCGGATCTGCGCAACACGCGCGGCAGCATCATCCAGCAGACGCTGCGCCGGGTGCTCGGCCTGCCCGCCGCGCAGGTGTCCAAGGAGCCGTTGCCGGCCGAGGGCGCGCTGACGACGGCCAGCATCCTCTCGGTCAACGTGCAGCACTTCGCGTCGGTGTGCGAGCGCGTCGAGGTGACCGCGCTGGTCGGGCTGCTCAACGAGCAGCTCGCCCTGGTCGACGAGGTGACGCGCATGCAGGGCGGCATCATCGATGCGCATGTCGGCGGCGCGACGCTGGCGGCATTCGGCGTGCCGCAGCGACGCGCTGACCATGCGACGCGCGCGGTCACCGCCGGCAGCGAGCTGCTCGAAGGCATGGCTGACCTGCGCAGCCAGCGACGCGGCGAGGGCCTGCCCTTTCTCGACGTCGGCATCGTCATCGTGACCGGCCTGGTGCTCGCGGGTGAGCTCGGGCCGCCCAGCGCGCGCCGCTACCGCACCATGAGCGGCGCGCTCGATCAGGCGGCGCGGCTGGGGCGCTCGAGCGAGGACTACGGCGCCGAGCTGATCGTCTGCGGGCGCACGCTCGCCGAGCTGGTGACCTCGTTGCCTTCGCGTCGCATCGACGTGGTCCAGCTCGAGCCGGAGAGCGAGCCGATCGAGCTGTACGAGCTCCTGTCCACGCGCAGCGAGCTCGACGACGCCACGCTCGAGGCGCACGAGCGCGGCATGAAGCAGTACGAGGCGGGACAGTTCGCCGGCGCGATCAAGGCATTCGACGACGTGCTCCGGCGCAGGCCCTCGGATCGCCCGGCGACGCGGCTCTTGTCGCGCTGCCGCACCCTGCTGGCGGCTCCGTCCGCGGCCTGGCGTGGCGTCTGGCCGTTCGAAGGCGGGGGAGGTTAGCCAGCCATGATGCAACGTGATCTGCTCTGCTGCGACCTCGCCGACGTCCATGTGGCGGTTCCGCTCGAGCGCGTGATCGGCGTCGCCGAGGGCGGCGTGGTCACGCCCCTGCCCTACACCGCGCCTTCGTTCGAGGGCCTGGTCGAGGTCTTCGGGCAGGTCATGCCGCAGGTGAACCTCGCCTCGCTGATCGGCCTGCAGTCGAGCGACGGCGGCATCCTCGTCGTCGTCTCCGACCGCGGCGGCTCGCTCGCGCTGCGGGTGGTGCACGTGACCGGGATGATCCGGGTCGACGACGACCACCTGGCGCCCACCGCCGCGCGCGCGCGTGCCGTCCACCCGCTCTACATGGCCGAGGTCGAGCACCAGGGCGTGGTCCATTACGTGCTCGATCTCGACGTGCTCGCCACCAGCGACGAGCTGGAGCTGTCGGCGCCCGAGGGCGCCGTGCTGCTGCCCGAGGCGCGCCCGGTGGTGCGCAGCGAGCCCGAGCAGGAGTGGCTGCCGCTGCTCTTGCTCGAGATCGCGGGCGAGCGCTACGCCATTCCCAACCGGTCGATCATCGAGCTCAATGTCCCCGACGGGATCCGCAGCATGCCCAGCGCGCCCTCCTGGATCCTCGGCCTCATCGACGTGCGCGGCAGGCCCATCGTCGCGGTCTCCACCGCGGCGCTGCTCGGTCGACCGACGGCGGACGGGCCGCCGCCCGAGATCTGTCTGATCGCCGAGCTGGAAGACGGCTTCCCTGTCGCCCTCTTCATCGATCGCGCCATCGGGCTCGAGCGCGTGTCGCCCAACCTCATCCACCCCATGCAGCAGGCGATGGTCGGCATCGGCGGCTACTTCGTGCTGCGCGAGGACGAGATCGTCGGTCTGCTCGATCCCAAGCTGCTGCTGGCGCAGGTCGCGGCGTCCTTGCGCGCGGCCGTCCCGCAGCACCTCGCGGCGCCCGAGACAGCGCGCGCCGAGGAAGTCGGGCAGTCGCAGCAGCTGCTCTCGCTGCGCGTCGGTCGCGAGCTGTACGCGATGACCCTCGATCGCATCGAGCGCATCCAGGCCTCGGTCAGGCTGACGCCGCTGCCCAGCAACATCGCCTATTTCGACGGCATGGCCGACGTCGGGGACGCGATCGTGCCGGTCATCGATCTGAGGCGACAGCAGGGCACGGAGCTGCAGCCGTTCGACATGAGCGAGCGGCCGCCCTGCATCCTGACCCTGCTCGAGGGCGCGATGACCGGGATCCTCGTCGATCAGGTGCTGAGCATCGTCGACATCCCGCCCGAGCGTTTCGAGCCGGTGCGCGAGGCGTCACGGCTGCCCATCTCCCACGTGCTGACCTTCGAGGGTCGGCTCATCTCCTTGCTGACGATCGACCGCCTGCTGCCGCGCTCGACCAAGACGATGGGAGCCCTGCCCGAACGGGGCGGCACGTGATCGACGCGGCCCTGCTCGATCTTTTCCGCGCCGATGTGGCGGCGTGCGGGGCGCGCATCGAGGAGAACCTGCTGGCCCTGAGCAGCGACGCAACGCCGGCGGCCCGGCTGGCGGTGGTGGCGCGCGACGCGCGCGCGGTCGCGGGGGCCGCGCGCCTGCTCGGCCTCGAGCCCGCGGTCCGGCTGGCGCTGGCCCTCGAGGACGCGGCCGGCGCCGCTGCGCGGGGCGGCGGCCGCCCCGCCCGCGCCCGGCTC
>OBEQ012825768.1_pt1 | contig 24396 bp, 23 predicted proteins | sample 1670901 | NCBI WGS metagenome assembly OBEQ01 (sample SAMEA104232315, study PRJEB22302) | groundwater metagenome | biome: forest; feature: aquifer; material: groundwater | place: USA | collected 2011-08-07 | depth 5.4 m | reverse complement strand
TCCAGCAATAGCGGTCTTACTCCGTGCAAAGTGAACCCATCGGGGTTTACCCTTGAAAGAGGCGGTGAGAATCGGAGCCCAGGGATTGACTATTCTATATAGAAGGGAACTGCAGATGCGGACCCCTTTTTGCTACAATGTAGTGTATATGGCTTACCAGGTAGATCAATCAGGAAAGATAGAACAGACTAATAAAAATACAGTTATAGCCCTATCAAATTCTACTCACGCAACCATCATTTTGAAAGCTAAGGATAAGAGAGAACTCCAAGATATTTATCGGGCAGCCGGAAAGCCTAAAGTTTTCTCAGTTCAAATTTTTTCAGCATTAACATATTTACTGATTGAGAAAGCAAAAATTGAGACTGGAATGGTTTATATTGATAAAGAATACCCGGGACATGAGGACATCATCAAAAGCTATATAAATCAGCTCATTAGTAAAAGAGGTAAAATTAGGCTTGACTCTGAACATATCAGGTTTACATTAGTAGGTAAAACAAGTAATTGCCATTTAATAGGTTATAAGGATTGGAAGAGGGGAAGAGCTGATTTTAAAGTAACCAAGGATGATATTTTAGCTATGGTGCTAAATTATGAGAGTTAATTTGAGCAATAAAAAAGACCAGGTACTTTGTGAATACTTAAGAGCCGAATGGTTACGTCTGGTCGGTATCCTACCCGATCTTTGATCGTATATTACCATAAAGTGATCAAAAATGCAATACTCAAATCTGCCGTTCTTGACAACCATTTTAAACAATGGTAACCTTAGAATGAACCTAGCAAAAGGTATAGGTTTTACCTGTAAGGTTAGTTTAACTCTTGGAGTTGTATTTTTGAGTAATTATTGAAATCTTCTGATTACCCCGACGCACTTTCCTTGAATCTTGACATCTGTAGCATAAATAGGGGACATGGTGGAGTTAGCTGGTTCCAGTCTGATCCTATCTGCTTCTTTAAAAAATCTTTTCAAAGTGGCTAACCCATTATCCAAAAGTGCTACCACAATATCTCCATCATTGGCATGAATCTGTTCTTCTATAATGACATGATCTCCATCCAATATTCCCTCTTCAATCATAGAGTCACCCTTAACTTGTAAAACAAAAGCCCTTTTCTTGCCAGATATCATAGTAGGGGAAACTTTCACAGAAGCATCAGGGTCTGTATAAATCATAATTGGTTGTCCTGCAGCAATATAGCCTAAAATAGGTAATTCAATTCCCTGTTGTATTGTAGGACCAAACTTTTGTTCTAAAACCTCTATTCCTCTGACAGCTCCTTCAAATCTTTTGATTACTCCTTTGGTTTGTAAAGACTGTAAATGTTCATGAACTGTAGCTAAAGAAGAAACTCCGATTGCTTCAGCAATCTCCCCCAAAGTTGGGGAATAACCATATTTATCAATGTATTGTTTAAGAAAACTTAGAATTTGTTTTTGTCTTCTGTAAAGAGTAATTGCCATATGGGTTTTGTTAGTATTACTTTATCAAAGGTAACCCGAATGTGTCAACTACAATCATGTGCATCAAAATATATCAACACTGATTGTAGTCAAGTAGGACAAACTATGTCTAATCCCATCAGCTTACAGAGTTTAACATACGTAATTATAGTCATGATAAATTTCATTCGTTACTTCTTGACATATAAAATTTTATATAGTATTCTATATATTATGAATACGTTAATGCCTAGAACTGTTTCTGTTTCTGATATCCAAAAAAACTATCGTAAAATTTTTGATACCGCAAAAGAGACTAAAGAACCAGTGATTGTTTTATCTAATAATAAACCAGATGTGGCAATCATTGACTATAGTACTCTTGAGTCCTTAAGAAGAATAGCTTATGAAGCTGAGATAAAAGATACTCTCCGGGTGGTGAAAGAAGGTAGGAAAGAATACAAAGAAGGTAAAACTATTAAGGCAAAATCCCTTGCTGATCTAATTTGATGACTAATCTTCAGATAGAATACACTAGCAACTTTGTCAAACAATTTAAAAAACTTACTCCAAAAATACAAAAGCAAGCAATTGAGACGGGAAAATTATTTATAAAAGACCCTTTCTCAAAAAAGTTAAAATCTCACAAACTTAGTGGTAGATTAGATGGTTTATGGGCATTCTCCATAAATTATAAGGATAGAATAATATTTGAGTTTTTAGGCAAGAAGAAAATCTTATTTCATAAAATCGGTAGTCATGATATTTACAAATGAATTTCTTAGTTAATGTATTCATTGGATAGGTGTCGACAAACAAGATCAGAATTCTTAAATTTATGATATAAACACTCTATGGTAAGCAAAAAAAAGATAATAATCACAGGAGCAAACGGGGTGATGTTTCAGCAGCCACTGATTTACCTCTGGCCTTTAATGTAGCTACTAAAACCTTCACTGTTAAAACTGGAAATGGAGAACAAGAAATCAAAATCTTGCCTGATGAAGCTCTGCATAAACTATTTGAGAAAAAGATTATATCTGATATCCAGTCCGGGGATGGACAAAATTCTAATGTTAAGTTAACAGAATTAAATAACAAACCAGTTTATGAGATCAAAGGAGAAAATCACAAAAAATTCCTCTTCTTTGTGCCAGTCTCAATTCCCAAAACTACTTATGTCTCAGCTGAAAATGGAGAAAGCGTTTCTACCCAGCAAACTCCATTTTCCAAAATTCTTGACACCATCTCCTTCTAAGGATTTTGATTTAACTTCTGTTTAAGTAATTGGATCAATTCCATTAATTCTTGGATTTTTTACAAAAGGAGCATTTAGGGTATCTTCTTCATCTGGTGTTAGATTTAATGCACTTGCCAATACTGCAAGATGCGATTCAGGTGTTCTCTGCCCCTTCTCTATTTTACTTATAGAACTTAAGTGAGTTTAATAAGAGATGGGTTTATGCTGAGATTAGCCTCTTTTCTTTCTTCTTCAATTCTAACCATTGCGAAATTTTATCCTATTTTGTCAATAAATGCCATTCGGGTCTAGTTTGGAATGATGGTATAATTTACAAATGGCCAAATTCCAAATTGTTTCTGATTTTAAACCCACAGGAGATCAACCACAAGCTGTTAACAAACTTGTGGCAGGCCTCAATGAAGGCAAACAACATCAAGTTTTGCTTGGAGTGACTGGCTCTGGGAAAACTTTTTCTATTTGTAATGTAATAGCTCAAGTTCAAAAACCTACGCTTGTGATCAGCCACAATAAAACTTTGGCAGGTCAACTGGCTCAGGAATTTAAATCTTTATTTCCTCAAAATGCAGTGGAGTATTTTGTGTCTTATTATGACTATTATCAACCAGAAGCATATATGCCTTCATCAGACACCTATATTGAAAAAGAAACCCAAATTAATGAAGAAATAGAAAAATTAAGACTTTCTGCAACTACCTCTTTGATGACCAGAAAAGATGTTGTAGTTGTTGCCTCAGTATCAGCAATCTATAACTTAGGTAATCCTGTGGAATATAAGGGAGCAATTTTAGAAATTAAAAATGGGGTAAAGCTTGGGTTTGAATCAATTATGAAGATGTTGCAAAAGATGTTTTATCAAAGGAATGACATTGATTTTAAAAGATCAACATATAGAGTGAAAGGAGATACTTTAGATATTTTTCCATCCTACACAGATCAGGCAGTCAGAATAAATTTTTTTGGGGATAAGATTGAGAAAGTCTCTCATTTAAACCCTTTAACTGGAGATGTAGCCCCAACTTCTGAAACTTTAACTATTTATCCTGCCAAACATTATATTACTCCTGAGCAAAGATTAATGCCTGCTATGAAGCAAATAGAGGAAGATTTAGGGTTTAGGATTAAAGATTTAAGAAAACAAAATAAATTGTTGGAAGCTCAAAGAATAGAGCAAAGAACTAATTATGATTTAGAAATGATTAAAGAATTTGGATATTGTAATGGAATTGAAAATTATTCCAGGTATTTTGATGGCAGGGTTCCTGGTGAGCCACCCTATTCCTTGATGGAATATTTTAGTAAAGATTTTTTACTAATTATTGATGAATCACACGTTACTTTGCCCCAAATCAGAGGGATGTATAACGGTGATAGGTCCAGAAAAGAAACTTTAATTGACTTTGGATTTAGATTGCCCTCTGCTTTGGATAACAGGCCTTTAAAGTTTGATGAGTTTCAAAGAAAGATTAATCAAGTGATCTATGTTTCAGCCACCCCTGATGAATATGAACTTTCATTAGCAGGTAAGGATAATGTAGTTGAACAACTTATTAGACCAACAGGAATTATAGATCCGCAAATTAGTGTCAGACCCACCACTGGGCAAATTCCAGATGTGTTAAAAGAGGTAGAGCAAAGAGTTAAAAGTGGAGAAAGGGTATTAATTACCACTTTAACCAAAAGAATGGCAGAGGATTTGTCTGATTATTTAAAGGATAAGGGGGTTAAGGTTAATTACCTGCATTCTGATATAGAAACTCTAAAAAGAGCAGATATTTTACAGTCTTTAAGACTAGGTGAATATGATGTAATTGTGGGGATTAATTTACTTAGGGAAGGATTGGATTTACCAGAAGTATCTTTAGTTATTATTTTGGATGCAGATAAAGAAGGATTTTTAAGGTCCAGAACCTCATTAATCCAAACCATGGGAAGGGCAGCCAGACATGTTAAAGGTGCTGTTATTATGTATGCAGACACTGTAACTAAATCTATGAAAGCTGCCATAGATGAGGTAGACAGAAGAAGGGAATATCAAGTTGAATATAATAAAAAGCATAAAATTACTCCAAGGAGTATTGAGAAAGCCTTAAGGGAAAGGTTAATAGAGAAAGTAGAGGAACTAGAAGAGGAATTAGGGAAAAAAGACTTTACTATAGATGATATTCCTCAAAAAGAAAGAGCAAAAATGGTTAAAAACCTGGAAGCCCAGATGAAACAAGCAGCAGAAATTTTAGACTTTGAAACAGCAGCAAGAATTCGGGATCAAATAAAAGAATTAAATATTTAGCTTGCAACCTCAAGGGTTACCGCACAAATTTTTCAAATCTATTGCCATTTAACCCCTTTCAAAATCTTGCAAAAACATCTATAATATATCTTTGTTTTTCGGGAAAACTTCGCTCATGGCAATAGATAAAATTACAATTAAAGGGGCAAGAGAACACAATTTAAAAAATATAGATTTGGAAATTCCCAAAGGTAAACTGGTGGTTTTTACGGGGATTTCTGGATCAGGTAAGTCCTCTTTGGCTTTTGATACTTTATATGCTGAAGGTCAAAGAAGATATGTAGAATCTTTATCTGCCTATGCCAGGCAGTTTTTAGGTGTAATGGATAAGCCAGATGTTGATTTAATAGAAGGTTTATCTCCTGCTATCTCTATTGACCAAAAAGGAGTTTCTCACAATCCCCGTTCAACAGTAGGTACAACCACAGAAATATATGATTATCTAAGGCTGTTGTTTGCCAGAGTTGGTCACCCTCATTGCCCTATTTGTGGAAGGGAAATCTCTAAAATGAGTGTGCAGCAAGTTGTGGAACAGGTAGTAAAAGGTAACCCTTCGACAAGCTCAGGGTCTAAATCGAGAAGGATTATGATTCTGGCTCCTGTTGTCAAAGATAGAAAAGGTGAATACTCCTCACTTTTTGAAGATTTGAGAAAAAAGGGGTTTTCTAAGGTCAGGGTTGATGGGCAGGTTAGAGATTTAACAGATGATTTTGTGTTAATTAAAACTAATAAACATACTATAGATGCTGTAGTTGACAGGTTAGTATTAGAGTCAAGTGGAGTAAATTCTAGACTCTCACAATCTATTGAAACAGCCTTAAAATTGGGAGAAGGGTCAGTAATTGTTTCAGAAGTTAAAGATGCTTCTTTAGAATTCCCCACAAATCCTAAAAAAATGGAGGATCATCTCTACTCTGAAAGATTTGCCTGTCCTGTTGATAATATTGCCCTCTCTGAGGTTGAACCAAGATTATTTTCCTTTAATTCTCCGCATGGAGCTTGTCCTACTTGTAATGGTTTAGGATCTCTTCTTGAGATAGATCCTGAAATGGTTTTAAATCCTATTCTATCTATTGCTGAAGGTGGAATTTTGCCCTGGCAAAAACTAGCCACACATGAAACATGGTTTTCCCGCCTTATAGAAGCTGTAGGAAAAGAATATAACTTTGATTTAACTACCAGACTTGGACAGTTAACTGAAAAAGCTAGAAAAATATTGCTTCATGGAGCAGCAGTAGATGAGTTTAAAGTAGAGGGCAAAAACAGACAAGGTAAGTGGACTCACTTTTATTCTAAGTTCCAAGGTTTAGTGCCTTATTTAAAAGAAAGATACCAGGAATCTGAATCAGATTTTGTCAAGGCAGAAATAGAAAAGTATATGTACAAAGAACTTTGTCCTAAGTGTAAAGGAGCCAGGCTAAAAGATGAGGCTTTGTCAGTCACAATTGATGGGTTAAATATTGCAGAGGTTGTAACTCAGTCTATAAGAGAAGCTCTGGAGTGGATAAAACTACTCAAGCTTTCATCAAGAGAAACACAAATAGCTACCTTAATTATTAAAGAAATTCAACAAAGAGTTCAGTTTTTGGTTGATGTTGGTTTAGATTACTTAACTTTAGATAGAGCTGCTATGACTTTAGCTGGAGGTGAATCTCAAAGGATCAGGCTGGCTTCACAAATAGGATCTGGATTATCAGGAGTTTTATATGTTTTGGATGAGCCATCCATAGGTTTACACCAAAGAGATAACTCAAGGTTAATAGAAACTTTAAAAAAATTAAGAGATTTGGGCAACACTGTGATTGTGAATGAGCATGACGCTGAAACAATGGAAGCAGCTGATTTAATGGTGGAGATTGGACCTGGGGCAGGAGAGCATGGAGGAAGAATTGTGGCTATAGGTACGCCAGATGAGATTAAGAAAAATCCCAACTCCTTAACAGGACAATATTTATCTGGCAAAAAACAAGTCAAGGTAAATGGTGAGTTAAAAAGAGATTATGTGAATGTGGGAAAAATTAAATTAATTGGGGCATCTGAGCATAACTTAAAAAATATTACTGTTGATTTTCCTTTAGGGCAATTTATAGCTATAACTGGTGTATCTGGTTCAGGTAAATCAACTTTAATCCATGATATTTTATATAAAGCTTTAGCTCAAAAAGTTTATAAATCAAAGGAAAGACCAGGTGCTTTTAAAGATTTACAAGGTGCAGAGTATGTGGACAAGGTAGTGTTGGTTGATCAATCCCCAATTGGCAGAACTCCCAGATCAAATTCTGCCACATATACTGGAGCATTTACTTATATTAGAGAACTATTTGCCCAAAGCCCTGAAGCAAAAATCAGAGGGTATGGACCTGGGAGATTTTCTTTTAATGTTAAAGGAGGCAGATGTGAAGTCTGTGAGGGTGAAGGACAATTAAAAATTGAAATGCAGTTTTTACCGGATGTATATGTGATGTGTGAATCATGTAATGGGAAAAGATATAACAGGGAAGCTTTGGAAATTCTTTTTAAAGATAAAAATATTTCTGAGGTTTTGGACATGACAGTTGAGGAAGCTTTAAAGTTTTTTGAAAATATCCCTAATATTAAAAATAAAATTCAGGTGCTAAATGATGTAGGTTTAGGATACATTAGGCTTGGTCAGCCAGCTCCAACTTTATCTGGAGGAGAAGCCCAAAGGATTAAACTATCTTCAGAATTATCCAAAAGACAAACAGGAAGGACAGTTTATATTTTGGATGAGCCAACTACAGGCTTACATTTTGCAGATATTGAAAGATTACTCACAATCCTTAGAAAACTAGTTAATTTTGGAAATACTGTGATGATCATTGAACATAATTTGGATGTGATTAAAAATACAGATTGGGTAATAGATTTAGGCCCGGAGGGTGGGAATCAAGGTGGTAAAATTATTGCAGAAGGTACACCTAAAGATATTGCCAAAATAAAATCTTCCTACACTGGTCAATATTTGGCAAAAATTATTTAATATGACTGAATTCTCACCCGCAATATATGGAAGATTAAATGCAGCTGTTGAAGCTATTCACGAGTCAGGATTAGAAGGTATGAGCAACAAAACTTCGTATGCGATGACATGTATCCGAGATCATAAAATGTATTTTGCCCCCAATAGTCCCAAGTTTAATATTCCCTCGGTATCAGGGTTTGATTTATCTTCTCTTCCCAATCAACGTTCTGTGCCAAATCATGCAGGAGTACTTATTTTTAATCCAGAAATGGTGCTAACAGCTGATAGTGCGAGACTGCAGGGAGATATGGTAAGAACTTATGCTGTAGCTTATCAATTCCCCTTTAATGGCTTTCAACGAAGATTACGTGATGTATATACAGATGCTTTGGAAACTCAAGGAAGATGGCTTGAAGGAAAGAGGATTGATCCTATTCTTTATGATCCTAGGGGTGCAGATAGGGAAGATTTAGTAAGATTTTTTATAAGAGAGGAGCGGTATTACTCGGACGTAGGATTTGAAGATTTCCAGAAGGCAATTGAAATACAAAGAAATACAGGTTCTAAATTTAGGAGTGTATTGTTAAGGCTAAATACAAACATGGGTTTTTTTGTTGCTGCTCGACAGATTCAACTTCCTAAAATACATCAGGAACTAATGGGAGAGGTAGGTGATGACTATAAATTAAAGTGGAATTTTGACCAAAGAGCAAAAAGAGTTGCAGATAGTTTACTGCGTGACACTCTTAACCCTTAAAATTCGTCCCCAAACATAGGACGCATTCTACCTAGCTCTGGGCCTTTTCTTTGAATGCCTGCTTCTACAAGTCTTCTTCTTAATCTTCTTGTTGCTCTAGCTTCACTAGTAGGTTTTCGCAAACCTAAAGTTTCTAATTGCCTTCTACCAAAGATCGAGGTTCAAAAACTGCAGGATTTCCATTTCCATTTGGACTTTCTTTTTCAACCATTAACTAAATTTACCACAAATCTATAAGGTGTCAAGACCAAATTTTTATTAGCTTTACACCTTCGAGGTGTAGGCACGAATCTAATTTTCGAGATCAATTAATTGGTGCTTGGCAGTTTCCAAAGTTTTACCATAGTCTATTTGATCATCAGTAAATTCCTTATATTTTTCTTTAGATGGAAATAAATCTAACACTAATCTGGTTGAACAAATATCATCCTGATTCATATATTCACCAAAAGAAGACCAAAAATAGTCCCCTGGAGCTTTACAAATTCCTGATACAACTGGATTTAAATGAATATATCTTGAAAGATGTATCAATTGCCCACCACTTTCTACAAGTACTGCTTTAAAAGCTCCTTGTAACAGTGGACCTACTCTATTGTATTTGATATTGAAATATTTTGTATAGCTGTTAGCTACCTGACTCATAAAAGTTGATATACCATTATCCTTTAACTGTTTAACCATAAAATGAAAGTGATTTGGCATCAAACAGAAACACAAAATATCTACTAGTTTATTATTAAGATTGGGTTGAAATGAGCTTAATGATGAGATAGATAGCCTAGGTTTAGGGCCAGAGAATTGATAATAGTAGAAGGTTTGTTTAAATCTCTTATAGTCTCTTGTTTGGGTGAATATGTTTCTTTTCTCGCTCCCCCTATTATAAATATGATAAACCTCACCATTGGCAAGAGAAGTTGTTCTACCAGGCATAACTTTATTCTACGATTACACCTTCGAGGTGTCAAGCTAAATTTTGGATTAGCTTCTAAAGCTCTATTTTGTTAAAATATTAGGAATGTTTAGAAAAGGTTTCAGGTTACAGTTTTTAGATTACAGCTTGTTTGTTTTTTTATTTCTTCTGTTCACTGTCACCTGCTCCCTGTCTACTGTCTATGCTGCTGGGGAGTTTTCCTCATCTTATGATGTGGTTTATGACATAGATACTGATGGGGTAACTACAGTTACTGAAAAAATAAATTTAAAAAATCTAACTTCAGAATCTTATGCCAACCAATTTAAATTAATTATTGGAGCAACACAAATATTTGATATTAAAGCTTCAGATGGAGGAGGGATAATGCAGGTTTCCTCTGAAAGAAAAGGAACTTCTACAGAAATTACCGCCAAATTTAATCAACAAGTGGCTGGATTAAATAAAATTCTACCCTGGACCTTGCAATTTAAATCCAAAGATTTTGCAGAACGTTTGGGCAAAGTCTGGGAGATTAGAGCTCCCAAAATCTCATCAACCACTAACCTGGAGGGTTATAACTTAACCATTGCTGTCCCTGTAACTTTTGGTGAACCAACATTAATCAGCCCAACCCCCAAAAGTCAGACAACTTCTTTGGGTAAAATGTTTTTAACTTTTGATAAAGATAGATTATTGCAGTCAGGAGTTTCAGCCAGCTTTGGTACTCAACAGGTTTTTGATTTTGATTTAACATACCATTTAGAAAATAATAACCTGGTACCTATTTTAACCAGCATTGCTCTTCCTCCTGATACAGCTTATCAAAATGTGATATATCAAAGAATTACTCCCCCTCCTTTAAATGTCACAATGGATGATGATGGAAATTATTTAGCCTGGTTCCGTTTAAATCATTCGCAAAGATTGGATATTAAAGTCACTGGTTCATCAAAACTCTATACTTCAAGCAAAGCTAAAAATCCCTTTCTGGATGCAGCTTTGAGAAAAAAATATATTCAGGCAGATAAATATTGGGAAAAAGATCATCCCACTATAACTGCCAAACTGACAGAAATTTTGGGTGCTAACCTTGCTGCTGACCCAAGGGAAAAAGTCGGGAAAATCTATCATTATGTGGTAAATTCTTTAAAATATGATCCCAACAGATTAAAAAATAACATCGAGAGATTAGGGGCTGTTACTACTTTATCCAATCCCACATCTGCGGTTTGTATGGAATTTACAGATCTTTTTATTACCCTGGTCAGGGCAGCGGGAATTCCTGCCCGTGAATTGGATGGTTATGCTTATACTGCCAACACTACTTTACGGCCACGATCTTTAAAAGGAGATGTACTGCATGCCTGGCCTGAATTCTGGGATGAAAGTTTGGGTTGGGTAATGGTTGATCCCACCTGGGAAAATACCACCGGAGGTGGTGATTATTTTAATAAGCTGGATCTGAATCATTTTGTTTTTGCAATCAAGGGTTCTTCATCCAAGTCCCCGATACCTGCCGGCTCTTACAAATATAATAACCAGGATTCAGAAGATGTCAAAGTCCAAATTTCAGAAAATGACTTTTTAGGGTTGCCTCATCTGGATGTGAAAATTGAAAATACCGAACCTATCTTAGCTGGGTTTCCGGGAAAAATTAAAGTCAAAATAGCAAATGTGGGTAATGCTGTTTATACAACCCACCCCTTTTTGGTTACATCAGGACAGTTAACAGTTCTTGAAGGTGAAACTCAGCCTTTGGGTTCAATCCCTCCTTTTGGGGAAACTGTAATTGATTTAAATGTCAGAACCAAAAGCTTATTTGATAAATTTGATGATCAGATTGTTGTTTCATTGGGAACACAAAAATATATCAAAGATGTAAAGATCAAACCCTTTTTAATTTTCCAATCATTTCCATTAATAGGAGTGGGGATTGTTTCCCTGATTGGAGTAATCTATTTAGTCACTTTGGGTATTCATATTTTTAAAACCAAGCACCGCAGTAAAAAATGATCCCTCAATTTATAGATCAGTCCAGACTGCCTCACAAATCAGGGGTATATCAATTTCTTGATTACCAAAAAAATGTTTTATATGTTGGGAAAACTATTGATTTATATCATAGGGTAGCTTCTTATTTTAATAATGATGGTGCAGGAAAGACTGCCATTTTAGTATCCAAAATCTCATCAGTTGAGACTATAGTTGTTGAATCAGAATTGGAGGCATTAATTTTAGAAGCCAATTTGATCAAAAAATACTTACCTCCCTTTAATGTCCGTTTAACTGATGATAAAGATTATTTATATATTGGAATAACTAAAGAGGATTTTCCCAAAGTTATAACAATCAGAAAGCAAGATTTAAAATCTGCTAAAAAATTCTTTGGACCATTCCCTTCCAGTAAAATTGTGAAAGATACTTTAAAACTTTTAAGAAAAGTTTTTCCCTGGTGTTCGGGGAAAGGTCACAGCAGGGCTTGTTTTTACTATCATTTAGGATTGTGTCCTGGTGCTTGTGTGGAACTTATTAGTAAAGAAGATTATCACAAAATTATCAATAGATTTGCTAAATTTTTGGAGGGAAAAAAGGAAGAATTAGTCAAGGAGTTGTCCTCTGAAATGTTAAAGTTAGCTGACGGACAAAAATTTGAAGAAGCAGCTAAGATAAAAAAGATATTAAATGGGATTGCTTATTTAACCCAGGCAAATAGAGTCTCCTCTTATTTAGAAAATCCTAATTTTTTAGAAGATGAAAAAAATCTTGCTCTGGCAGAATTACAAAAAGTTTTAGGTTTATCTAAAATTCCAGAAAAAATAGAAGGATATGATATTTCCAATATTCAAGGTAAAGAGGCTGTTGGGTCTTTGGTTGTTTTAACCAATGGTGAGATAGATAAATCCCAATATAGAAAATTTAAGATTCATATTACAGGTAGGCCAAATGATGTAGGGATGCATAGAGAAATGATCAGACGCCGTTTAAAACATGCCGAGTGGTCAATACCTGATTTGATAATAGTGGATGGAGGTAGAGGACAAGTAAAAGCTATTCAATACGAAATACAAAATACGAAATACAAAATACCAACTTTTGGGTTGGCTAAAAGAATGGAATGGCTTTATCCACCTGAGGGAGAAATAATTAAATTACCTAAAAGCAGTAAAGCTCTGCATCTTTTACAACAACTGCGTGATGAATCCCATAGATTTGCAGTTACCTATCACCGAAAATTACGTGATAGAATAAGAGCTTAGATGAAAACCCTGCTCAGATATTTTCTTATAAATCTAATCTCCCTTTATGTCACCACATTATATATTCCGGGTTTAACTTATACTGGTGGAATAAAAAGTTTAATTGTTGGAGCCTTGGCATTTATGTTAATAAATTTTATTCTGGTTCCTCTTCTTAAAATTCTCTTTCTGCCCTTAAATCTGCTGACAGTAGGATTATTTGGCTGGCTAGTAAATGTTTTAGCGCTTTATGCCCTAACAACTATTGTGTCTGATTTTATGCTGGTGCCCTTTTATTTTCCGGGGGCTACAATTTCAGGAATCACTCTTCCTGCTATGGAGTTAACCACTTTTTGGGTAGCTGTGATTTCCTCACTTATGATCAGTACCATTACCCATTTCCTGCAATGGCTTGTTCGCTAAGGAGTGTTAATATATAATAAACTCCTGTGAATAAAATTAAATCATTACTCCTGCCTGTTTTCAGTTTAATTTCTTTACTATTTCTCACCACTCCAGTTTTAGCCGGGGGGGGCAACGCTTATATCAACGTTACAGAAACTGATGATCCGCATTGGATGATAGTTAGAGCCTATGTGAATCCTGCAAATGTAAATTGTCAGGGTATGACTGTATCATTCAATTTTTTAAGTCCTGAAGATGGAGATATAGTTAATGGTTCTAATGGGGGAAATACCAGTACAACTAGCGATGCCGCATATGAAACAGTAAATGGAAAACAGTACCTGCGTTGTTCTGCATATGCCAAGGTCTATGCAAAAAATTTTGAAATGAATAGACTTTTTAGAGTTTCTTTCAAAGGCTCTAATATCGATGAATACCGAGATTTTGCAGTCAGTTTTGATCAGTATAATTATCCTAATTATCTAGTTTTACTTCCTTGGGAAGAAATTCCAATTCCTTCAAGCATGCCAATAGTAGCAGCTCCTACTATGATTTACCCACAAGATAACCAGACTATTGATTTGGAAGGAGCATATCTGTTTAAGGTTAAACCAGCTGAAGGTGCTACTGGATATTTATTTGGATTATTTCAGGATAATGTGATGGTTTATGAAAATTACCGGGATAGTAAAACCTTAAGTTCTAATGGTGAGTTTGCTCTTTGGGAGGCAAATCCAGCTCATGTTAAATTTCATCAGGGAAATATCAAAGTCATGATTAGGGCTTTAGTAAATAAACAATGGACTGATGCCCGGGAAATTACTGTTAATCTAAAACCCAGAGGAGGAAATACTCCTGTGCAAACTACCACTGCTCTACAACAGACCCCTAACCCACTTGTTGTACCAGTACCTCCTGTTTTAAAACCTCCTCAGCAGATAATAGTTGTATCAGATAGCTCTGCTTCCGCAGCTTTGCAAAACAAAGTTGATGAATTGCAAAAAAAACTGGAAGAATCCCAGCAAAAACAATCTGTACTTGAGCAGCAATTAAATCAAATTATCAATTGGATTAAATCAATCTTTCCTTTCTTCAAATGAAACCAGTTATATATTTAATTCAAATAATTTTAGGAATTTTACTAATTGTGGTGATTATTATTCAACAAAAGGGGACAGGTATGGGCAGTACTTTTGGAGGGGAATCAGGTTTTTATAGAACTAAAAGAGGAGCTGAAAAATTACTTTTCTATGCCACCATTTTTCTATCCTCAGTCTTTATTTTATCCTCATTAATTGGTCTGCTGATCTAATTTGAAAGATGAAAAAGAACTTTAAGGTTTTTAAACTCTGGATTCTAGTCTTATTTAAAATATTGACCCGGAATAAGATTCCTCTGATTATAACTTTTCTAATCCTGGCTATTATCTTTTTTGCCCAATCTAAATTTAAGTTTTTCTATAATCCCAATGCTATTAGCGTAGGGTTTATAGGGACTTACCAAGAATATGATCTACCCAAAGAGGTAACAAAACTTATTTCTCAGGGTTTAGTTAAAGAAGGAATGGATGGAAGGATAAAGGGTAATTTAGTTTCTGGCTGGGAAACTAACAATGATGCCACCAGTTTTAAATTTAAATTAAAAGATGGATTAAAGTGGGTTGATAATACTCCTATTAAATCAAAGGACCTGGAATTTGTAATTCCCAATACTGAAATTACTTTTCCAGATGACAATACAATATTATTTAAACTGAAAGAATCCTATTCTCCTCTTCCCAGTCTGTTAACCAGACCAGTTATAAAAAAAGGGTCAATGCTGGGTACAGGACCTTACAAGATTACTAAAATAGAAAAATCCCGGATCTTTATTACTAAAATTGAACTGGTCAGTGCAGATGAAAGTTTACCAAATATTTCGATCCGTTTTTATCCAACTGAAAAAGTAGCCATAACCGGATTTAATCTGGGTGAGGTACAAGCTCTGCTGGGGATTACTGATCCAAAAATATTTTCTGATAATCCTAAGGTTTCCATAAAACAAAAAGTGGATTATTCCAGAATTGTCAGTATTTTATTTAACACCAAAGACAATTTTTTATCCAGCCGCTCTTTACGCCAGGCCCTGTCATTTGAAGCACCTAAGTTTGAAAATGAGCAAATAGCCAATAATCCATATCCCCCTTATCATTGGGCTTATAACCCGGACTCGAAAAAGTATCTGGCAAATCCTGAGGAGGCAAAGAATGCCATGGAAAGAGCCAAATCCAGTATTCCTGATGAGAAAATAAAATCAGAACTTATTTTAACTGCCACTCCCAATTTGGAGGGAATAGCAGGTGTGGTAGTAAATTCCTGGAAGAATTTGGGATTAAATGCTAAGTATAGAATTGAATCAGGGATTGCCCAAAATTTCCAGGCTTTGTTAATTACTCAAAGTATTCCTTTGGATCCTGATCAATATTTTCTCTGGCATGCCACCCAAACCAAAACCAATTTAACCAAATATGATTCCAAAAGAGTGGATAAGGATTTGGAAGATGGGAGAAAGATTATTGATGAAGAGGATAGAAAAACTAAATATTATGATTTCCAGAAAATCCTGTTAGAAGATGCCCCAGCCATTTTCTTATATTTCCCCAAATACAACATAGCTTACTTAAAAAAGAAAGAAACTCTTCTAAATAAAATCCTGAGTCTCTAGACCTTGAGGTTGAGCTTTTTCTGGTCTTGTCCTGGCAATATAAAAATCAATAATAGTTTTTACATCCTTATTCAAATACCCAGATTTTGGGAATAGCAGTTTTACTTTTTGCCATCTACCAAGTAGCCTGGAAAAATAAAGCTGTTTGACTCAATCTGAATCAGATAATATATCTTGTATTCTTTAACCATTATTACTATCATTAATTCATGAACGATAAAGATGTCAAAAAGATCACCAATGTTTTTGATGAAAAATTCAAACTATTACTGGGAGAGTTGGCCAGAGTTAGAAGTGAAATATCTGGTTCAAAAGCCACACAATTTAGACAATACACTGAACTATCTAGAATAGGTAAGGATATTGCAAGGATTGATAGTGTTCTAGAAAGTCTTAGTGAGGAATCCAAAGGACACACCAAAAAGCTAAAAAAGATAGATGCAGTTTGGGATCAAGTTGTTGAAATAACTTTGGGATTAGAAGACATAAAAGAAAAAATGGATTTTCAAGCTGAAACTTCAAGTAAATCTAATGATAATGTGGAAAAACTTGATAAAAGGGTTACTACGGTTGAATCTCACCTTGGAATATCTGTTCTTCCAGAGCTTGCTATAATAAGATAAATTGATTATCCATTTAGATCAAGCTTTCTGATCCTGATATTTTTAGGGGTGACTTCTACTAACTCATCATCACCAATGTATTCTATAGCATTTTCCAAAGTCATTATTTTGGGAGTATTAAAGTGTTCAGAAGTTCCCTCGCCTGCAGACCTGTTATTAGTTTGTTGCTTCTCCCGGCAGACATTAATCCAAATATCCTCACCTCTGGAATTTTGCCCAATTACTTGTCCTTTATAAACAGTTGTCCCAGGCCCAATAAATAATTGTCCCCTGTTTTGGGCACTTACTAAGGAATGTAACTTAGAAACTCCTTTTTCATGCACCACCAAAGATCCTTGTAATCTATCCGTTTTAATTCCGGGATCTTCTCTATATTCAAAAAAGGATGATGAAATTATCCCTAAGCCCTTAGTGTCTGTGACAAATTCACTCACATATCCAAAGAATTCTTTGGTGGCAATAATAAATTCCAAAAATACGATGTTATTTTCTGTTTGCATATCCTGAAGTGCTCCGTGTCTTGTACCCATTTTTTGCATTACTGATCCGGAATACTGCTCAGGCACTTCAATGGCAACTTTTTCATAAGGGGTTAAGGTTTTACCATTCTCTACTTTTTCTATAACCTGAGGCTTACCAACCTGGAACTCAAAACCTTCCCGTCTAAGTGTTTCAATCAGTATTGCCAAATGCAGTTCTCCCCGGCCTTTAACAATCCACTCACTACCTGAATCCTCTACTTTCAAAGCCACATCAGCTTCCTGAGCCTTATATAACCTATCCTTAATTTGTCTGGCTGTTTTAAACTCACCTTCTTGCCCTGCCACAGGTGAGGTATTAACGCCAAATCTCATCTCAACTGTTGATTGTTCAATATGTAAAAGCGGTAAGGCAATTGGATTTACAGGATCGGCAATAGTTTCACCAATGGTGATATCCGGAATACCTGATAAAGCAATAATATCCCCGGCATGAGCTTGCAAAATATCTACTCTTTCCAGTCCCTCAAAACCCATTAGAGAAGTTAGCCTGAACTTTTTAACAATACCATCTCTGGTGATATGAGCAACATCTTGACCCATTTTTATAATTCCATTGTAAACTCTACCTGTGGCAATCCTGCCTTTGAAATTATCATAAGCAGTGTTGGTAATTAAAACCTGCAAAGGTTTGCCTTCTTCAACTTTTGGAGCAGGAATATATTCTAAGATGGCTTCAAAAACAGGGGAGATATCAGTCATTTTGGATAAATCCGGTTCCTTGCCTGCTTTACCTTGTTTTCCGGATGAATAAATGGTGGGAAACATGGCAGTTTCATCATCAGCCCCGAGCTCCATAAATAAATCAAAGGTTTTGTTTAACACATAATTTATTCTGGCATCTGGCCGGTCAATCTTGTTGATTACTACAATAATTTTCAGCTTCATTTCTAAAGCTTTTTTTAAGACAAATCTGGTTTGGGGCATTGGTCCTTCTTTGGCATCAATCAACAGCAAAGCTCCGTCAGCCATTTTTAAAACTCTTTCCACCTCTCCACCAAAATCAGCATTGCCAGGTGTATCAATAATATTAATTTTTGTATCCTTATAGTTTACTGAAGCATTTTTGGAAAAAATAGTAATCCCTCTTTCTCTTTCCAGATCATTTGAATCCATGATTAAATCTCCCTTATCATTTGCTTCTTTTGAAATATGGGTGTTGGACTGACGTAAAAGAGCATCCACCAAAGTGGTTTTACCATGATCAACATGGGCTATGATAGCAACGTTTCTAATGTTAGTCATATATTTCTCCTACCAAAAAACCCCGTACAACGGGGTTTCCAGCAGGTATCCCATTCTAACATTTTGATCTCAAGATAACAAATAATGTTTTCTGAATGGAGTAGTGAGAAGGATAATTAGTAGATCTAAGGTAAGGGGAACTAATAAATAAAGAGAGCTGAGGCGGAAGAATTTAGATACTGCTTCTAAATTTTGGCTATTTAGATAAAGCCAAATATCTTGTAAAAGTTGAGGTTTCCAGAAATATAAGGTTCCCACAACTAATAAAATTACTACCAAGATTGCTACCACAAATCCAATAGTTCCCTCTATATCCTTTTTTGATGAAAACATGGTATTGGAAATTTCAAAAATTAAATATAATCCTAAAATAATTTGCCACCAGGATAAATTTTGTGAAGTTTGGGCAAAATATAGTATTCCTAGAATTGATAGCATCCCTAATAAAACTGGAGCTACCCCTACGATTGTTAACCTAAAAGGATCCACTTTTCCAATCTGCACACTGCCTAATTTAACTCCCCCTTCTTCTACCTCTGGTAAAACTGATATTTCCCCAACAGGTACTAACATTATTCCTGCTGTTAACAAATGAGCAAGTTCATGAACAATAGTTCCTGGTAAAAAAAGTACTGCTAATGCACTTACCACAGCCTTATGATTTTTAAAAATTCTATAAAAAGTAATTGACAAAGCTTTAATTAACTTTTTTGATAAGAAAAAAAGCAACACAATCTCTAATGTAAAAGATAAAACAAACAACATTAACTAAAGTATATCAAAATAAAGTATCGAAGATTGACAGTTGAGAGGCTATCTGTTAATTTAGGACGCTATGTCTAAAATACATATTTTGGTGACACTTATTTTTCTCTTTGTTATCCCCTCATCTGCCTTAGCTTATGATTTTAACAGCCCGCCCAATAGGATTGTTATTCCATCTTTGGCCATCAATCTGCCTGTTTCAACAGCCAGAATTGCTTTTACTACCTGGGAGGTAAGTTTGACTGGTGCATCCTTTGGAGAATCAAGCAGTTTGCCGGGTAATATTGGCAATACTGTTATTTTTGCCCATGTTAGACCTGGACTTTTTTTGAACTTACCAAAAATAAAAGTAGGAGATATTCTCCATGTTTTTACGCCCAAAGACTGGTTTACTTATAAAGTTAAACAAATTCAAGTTGTTGACCCGGAAGATATTTCAGTTCTAAATTCTTCCTCAGATTACGAACTGACTGTTTATACTTGTATTGGAGAAAATTGGGCTCAAAGATTTGTGGCCAAAGCTGAGTTGATTAACTTAATTCCTCCAAATATGCAATCTGAATTGACTTTTAAGCTAGGGCTGTGATATAAGCTTTGTTACCTTTCCTGCCTATTAGCTTATGAATCAATTGAACTGGCAGGTAAAAAGATATCTTCTTCTTTCCCTTCTAATTTGTCTCCGTTTGTTTGCCGGTGTTGGTTTGTTACCGGAATTATTATTTAGCAGTCTTAAATTGTTTTTGAGGCTGATTTTTATCCATATTAAGCTGGTTTTATTATCAATTGCAATTTTATTATCCTGGCAGTTTTTAGTTTATGTTAATTCTTTTCTAAGCTCCCTGCCTAAATTTGATTTTGATACTTTAAATACTCTTTCTGTTCCTCCAGCAATTTCAATTTATGACCAAAATCATACTCTGCTGGCCAAATCCAACAGAGGGTATTATCAGATTCCGGTTGACCGGTCACAAATATCCCCCGTAGCCATAAAAGAAAACCTTATTTTCTATAGTCAAATTATGGCTGATAAATTACTGATTGAAAAGCCCAGTCTAAGAAGGGCCATTAAAAGAAATATTTTAGTAGGCAGAATAAACAGACTGCTTTCGCAGGATCAGGTGTTAACTGCCTATTTTAATACTCTTATTTTTCCGGATCATATTATTGGTATTGAAGCAGCTTCTGAGTATTTTTTAAGTAAAAATGCTGCTAAATTATCTTCAGAGGATTTTCAGTACTTAACCCAGCTGGCTTTAAATAACCAAACTCCAACTCAGAAATATCCACTTTATAAAAGGGCTTCGGATGCTGTTGATTTTGTGCTGGCTGACTTAAAATCAAATTATCCCAAGATCTGGCAAAATAATCAGCAGATCAGTGTTTTAACCTCCATTGATTTAAAATTGCAAAATTACCTTCAGCAATTTGTCTTAGCAAATTTGTCAACTACTGATGACTTAGGACTTACTATTGTTGATCCTGACTCACATTCTTTAATGGCTTTGGTTGGTCATGCTGATATTTCGGATAAATCAGTAATCTTTAGTTCAATTAAAAAAATTACAGATGCCAAAGAAAATATACTGGTGCAAAATAATCTGGAAATTCCTATTCATCCACCTATAATTGTTTCTTTGAACCAGGGTTTAAGTAACAAAAATTTGATAAATCAGTTGGTAGAAATTCAATCTGAAAGGAGGTGAAAAATGGCAAAATTAAAAACAAAAGCAACTAAGGATCTTAATTTGGAAGTAGATTCCTTACTTAATAAATCCAGAGTTTGGGTGGGACTAGTAATTGTTTTACTGGCAGTAGGAGCTGGTATATATCTGATGAGCAATGGTGCAAAAGATAAAGAGAAAAGTCAGATTGCTGACCTGGTTTCTCCCAACCCTAGTGCTATAGAAGTAAATCCCAGTCCAGTAGCCTCTGCCTCTTCAAAACCCACTGCCTTGGTCAAGAAAGTAAAAACCTTAGCTGATACCAATGGAAAAATAGAGCTAACTGTTCAGCCAGGAGACAGCTTCTGGAGAATTTCTGAAAGAGCTTGTGGAAACGGGCGGTACTTTTTGGATATTCAATCTGATTTAGGTTATACCAATCAAGCTATTCATCCTGGTGATAAGTTAGTAATAATTTGTCCGGAATAAGACAATAGAAATTGGATTTGGAAAATTATATAGAGTATAATTCGTCAATGGCAATTGAGCGTGATCCCCAGTTACATAGAGAAATAGATACATACTTAAAAGGTCAGCAGGGGTATAGTCCTTTACCACTTGGAGCTGAAGCTAGGGCTGTTAGAGAGGCTGAAGAAATCTTTAGAGAGCAAAGAGAAAGAGGTTTCTTTGAACAATCAGGGGAATTATATGTACCAGCAAATGATACTAATCTTACCCAAGAACAAGTCTGGCATACAGTACAAGAACTTTTAAATATTGCAGGAGTAGCCTTATCAGGTATACTGCAATTTGATACAGAACATGCCATAGAAACATTTCTTAACAGAGGGGAAGATTACTATTCGATAATCCATCGTAATGGTCCTCAGGATACTCTGTTGAGAATTAGAAAATTTAGAATAATTGATGATAGAGTGGAGACTTTGGAATTTGGAGATATTACCAGGAGATTTGATAGCGGGAGGGATGATACCTTCTTTGGTTATTTGGGGCCAGGGGTTTATGTACTTTTTCCTGCTACAGGTGAAAGGTGTCCTGTTTATTCAACTGCTGCAGCCAGAAATGGCATAGAAGGATTATTCAGACAAATAGTGCAATAGCATCAATTTTTTAAAGTTGACAGACTCTCTTACAATTGATATGCTCGCTCCATGAATAAGTTTGTGCAACTTGCTTTAATAACATCTTCATTTTTCATTTTCTCTTCACCAGCTTATGCTTTGCAAATGGTTTATCCCTTTTTTCCATCACCATCACCCACGCCCTATCAGGAAATTATCCCTCCTTCTTATACTACTTATACTACCCCAAGTTCTCAAATTATTGAGTATCCTATTGGTACAAGTATCCCTAGTCCAACATTTTCACCTTTTCCAACTCCTTGGGCAAATCCTCCTCAACAAACCTATGTTGACCCCTACCCATCCACACCACCACCTTCTCCTTACCCAATACCACAGCCAGAGTTTATATCTCCAACACCTCCAGATATGATCCCAATGAATCCAATGATATCAAAAATCTCACCAAATAAAGCAAATCAGGGAGACCGTGTGACTTTAACTGGTCTAAACTTTAGTTCGGATGCCCAAATATATGTAAATAATATACCGATGCCTAAGTATTCTTATATTTTTTCAGATGATAACCAAAAATTGAGTTTTATTTTGGATACTGAGATACAATTTGAAATTAACAAAACTTATGATGTCTATGTCAGTAATGAGGGGGGTTCCAGCAACAAAGTAGCCTTGATTGTAACTTCACCTGTGAAGCTGGAAAAAATTACTCCGGGTTTTGGCAGCTTTCGTCAAATCACCCAAGCTTCTGGAAAAGGTTTTGGTTCATCAACTGGATCATTAGTTTTTATTTATAAAGGAGTTTGGGTGGCTGCACCAGTTCTTTCCTGGAATGATTCACAGATTCTGTTTAGAGTACCGGCAGTGTCAGGGTTCAAAACCTATCAAATCCAAGTTAATATGGGTAAACAACCAAAGGGAAAAATTGCTTATGTAAGCAATACTATGCAGTTTGATGTTCACGAGGGACAACCCTTTATTCAATCAATTCTGCCAAAGAGTGCAAAATCTGGTCAGATAGTGACTATGACTGGTTTGGAGTTTGGAAATAAACCTGGAAAAGTTGAACTTATCTCGGGTGCAAAAAAAGGAACTTCTGCCACAGTTATATCCTGGACAGAGGACAAAATCCAATTTGTAATTCCTAGACTTATTGCCAACACTGAATATCAAGTCCAGGTTACCACCCGCGATGGCAGACCAAGCTCAACTGTTTACTACAAAATAGGTAAGTAATTACATTACCCACAATTTAAATACTATAGGTTGTGAGCCGGGTGGGGGTCGAACCCACGACCAATGGATTAAGAGTCCATTGCTCTACCACTGAGCTACCGGCCCTCGTCGAAACAAGACTTTAACTTCCAGTCTAAATTAAAATTTAGACTTTCAGTTGACGTCTGTTCCTCCTCTCAAAATTGTTTCACAATTTTGTAAAGAAACACAAAAGACACCAAGGTATTATATCAATATTAAGAAGAGAATTTTAACTTACTAACAAAACTCCTACAAAGCTAATTATAGCAGCTAAGAGTTTTATTAACATTTTTTGTCTTTCTTTAAGTAAAACCATGGAAATTAAAACTGTTATAACAGAGGAGATAGGGAAAATAGCAGCAATTTGGGCTGCATTTTGCCCGGAAAAGTAAGCAAAATTATATGTTAAATATGCAGTCCCATAAATTAAACCCATTAAACCTATTTTGGGGAAAAATTTATCTTTTGGCAGAGCAAGTATTTTCCCAGTTGATTTAGGGTTAATCAACCAAATAAAAATTCCTGGAATTATAAAAGCTATAGCAGAGAAAGTTGCTACATCAAAACTTTTTAAAATTATAGAATCATTAATTACCCCTAAAGCCAAAAAAGTCCCTGCCAGTAAACTATATATTTCTCCCTTTTTAATTTGTAATTTTTGCTTTTTGAAAGAGATTGCTACCACAGAGGCAAGTATTAGAACAGTTCCTAAAACTTGTTTTAAAGTAAATGGATTATTTAAAAGTATCACTGCTCCTAGGACTGTAATAATAACTCTGGAATTAAACAAAATAGTAAATATAGATGCTTCTGTTTGTTGTAAGGCCTTAAAGATAAAAATGCTCATTAATCCATAAAGAACAGATACTAAAATTAAATTTGGTGTTAAAGATAAAAGATTATCTGGTAACTTAAATCCATGGATTAAAGCATATACTGAAAGCAAAATACCTGTTAAAAATTGAAACCAGACAGCATAAGCAATTGGATCACTCTTGTTATCTTTTAACAAAAATCTTTGAAAAACCCTCCCAAAAGATTCAGCTAAAATACTGATTAATAAAAATACTTGCCAATGCACCATCAAATTTTACTAGAATTGTTAATAGCTGCATATAGGTACTACATATATATTATCAGATAAATACACACTTCATGCCAATAAGAGTTGAAAAAATCCCTCCTAACCTTAAAATATCTTGTCCTAC
>OBEQ012018453.1_pt1 | contig 24405 bp, 17 predicted proteins | sample 1670901 | NCBI WGS metagenome assembly OBEQ01 (sample SAMEA104232315, study PRJEB22302) | groundwater metagenome | biome: forest; feature: aquifer; material: groundwater | place: USA | collected 2011-08-07 | depth 5.4 m | reverse complement strand
GCATCGGGAAATCTAATAAGTGAAAAACAAGCAAAGGCGCTTTTCACAGGCGTAGACAAAGCCACAGTCATATGGTTTATGGACGGCGTCACACAGGCGAACGTCCCCCGATACTTCCAGATCTATTTCGACATACTTCAAAATGGGACAAAGCCCCCGTCGACACATGTGACATTGCCGGCAAGGGGGCTAATAGGCTTTACCGACGGCTATGGGAAGATATACGTCGTCAGGAACAACGGCGACGGGACATTCGGTTCCGCCCAACTCGTGGATACCGCGGTGTACGTTTATGATTTCGGCATCGCTGTGGCCGACTTCAATAATGACGGATTTGATGATATTATAACCGGCTCAGGCTCAACTGGCGAGATCTTCTATTACCAGAACAAAGCGGACGGGACCGATACGTTCCTGCCGAAACAGACGATAGGGTCGATTATGCCTTCCGGCTATATCATGGACATGGCGGTCGCTGACTTTGACGGCGACGGCAACAAGGACTTTGTTGTAGGCGGTAACGACAACAACCTATACCTGTTTAAGGGCAAAGGGGATGGAACATTCATTAAATCAGTCATCCCGTCACCGCCCGGTTTCAACTACTTCAGAGGGAAGGCAGCTGCCGATTTTAACAACGACGGCAAGATGGATCTGGTTGTTGGGTCATACTACGGCGGGGCCCTTTACCTTTACAAAGGCAACGGCGACGGCACCTTCGCGGCCCCCGTCTTTATAGCGAATATCGGGTTTGATACCTATGGCGTGACGGCAGGCGACTTCGACGGAGACGGGAAGATCGACATCATAGCCACCAATGACGGCACAGGTCAAGCATATCTGCTTAAGGGCAACGGCGACGGCACCTTTGCCGCCCCCAGTCTTGTCCCCTCACTCGCCACAATTAACTACACTGGGCTGGATGCCGGTGATTTCAACAATGACGGCAAACAGGATGTGATATTAGGCACGTACACCGGCGGGTCGTTATACTACTTCCCCGGCAACGGGGACGGGACATTTGGGCCGAAGACAACCATAGCCACTATCTCAAGCGGCTATCTTATCGGTACCAGCGCATCGTCAGGAACGCAGGGCATGCCGGCCCAATTGGGAAGCCCCGAACAGATACCTCCACAAACATACACGCTCATATGGAACGCCGGCACGACACCAGCGGGTGATTACTCAGCTCACGCAAGGCTCACCGGCGGGCAGGCGGTCCTTGACGCCTATGCGAATTTTAAGATACTGCCTGACAAGACCATAACCTCGAAGATCGCTACCGACAAAATATCCTACGCCGCAAACCAGCCGGTGACTGTTACCTCGGCCATAACAAGCCTGAGCGCAAACTATGTCTTCACGAACTTGACGGCAAACATAGCCATCGTAAGGCAGCAGGATAACGCGCAGGTCTATACCGAGACAAAGACGATCCCTACCCTGGTCCCCGGCCAGCTTGTGGAACTCAATACCTACTGGAACACGGCTGTAAATTCAAAAGGAATCTACACCGTGAAACTGGAAGTACTCGAAGGCGCAGCGATCCTCAGCACATCCACCGCAACCTTCGAAATCCTCGGCTTTTCCCGGACGGGCGCAGGACTAAGCGGTACGCTTACGGCAATCCCGAACCCCGTCTATCAGGGCAAAGACGAAACCCTCACCTTCGGCATTACGAACAAGGGCAATGAAGACCTTATCGGACTGAACATAACCATACTCATCGTCGATCCCGATACGAAGGCGGTTAAAGCTACCCTTCAGACGACAAAAGACCTGCCGATGAATATCACCGCTATGGGAACGCTTCTCACATCGACATCGGCGCTTTCCCCAAAGAAGTACCTCGCGATACTGCAGGCATCATCTGCGGCGATGACAAAGCCGAAGACCCTGGCAACCGCAATCTTCGAAGTAAAACCCGGCATCAAGGCGTCAAAGACGATACCCGATGTGACAAACCTCCTTGTCTGGGTTAATAAAGAAGGATGTGAAAAGTCGGAAGTGGAAAAAGAAAAGGGAGAAAAAGGCCATGAAGAAAGATGTATCAGAATCGACCTTCTTGAAAAGATACTCAAGGAGACCATAACGAGCTACCTGATAGTCTACGACAAAAAAGACTTCCAGTCGGAACTCAGAAATCTCTATTACACCGACGTCCTGATCCTGGGAGACCATGAGGCCCTTGAAGACCACTACAAAGAGGAGCTCAGGGAGAAGGTCTATTCCGGAGCGGGCATCATATCTTCATTATGGATTAGTCACGGAGAGGAGGAAGGGCAAGAAGAAGAAATCGGCGATCCGATATTCGGCATAAAACATGAAGGAGAGATATCCGGCAAGACTCACATGATAACGACAGTTGCGGGCCCTATAACGACAGGCGACACAATCAACGCCGAAGGTGAGGCGGAAAGGGTCGGGCTGATAGGGACGCCTACGGTTTCAGGCTGGATGACGGATAATCCGGAGCGGGAAGAAAAAGACAAAGAAGGACCCAAAAAATATTCCGCCATAGTCCTCAATAACTACGGAAAGAGCAAGGCGATTTACTATGCCTTCGACCTTGGGGCAACACTAAACGACAGCAATTACGGACAGCTTGCGGCCTTGATAAAGAGCTCTCTCTCTTACATCCACCAGCCCGCCGATACGAATGCCCTCCGACCGGGCCAACTGGTTCCTGTGGAAATAACGCTCAAGAGTCTCGGGGCCGCTTTTGATCTGAAGATCACAGAGACCTATCCGGCAGGCATTGGCGTTTATGATCCATTAACAGACAAATGGATAAACGTCAATCCCCGGATAATGAACATCCATCTGGACCCGAATGAGACAAAGACAGTGCTTTACTATGTCCTTCTGCCGGATAAGGCAGGCACATATCCGTTGAAAACGGAAGTCGGATATATGGACAACGGGGCATACAACTTCTACCAGGACCTCGAGGCCGTTCTCGTGGTCGGCAAGGACACGGCTGCCTTGAGCGGCGAGGCCGTTTCAGCCCTGAGCGCGCTTCAGGTCTCGGGGAAAGACAGGGCCAAGGTCAACGAAGCCATAGGATATATAACGGCTGTCGGGAACCGTACCGTTACAACAAACGCCGACCTCGAGAATAACATCCACGACATATTGAAGGCGATAGACTTACTTATCGAGATAAAGGGCGCAGATCTGTCGGATGTCAGACTTCAGATAGACGCACTTTTAGAGATATGGGAGAGCAGGCGGTACTACTTCGGATTAGGAAACTAGAATGGTTATCCCCGATCCCCAGCCAGTCTCCCACTCCATTTTATTATTAACCGAGTGGCACCATGATGCCACACGGCAGAATGCTTGGACTTCTTAAAAAAGGGAGCCAGTAAAAAAAAATATAACCTGATGCCCTTCATTATCGCCACACGTGCCAACACGTCAAGCTTGGTGCCGGTCATGTACCTTTTCCCTGGCAGTGATAACTGCGCCGCGGCGGAGTAGTAGTGGAAAGCCGCGCTAAAGGATTTCATTCATTTGCGTTTAGTAGGAGGGGTAATAAATATTTTCAGGTTTATATGTTTCAACCCGTATTTAAGAACTGAGGTCCTGTGAGGAAAAACAAGATTTGTGGCTGAAAGTCTCACAGCACGCGATGGACAATCAACGCGAGCTACAGGAAGAAGGTGAGATCGGAGACGTTTTTTCTTGCCGGTTCAATGATGCTCAAGCCTCTCATCCCCGGGAAATAATTGATTTGGGTAGGTTATGATAAATAGCATTCTCAATTCAGAAGGAAATAGAAAGTTATGCGAGGTGATGATGGATAAACATTTTCTTGAAAGAAATGAAGTGGTTCTGGTGATCGTCGATATTCAGGAGAGGCTGGCTGCCGTGATGAGTGAGCGAAAGAAGGTCGTCGACAACTGCCTTCACCTGATCGAGTTATCGAAGCTCCTCGATATCCCCGTTATCCTTAATGAGCAGTATCCCAAGGGACTCGGTCCTACCGTGAGAGAGATAAGGGATGCGCTTCAACCATATGAGCCGCTTGAGAAGCTTACCTTCAGCTGCTGCAAGGGGCCTGCCTTTCCGGAAAGACTCACTGCCGCCGGAAGGAAAAAAATCATCCTTGTCGGAATGGAGACCCACGTCTGTGTCCTTCAAACCTGCATAGGACTTTTAAGGGACGGTTATGCTGTCCACGCGGTCAGCGATGCTATCTGTTCGAGGACAAATGACAATTTCCGAACCGCCATCGAGTTCATGCGGGACGCAGGGGCTGTGATCACCTGTACCGAGACGGTTCTCTTTCAGTTACTTGATAAGGCGGGGACAGAAGAATTCAAGATCATATCGAAGAGGATTAAGTAAGGTTTTCGCGCAGACGTTATTTGTATTGTTTCTTCTTCGAAAGCATCTGCAGCGCCTTGCCGGCGTCACGCTTCAACCAGAAAATGCAGAAGACAGCTGACGCGATGACAATAGAGGCCAGGGCCTTGTCCCCCCGTGTGATCATCATAATTCCGCCTCCCATCAAAAACACCATAAAAAGCAATGGAACGAATATCCTTGAGAAGATTTCTTTTGAAGGTGAAAGGTGTCTGAAGCTTTCCTTTGCCTCGCTGCGGTCGCCCGATTTCTCATAGATGAGCCCTCTATTGAACCAGACCACGTTGTTATAAGGGTCCATCTGTGTGAGCTTATCGTAGTATGTGAGGGCCCTCTTCGGGTCTACGTCCTGAAGCTGCATTGCAAGTCGCAACATGAGAGTAAAGACATTTCCTGCCTTCTCCATATATTTTGCCGCTTCCTCAGCCCTTCCGGTCTCTTCGAGAATTATGCCCTTGAGGAACCATCCACGGTGAAAATTCGGGTTGCCCGCAAGGAGTTCATCGACAAGCTTCTCTGCAGCGGCATATTCTTTTTTTTCGTAGTGCGAAAGGGCCGATTCAAGCAGCTTTCCAATTGATTCCATACAGGCATACTATAACATTTCCGCGCAGAACCCGTGTTTGTAATATTTGTAACGACGGATTCGGGATTTCCTCAAAAAAACTGTAAAGAGGCCGCTGCGATCCTGTATAATATCTTCATGTGCGTAGCTATCCCATCGAAGATCGTCAGGATCGATAACATGGTAGCAACTGTTGATGTCTACGGCGCGCGGCGGGACGTCAACCTGATGCTTATGCCGGAAGATGTCGGAATCGGCGATTATGTGCTTGTGCATGCTGGTTTTGCCCTCCAGAAGGTAGAGCAGGACATCGCAGAGGAGTCGCTCAAGCTGATCAAAGAGACCTTCGAGCAATCTCCTGACGAGTCATTTCTCTGAGTTATGGTCAAGAACGACCGCTGGATAATAGAGATGGCAGAGAAGGGTATGATAGAGCCCTTCAATACCGAGCAGGTCAGGAAGGGCGTGATATCCTTCGGCGTCAGCTCTTATGGCTACGATATACGGATATCCGATGAGTTCAAGATGCCCAATCCCGGCGGCGGAATTATCGACCCCAAGAACTTCAACGACTCTCACTTCCGCGATTACAGAGGTGATATCTGTGAGATGCCGGCGAATTCATATGTGATCTGCAGGTCTCTCGAATATCTCAGGATACCGAGAGAGACGCTTGTGCTTTGTTTCGGAAAATCCACCTACGCAAGGTCCGGGATCCTGGTTAATATTACCCCGCTTGAACCGGAATGGGAAGGCCATATCACAATTTCGGTATCCAACACATCTCCTTTTCCTGTCAGGTTATACGCGAACGAGGGGATTGCTCAGATCGTTTTCATCGAGGCAAAAGACCTCTGTGAAGTCTCATACGCAGACAAGAAGGGAAAATATCAGGCGCAAAAAGGGATCGTCCTTCCTAAGGTATGAATGGCTTAGAGTCTCTACAGGACACTACCAATGGCTTTCATAGGATGTGGGAGTTGCTTTTTCCAGTTTGCTTTCATAATAAGGGGTTTAATGATTTAACCTTATGCATTTCATGAGGGATGGTAAAGATGGCGATCAATGAAAAATTAATACTGGCTCTCGATATCTCTGATATGAATTATGCCATGGAATTAATCGATAAATTCAATAGTTACGTAAGTATATTTAAAGTAGGCCTTGAGCTATTTACAGCAGCAGGTCCGTCCATCGTGCATGAGATACAGAAGAGGGACAGGAGGGTATTTCTAGATCTGAAGTTCCATGACATACCGAATACCGTTTCGAAGGCCGGCATTTCAGCAGCGAGGTTAGGGGTCTTTATGTTTAATGTGCACGCATCGGGTGGACTTGATATGATGAAGAAATGCAGTGAAGATGTCGTGAATGTCTGTCTAAAGGAGAACCTCAACAGGCCGAGGATCCTTGCGGTGACCGTATTGACCAGCATGTCCCAGCAGGTCCTCAGGGACGAAATCGGCATTCAGCATAGTCTGAATACGCAAGTCAGGCATCTATCGGGACTTGCGCTAAAGGCCGGTCTCGACGGTGTGGTTGCATCGGGCCAGGAGGCCGCCATGGTGAGGGGCCACTGCGGAAGAGGTTTTCTCGTTGTTACGCCTGGGATCAGGACATCGTGGACACCGGCGGATGACCAGATGAGAACCATGACGCCGAGGGACGCACTGAGACAAGGCGCCGATTATGTCGTTATGGGCCGATCTATATTGAACCAGCCCGATCCGATAAAAGCCATTGAACTGATCGGCGCAGAAATGCAGTCAGCCTGAGCTTTACCGCTTGCTATGCCGCCGGATATTTTTTCTCCTCTTTTTAAAGAAATACCGTTCGAAAGACCGGACATTGTCTACCGTAGACTGAGATCAAAGAACAGCTTTCTCCTCGAAAGTGTCAAAGGGTCGAGGAAGACGGCCGGATACTCTTTTATCGGCATACAACCGTATCTGATACTCAAGGTCAGGGAAGGTGTAGTCGAGATAGAGCTCGACGGTAAAAAAACAGTGTCTTCGAGAAAACCCCTGTCCCGGCTGAGGGAACTGCTTCAGGCTTACAAGCAGCGTCCTGCGGCAGGACTGCCTCCTTTTCAGGGCGGGGCTGTGGGGATGCTTACCTACGATTTCGTGCAGTATATCGAGAAACTTCCGAAAAGTGCAGCAGACGATCTCGGGCTCCCGGAGGCGCATTTCTTTATGATCGACAGGCTTGTGGCTTTTGACCACGTGAGCTGCAGAAGCTGGATAATTGTATGCCCCGGCGCGAGAAAAACCGCCCTCGGATATTCCGAGATCGATGTGGACAAAGACTCATGCATAAAGGAAGCCGAAGAAGAGTTAGAAAAGATGGCCGTGCAGATTGAAGAGAATAGCCCCTCTTTTGATGAGGAGGACGCCATCTCTTTTCGAGGAAGGTCTCCTGCAATTGAAATCAAGGAGGGTACCGGTAAGGAGCGATATATTACGATGGTGAAGAGGGCCAAGGAATACATCGCGGCCGGGGACATCTTTCAGGCGAACCTGTCTCTTCGGCTGAGCGCTGAAATAGGTGACAGGGACCCATGGCATCTGTACTCGATTCTCCGTGAGATCAACCCTTCCCCTTTTTCTTCATTCATCGATTTCGACGATTATCAGATTGTCAGTTCTTCACCCGAGCGGCTTGTACGGGTGAAGGACGGAGTGGTCGATGCGCGGCCGATAGCGGGAACAAGGCCGCGCGGAGGTAATCGCGTCGAAGATGAATTGATGCGTTCGGAACTTCTGCTTAATGAAAAAGAGAGGGCGGAGCATATAATGCTGATCGACCTCGAAAGGAACGATATCGGGAAGGTCTCCGATTACGGCACCGTCGGCGTGGATGAGCTTATGGTGACTGAGGATTATTCGCATGTGATGCATATTGTCTCAAACGTGAGGGGGCGGCTTGCAAAGGGCAAAGATTGTTTCGATGTTATTGAGGCGGCTTTCCCCGGCGGCACGATAACCGGCGTTCCGAAGGTCAGATGCATGGAGATCATCGATGAGATCGAATCGGTGAGGAGGGGGCCTTATACAGGCTCGCTCGGATATATAGGCTTTAGCGGGAACATGGACCTCAATATCATAATAAGGACCTTTCTCATCAAGGACAGCTGTGCTCACATTCAGGCCGGCGCCGGCATTGTTGCCGATTCCGACCCCGAGCGCGAGTATTCCGAGAGTTTGAAAAAGGCCGAGGCGCTGATGAGGGCGCTCGAACAAATATAGTATTAACTATCCAGAGCCTGAAATGTTACGAGAAACTCTGCTCCCCCTCTTCTGCTCTGATTGCACTTGAGAGCAGATGTCTGCGCTGATCTAACCGGTTACCCATTGTGTTCCGCAAATGTACTGGAAGTCGCACTTCGGACAACTGTTCTTTCTGTTCGAGGTGGCGGCAAATGGGACCGCCGGGTCGACTATCTCTTCCAGAAGGCCTAGGATCACCGTTCTTAATCCGTCGAACTTCGAAATCTCATCATCCGTATCGAACAAAGGAAGTTCGATCTCTTTGTTTATCAAGGACCGGCCAAGGAGCAAAAAAATTCCTCTCAGGTCCTCTATTTTTATGCCGTAGCGCTCAGAATATAGGATGAGATAAAAAGGAAGCTGAAGGCTGCCGACCGCTTCATCCCAGGTATCTCTGCCGTCCGGATCAAGCTTATTGAAGTTTATCTTCAGGTTCTTTGCATAGGACCCGCTTTTATAATCCACAATGCAGATCTTACCGTCCCTTTTTTCGACTACGTCCAGCCGACCCTTGAGTTTGTAAGAGTTGAGAGTCGCTTCGATAGGCTCTTCCACCCCGATAATGGTCACTTTTTTCTCTTTGATGAGGGGTATGCGGTACTTTCTGAGATAGTCTCTCAGATGTGCTTTGATCTGTGCTTTCAGAAGGTACACGGCTCCGGCAGGGTTAGTGCCGTATTCCCTGCCGAAAAGATCGTCGATCAAATTGTCCATCTCTTCCAAATCGATATCCTCTCTTTTTAGAACTCTATTCAGCCTTCCTGCGAAATATGATGAAATAACGCGGTGGACAAACTTTCCGACATCGGCTCTTTCGATTTCCCCTGTGATCCCCTCCTTTTTCCCGAGATCAAGTACGTAGCTATAGTAGAACTGAAGCGGGCAATTGAGATATGTGTCAAGGGCCGTGGCAGTGTATGTGAAATCCATCAAGAAGCTTACTACCCTGTCGGTTTTAGGAATGCCGGCCGGGGTATCATTCCCGAGCTTTACTTTGTACTGGACAGCCTGCACATAATCACTTGCTCTGGTAGATTTGTCCCTTTTCTGTCTTTCCCATAGGAGACTTTCTACGAAGCGTGATCTCTCCTTAGTATCATTTTCCACAAAGAAAATGTGTACTTCCTTGGCGCCTCTTACGAGATTACTGAAATAGTAGGCAGACAGCTTGTCCCTGTCCAAATAGGTCGGCAGTTTCAGGATTTCTCGCGCCTTGAAAGGCAGCAGCGTATCTTCTTTAGAAGTGTCGGGGATCACATCTTCATTCGCATCTAGAATAAAAACAGTGTCAAACCTGATGTTTCTCGTTTCAAGGAAGCCAAGGATCTGGACACCCTTAAGAGGAGTGCCCGGAAAGGGCACGTGACCCGTCATAATGTATTTTCTAAAAAATGTGAAATAGCTCGTCCTGTCCGCAAACGACATGTCCTTCATCAAGGATTTAGAGACAGTGTTCAAGGCCCTTATGAAGGACTCCGAAAAAGGGTAGAATAGGGGATGAAGACGGGCCGTACTGTTGTTGAAGACAAATGTGAGAAGTTCTGTGCATTTTTCGGCGAAGTCCCCGATATGCATGAAGGAGAGAAATTTCTCAATTGTGTTGAGATGGACCATCCTTAAGTGTTCTCTGATCTCAGCCATGGTCACGCCTTCTTCTTCCTGGCGAAGCTTTCCGGCGATGCCGTTGAGTATCCTTTCGTTGTTTTCTATCTCCGACAGGGTTGCGAACATCCTGGTCCTGGATCTTTGGAGTATCTCCTCTACGGTGTGGAACATAATCCTCGTGATCTCGGCGTTTCCCTTGCAGTAAATATTCTTCATATAAGGGTGTAGTATGAACTTCATATAGTCAGGGATGTAAAACCGGTCATCTTCCATGGAACCGATCAATTCCATAAGATTATTAAGAAAGCCGAAGACCGGCGTCCTGTGCAATGGGTATCCGAGAGAGATGTTGAAGTCGTCCTTGTCTATACATGTCATCCCCTGCCGGAGAAGGGGAAAGAGGGTCTCCGAAGACGGCAGTACTATCGTAGTCTTTTCGTCGGGCAATACTTTATTCTCAGACTTTCCCCTGAGAATGCTTCCAAGGGCGAAGACCTGGCCGTGGGTATCGGGGCTGCTGTAAAAATGGATTTCCGGTTCAGGATGAGAGGGCCGGGCATCGCCGGCGTCTATTCCCAGTTCCGACAGTTGCTCTCCCAGACCGGGACCATCCTGGAATATGAAGATTACTTTTTCGCTCGGCAGCAGTTTCCTGAATAGGTCCTTTTCGCACTTCGTCAACGCATAGAATCCCGCGAATATCACATTTTCAAGCCTTTCAATACCGCTTTCAAGGATCCTCTCCGCTGCCATGCGGTATCTCATGGATCTGGTCGCCATACCCGATTGGGAAACCTTCTCATAAAAGCTCTTGTAGAAGAAATGCAATGATTGAAGCCTCGCCAGTGCATGCTTGGGTATCATTTCATCAGTGAAGGGCTGGATTTCCTTCACCATGGCAGTAGGCACCCCTTCAATATAGAGCTCCTCAATGTCCGTGAATAGCTTTATTCCAAGAGGAAAGAAACTATCGAGAGTGAGGAACCTTTTCCCCCCGAGGGGTGCCGGGGCGCTCCTGTGGATCTGGTAGAGGATGGCAATGGCATCGACTGTCTCCATAGCCTTTACGGGGTGTAAGGCTTCCGTAACGTAATCCATAAATCCGTCCATGGACAAAATTAAGGGAGGTATGAAGCTGCTCTTTCCCCTTTTTGCCAACTCCCTTCGAAGGAAATGAGCCGGTCTTCTGCCCGGAAAAACGACGAGGTTGTGAGAGTAGTCTTTCCTGGGAGGGCCTATAAGACTTGCTGTCCTCTCGATCAGGTTTTCCTGCGGGCCTATGATCAGCGCGCTGCTCATAATGTCGTGATCTTTCCGATGTCTATATAAACGATCCTGCCTTCCAGGCGCCTATCAGGATAAATATCCTTCGCGATCTTCATATATTTTCTCATTTGTGCCCTGTATTTCTCATCAGCCCAGCCTTCTCCCCCTGTCTTGAAATCCAGGACCGTAACCCTGTCCGGGTCGATTACGACTCTATCCATCCTGAAGAGATGTCCTTCTTCATCCGAGAATTCCTGCTCCCTTTTCACCTCTCTCCCGGGATGCGGATCGAAATAGGTCGCTATCTCTTTGCGTCCGAAGAGGTGAAGGAGAAGCTTTTTTACTCCCTCCGCGACTGACGCTGATATTGTTTCCTCGTTGACTTTTCCTATGATGTCTTCAAGCACGCTTTCCATGCCATCGTGCAGATATTCGACGTGGTAAAGGACCCTGTGAATGAATTCTCCCCTTGCTCTCTCTTCGACGCCGATCATTTCGTCCGTTCTGACCTCTGCCTCTATCTGTTTGGGGTGATGTCTTGCACTGAAGACCGTAGAAGGTTTTGCGGCAAGAATGTCACATCTCACAGGTTTTACCGTGGCTGCAAAGTCGCTCGCGGGAAGGAGATCGAAGGGGAATGTCTCGCTTTTGCCCTTTACCCCGATTACGTAGAGTTCTTCTTCTGCTCGCGTGAATCCAACATATAGGCTATTCAGTCTGTTCACATTTTCCTTTGTCGCCTCCTCTTCATACAGCATCTCGAAAGCGGAATCGCTGAGCATGGTCTTCTTGTTGATCTTGAGTAATCGCACCCCATTTTCTTCCTCCTCTATGATGTAATCAAACCCCCTGTTCCGGCCTTCATAGAGAAGGACAAGGACTACTGGGAATCCGAGACCCTTTGCCTTGTGAATCGTCATTACTTTGACGGCATTCAGGCCCTTAGGGACGTCCATATTCCACTCCGACTCGCCGCTGTCGCTATCGCCTGCAAAATCAAGAAAATCCCTTATGCTGTTGCTGCCGGCCCCCTCGAACTCCTTGACTGCTTCGAGTATTTTCACAAGCGCCGCCTCCTCGTCCCCAAGTGTCTCAAAGACCCTGAAGACAGCGTAAGCCTCTGTCACAAGGTCGTAGATCGGGAAATACCCCGAGGCTTTGAAAAGGCCGGCGAAGTAACTCTCCCATACAATCGGGAATTCTTTTTGGAATGACTTGTAGAGCGGAGGGCTCTCTCTATATCCAAAGAGAAACTCCCCGAGTCTCTCTTTGGTAATCTCAGGATGGTCCTTACGGAGCAAGGCGCCGAAGATCTCTCCGTTTATAAAGGTAGAAAAAGAGAGGTCATCCATGGGTGAATCGAGGAAGTTCAGCAGTGCCACGATCTCGCCGGTTATCTTCCTTCTCCGTATGTCGAGGTTGCTGTAAGAAATGAAGTCGATGTTCTTCTCGTTAAGCCAAAGGGTGATCTTTACGACGTCTTCATTTCTCCGGGTCAGTATGGCTATGTCGCCATAGTCGAACCCCCGCGATCTAAGTTCTCCGACGAGATCCTGTAAGACGCGGCGCTCCGGAATTGTTTCGTCATCCCTTTCCCTCAGAATCACCTCACAATATCCCTGAGCGCTGCCGTCTTTGGCGCACTGGACGTAGTCGGTCAGCCCGCTTCTGGTACCCGCCTCCTTGTATTTGTCATTTCCCGCCGCGATCTCCTTGAATACCTTCTCATTGAAGTCAAGGATCTTCCTGAGGCTTCTGTAATTTGTCGTAAGTTCCTTTACGTATTGCCTGGCGGAAGGGAAAGGGTTGTTGCGTTCGGACTCTCTCATGATCGTGTAGTCGGCGTTGCGGAACCCGTAGATCGCCTGCTTGGTGTCGCCTACGACGAAGAGGCTTCCACCCTGAGACAAAGCGTTCTCGAAAAGCGGGTAAAGGTTGTGCCATTGAATGAGGGAAGTGTCCTGAAATTCGTCTATCAGGAAGTGGTAGATAGTCTCGCCGATTCTGAAATAGATGTCGGGAACGATTTCCTCGTTTATGTATTCGGCAAGATTTCTGCTGATATCTTCGATGAATACCTTTCCCTGACGTCTTTTGACGGATTCGACGATTTCTTTGAATGATTCATATACCCTGAGATACGGCATGGAACGGAAGCGGACGAGGAGGGCAATGTATTTGTTGATAAGACCGGTGGCGTTCTCCCACAGTCCGACGATCTGATCGAATGATGTCTGATGGTCTGATTGGCCTTTCCCCGGCTTATTGACAGGCGGGTTCTTAAGCCCCTTTCCGATCAGGTCTGCGAACCTTCCCTCCCTCACGAGCCCGAGGACCGCATCGAAAGAAGAGTTTGCCCGTTTTGCGAGTCCTGACTTGAGGATCATCTTTTCAAGTTCCTCGATGGCAGTTCTTATTTCATTCTTTATATCATCAAAAGCCCCTGAGTAGTCCTCTATCATAGGGTTCTTGCCTGTCGCCGAAAGCTTTCCATAGAGGTTTTTCACCTCTTCGAGGAGCGCTGATGACGGGTCCCACATATAGGCTTCCTGTCCCTGCTTCCCTTCCTGGATCGCTGAGATTATACCGAGAAGAAGTTCCGCCTCTTTTGTGCCCTCCCGGACGCCCCTCAAGAACAGATCAAAAGAGTATTCCATGAGCGCGTCATTGTTCATAAGGATATCGAACTCTGCGTTGAATCCAAAGTCGATGGCGGATGTCTTGAAGATCGATGTCATGAAACTGTCTATGGTCCTCACTTCGAAATCAGCGTAATCCCATAGTATCTCCTCTACCATCTGCCCGGCGCGCTCAGCCAGTTTCTCCCGGTCCATGGAGACCGCCTCAAGCATCTGTTCCGTCAATTCCGGGTCGCCGAAATGAAGTAATTTGAGCCAGTGCAGGATCCTCCCCTTCATCTCCTTGGAGGCATTGTTAGAGAAGGTAATGGCAAGAATATTCCGCAGGTTGTTCCTTGATATTTTTTCGGAAAGAATGAACTGTACGAATCTCTTGGTAAGCATGTGGGTCTTGCCTGAGCCTGCGGAAGCCTTCAGCACCGTAAAATGAGGAAATTTCAGATCGGAGTCTTTTTCTATAATAGGGATTTCCACGCTATCTCATAGTACGCTCAAGAGATTTTATTTTTCAACCCTGCATTTCGAGACGGGTTATCCGGTAAATATCATCAGATTGCTTAAAAACTGCCTTCCCTGGGGATACGAAGCGGCACGTTAGACCGGATAATCAAAGAGTGTAGGAGAAGACTGTCAGCGCACCGGTGTGAGTACAAGCTTCGTTGAGGGGGAGTCATTGAGTTTAACGCCGGAATTTTCCGCGATGACGTCGGTCAGCACGGAGATACCCTCCTGGATATAAGGGTCTTCTCTCACTTCATCGAGCCATATATGTCGTCTCTCTTCATCAGAGAGATTCGATGTGTCGGGGTCGTTTCCCTTGCCGTCTTTGCCCTTTGATTTTTTTGAATCGTGTTTAGCCGTTAGCACCGTTATTGCCTTCCGTTCCTTCCCGGCCTTTTCGAGATTGAGAGACTGAAGTGTGTTTTTCTGTTTTGCGAGCAGCTCCTTGGCTTGTTCATCGATGTCGATGAACTCCTGCTTTGTACTTACCCTTTTGGCGCTTCTTGCCCTCAGTTCCCGGAGGTCTATCGGATGCTGCTTCCATTTCGAATAAGGAACAGGCTGTATGGTATCCCAGGGAAGGGCAAAATCGAGAAATTGCTCACCGCTCTTGAGGCCCTGGAAAAGGTCCGGCAGTATGATGTCGGGAGTAACTCCGCGATATTGGGTGGACTCTCCGGTGATCCTGTAAAATTTCTGTATGGTGAGCCTCAACGCGCCCAGTGACTCGCCTATCTTTGTCGCGTCGCCCTTTTCTCTGCCGTGATATGAAAGGAAGTTATTAAGGTCGATTATCGACTGGACCGTGCCTTTGCCGTGGGTATGCTCGCCGCCTATGACTATAGCACGGCCATAATCCTGGAGCGCTCCCGCAAGTATCTCGGAGGCCGACGCGCTGAACTTGTTTACGAGAACCACTAAGGGGCCGCTATAGCTTAAGGACGGGTCATCGTCGGAAAGGATTGAGATCTTGCCGTCGCTGGCTTTTACCTGGACCACGGGACCGGTCTTGATAAACAGTCCGGCCGTCTTTATCGCATCAGTGAGGGCGCCTCCGCCATTGTTCCTCAGGTCGAGGACAAGACCGCTGACCTTTTCGGGGTCTATCTTTTTCAGCTCCTTAAGCACATCTTCGGTAACGTTCCGCCCGGTCCCTCCGTTTCTTGTCGTTTCGAAGTCCCTATAGAAAGAAGGTATCTTTATATATCCGAAGGTCCTGCCGCTTTTTTCATCCTTCAGCACAGCATCCTTCACAAATGAATCTTCGAGCTTGATGACATCGCGTGTTATGGAAACCACAAATTGGGCGCCGTCGGGCTTTTTGACGGAGAGTTTTACTTCGGTACCCTTCTTACCTCTAATCAGTTTTATGGCCTCCCTGATACTCATGTAGGTAATGTCGATGGGCTCCTTGTCTTTCTCGCCGACCTTCAGGATGATGTCTTCTGCATGAATGCCTCCCTGCTTGGCAGCCGGGCTGCCCGGCACCACGGACGTCACTTTAATATATCCGTCTTCCTCTTTCAAGGTGGCGCCGATGCCTTCGAGGGTCCCTCTCATCCCAATATCAAAATCCTCCTTGCTCGCCGGAGGCATGTATTCCGTATGGGGGTCGAAGGTCTTGGTGATGGCGTTGAAAAAACGCTCATAATTTTCCATCTCCTTCCTCTCCCGGATCCTCGAGAAAAAGGTCTTATGGTTCCGCAGTACTCTTTCACGGGCGGTTTGCTGAAGCGCTCCGTGCTGCGGCAACCCGTTCTTTACGTCTTTGTCCTTTGCAGAGGCGTCTTCCTGCAAGGTGAGGTACTGTCCGAGCACCTGCAGCTTGAGATATTTCCTCCATCGTTCCCTCAGGTCCTTCACCGTCTCGCAGTAAGCGATTTTTTCCGGGTCCGTCTCGTAGTATTCATCTGCCGAAAAATCGAAATCCTTCGCAAGGATGTCACCGACCATCTTCTCTGCATCGGTCGCCCTGCGGGCAAGGATATCTGCCGCGAGCAAAGGGAGGTCGAATGTGCCGCTCTTTATTTCGTCGCCGATCATAGTGGAATAGACCGAGAGCTTCTCTACATCTTCTTTAAGAAGCAGAAGCTTTTGTCCGTCGAGTTGCTTCAGGTACTGAGAAAACGCCTCTTTCGAAAAAGTATCGTCGAATTTCTTGTGGCTGAAATGCAGGTTGCTCAGATCCTGACGGAGAACGAAGGCCAGGACCTTTGCCCTAAGATAGTCAGGGCTTTGCGCCTCGCTTCCGTAAGCGAAAGGGCCGCCGACGAAGAGCGAAAATATAATGGCGAGGAGGACAATTCCCCTGAGAACCACTGAATTCCCCCCCGTTCTCATCGGTATTCCTGTGGGGGAGTAAGAGGAGTTCCTATTTCCGGCATGATTAATGCTGCATCTCATAATTTTTTTATGTTACACATTTTCGGGCTATATTGGCAAGCAGCGTTTTGGGGCGAGGGTCAGTTTACAAAAATAAAGTTCTAGGATTGTCATTGCCCGACTTGCTTGCCCGCCGTCTTTTTGGGAGGGATCGGGGAATCCAGTATTCTTCTCTGGATACTCCGGTCAAGCCTGAGTATGACGGCATTTAAAAATATCGCATATTGACCCCTACCTAAATTTTCATTGACAACCAAAAGCCGCTTGGCCTATAGTAAAATGTAAGTAAGCGCTAACATTAATAGAGGGATGACAAAGGACACAAAGGAGAAGATATTGGACGCCGGCCTGAGCCTTTTTTCGAAGAAAGGCTATCTAGGCGCGACCACGAAAGAGATCGCTAAAAAGGCGGGAGTGGCCGAGCTGACGCTCTTCAGGCATTTCTCTTCCAAGGAGAGACTTTTCGAAGAGGCGATCAAGAGGCGGTCTTTTCTACCCACACTCAAGGGCCTCTTGCCTGAGTTGAAGGACCTTGCGTATACGGATGCGCTGATCGAGATCGCGAACCGCTATCTCGAGAGGTTGTCGGAGAGAAGGGACCTTATAAAGATAATGCATTCGGAGATACATTTATATCCTGCAAAGGTTAGGGAGATTCAGCAGAAATTTGTAGGGGAAATAGTCGGCACGCTTGCCTCGTATTTCAGGGGCCTTCAGAAAAGGCGCATGTTGAAGGAGTTTGATCCTGAATTGGGAGCACGGGCTTTTTTGAGTATGTTCTTTTCCTATTTTACCTCTCAGGAGTTCATAGCGGACAAGAAACAGAGGTTTTCCGACAAGGATGCAGTGGTAGGTGAATTCGTAAAGATATTCGTTTCGGGAACGATGGTGACGAAATCCGGTGTTGAGACCGGCGGCAGCGGCGGTGATTAATGAAGTACTGAGTTGACAGTTGAGCATTAAGACTTTCTTATTCAATAAAGATTACTTTATGAAAGGGTCAGGTTTACTGTAATGAAAAAGATTGTTATAGGAATTGCCATTTTGGCAATTATAGGGGTAGCTGCCTTTTTTGCGCTCGGCAATAAAGGGGGCGTGCCTCAATTCAGGGCGGAAAAGATCACGAAGGGAGACTTAACAACGGTGATTACCGCAACCGGGACTATGAACGCGGTGACGACCGTCCTTGTGGGCACACAGGTTTCCGGTACGATAAAAATGCTCCATGCGGACTTCAATTCACACGTAAAAAAAGGACAGATGATCGCACAGATTGACCCGGCCCTCTTCCAGGCGCAGGTCGAACAGGCCAGGGCGAACCTTGTCACGGCAAAAGCCAACCTGGCAAAATCCGAGGTGGCGGTTGTGGACACCCGGAGGACGCTGGAACGGAACCGCGAGCTTTCTTCCAAGAATCTCATCGCGAGGTCCGACCTCGATACGGCAGAGACCAACTATGACAGCGCCCGCGCCCAGGTGAATGCCAGTAAGGCGCAGGTGGAGCAGGCAGCGGCTGCGCTGAGCACCGCAGAGACAAACCTCGCGTACACTCGCATCCTTTCGCCGGTCGACGGCATAGTTGTCTCCAGGAATGTGGACGTAGGCCAGACCGTGGCCGCGAGCTTCCAGACGCCTACGCTCTTCAACATCGCCCAGGATCTGACCAAGATGCAGATAGACACGAATGTGGCCGAGGCGGATGTAGGAAGAATAAAGGTCGGACAGGAGGTCGATTTCACAGTCGACGCCTATCCCGATACAACTTTCAAGGGCAGGGTTGGGCAGATCAGGATAGCGCCGATCACCGTACAGAATGTCGTCACCTATGACGTTGTCATCGTTGTCGATAATCAGCAGTTGAGGCTTATGCCCGGGATGACTGCCAATGTTTCGGTCATAGTGGACGAAAAGAAAGATGTGCTTAAGGTGCCGAATGCGGCCCTGAGGTTTAAACCGTCAGATCGGACAAAGGGCGGTCCGGCTGATCCGGCAAAGGGAGGTTCCGCAGCGAAGGCCAAGGGCGGGACCGCTGAAAAAGGGGCCGTGGTATGGATCATCGAAAACGAGAAACCCAAACGCATTCGGGTGAACGTCGGGATAAGCGACGGCAGTTACACGGAGCTCGTATCAGGCGAATTGAAGGAGGGGCAGGAAGTAATAGTAGAGTTCCTTATCAAGCCGAAACAGCAGTCTCCGACAGGACCCAGGATGTTCTAGATGGCGCTCATAGAAGCAAGGGAGATCGATAAGACGTACCGGCTTGGTGATTTTGAACTGCATGCGCTGGCCCAGGTCTCTACCCTTATAGAAAAGGGCGAGTTCGTTGCGGTGATGGGACCTTCAGGATCGGGAAAGTCAACGTTTATGAATATCATGGGTTGTCTCGACAAGCCTACGGCCGGCCACTATCTCCTTGAAGGGATCGATGTGGGCGGCCTGGACAGGGACGAACTTGCAGGCATAAGGAACAAGAAACTGGGCTTCGTCTTCCAGGGTTTTAATCTCCTCGCCCGGACCTCGGCCGTCGAAAACGTTGAACTCCCGATGCTCTATGACGGTCTTACTGCCAAGGACAGGCGGAGCAGGGCCATGGAGGCGCTGAAGAGCGTTGGACTCGAAGGGAGAGAAGGGCACCATCCCAACCAGCTCTCGGGAGGTCAGCAGCAGAGGGTTGCGATTGCGCGGGCGCTTGTGAACAACGCGCCGATCATACTTGCCGACGAGCCTACCGGCAACCTAGATACAAAAACGAGCGTCGAGATTATGGAGCTCTTCGTGAAACTGAATACGGAATCCAGCATTACCGTTATCCTCGTCACACATGAGCCTGATATCGCCACGTACAGTAGGAGGATAATCAAGTTTCTCGACGGTCGTATTACGAGCGATACAAAGAAGGAGGGAAGGTCATGATAAATATTCCTTCTACCGTAAAAATATCCCTTAGGGCCTTGAGGGTGAACAAGATGCGCTCCGCCCTTACCATGCTCGGCATCATCATTGGGGTAGGCGCAGTTATTGCGATGCTTGCCGTCGGTACCGGGGCAAGCATGCAGATAGCGGCCCAGATTTCGAGCATGGGGAGCAACCTTCTTATTATTCTCCCCGGTGCGACAACATCGGGAGGCGTGAGGATGGGTTCAGGCACTCAGCCTACACTCACTGTGGGAGATGCCGAGTCGATACAAAAGGAATCCCCGGCTGTTTCGGATGTCGCCCCTGTGCTGAACGGTGTGGCGCAGGTTGTGTACGGCCATCAGAACTGGTCGACCGGGATACAAGGAACAACTCCCGGCATGCTGAACGTGAGGGACTGGCCGCTATCGTCCGGGAAGCCCTTTACTGATCAGGACGTGAAGAGCGCCACAAAGGTCTGCCTGCTGGGACAGACGGTAGTGGACAACCTTTTCGGGGACGAGAACCCGGTAGGTCAGGTCATAAGGATCAAGTCGGTACCGTTTGTGGTAATAGGGGTGCTTGCGCAAAAAGGACAATCTCCCAACGGCCAGGACCAGGACGATACGATCTATATCCCCGTGACTACGGCGCAGAAGAAACTTTTCGGTACCTCCTTCCCCGGCATGGTCAGGATAATCATGGTGAAGGCCAAGAGCGCCGAAGACCTGGGTCCGGCGGAAAAACAGGTAACGGAGCTGATCAGACAGAGGCACCACATCGGACAGAAGCAGGAGAACGATTTTTCTGTCAGAAACCTCACCCAAATCATGCAGGCGGCTGAACAGTCTACCAAGGTGATGACGCTGCTCCTTGGAGCGATAGCTTCTGTCTCCCTCCTTGTCGGCGGCATCGGTATAATGAACATCATGCTCGTCTCAGTGACCGAAAGGACACGGGAAATAGGCATCAGGATGGCGATCGGCGCAAAGACATGGGACATAAGGCTGCAGTTCATCATCGAGGCGCTTACTCTTTCGTTGACGGGTGGGATAATCGGCATTATCTTCGGGATATCGGGTTCGAAGATAATTGCGATGGTCGCAGGATGGACCACGGTGGTCTCACCTTTGTCAGTAGTGATGGCCTTCGGTTTTTCGGGCCTCGTCGGAATATTCTTCGGGTTCTATCCGGCTTACAAGGCGTCGCTCCTCGATCCTATAGATGCGCTGAGATATGAATAGGCGTCTGGCATGATAGATGACATCAGCCATCAAGAAGTTGTCATTGTCCGGCTTGACCGGACAATCCAGACTACGCTGAAAACACTGGATTCCCCGATCAAGTCGGGGAATGACATTAATCTTTTTCATTACGGAAGCGATAGGAAGTTGCAAGTGAAAAGAAGATATTCATTGATTGCTTTGATTTTGGTGATCATTATTACTTCGTTTTTCTCGGTGGATTCCGTCTCCGCCGAGGTGTTGACGCTTTCTGAGGGGTTGAGGCTTGTCACCCAAAACAGCAGACTTATCAGGATATCTCTTGGCGATGAAAAAATATCCGAAGCCGATTCGTGGATCGAAAAAGCCAGACTATATCCTACTGTAAACGCAGCGGCGAGCGGCAAGATGCTCGCTCACCAGCCGGGCGCTGTTTTCGGAGACCTTTCGGTCCCTATGTCACAGAAGGACTTTTATGCATACAGCCTGAATATCCGGCAGACCCTTTACGATTTTAGGGAGAACGCCTCCAGATACGGGTCGTCTAAAATGAAAGTCGAGGCGAGGAAGCTCGATACGCGCAGGGTCAGGAACCTTGCGGCGATCGAGTTTGCTGTCATCTACTTCGATATCCTCGAATCAGAGAAGATGGTTTATGTGGCGGAGAAAGAGGTCGAGAGGCTCGGATCCCATCTGCGCGATGCGAGCAACCTCTATGAAGAGGGCGCGATCACGAAGAACGACCTGCTTCAGGCAGAGGTGAGGCTGTCAGATGCTAGGCAGAGGCTCCTGACTGCAAAGACAAGCAGGGAGATAAATGCCTCCCGCCTGAACAATTCACTTGCCAGGCCGCTTAAGACAAGGGTCGAGGTGGTCGACGTGAGGGAAATTCCGCGCGAGATCCTCGATATCCACATGGATATGGAAAAGGCCTGGGAGGCCGCCGAAAAGCAGAGGCCGGAGATACAGATCGTTGACACCACGTTAAGATCCCTCGATCTAGACGAAGAGGCGAAGAAAGCCGAATTCTACCCGAAGCTCTTTGCAGAGGGCTCATATGACTATACGCAGAACCGCTATCAAACGGCTCAGGGGAATTGGGCCGCAACCCTTGGTCTCGGCATTAACCTCTTCAGCGGCGGAAAGACAAAGGCGGAAGTGGCGAAGGTCCGTTTCCAGAAGGAGAAGTTGATAGAGCAGAGGAGTCAGCTTGTAGATGAGATAAAGCTTGAAGTGGAAAAATATGTCCTCGACTCAAAGAACGCGCGGGAGAGGGTACAGGTCACAAAGGGTGCGGTCCGGCAGGCAGAGGAAAATCTGAGGATAAACAGGGTGAGGTATACAGAAGGCGTCGGTACCGCAACTGAGGTGCTTGATGCTGTCACGTTGTTGAGCATTGCAGAAACGAATTATTATAGATCGGTATATGATTTAGGGAAGGCTGAGATATCAGTGCTCTATGCGATAGGGAAAGACCTGATGGAGGTATACTAATAACGCCCCCCTCGGGAAATCATAACTCCCCCATCCCCCTCTTATCTTAAGAGGGGGTGTCCGAAGGACGGGGGCGTTACCGTAAGGGGATACGAGGAGTTACTGCGAGGATAACATGGACGAAATAAAACAGAACGAGGGCAATCAGCCCCTCAACAATAACCAAAAGAGAAAAAAGATGGCCTTGATTGTCTTTGGCGCCCTTGCGGTTGTCGGCGCTGTCGTAGTCTTTTTTTATTTGCAGTATAAGAGCAGCCATATTACAACAGACGACGCTTTTATAGACGGGCATATCCATACGATAGCGGCAAAGATAAATGGTACGGTGAAGACGGTAAATGTGAAATCGAACCAGTTCGTAAAAGCTCGGGATGTCCTTGTCGAGATCGATCCGGTTGATTACGACGTGAAGGTAAACGAGGCAGCATCTGCAGTTAATGCGGAAAAGGCAAAACTCACCGAAAAAGAGGCCGGGATTGAGGCCTCTAAGAAATTACTGGTCGAGCTTGGGGCACGACTTGAGGCAGCAAAGGCGAACCTACAACTCCAGGAGGCCAACTTTAAACAGGCTGAGATTGATTTGCGTCGGGCCGAGGAACTCTTCAAAAAAGATACGATCTCGAAGGAAAGGCTCGAAAGGGGGCAGACCGCATATGATGTTTCAGGGGCGCAGGTAAGGTCCTCGAAGGAACTTTTAAAACAGGCTGCGGTTGCTCTTGAGACACAGCACGCAATCGTAAGACAATCAGAGGCGGCAAAGGCGACGCAATCGGCTACCGTGAAGCAAAAAGAAGCGACCTTAGAAACCGCAAAACTGAATTCCGGTTATACAAAGATTGTTGCGCCGATAGATGGTTATGTGACGAAGAAGTCTGTTGAGGTGGGCAACCAAATACAGGCGGGACAGCCGATAATGGCGGTCGTGCCTCTTAGGGACATTTACGTCACAGCAAATTACAAAGAGACACAGCTTGAGAATGTGAGGCAGGGCCAAAAGGTGGACATCAAGGTCGACACTTATCCGGGAAAAGTATTCAAAGGCAAGGTCGAAAGCATTATGGCCGGTACCGGCGCAGTGTTTTCTTTGTTCCCTCCTGAGAACGCGACCGGAAATTTTGTGAAGGTTGTCCAGAGGATACCGGTCAAGATCGTGTTTGATAAGGACACAGATCCTGAGCATATACTGAGAATGGGGATGTCGGTCGAGCCGACGGTGATTGTGGTTGAGTAGTTATATGATGGACGACTGGAAGCAAAACATCTATTTTGTCCTCGTGGAACCGAAGGAGCCGGGGAATATCGGCGCCTCTGCGAGGGCGATAAAGAACATGGGGTTCAGAAACCTCTGCCTCGTAAATCCGCCTCCTGAGATGTCGGAAGAGGGCAGGTGGTTTGCCCGCAACGCTCATGATGTGCTCGACTCTGCCGAGATCTATGATTCTGTCGGGGAGGCGATAAAGGACAAGGCCCTTGTCGTAGGGACGACGAGAAGAAAAGGGAAAAGGCGCGGCGTCATATTGCCGGTAGAAAAAGGGGTAACAAGGGTCTGTGACATAGCGGCTGACAATAAGGTCGCCATCCTCTTCGGCAGGGAGGCGAGGGGTCTTTTTAACGAAGAGGTCGAGGAGTGCGGCTTTATGCTCAACATTCCTAGCAGTAAGATCCAACCTTCTTTGAACCTGGCTCAGGCAGTCTTACTAACTGCATATGAACTTTCGAAATGCGGATATGGGTCCGAGGATGCGGAGGAGATAGGGAAAAAGAAATTAAACAACTGGTCTTTAAGAGGCGACCTTGCGGGCCATGGAGAGGTCGATCCCCTATATGAAAGAATTTCCTCTGTACTTGAGCTTCTTGATTACATTCCAAGAGGCGACAGAAACCTTAGCAAAAAAATCATCACGAACCTGAAGCATTTCATAGGAAGAGCGGGCCTTACCGAGTGGGAGCTGAACATGCTCCACGGTATATGCACCCAGATCGAGAAAAAGGTGCCGAAGAGGTCGGAAAGTTAATAGAGGACCTTCATGAATAAGTGGAGCAAATGGATCATAGCCCTGACAGTCATGCTCCCGACGCTGATCGAGATCATCGACACGTCTGTGGTGAACGTGTCTCTGGACCATATCAGGGGCAGTCTTTCGGCCGGCATCGACGAGTCTACCTGGACGATCACTTCCTATCTCGTCTCG
>OBEQ010226929.1_pt1 | contig 24405 bp, 24 predicted proteins | sample 1670901 | NCBI WGS metagenome assembly OBEQ01 (sample SAMEA104232315, study PRJEB22302) | groundwater metagenome | biome: forest; feature: aquifer; material: groundwater | place: USA | collected 2011-08-07 | depth 5.4 m | reverse complement strand
TCAACTTCCCGTACCTGTCGGACGGCATGTGGTTCCTGACGCAGCACAAGCGTTGGGGCCTGCTCAAGGAAGACGTCGACTATCTTGCGGTGGCCAAGCAGATCAACAAGATCGATTTGTATAAGCAGGCGGCCACGGCAGCCAAGGTACCGGTACCGGCGAGCCCGATGCGGACTAGCAAACTGGTCGACGGCGTGGTGTGGGACGGCAGCAATCCAGCCGCGTACGCCGGTGGCTTCAAGATCAAAGTTGCCTGAGCAGCGCGTAGCTGGAAAGGGCAGGTGAGTTTGGTGGGTGATTGGTGGCAGGTTGGTGGTGTGTTGGGTGTGACACGCACTGGGTGCGTTCACGCAGGAAAAACGCCCGGTCAGGGATGACCGGGTCGGAGGGCCACCGACCGGTGGCTACGCCGCCAGAGATGGCAGTTTTAAACGTCAGCAGAAGGAGCGCGCGATGAGCGTGGTCAAATTAAAGAAGGAAAAACCGGACGCGCCGGTAGTCGTGGCGCCCGTGATTAGCCCGCCGTCGGTGGCCATGCCGATGGCGCTGCCGTCGCCTGGACAGCTCTTTGCGCAGTGGTGCAAGACTTATCTTTTGCCGCCGGTATTGGGCCTGGTGTGCTTCGTTGCCTTGTGGGCGCTGGTGTCGGCTACGAGCGACCTGCCGAGCCCGGCCAAGACGTTTAGTTCCGCGGTCGATGTGTTCAGCGATCCGTTCTATGTCAAAGGTCCGAACGATCAAGGTATCGGCTGGAACGTCCTGCGTTCGCTTTCGCGCGTCGGCATGGGATTCGGCATGGCGGCGTTGATTGGCATTCCGCTCGGTTTCTTCATCGGTTATTTCGGTTTCCTGAGCCGTGCCATGGCGCCGATCATCAGTATTTTACGGCCGGTATCGCCGTTGGCGTGGTTGCCGATCGGCCTCTACATCTTCAAGCAGGCGCAACCGGCGGCGATCTGGGTCATTTTCATTTCCAGTCTATGGCCGATGGTGCTCAACACCGCCGCTGGCGTGACGCAGATTCCGCAGGACTACCGCAATGTCGGGCGCGTGCTGAACCTTTCTCCCTGGAGGCTGTTCAGCCGCGTGCTGTTCCCGGCCGTCGTGCCGTATGTGTTAACCGGCGTGCGCCTCTCTGTCGGCGTGGCGTGGCTGGTGATTGTCGCAGCCGAGATGTTGACCGGCGGCGTCGGCATGGGCTTCTGGGTGTGGGACGAATGGAACAATCTGAACGTCGAACACATCATCATCGCCATCTTTGTCGTGGGCACGGTCGGGTTGCTGCTGGAACAGGTGATCCTGCTCGCAGCGCGTCGATTCCATTATTAGTTATTAGTACATCAAGACGAACGAAGCCAAGCGCAGTAGGGCTTCATTAAACGAGGTGAGTCATGGAAAAATTTGTCCAGGTTGAAGACGTAAGCATGGTGTTCAACACGCGCAGCGGTCGGTTCGTGGCACTGGAGAACGTGAACCTGAATATTCGTGAAGGCGAGTTTGTCTCGATCATCGGTCACTCGGGTTGTGGAAAATCCACGTTGCTGAACATGGTGGCCGGGTTGCTAGAACCCACGGGCGGCGTGTTGCTGGCTGGCGGACGTGAAATCGCCGGCCCCGGTCCGGATCGCGCGGTCGTGTTTCAAAACCACTCGCTGTTGCCGTGGCTAACCTGTTTCGGCAACGTCTATCTGGCGGTCGAGCGCGTGTTTGGAAAAACCGAAGGCAAACCGCAGCTTAAAAAACGCACGATCGATGCCCTTGATCTGGTCGGCCTCGCACATGCCATGCAAAAGTATCCGCATGAAATATCGGGCGGCATGAAGCAGCGCGTGGGAATCGCGCGCGCGTTGTCGATGCAACCGAAGGTATTGTTGCTGGACGAGCCGCTCGGTGCACTGGATGCGCTGACGCGTGCCAATCTGCAGGACGAACTGATGCGCATCGTCGCCACCACTGGCACCACCACACTCATGGTCACGCATGACGTCGATGAGGCGGTATTGCTGTCAGATCGGATCGTCATGATGACCAACGGTCCGGCGGCCACGATCGGGGAAATCCTCGACGTGACGTTGCCGCGTCCGCGTAAGCGCCTGGAACTGGCAGGCGATGCCGCGTACATCCGTTACCGTACCGAAGTACTCAAATTTCTGTACGACCGGCAGAGCAAGGTGGCGGCCTGAGCGGTTACAACCGGGCCTAGACCGCGCTTTTGATTCGTTGCATAGCGGATTGAGCCGCAAACCTTTGGCGGCGCGAGCCGTTGCCAGGCCGTAGCGCCTGTCTGTTATCATTTCTTCCAATGAACCGCGCGCCCTGCACGAAGTAATGGTGCCGGGCGTGTTTTCTATGGACGCACGAAATGATAACGGCGGCAACGTATCGCGGCATGTGGGGTCGGATGTGACCGAATCGCGCGAAGATGAGTTTGAGTTGCCGGTCGCGGCATGGTCCGCGTGGGCGCCCGGGCTGGACTCCACGCTGGCGTGGGGCCAATGGGCCGCTGGTAAGTCCGAAATGCTTTCCGATGGCACGCCGGAGTTGGCGTTCGTCGCACCGATGATGCGGCGGCGCCTTGGCCGGACTGCGCGCATGATGTTATGGGTGGCGCAGCAATGTGCGGGCGATCGCGAGGGCCTGCGCACGGTGTTCGCGTCTCGCCACGGCGAACTCAATCGGACTGTTCCGATGTTGCGCGAACTCGCGCGCAATAATGAATTGTCGCCCACCGATTTTTCGCTCTCTGTGCACAATGCAGCTGCCGGGGTCTGTTCGATCGTGCGTCGTGACCGTTCGGCCAGCGTGTCGGTGGCCGCCGGCGAAGAGAGTCTCGGTTACGGCCTCCTTGAAGCGGCACTGCAGTGGCGGCTCAAGGCACAAACCCCGGTGTTGGTCGTCTTTGCCAACGATACCGTACCCCCCGAATACAGTGCGTTCGTGTCTAATCAGGCGCCGCATGCGCTCGCGTTGTTGCTGTCGGCCGAGGCCAAGACGCTTGTTCGACTGCGGCGTAGCCCGTCGCCCCCCGGCGCGTTGCCGTCTGCCGAGCCGCAATCGTTGACGTTCTTACGGGCGTGGATAACGCAGCAACCGCGCGCCAGCTGGACCGGGGCAAGAGATGTCTGGGAGTGGGACGTTGCGCGGCATGCGGCTTAGCTTTATCTGGCGCCTGCTGGTGTTGTCGTTTTGTTTCGCGGCATTCGGCATCGGTGGAATTATCTTCCGGTTTGCGCTTTTTCCGTGCCTGCGGTTGCTGCCGGGAACCCGGGATCAACGCCATGTGCGTACACGCAAACTGACGCATGGATGCTTTGCGTTATTGGCAACGATCCTGTGCCGGACCGGCACCATGGCGCTCGAGATACGTCATCGTGAAAGACTGGGCGACAGCCGCGGCAAGCTGATCCTGGCGAATCACCCCTCCTATCTGGACGTGGTCATACTATTAGGGCTGGTGCCGACTGCGAATTGCGTGGTCAAGCGTGGGTTGTGGAATAGCTGGTTTTTCGGGGGGGTAGTGAGGGAGACCGGCTACGTCAGCAATGCCGACCCGGATAGTCTGGTGGACGACTGTGCCGCGGTACTGGCCCGGGGAGACACCCTGCTGGTTTTCCCTGAAGGAACCCGCACCAAACCCGAGCATTCCCTTGATTTTCAGCGGGGGGCGGCGCGTATTCTGCTTCGAGCCCAGTGTGAAATTATCCCGGTAATTTTGAGGTGTGAGCCTGCCGTATGGGCCAAGGGCTTCCGATTAACGCAGATCGCCAGGCAACGCTTTCGGATATATGTTGAGGTAGAATCCGCGCTCCGGTTTGACGGCCTGGGTGTCCGGGAAGGGCAAGAGGAGGCCAAGGCGGCGCGGCAGCTGACCCGGAATCTTGAAGCTTATTTTACACGCCAACTAGAGCGTTATGACCGATCTGCATCTGGAAGTTAAACAACTGATTATCGATTCGTTGAATCTGGAAGACCTGACAGCGAAAGACATCGATAACGATTCTCCGCTATTCGGCGCTGACGGCCTCGGACTCGATTCTATCGATGCACTCGAACTCGGGGTGGCCCTGCGCAAGAAGTACCAGGTCACTCTCGATGCCGATGATCCGAATATCAAGACCTATTTCCATTCCGTGACAACGCTGGCGCAGTGGCTCCAGCAACGGGTCGGCGCCTAGGCGCGCCGATTTAAAACAAGGGGGCCGCATGAACATGACAATTCTTACTGAAGACGAAATCTACGTCCGACTCAAGGCCGTATTCATGGACGCGTTCGAAATTGAGGAGAGTCGCATCACGCCGCAGGCGAACCTGTTTCAGGATCTTGACCTCGACAGCATTGATGCCGTGGATCTTGCGATTAAATTGCAGGAAATGACCGGTAAACGTATCAAGCCGGAAGAGTTCAAAAGCGTGCGTACCGTCAGCGACGTCATAGCTGCCGTGCAGCGATTGCTGGCGAGCTGACCGGTTCCCCCATGCATTGGCTCGCGGCGGCGCGTGTTGTCCCGCTCGTCATCTATCCGTTCGTTATCTATCTTGCCCTGGGTCATATCGAGGCGAAGTATCTCGCGTTCCTGTTGCTGGCGATATTTTTATTGCGCTACCGCAGCCAGGTGCGGGTGCTGACCGAAGGACTCGAGCGTGCCGGCGCCATCATGCTGACGGCGGTAGGGTTCTATACGGCGTGCGTCTGGTGGACCAATGACGAGATGTTACTGCGTCTCTATCCCGCGTTCTTGTGCGTCATGACGCTGGCGCTGTTCGCGTACACCTTGTATCGCGGGCCGACGGTAATCGAACGGCTGGCCCGGTTGCAGCATGCAGATCTGCCGCCCGAGGCGGTACGTTACACGCGGCGCGTCACGCAGGTGTGGTGCGTGTTCCTTGTCATTAACGGGACGATCGCCGTGTGCAGTGCATTGTTCATGTCGCGCGCGGCCTGGGCGCTCTATAACGGTTTAATCAGCTACATCCTGATGGGCATGATGTTCGCCGGCGAATGGTTATATCGCCGCTATCGCTTCGGTAAGGTAGCCATCTAGTGCGCGTGGGGACGCCGTTGTCGAGCGTGCTGATGTCGGATCGTGGCGCCGCGCAGCCGGTCGCCTATTGTGGGGATACGACGCTCGAATGGCGTGATTTTCAGGCGCAGGTCATGGCGCTGGCCGCGCAACTGGCGCGCCACCCTGGTAACAGTTGGATGCTCGCCTGCCGCGACGCATATTATTTTCTGTGCGCATTTTTCGCGGTGCTTCAAAGCGGTAAGCAGGTGGTGATTCCACCCAACTTTCAGCCCGGTACGCTTGCCTCGCTGCAGGCGGAAGTCGACGGCTGGCTGGTGGACGATCTCAGTACGGTGCCAGCGGGGCAGCAGCCGTGGTTGCTGGTCCCGACGCCAGCGCCGGCAATGGCGACACCGCCGAAACCGATTGCCGACGATGCCGTTGTCGACTTGTTCACCTCCGGCACAACTGGCAGGCCGAAGCGCATACGCAAGCGCCTCGCGCAGCTCGCCGCCGAAGTTGAAGTACTGGAGTCGTTGTGGGGAGAACAGTTGCAGGCGGCTGCCGTGGTCTCAACGGTGCCGCACTATCATATATATGGTTTGCTGTTCCGCCTGCTGTGGCCGCTTTACGCGGGACGAGCCTTTGATGTGGCCGTGTGCGGAAATCCAAACGAGTTGGTGCAGCGCTTGCAAAAGCTTGGTCGTGCGGCCGTGATTTCGAGTCCGGCGCAGTTGAGTCGTTTGCCCGAGCTGACGGATCCGGCAAAGCTCGCCCCGCAGGCGGTACAGATTTTTTCTTCCGGTGGACCGTTGCCGCCCACGGCCGCGCAAGCGTTTGCCGATGTATTGGGACGGGCGCCGACGGAGGTGTATGGCAGCAGCGAGACCGGCGGCATTGCGTGGCGCACGCAGACGGGTACCGTGGATGGCTCGGCGTGGGCGCCGCTGCCGCGCGTCGACATCCGAACCGGTGAAGACGGTGCGCTGCATGTTCGCTCTCCGTTTATCGATGCCCATGATTGGTTCGTCACGGCAGACGGTGCCGACATCCAGGCCGACGGTCGTTTTCGCTTGTTGGGCCGGTTGGATCGAATCGTAAAGCTCGAGGAAAAGCGGCTGTCGCTGACCGAACTCGAAGATCGATTACGCCAACATCCGTTGGTGGCCGAAGCCGGTAGTGTGTTGCTGGAAGGCTCGCGTCGGCTGCTGGGCGTGGTGCTGGCGTTGAACAAGGACGGTCAGGCGCTGTTGCAGCACCGCGGCAGGCGCGCGCTGGTGGATGAGATGAAGTTGTTTCTGGCGCAACACTACGAAGCGCCACTATTGCCGCGTCAATGGCGCTTTACCGAGACGTTGCCGCAGAACGACCGCGGTAAAGTATCATCCCAGGCCTTGGCCGCGCTGTTCACGCCGACCGAACAACGAGATAGCTGATGTACGAACCAGAGATAGTGGGCGAAGTGCAGGAGGGATCGTCGGCGCGCGTGCGGCTGCGAATATCTCCGACGCTCGCCTATTTCGCGGGCCATTTTCCTACCTGGCCCATCTTGCCGGGTGTGGTCCAGGTCAATTGGGCAGCCAACATGGCGCACCGGTTCTTCGGCGAGCGCGGTGTGTTTCTCGGTATGGACAATATTAAATTCCACCGCGTGGTGCGGCCCGGCATGGAGCTCGAGCTGGCGCTCAGTTTTGACGAGCACAAGAATCGAATCGATTTCAGCTTTGACCGCGATGGCCTCAAGTATTCTTCCGGCCGGCTCAATTTCGGTGAACGGCCGTGAATATCCGCCCCTGTATCGTCGTTCCTATTTATAACCATGGTGACGCCATTGGGCGCACTGTGACGGCGCTGGTGCGCTACGGTTTGACGATCTACGTTTTGGATGACGGCAGCGATGAGACAACCCAGCACCGGCTCGCCGCCCTGCGGGGCCGCGAGCCGCTGGTGCGCCTGTTGCGATCGACACGCAACGAAGGCAAGGGCGCGGCCGTCATGCGCGGCCTGCGCCAGGCATTGAAAGACGGATTCACCCATGCGTTGCAGATTGACGCCGACGGCCAGCACGATGCCGACGATGTGCCGAAGTTTCTCGCAGCGGGTGACGCCAGTCCGCTCGCCGTCGTTTGTGGTGAGCCGGTGTATGATACCTGCGTGCCAAAGGCGCGTTTTTATGGCCGCTATATCACGCACGTGTGGGTCTGGATCGAGACGTTGTCGTTTCAGATCAAGGATTCCATCTGCGGATATCGTCTTTATCCGTTGGCACTGGCGACACGCCTGATCGATAAGGTGCGAATGCCGACACGAATGGATTTCGATACCGCCATTGCAGTGCGACTGGTGTGGGCCGGGGCGCCGGTCATCAACGTGCCGACGCGTGTGATCTACCCGCGCGATGGCACCTCGCACTTCCATATGCTGCGCGACAACCTGCGCATCTCGTGGATGCATACAGGCCTCGTGTTCGGCATGCTGTGGCGCGCACCGATGTTGTTGTGGCGCAAGCTGTCGCCGACGTCCGCGTCCGGTAGCTGGGCGCGTTTGGGCGAGCGTGGAAGCGAGTTGGGTATCTTGATTCTCTTCTTTACCTACCGCCTGCTCGGCAGGTCCGTCGTGCGCGCGCTGCTGTATCCGATCGTTTTGTATTTTTTCGCTACCGGCACCGCCGCGCGCGCGGCCTCGCGGGCGTACCTGCAGCGCCTGCACGCCTATGCACCGGACAATGCGGCGCTGCCGCATGCGCCGACCTGGCGCGACAGCCTGCATCATATGCTGGTGTTTGCGGAATCGAGCCTCGACAAAATGGCCGCCTGGTTCGGGCGCCTCGATTACAGCAAGGTGGATTTTCCGAATCGTGCCGAGATACTGGCGCAGCTCGATAGTGGCAAGGGCGCGATGCTGATTGGCGCCCATCTGGGCAGCTGGGAAATATTGCGTGCGCTGGCCGCCTCGACCCGCGAGTGCACGGTGAATGCCGTCGTCTTCACCAATCACTCGCGCCGCTACAACCATATGCTCGCGCGCGCCAACGATCGCTTTGCGCTCAATCTGATCCAGATCGCGACCATGGGTCCGGAGACCGCGATCTCGCTGCATGAAAAAATAGAGCGCGGCGAGTTGATCGTGATCACGGGTGACCGCACGCCGCCGTCGGGCAACGGACGCGTCGTCGAGGCAACCTTCCTCGGCCATGCGGCGCAGTTTGCGCAAGGGCCGTTCCTGCTGGCCGCCAGCCTGGGCTGCCCGGTGTATCTGTTCTTTTGCCTGCGCGAAGACGCGGGCTACCGCATTTACCTCGAGAAATTTTCGGATCGTATCGAGTTGCCACGTCGTGACCGCGAACAGGCCTTGCGCGGCTGCGTCCAGCGTTATGCCCAACGTCTCGAGAGCTATTGTGTGCGTGCCCCGTTTCAGTGGTTCAATTTCTATGATTTCTGGCAATCCGCTTCTGCCAGCGATCCGTTAAATCAGGAGAAGCAGCCTCGCCATGACCTCGATCAAACTAGAACTAAACAAGCCTAAGGCGTCCCTTCACGCGCAGCCGGTTCGTGTCGGCGGCGATGCGTTGGTCATCGAAGACGTCGTCGATGTGGCTGTCGGCCGGCGTGGTGTGGTGCTGAACCGCGATGCCGCGTATGTCGAGCGCATCGGACGCGGTGCCGCGTTTCTCGACAGCGTGCTGGCCAACGGCGGCACGATCTACGGCGTCAATACCGGGTACGGCGATTCGTGCACGGTGGAGATTCCGCCGCATCTGGTGGCCGAGTTGCCGGCACACCTGGTGCGCTACCACGGTTGCGGCGCCGGTGCGCCGCTGACGGAAGAAGCGACGCTCGCCGTCCTGGTGGCGCGTCTCAATTCATTGGGGCAGGGCTATTCGGGCGTGCGCTGGATCTTGTTGGAGCGGCTCGAACAGTTGATCAACAAGCGGATTCTGCCGTGTATTCCAAGCGAAGGGTCGGTCGGTGCGAGCGGCGATTTGACGCCGTTGTCGTATGTGGCCGCGGCGCTGATCGGTGAGCGCGAGGTGATGCACAACGGCACGCTGCGTCCGACCGCGGAAGCACTCAAAGAGGCCGGCCTGGTGCCGATCATTCTGGCGCCGAAGGAAGGGCTCGCGGTAATGAATGGCACGGCCGTGATGACCGCGCTCGCCTGCCTCGCCTGGGACCGGGCACAGTATTTGAGTCGTCTCGCCACCCGCATTACGTCGCTTGGTGCGCTCGCCATGCAAGGCAATCGCGAGCATTTCCATCCGCAGCTGTTTGCCGTCAAACCGCACGTGGGGCAGGGTGAAGTGGCGGCGTGGCTGTATGCCGACATGGCGCTCGCCGGCGTCGAGGGCGGCGGCGCACGGTTGCAGGACCGTTACTCGATTCGTTGCGCGCCACACGTGATCGGTGTACTGCGCGATGCGTTGCCGTGGATGCGCCGCGACATCGAAAACGAACTGAACAGCGCTAACGACAACCCGATTGTGGACGCCGAGCGCAAGCTGATTCTGCACGGCGGGCATTTCTACGGTGGCCACATCGGTTTCGTCATGGATTCGCTCAAGTCGGCGGTCGCCAGCGTGGCCGATCTGCTCGACCGCCAGATGGCGCTGCTGGTGGACACCAAGTTCAATCACGGTCTGCCGCAGAATCTGTCCGGCGCCTCGGCCGAGCGCGCGCCAATCAATCACGGCTTCAAAGGCATGCAGATCTCGGTCTCGGCGTGGACCGCCGAGGCGCTCAAGCTCACGATGCCGGCCACCGCGTTTTCGCGCTCGACCGAATCGCACAACCAGGACAAGGTCAGCATGGGCACGATCGCGGCACGCGATTGCCTGCGTGTGCTCGAACTGTCGGAGCAGGTGGCCGCGGCCATGGTGCTCGCGACGCACCAGGCGGTGCTGCTGCGGCAACGTCAGGGCGAGCTTGCGGCGGCTGATTTGCCGGCGGACATGCGCGCGTTCCTCGAACATACGAGCGGCTTCTTTGAGTTCCTCGGCGAGGATCGCCGGCTCGACGGTACGCTGCAGCGTACGCTTGGCGAAATGCGCGCCAAGGCCTGGCAGCTGTATTCCTAGGCGCCTCGTCGAATACCTGCCGATGCGCCTGCACGCCGAAATCGAAGTCGAAGTGCCGTTCCATGACGTGGACGTCATGGAGGTGGCGTGGCACGGTCATTATGCGAAGTACTTCGAGCTTGCCCGTTGTCGTTTGCTGCAGAAGATCGATTACGATCACCCGCAGATGATTGAGTCGGGTTTCGTGTGGCCGGTGGTCGAGTGGCGCGCCAAATACGTTCGTGCGGCGCGGTACGGTCAGCGCCTGCGGGTGCGTGCGGAATTGCTCGAATACGAGAATCGGTTGAAGATCGGGTACGCAATTTACGACGTCGCTTCGGACGAGCGTCTGACCGAAGGACACAGCCTGCAACTGGCAGTGAATGTGATATCCGGCGAAGTGCAGTTCGTCTCGCCGCGCGTATTGGTGGAACGGGTGGAAAAATGTTTGTGAGGCCGCTACTGCTACTGATGGTTTGTTTTGGCGCCGCCGCGGAGCCGCCGGCGTCCGCGAAGTCGTTGCCGTCGCAGATCGTTTCGGGTGTCAGCCGCGCCGCCGTGTTGCGTGCGGAATTCACGCAAACCAAGACCATCGCCGCGCTCACGCGCCCGCTCGTGACCTCAGGCCGCTTCGTTTATGTTCGCGGTAGCGGTTTGCTGTGGACCATCGATCAGCCCTATCGCGCGGTGTATGTGCTGAGCGATAACGGCATTAGTGAAGTCGGTCAGGCGCGCGGACCGGGACCGGGCACCGGACTGCAGCACGTCAGCCGTATTTTTCGGGCGCTGTTCGAGCCCGACGTGGCGTTGCTCGAGCAGTACTTCGCGACCACCGCTACCGGCGACGCGGCGCGTTGGGACCTTACTTTGACGCCGCAGCAGTCGGCGCTGCGCCAGGTATTCAAGGTCCTGCATGTGCGCGGCGCTCGCTTCGTGGAGGACGTCTCCTTCGATGAGGCCAATGGCGATACCACCCAGATCAGCTTCCGCAACACGCGCGAAGCGGCGGTGCCGCAAGAAGAAGAGCTGCGCCTGTTGCGTCAGAAATGATCCGGTTGCGCGCAGCCGTCTGGGGAGTCGTGGCGTTGGCACTCGGCGCGGGTTGCGTGGCGGTGCTGTCGCGCCCGCAAACCCCGGTGCAGACCGACCTGCTCGCATTGCTACCCGTCACCGAACGCGATCCGGTCGTAGAGCGCGCCGTGTCCGGACTCGCGGACGCGGCGTCGCGGCGTTTGGTATTCCTTGTCGGCCATGCCTCGCCAGCGCAGGCGAAGTTGCTAACCGAGCGCTTCGCGAAATCCCTTTCCACGGCCGACGTATTCAAAACGGTGCGCGCTCAGTTTCCGTTGCCCGATGCCGTGGCCCTGCGCAACGTCTACTTGCCGCATCGGTTCCATTTGTTATCCGAGGAAGATCGTCAGGCGCTTACGGGCGCAGCCGGACGCGATTTCCTGAAGCACCACCTCCAACGCCGGCTGTACGATCCGTTTCGCCGCGGCATGGGTACACCGCTCGAGCAGGACCCGCTCGGTTCGCTCGATAATTTTCTCGCCGCGCTGCCGCTTGCCCAGGCCGGTGACACCTTGCAGTTCGACGACGACGGTCGGTTGTTGGTACGCGACGCCGAGCGCACGTATGTGATCGTGTTCGCGGAGTTGGACGGCTCCGCCTACGACGCCGACGTACAGCAACGCCTGGCGACGGCGCTGGCCGACGCCGAGCGTGGCGCGCAGGAGATGGACCCGGGCGTGGTGATTCTGCGTACCGGCACCGTGCATTACGCCAGCGCCGGCCGCGAAACTGCAGAACGCGAACTGAATATTATTGGTATCGGATCGTTGCTCGGTATCGCCGTATTATTGTTTTCAGTGTTTCGCTCGTGGCGGCCGATCGTGCTCGGTATTTTTTCGGTGGCGGTCGGCGTGTGCGCGGCCATGCTGGCGACAATCGGTGTATTTGGCGATGTGCATATCATCACGCTTGTTTTCGGCGCCAGTCTCACGGGCGAAGCGGTCGACTACTCGATCCAGTATTTTGCCGCGCGCCTCGACGCCGGCAAAAAATGGAATGCCCAGCGCGGCTTGCGCGCGGTGTTGCCGGCCATCGTGATCGCCATCATCACCAGTATTCTCGGCTATGGCGCGCTGGCACTGACCCCGTTCCCGGCATTACGCCAGATCGCTTTGTTTGCCATCGTCGGATTGGTGGTCGCGTGCCTGACCGTGGTGTTGCTGCTGCCGGCATTTTTGCGGGCGCCGGTGAAGCGGCAACCACTGACGCTGCTACGCGTGGCCGCGGAGGCGCTGTCGCGTTGTCAGCGTTGGGCGACGTTGCGCGCACGCGTCATTCTGATAGCGGTGCTGACGGCGCTGGCATTGCCGGGATGGTTGCTGTTGACGGCGCAAGACGACATTCGCCTGCTCGTCAGCCCGCCGCCGCATTTACTGGCGCAAGAGACGGCGATACGGCAGCTGACCGGTTTTAGTCAGAGCAGTCAGTTTTTTGTTATCCAGGCCGAGACGCCGCAGCAATTGCTGGAGCGTGAAGAGGCGCTGACGCCGCGTCTGCATGATTTGCTACGCAGCGGCGCACTCACGCGCTATCAGGCGGTGAGCGACTTCGTGCCCTCGCACGTGCGCCAACAACAGAACTACGCGTTGTGGCGCCAGCACGTGTTCACCCCGGCCGGCGCGTGGCAGACAGAACTTACGGCGGTTGGCTTTAAGCCGAGCGTGATCGCGGGTCACGCGCACGACTTTCGGCGCGCGGCTTCGAACTTGCTGGAACCCGAGACGTGGCTGAAATCGCCGATGTCGGTGCCGTATCGGCATCTGTGGATCGGTGAGCGCGATCACGGCTACGCATCGGTCGTCATGCCCTATGGGTTCGAATCGGTCGCGGTGCTGGAGCGCGCGGCGAAGGGGCTGCCGGGCGTGACGGTCGCGGACAAACCGGGCAGCGTCTCGCGGCTATTTCATGATTACCGCATCTTTGGCGCCGGGACGCTGTTGATCGCGGCGATACTGGTGTGCGCGGTGTTGTGGTTCAGATATGGACGGGCGGAAGCGCTACGCGGAATGGTGCCGACCGCGGCCGGCATGGGTATGGTGCTGGCGGCGTTCGGCTATAGCGGAACGCCGCTCACCTTGTTCAGCATCATGGCGTTGTTGTTGGTGCTGGGTGTGAGCGTGAACTACGTTATTTTTCTGCGCGAAGGCATCGAGCGCCGGGGCGCCGCACTGCTCGGCGTCTGGTTGTCGGCGGCCACCACGGTGTTGTCGTTCGGCCTGCTCGCATGGAGCAGCACGCCGGCGTTGGCGCAGTTCGGGGCCACGCTCTTTATCGGAATTACGGTAACAGTGTTGCTGGCACCGCTGTTGGGACCGCTCGGTCCGATTTCCCGGCGCAAGGGTGGGCACGCCTGATGCGATGCAATCTTAAGTGGCTCGCCGGCCTTGCGTTGCTTGCGCTCGGCGGGTGTGGACATCTGCCGGTCGGCGATCCGTGCACGGATTTCGGTGACGTTCAGTACTGTCTGCAATCGAGTGCGGGTCTGGCACCAATGGCCGTCACGCGTTCCGTCGTATTGTCGCGGGCGCAGGAGACGCTGCGGTTGATCATGAATATCGAAGTAAGCGAGCAACACGGTATACAGATGGCGGGCCTGACACCGTTCGGCCGCCGCGTGCTGTGGATTCAGCTGGATCGCGACAAGCGTCTGCAGGTGGCGTCGGATGTGCCGATCGATGCGCTGCAGATTCTCGCCGGCATGCAGTTCGCGGACTGGCCGCTCGAGCGCGTACGACCGGCATTGCGCGGCCGTAATGCGCGCGTGATCGAAACGTCGGTCAAAGGTGGTATCACGCGCCAGCTCATGGACGGCGCGCAGCCGGTGCTGACCGCGACCTGCGAGGGCGTGCGACCGCAGTGCCGTCGCAGCACGCTGCGGTATGAGACGCTCGGCTATTCGCTTGAGATCGAAACGCTGGCCCCGCAGACACCATTGCAATGAACGGCTATCTGAACAATCTTGGCATCATCAATGCGCTCGGTGCAGGCAAAACCCAAGTGTGTGCGGCGTTGATGCGCGGTGACGTCGGCGGCATGGTGGTGGAACAAGGGTATCGCACCGGCAAGGCCGCGCGCGTCGGTCGGGTGACAACGGCGTTGCCGGAGATTGCGCCGGCGCTCGGCATCTATCGCTGTCGCGCCAACCGCTTGTTGCTCGGTGCCGCGCTCGAGATTGCCGCGGACATCGAAGCGGCGCTGCGCCGCTTTGGCGCGCGCCGCATCGGCGTCGTGATCGGCACCAGCACGTCCGGGATCGCCGAAGGTGAGGCGGCGATGGCCGCGCTGGAGCGGGGCGAACCGTTTCCGGCCGGCTTCCATTATGCGCAGCAGGAGATGGGCAAGCCGGCTGAGTTTCTGGCCGCTGCATTCGGCCTGCAGGGTCCGGCGTATGTCGTCTCGACCGCCTGCACCTCAAGCGCCAAGGCGCTGGCCTCGGCGCGCAACCTGATACGCGCCGGTGTGTGCGATGCCGTGGTCGTGGGCGGTGCCGATACACTGTGCCGCCTCACGGTGAACGGCTTCTCGGCGCTCGAGCTGACGACTGAAGACCTGTGCAATCCGATGAGCCGCAACCGGCGTGGAATCAATATCGGCGAAGGTGCGGCGGTGTTTCTGATGTCGCGTGAGCCCGGACCGGTGACGTTGATCGGTGTCGGTGAGTCGAGCGACGCCCACCATATTTCAGCGCCGGATCCGAGCGGTGCCGGGGCCGAGCTCGCGATTCGCGACGCCTTGAACGACGCGGGCATTGCCGCGCAACGGGTCAGCTATATAAACGTGCACGGGACCGCCACGCCGCAGAACGATGCCATGGAAGCGGCCGCCGTCAGCCGTGTATTTGGTGCCGGGGTGCCGTGCAGTTCAACCAAGCCGCTTACGGGCCACACGCTCGGGGCGGCCGGTGCCATCGAAGCCGCATTTTGCTGGCTTGCCTTGTCCGATTACAATACCGCGCGGGTCATGCCCCCTCACGTTTGGGATGGCGTGGCCGATCCAGAACTGCCGCCGATCATGCTCGTAAATAAAACAACATCGACGTTGCCGCCTACCGGCCCCCGGATCGTGATGAGCAATTCCTTCGCCTTTGGCGGCAACAATATCAGTCTCATACTGAGCGATCGCGCGTGAGCGAACCGGGATTCTATCCACCGATGGAAGACCTCGTGCCGCACCGCGGTGAAATGCTGCTGATCGATTGCGTGCGCGACGACACCGCGGAGTATCTGCGCGCTGAAGCGCGCGTCCGGCGTGACGCCTGGTATGCCGATGCCGACGGCAACATGCCGGGATGGATCGGCATTGAATTGATGGCGCAGGCGATCGCCGCCTTTGTCGGGCTGGAGAAGTGGCGCAATGGCAAACCGATAACGATGGGTTTTCTCCTCGGCACCAGAAAATATGTGACCACGGTGCCGGTATTTCCGGCCGACGCGCTGGTCGAGGTGACAGTGAATCTCATGTATCGCGAGACCGACGGGCTCGGCGCCTTCGGATGCGCGATTATTCTCGCGGGAGCGCAGGTGGCCGAGGCCACGGTGAAGGTGTTTGAACCCGAAGATCCTGAGAAATTCATGCGGGAGTTAAGCGCATGAGCCGTCGGCGCGTACTGGTTACCGGATCCAGCCGTGGTATCGGCAGGGCGATCGCCACGCAACTCGCGGCCGACGGGTTTGCCGTGACGGTGCATTATCGTCAGGGACGCGCGCAAGCAGAGCAGGTGCTGGCGGAGATTCAGGCTAGCGGCGGTGAGGCGAGCGCGCTTGCCTTTGATGTGAACGACCGTGACGGCGCGCGCGCGAGGTTGCAGGAGGACGTTCAGCGTCACGGTACTTATTATGGTGTTGTTTGCAACGCGGGCATTGCGCGCGATAACGCCTTCCCGGCGCTGACCGATGAGGACTGGGATATGGTCGTCAACACCAGTCTGAATGGTTTCTATAACGTTCTGCATCCGCTGGTCATGCCGATGGTGCGGGCACGTGCCGGTGGGCGCATCGTGGCGGTTTCGTCGGTGTCGGGCGTGGTCGGTAACCGCGGACAGGTCAACTATAGCGCCGCCAAGGCCGGCGTGATCGGGGCCGCCAAGGCGCTGGCCGTGGAACTCGCCAGTCGTCACATCACTGTGAATTGCGTGGCGCCGGGGTTGATCGAGACGGACATGCTCGAGGGCGTGATGCTCGAGGAGGCAATGAAACTGGTGCCGATGCAGCGCGTCGGCAAGCCCGAGGAAGTCGCGGCCGTGGTAAGTTTTCTCATGTCGGACGGTGCGTCGTATGTGACGCGTCAGGTCATCGGCATTAATGGCGGTATTGCGTAAATGAAACCGTACTCGCTTCGCTCGTTCGTGTTGAGGTAATAATGAAACGCGTGGTCGTTACCGGCATAGGCGGCGTTACGGCGATTGGCGACAAGTGGTCGCAAATCGAGGCGCGTCTGCGTTCGAAGCAGAACGCAGTTCGACGCGTGTCGGAGTGGGAACGCTTTGGCGATCTCAACACCCGTCTCGGTGCGCCGGTCGAGGGTTTCCAGGTCCCGGCGCACTACCCGCGCCGCATGGTGCGTTCGATGGGGCGCGTGGCGCTGTTATCCGTACGCGCCACCGAACTCGCGCTCGACGATGCCGGACTGTTGAACGAACCTTCCATTCGTGATGGACGCATGGGTATTGCGTACGGCTCTTCATTTGGCAGCATCGATCCGGTGCAGTCCTTCGGCCGCATGATGGAAACCGGCCGCATGCAGGGTGTGACGTCGACCACCTACATCCAGATGATGAGCCATACCGGTGCCGTCAATATCGATCTTTTCTTTGGCCTGCGCGGACGCGTCATTCCGACCAGCAGCGCCTGCACCTCTGGCAGTCAGGCCATCGGCTATGCCTACGAGTCGATTCGCTTCGGCAGACAATTGATGATGGTGGCCGGCGGATCAGAAGAGTTGAACGTCGCCAGTGCGGTGGTGTTCGACACGCTGTTTGCGACCAGCACGCGCAATGACAATCCTGAGCTGAGCCCGCGACCGTTCGACAAGAACCGCGACGGCCTGGTGGTGGGCGAGGGCGCGGCGACGTTGGTGCTCGAGGAAATGGAGTACGCCAAGGCGCGCGGCGCGAAGATTTACGCCGAGGTGGTGGGTTTCGGTTGTAACTCCGATGGCACGCATGTGACGCAACCGGAGTCCGAGACCATGGCGGTCGCCATGAAGCTCGCGCTCGACGATGCGGGATTGCCGCCGTCGGCGATTGGCTACGTGAACGCTCACGGAACCGCGACCGATCGCGGCGACGTCGCGGAATCGCACGCCACCCACAGCATATTCGGCAACCGCATCCCCATCAGTTCGCTCAAAAGCTACCTCGGCCATACGCTTGGCGCCTGCGGTTCCATCGAGGCATGGTTCTGTATCGAAATGATGCGCGGTGGATGGTATTCGCCGACCATTAATCTCGACCACGTCGACCCCGCCTGCGCAGACTTGCAGTACATCGTCGGCGACGGCGCATCGATGGACAATGAATATGTAATGTCGAATAATTTTGCGTTCGGTGGAATTAATACATCGCTGGTTTTCAGGAATTTGCGATAGTCTTTTGTGTTACGTTCGGTAATCGATCTGTTTGTTATTTTCAATTGTTCCGTTCAAGGAGACAGAAGCATGAGACCAGCAAAAAGTTCATTGGCTGTGGTATTTACCGCGTTTTTGGCGCTGTCGCTGTCGGCAAACGCCGCGAAACTTGTTCCGGTCACCGGTTTCGAGAACAACGCGACCCCCGCCACCGACAAACCGTTCACAGCGGCGGAGGTGCGCAAGGCCATTATGAAGTCGGCGATCCAGAGAGGGTGGACCGTTGCTCAGGATACGCCGGGAAAACTGCGTCTTGAGCTCGTCGATAAATCGAAAGGCGAATATCACCTGACCGTCGACGTCACCTACACTGCCAAATCGTTCGGCTTTGCCTACGTGAAGAGTGACGGGTTGAAGTATGACGAGGGCGCGAAATTGATTCATTCGAGTTTTGCCCGATGGATGAAATTTCTGATCGAGGACACGAATAAGGACCTGACGTTTTCCAGAATCTAGAAGATACGAACCGCCTTGCGCTTTCCGGCGCAAGGTTTTTGTCTCCCTCATTAAGGCCTTCCCTTGCGACGTGTCGTGGTAACGGGGATGGGAATTGTTTCCTGTCTCGGAAATGAATTGAATCAGGTAGCGGCGGCGCTGCGGGAAGGCCGTTCGGGCATTTCTTTTGTTGAAGAATATGCCGGTCTCGGGCTCCGCAGCCGTGTCGCGGGCGTTCCGGATTTGTCGACGTTGCCGATCATTGATCGCAAGCTGCGCCGCTTCATGGGCGATGGCGCGGTCTACGCGTACCACGCGATGCGTCAGGCGATTGCCGATGCCGCAATTTCGGACGATGCCTTGTCCGATCCCCGCGTCGGACTCATTGCCGGGTCCGGTGTCGGTTCGACGGTGAATCATATCGAGGCGATCGATACGCTGCGCCAGAAGGGCGCTGGTAAAGTCCCACCGTATGTCGTACCGCGCGCCATGGGAAACACAATTTCCGCCTGCCTGGCGACGGCGTTCCATATACGCGGCGTGAGCTATTCGATGACCTCCGCGTGTGCGACGTCCGCGCACTGCATTGGCAATGCGATGGATCTCATTGCTTTCGGAAAACAGGAGGTCGTTTTTGCCGGCGGCGCCGAGGAAGTGTCATGGACCAACACCTCCATGTTCGACGCGATGGGCGTGTTGTCATCGGAATATAATGCCACGCCGTCGAAGGCATCGCGGCCGTACGATCAGGGGCGCGATGGTTTCGTGATCGCGGGCGGTGCCGGAATTCTGGTGCTTGAAGAGCTCGAATATGCCCGTCGCCGTGGCGCGAAAATCTATGCCGAACTGGTCGGCTATGGCGCTGCCTCGGATGGACATGACATGGTTACGCCGTCACGGGACGGCGCGGCGAGGGTAATGCGGCTGGCGCTGGAGCGGGTCGGCGCGCACGCGGACTACGTGAATACCCACGGTACCTCCACTCCGTTGGGCGACGTCATTGAAGTGCGGGCGATGCAGGATGTGTTCGGCACCGCAATGCCGCGGTTTTCCTCCACCAAGGGCCTGAGCGGTCATTCGATCGGTGCCGCCGGCGCGCACGAGGCCATTTATTCGCTGCTGATGATGCGCGATCGTTTCCTCGCCGGCGCCAGCAACATTGAAAATCTGGATCCGGCCTTGAACGGCTTGCCGCTGCTGCGTGAATCGATTTCATTCGATCCTGAAACCATCATGTCCAACAGTTTTGGTTTCGGTGGCACCAACGCGAGCCTGGTGTTTCGTCGGTTGACCTCCTAGGCGTTGCGCGTGTCTGCCACCGATCGTTTTCCTGTTCGAGTTGGCATTTATTCGGCGAATATTTCCCTGCTCGATTTTCCGGGCGCAGAAGCGTCTTTCCTGGCGCGCTTGAACGCAGAGGAGCGCACACGTCTCAATCCGATGAAGTCGGTCTCGCGTCGTCGCGAATTTCTCGTGAGTCGCGCACTGGTGCGTGCGGCGTTGGCGGCCTGGTCGGGTACCGAGCCGTCGGAGTGGCTGCTCCTGAGCGATGCACGGGGGCGACCCTTCGCGCAATCATCGGCCCACGAGGTGGCGGTTCCGTCGTTGAGCTGGTCACACACCGGGAATTATGTCGTGTGTGCGCTGTGCGAAGGGGGCGAGGTCGGCGTGGATGTGGAGCAGGTACGATCGCGTGACGTGGACGGCATGGCGAGCGAGGTGTTGGCGGACGAGGAGCGGTGCTACCTCGACCGACAGCCGGAGACGTTACGCCTGGAGACGTTTTATCGCTTCTGGACGTTGAAGGAGGCGTGCAGCAAGGCGCTCGGAACTGGAATGGGAACGCCGTTGCGCAGCCTGGTTTTCAGTTGGGAGAAAAATCCCGAGCGTATTCATTTGATGACGAACACCCACGTCGCTGGGCCGTCAAAATTTTTGTGCTTCATTCCCGCGTCGCAAACGGTGGCGGCGCTGGCGGTATTGTGCGCGTCGGCGGCCTCCCGGTTCAGCATGCGTTTTTTTGCGATGTCGGCCACGGGCGAATTTGATCGCCAGGAAGTGGAAATTATTGCGGGCACGGTCGCGTAGATTGCCGAGCCGCGAGGCAAGGTGCACCAAACTTCACCTGATTCAAAAGTGCACCATGACGATACGGACCGCTGCACGGTAAATCTAGAATGGTGCGACGGTGTGATGCGTCTATGCAGAATATTAATATTTTATAAATAAAATCAGTCTATTACGCATTCATTATGTTTGGCACGCCGCCTGCAATAGAGGTCGCCGACCGATTTCTTAATTCAATTTTTTAGAGGCTCGCAGATATGAAATGGCGTGAATTCCGCAAGGTGGGGCATTGGCCGACGTTGTTGTCGGCGTTTCTGTATTTCGATGTGAGTTTCATGGTGTGGGTCATGCTCGGGCCGCTGGCCGTTTACGTCAGCAAAGCGCTCGATCTTCCCGCCGAAGAGATGTTTACGCTAGTGGCGATTCCGATCCTGTCCGGTGCGCTGCTGCGTGTCCCGATGGGCATACTGGCCGATTACCTCGGCCCCAAGCGTACCGGTCAGCTCGGTCAGTTGATCGTCATGAGCGGCATTGCCTCGGCCTGGATCTTCGGGCTGCAGTCCAAGTTTCAGGTGGAGCTGCTCGGCGTCGCGCTCGGCGTGGCAGGGTCGAGTTTCGCCGTGGCGTTGCCGCAGGCGTCGCGCTGGTATCCGCCCAAGTATCAGGGCATCGTCATGGGTATCGCCGGTGCCGGTAACTCGGGCGTGGTGCTGGCGGCGCTGTTCGTGCCGTCGATTGCCGAGGCCTTCGGCATGCAGCAGGTATTCGGCATCATGCTGATCCCGCTTGCGGTCGTGTTCGTCGTCTATAGCCTGCTGGTCAAAGACGCGCCGGGCAAACGTGCACCCGTGTCATTTGCCAACTACGCGGCCGTGCTCAAGGATCGCGACGCATGGTGGTTCATGTTCTTCTATGCCATCACCTTTGGCGGCTTCGTCGGTCTTAGCGGCGCGCTGCCGCTGTACTTCAAGACCTGGTATTCCGCCTCCGGTGTGGCGGCGGGCTTGATGGTGGCGCTCGTGGTCTTTGGCGGCTCGGCGTTCCGCCCGATCGGTGGTTGGCTGGCCGATCGCGTTGGTGGCCTGAAGGCGCTGCAGATTCTGTTCACGGTGGTGTCGCTCGCGTACCTGACGATGGCGTTCCTGCCGAAAGGTCCGGCGCCGGTGGCGGAAGCGGTTGCGACCGCCAAGGTCGCTGGCTGGGCCTTTCTCGATCTTCCGTTTGAGGCCTGGGTCGCCGTTTCGGTCTTTTTCGTCGGTGCCATGGGTCTGGGCATGGGCAATGGTTCGGTGTTCCAGCTCGTGCCGCTGCGCTTCCGTCAGGAAATCGGCCTGGTCACCGGTCTCGTCGGCGCCGCCGGCGGTATCGGCGGATTCTTCCTGGCCAAGACCTTGGGCATTTCCAAGGAAATGACGGGTGGCTTCACGCTCGGCTTCTCGATCTTCGCCGGGCTCGCGCTGTTCGGATTGTTCGGCATCATGGCGGTCAAGACGCGTTGGCGTACGACCTGGGGCGCGGTATCGGGCGCACAGGTGTAAGTCTCCGCAGTTTTTAAAGATGTGTGTTGGCGGGCGAGGGGGTAAACTCCCTCGCCCGTTTTCTTTTGAGACGTCAAATCTCCATGGATCAACTCCAGGTTCAGGTCGGCATCGCCAGCGAGACCGGCCGCCGCGAAAAAAATGAAGACTATTGCGCCGCGCACGAAAGCGATGCCACGCGCGCCACGCGTGAAGTCGTCGCCGCAATTGCCGATGGGCTCGGCGGCGGGCCGGGCGGGCGCTTGGCCTCGGAGACGACGGTGCGCGGCTTCATCGAAGGCTACTTCGGGATGCCGGAGACGCTTGGTGTCGATCGTGCGGCCAGCCGCTCGCTCGCCTCGATGAACCGTTGGGTGTGCGCACAAGGGCGTCAGGATGCGCGGCTAAAGGGCATGGCCACGACGTTCACTGCGCTGGTGCTGCGTGGGCGCAGCGCGCATGTCATTCACGTCGGCGACTCGCGCGTCTACCGCTTGCGCGATCAGGTGCTTCAATGTCTCACCCAGGATCATGTGCATGCCCACCCCGACTTGCGACACGTGCTGTACCGCGCTGTGGGGCTGGAGGAAAACGCACGTGCCGATTACGCACGCCACGATTTGCGTACGCACGATCGGTATCTGCTCTGCAGCGACGGCGTGCACGGGTCGTTAAAGTCGTTGGAACTGACGACGTTATTATCCGAACGTGCCTCGCCCCAGGAAGATGCGCGCCGCATCGTTGAGCGTGCGCTCGAGGCCGGCAGTCAGGACAACTGCACGGCGATTGTGGTCGACGTCGTGTCGGTCCCGGCCTCGGAGCACGCCGATCTCGAACTGGCGATGGCGAAACTGCCGATGCAGGAATTACCGAAGGCCGGCGATATCGTCGATGGTTTTCAGCTGATCGAAATGATTTCCGACGGCCACTACAGCCGGCTGTTCCGCGCGCAGGACACGCGCGAATCGCATGAAGTCGTGCTCAAGTTTCCGCATCCGCGCGTGGCCAGCGATGCCGTGTACCGGCGCGCGTTTACGCGTGAGGCCTGGGTGGCGGCGCAGGTGCGCAGTCCGTTCGTGGCCGAGGTCATCGAGATGCCAGCCGGCCAGCAGACGCGTCTTTATTCCGTCATGCCGTACTATCGAGGGCAAACCCTCGAACAGCGGCTCAAGCGCACGCCGCCGGTGTCGCTCAAGGAAGGTGTCGAGCTTGGGCTCAAGCTCGCCAAGGGCGTGTACGCGCTGAACCGGCAACGCATCGTGCATCGTGATATCAAGCCGGAAAATATTCTGCTGACCGACGATGCCTCGGCGGGCGGTGTGAAGCTGCTCGATCTTGGCGTGGCGCGTTTGCCGGGCGTCGAGGAAAGCGAAGCGGAAGAGATTCCCGGTACGCCGAGTTTCATGGCGCCTGAGCTTTTCGCGGGCACGCGTGGCGACGAGCGCTCCGAGGTGTATGCCATCGGTGTCACCCTCTATCGCATGTTCAGTGCCGGCCAGTATCCGTTTGGCGAAGTCGAGGCGTTCTCGACGCCACGGTTCAGCAAGCGCGCCTCGCTCACGCGTTACCGCCCGGATTTGCCGGCATGGCTGGATGCCTGCCTGACGCGCGCCACCGCGGTCGATCCGCGCGAGCGCCATGGCGATGCGATGGAACTCGCGCTGGAGCTGGAGCACAACCTGGCGCGCGGGCCCGCGGTCACGCGCAAGCGTAAGGCATCGCTCTACGACCGCAATCCGTTGCGCTTCTGGAAGCTGGTATCGGCGCTGCTGTTCGTGGCCTTGCTGCTTTCGCTGACGCTACGCTAGCGAATTGCGGCTTTTCCCGAGCATCGACGCACAAAATCAGATATTCTTGAGCCTCATTTCGAGCCGGTCTGCCTGACAGATCGGGAAATTCCTCATACGGAGTCAGCACAACACATGTTTAGCCGCGACATGACTATCAAAGGGTACGACGACGAACTGTGGACCTGCATGGTCAACGAGGCCCAGCGTCAGGAAGACCACATCGAACTGATCGCCTCGGAAAATTTTGCTAGCCCGCGCGTGTTGGAAGCGCAGGGCTCGGTGTTGACGAATAAATATGCCGAAGGCTATCCGGGCAAGCGCTACTACGGCGGTTGCGAGTATGTCGACGTGGCCGAACGCCTTGCCATCGAGCGCGTGAAACAACTCTTCGGCGCGGCCTATGCCAACGTGCAGCCACATTCCGGTTCGCAGGCCAACGCCGCCGTGTACATGGCGCTGCTGCAACCCGGCGATCACGTGCTTGGCATGAGCCTCGCGCACGGCGGTCATCTTACGCACGGCGCCAAGGTGAACTTCTCCGGCAAGCTCTATAACGCGGCGCAGTACGGTCTGAACGAAAAAACGGGCGAGATCGACTACGAACAAGTCGAGCGGCTGGCGCAAGAGCACAAGCCGAAGATGATCGTGGCCGGCTTTTCGGCGTACTCGCGCGTGATCGACTGGGCGCGCTTTCGCGCGATCGCCGACAGCGTCGGCGCGTACCTGTTCGTCGACATGGCGCATGTCGCCGGCCTCGTGGCGGCCGGGCTCTTTCCGAACCCGACGTCGATCCCCGATGTCACCACCACGACCACGCCCAAGACGCTGCGCGGCCCGCGGGGCGG
>OBEQ011651888.1_pt1 | contig 24417 bp, 17 predicted proteins | sample 1670901 | NCBI WGS metagenome assembly OBEQ01 (sample SAMEA104232315, study PRJEB22302) | groundwater metagenome | biome: forest; feature: aquifer; material: groundwater | place: USA | collected 2011-08-07 | depth 5.4 m | reverse complement strand
GAGCAAGCTGAGACTACTAGACAGATAGAGAGTTTGCAAAGTCGTCAACAAGAGCAAATTAGACAAAGACAAGAAATAGATAGAAGACTAAGAGAAGCACTTCAGCAAGATGGAATAGAACCATAGTAAGATACGATGATTATTTATGATTCCTACAGTTGCTGCTAGTTTCTACTTTTAGATTTTCATAATTTTTGTGAAGAGGAAATTTCTATTAGAACTTTTTGTATGTTATGCATGTAGTGGTTATGTACTAAGTTTGTGAGATTTTGTATTATAAAAGTATGGAAATAGTAATTAATTGTATGTAATTTATTTCTTTCATATCTATGTAAATAAAATTTATAAGGTTAAATGCTTTTTGTTTACAATTAAATTATTTTATGTGATTATAAAAATAATACTTAGCTAACAAAAAATCTTGTCTGATATAGCTTACAAATGTGTGCAAACTCTGTAATTGCTGTGTTCTATTAATTTGTTTTGTCTGAACAATGCTTGCAATAACTAAAGAAAAACCGGTTGTAAGTCAAGTACCTTCTAAAGTACCACTTTTGCAGAAGTGTCTAGACTTTCGTAATTGGGATCCAGGTCCTTACACAACATTGAATCGAGAAGTTTTAAGAGAATCAGGAATGTCTGAGTATGAAGATTTAAGTTCATATGAAACAGATGGACTTCAAGTCTTAAGTCATAAAAAAATACCGCAATCCACATTGAAACTTATGAGACAGGGAAAAGTGGGTGCAACTGCAGGAGCTGTTGCTTTAAATTTTGCAAGTGCTTTAGGCTTATTTTACTCAGGTGGACAACTTCTTTTTAATACAATGGCAGGAAATGATGTATCTGATTCTTATAAAAAACTTGGCAATGCTTACTCTACTTCTGCTGTTGCTGGTTTTTTAACTGGTGCTGCTCATGAAAGTCCTGAATGGTCTATTGGAAATCTTGGAATGGGATTGTTTGGAAGAAAACTGGATAACCTTTGGGGTCTTGCAGGTTTTTCTGTTTCTGAAGGATTATCATCAATTGGTATGGGGCGTGTACGCTACAGGGATAAAAGAAATGTTTATGCAGTCAGGAATTCGATTTTTAATAATGATGCACTAACTAAGCTAAGATTTTTAATGCCAATTGAGCAGGCAGTACTTAGTTTTTTTAAAAAAGCCTTTTCACCAAAAGATTGGAGTCGTTTTGTAAAAGAAGAACCTTATTCTCTCTTTCAATCTGCCGGCGGAGGATTAATTACTGCTGGTAAAGCTCTTGGTATAGGAAGTCTTTTTAAAAATAAGTTATCCGAAAAAATGCAATCATTTTTTTACTTGCCATATAGTGCATTTTCACTGCTTAATTTACTTGCACTTTATAGAGATGGTGAAATGGTACTTTCCAGAGAAAAGAATTTTGGAGGTAGAAAACTTGGAGAAGCACTTTCAATGAAAGCAGAAGGGCAATGCAAGAGACTTGCTACTCCTTTTTTAGCGTTTAATAATTTGCTTTTAGGGTTAAAAGGTTTAGGAATAGATACAGAAGGTGGAATGTTGTATAACGTTGCAATGGCTGCTCGTTCGTGGGGTGCAGGAATTGCATATTTAGCGTTTCAATCACAATCAATGCTTAAGTTCTTTAAACCAGATTTATTTGGACCATTATATAAAGAAAAAGTTGAAATAAAACTAAACCCACTTAAAGAATCAAGAGTTGTTTTTAAACACATAGCTAATCTGGAAAAACATAGACCTCCTCAACATCAAAGCGATAAATTTGATCCAATTATCTATGATATAGACAATGAACAAAGGGATATATTGGATGCTTTAATTAATACTCCTACTTTTCAGTCACTAAAAAATAAAACACAGGTTGGATTACCTACACCAACAAATTTACCGATAAATAATAGACCGTATTTGGAAAGATATACTCACAGTAAAAGAGTTTGTGCAATTGGCATTCTTATTTATAATGCTCTTCTTAGAAATACAAAAGATGCAGAACTGAAAAAATATTTACTTGAGAATAAAGAGGCATTTAAAATTACACCTCTTCTGCATGATATAGGCCATATTGCTAGAAGCCATTTGGCGGAGAAAGCTATAAAAGGGCATGACAATGATGAATACACGGTTGAGATTCTAAAGGGTACAGGGGAAAATGTTCCGAAGGATATTTATCAGACAGTGATTTCATATTATGGGAAAGAGCGTGGAGAAAAAATACTTAGTCAGGCAAGAGAGATTATTGGGAAATGGAGCCCTTTATTTAAGGCATATAAAATTGCTGATTATACGGAATATATAAGATGTGGTGACTTTAACTGTGTAAAAGATTTTCCTCGATGGGATATTGATGATTTGAAGGAGTATGTTGATAATGTCAGACTTTATAGAAGCAAGGATGGAAAAATAAAAACATGCTTTACTGAAAAAGGAGCAGTGCTAACTTTTATATTGCTTTTTGATCGAAAAGTATTTAATGATGCCTATAACTACTTTCCGATTTCATCGGCAGATGAACTTCCATATCTTTTAGGTTTGGATGCTGCTGATGTTTCTGAAAAAGAAATAAAAACAATGACGGAGAAGGAAGTTGATGATCATGCAAAAGAAGGTCTAAAGAAACTTAAAAATTCAAATTTTCAATTTTTATCTAGATATGTAACTGGTGGTGAAGCAGCATACTGTGGATATTCTCAGACAGAGCCTGAAAAGAAGCTGTTGGTTTATATGGGAAAAGATAAGGAACCAATGGAGTTTATAGAGTATATGGAAAAATATATAAAGTCTTCAAACCCTAAATTATATGAAGACTTAAAACCACGGGTAACAGGACTAACTACTCCAAAAGAAATTGATCTAACAATAAACGTTTCAGATCATTAAAGCAAAATTCCAACGATACACCCTGATACACATGAAGTCATTGCTCCACATACCAAAGCCTTAAATCCTAATTCAGCAAGATCGCTTTTTCTGTCAGGGGCCATTTGTGAAAGTCCGCCAACCTGAATAGCAATGCTGCTAAAGTTAGCAAAGCCACATAATATAAATGTAGATATAGCAATGCTTTTTGCGCTTAATGAATGTGTTGAAGTTAATTTTATAAAGTCTAGGTAAGCAATAAATTCGTTTAATGATATTTTTGTACCTAATAATTGAGCTACTTTTGGAATATCTTCTTTTGGTATGCCTAGAAAATAAATTAAGGGTGTAAAAATCCAGCCTAAAATTATTTTTAAACTTAAAGAATGATTAATAATAAAAAGCATTTTATCCACCATTGCTACAAGGCTTATAAAAGCAATAAGCATTGCAATTACTCCGATGCTTATTTTTGCTCCACTCATAGTACCGTCTAATATTGCTTCGACAAGATTCTTTTCTTTTGAATTATATTCAATTTTTACTGTGTCTTTTGTTATTGGAATTTGGTCTTCAGGATAAAATATCTTTGAGATTACAAAGCTTCCTGGAATTGCCATAAAACTTGCAGCAAGCAAATATTCAGTTTTTATTCCTAAGCCACTATAAATTGCTAAGAGTGAGCCGGATATGCAAGCCATTCCACCAGTCATAATTGTTAATAGTTCTGATTTTGTTAGTTTTGATAAATATGGCTGAATTACAATTGCAGACTCTACTTGTCCTAAAATTGCAACTGATGAATTTGCAAGTGCCTCAGCCCCACTAACTCCTAAGAACTTGTTAAAAAACCAGGCAAATATTTTTATAACTGCCTGTAAAATCCCAAAGTAATAAAAAACTGATACTAGTGCACAAATGAAAATAATTGTGGGGATTATTTGAATTGCAAAAATAAATCCGTTGTTATTTCCAAAAACGTTGGATAAAGCGTCTTCTTTTCCTAATACCCCAAATACAAATTTTCCGCCTTCTCTTGAAAGTTCAAGGATAGTTGTAACACCTTTTGCAAGAAGCTCAAAAAGTTTTTTTCCAATTGGTACCCTAAGTATAAAAAAACCTGTTAGTGCTTGTAGGAAAGTGCCAAATATTACAAGTCTAAAATCAATCAACCTTTTATTATTAGAAAATAAAAATGAAATAAAAAAAATAAAAAGAATACCGATTATTCCAATGTATTTATTAAGATCCAAGGCTGATTTTCCTTTGCGTTTATTTGTAGCTCTTTTATAATTTTATATTAATTCTAGCTTGTTTGTCATTTGTATCCAAGATTTATACATGAAAAGCTATTTGCCTGGAACTCGCCATTTTTCTAAGCTTCTTCATAGAAGAAGGTTGTTTTATATTAAAGATGCTTCAAAGATTTAAAGAAAAGGACATTAATAGAGAATTTGATCTTATCGTCATTGGTGGTGGAATTAATGGATGTGGAATAGCCAGGGATGCAAGTGAAAGAGGACTTAAAGTCTTATTGCTTGAAAAAGAAGATTTTGGTTCTGGTTGTACAAGCGCTTCTACTAGACTTATACATGGAGGTTTAAGATATCTTGAGCATTTTGAATTTGATCTGGTTAGAGAATCATTGAGAGAAAGAGAACTTTTGCTTAAAAACGCTAACCATCTTGTAAAACCAATTGAGCTTTGTATCCCTATATATAAAACAGATAAAAGAAATTATCTTATAATCAAGATAGGAATGATTTTTTATGACATATTGTCTTTTGATAAATCATTACCAAGTCATAAAATGATGTCTCCTCATCAGTTCTTACAGCATGAACCCTCAGTTAGAAAAGAAAATTTGACAGGAGCTGCAGTTTATTATGATGCACAAATAACTTATGCTGAGAGGCTTTGCGTAGAAAATGCAGTAATGGCTAAAGATGATGGAGCGCTTGTATTAAACCATGTTGAAGTAACAGGATTTGAAATTAGTTCTGAAAAGATTTCTTCTGTTTGGTTCTTGGATAAGCTTACAGGCAAAACAAGTAAAGTAAAAGGGAAATATATTGTAAATGTTTCTGGTCCATGGGTGGACTCCTTATGTGGTTTAGTAAATAAGGATATAAAAAAACAAATTGGAGGAACTAAGGGTAGTCATATAGTCATTAAAAGATTTCCTCTTGGTCCAAAACATGCGCTTTATGCAAATGCTAGATCTGATGGAAGACCGTTTTTTATAATACCCTGGCAGGAATATTATTTAATTGGTACAACTGACATTCCATACAGTGGAAACCTTAATGAACTAAGAACAGAAAAAGAAGAGATTAATTATCTTATGGAAGAAGCAAATAATATCATTGAAGGAAAAAGGATTTTTCATGGTGATATCTTATTTTCTTATTCAGGTGTTAGACCGCTTCCTTATACCGATGGTGAGCTTAATCCTGCAAAAATTACAAGAAAACATATTATTCATGAGCATAGTGAAGATGGGTTAGCCAATTTTATTTCTATAATTGGTGGGAAGTTAACAACTTATCGTAATTTATCAGAACAAGCTGTAGATTTAATTTATAGAAAACTAAATTATGATTTTGTAAGCTCAAAAACAAAAAACAAACCCTTAATTGGAAATATTGACTCTGAGAAAAAAATTGAAGCATATAAAAGTGCACAGGTTAAAAAAGCACAGAGAAAATATGATGTAGAGCCGGAAATTATATCTCACCTTATTGATCTTTATGGAAAAAAATATAAAGAGGTTTTAGATTTAACACTTAGTGATCCTAATCAAGGAAGATTGTTGAGTTCTGCTTCCCTGAATATTAGAGCTCAGATTGGATATTCAGTTCAGAATGAATTAGCATTTACTTTGTCTGATATTTTAATGAGGAGAACATCTCTTGGATTAAGTGAAAATTTGGGTGAAGATGCAATTCCTGTAGTCTTAACTGGGCTCCAAAATTTGTTGGGATTTTCAAAGGAAGAATTAGATAAACAATTGTCGGATTATGCAAATAAGATTTTGAATCAGAGAAAAATTTAGCTACTGCAACCAATTAGCAATTTTCTGATTTTTGATTACAAACTCATAATCTTCTCTTTCAATAATTATTTCTGATTTTCCTTTGTGCAGTAAAACGCAGGCTGGTCTTGGAACCATGTTGTAGTTTGAAGACATGCTGTAATTGTATGCACCTGTATTTGGCACAGCTATTATGTCTCCGGGTGAAACTTTAGGTAGATTAATATCTTTAATTAAGATATCGCCTGTTTCACAATATCTTCCTGCTATTGTCACTAGCTCAGTTTCTTTTTCATTCATTTTATTTGCTACAACAGCACTGTATTTTGCTTGGTATGTTATTGGTCTTGGATTGTCCGCCATGCCACCATCTACTGAAATAAATTTTCTGCCATTTGGTACTTGTTTTGAACTGCCAACTTTATATAGAGTAATACCGGATGGACCTATTAAACTTCTTCCTGGTTCACAGATTAGCTTTGGTAGATTTAAGTTTAGTTTTGAGCATTTATTTTTTATTGCATCTGTTGTAGTTTTAGCCCAGTCATCTATTGTAATTGGATCATCTTCATTTACATATTTTATTCCAATACCACCACCAATATTAATCTCGCTAAGCTCAAAACCATATTTTTCTTTTGCAATTTTAAAATTCTCAAGCAGAACATCCACAGTATCTGAAAAAGGTTTTAGTTCAAATATTTGTGAGCCAATGTGTGCATGAAATCCTTTTAATACTAAGTTCATACCTTTTGATTTTATATAATTCAGTACTTCATCGAGATTCTCTAAATCAAAACCAAATTTGCTATCTAAATGTCCTGTTTTAATATATTCATGTGTGTGGCATTCTATCCCTGGTGTAAGCCTGATTAGAATTTGAGCGGTTGTATTGTTTTCTTTTGCTATTTTTTGTAACAATTCTAGCTCATAAAAATTATCACAAATAATCTTTCCAATGTTATTTTTTACTGCCAGTTTTAACTCATCAGCTGTTTTGTTATTTCCGTGAAAATATATAAATTCTTTTTTTGTATTGGCTTTTAATGCTGTATATATTTCGCCACCTGAAACTACATCGATACCTAAGTTGAGTGTATTAGCTAGCTTTAATATAGAAGTACATGCAAATGCTTTAGCAGCGTATAAGACTAAAAAATCTTTATAATATTTTTTTATAGAGTTAATATATTTATTTGCTCTGTCTCTAAATGTCTCTTCATCAATAACATATAGAGGTGAGGCATATTTCTCTACCAGTTCAATAGTGTCCAATCCTGCAATACTTAAATGTCCTTTATTGTTAATCTCTGAACTTAAAGGGAAAAGCTCTAGTTTTGTGGTTTGTGAGTTCTTGGTTAGTGACATTGCTTATCTTTTTGATGACAAATACTCCAATTCTTATAATTAGCAGAGCTTTGCATATTATACTACTTTCCGATGAAGAAAAAAGCTAAACTATTTGCTCTTATTCCAATAATATTTTTTTCAGTTAGCGGTGGCCCATATGGCTTGGAAGAAATTGTAAGCAGTGTTGGACCTATAAACACACTTTTATTGATTTTGATTTTACCGATAGTCTGGACAATCCCTGAAACAATGATAGTTGCAGAGTTGTCCAGTACCTATCCTGTACAAGGTGGTTTTTACAGATGGGTAGAAATGGGTCTTGGAAGATTTTGGGGATTTATGGAAGGCTGGTGGAGCATATTATATACATTGATTGATTTGTCATTGTACCCAATTTTGTTTACTGCATATTTAAAATTTTTATTTCCGAATTTAGATTTTTGGACAATTTATTTTATTCAATTATTGGTTATATGGTTTTCTGCAGTTATAAATATACTTGGAATTAGAGTTGTAGGTAATATGCTTACAGTTTTTCAAAGCTTTATTTTATTTTCTTTTCTTGTCTTTGTGCTTTTGGGCATGAGACATATCAATCTTGATTTTATAAACATATTTAAATCTACAGAACAATTCAGTGTAAATCATCTTATGTTTGGCTTGTCATTGGCATTTTGGAATTTTATAGGTTGGGATAATGGATCTACTGTTTTGCATGAAGTAGATAAACCTGAAGATAATTATCACAAAGCATTATTTATAACTATTCCAATTGTTGTGTTATTTTATTTCTTTCCGTTAATAGTCGGATTGAATATTCATACAAATTGGCAGGACTGGAAATTTGGAGAGTTTTCTTCTATTGCAAAATCAATGAACTGCCCTTTTCTTGCTTTTTCTCTTGCTATTGGCGGAATGATTACTTGTCTGGGTTTATTCAATTCTCTTCTTCTGACATCTACTCGAATATTCTCAACAATGGCAGAAGATAAGCTTTTGCCGGCAAAGTTTGCTGAGAATCATAAAAAATTTCATACTCCATATCTTTCTATTTTATTTGCAGCTATTGTATATAGCTTCTTAGTTTTAATTAGTTTTAAAGATTTAGTTATTTTTGATGTCTTTTTATATTTATCTGCAATGTTTTTGGAGGCGCTATCACTTATTGCATTGAGAAAGCAAAATCCTAACATTAAAACAAATTTTAAAGTACCTTTTGGAAAATTTGGAATGTATTTTTTTGTTTCTATTGTTTGTCTAGAAATCCTGATAGTATTCTTTATTAATGTATTTGGTTATAAATCCACATTTCATGGTTGTGGATTTTGCCTTTTTCTTCTTTTAAGTGGTATTCCAGTATATCTGCTTTATGAAATGTGCCTAAATAAACGTTGCAAATAAAATTATATTTCTCTTGTATAGTCACCAACTATCCAAATGTTTGTATCTGTGGCTTTGTGAAGGATAGTTTTGGTTATAGGCTCTTTGAAAATCAAAAGTCCATTATTAGTTTTTTGTTCTCCAACAATAATATAGTGTGGCTTAATTTTCTCTATTGATTTCATCATTTCCTGAACAATATTTTTTCCTTCTACCAGCCTAAAATCACCACCAAGCTCTACAATTAATTGCTCAAGCTCGATTATCGCTAATTTTTTTTCTTCTGAGTATTTTTTTGAGTCTTTTAATATGTGTAGTACTATAAGTTCTCCCTGCAGTCTGCTTGCAATCCTTGCTGATTTTCTTACTAACCGGAGAGTGTCGTTATTAATATCGACAAAACTTAAAATATTGATCTTTTTCTTTTGTGGATACATCTCATGTTCAACACTCTCAGCGACTTCTCTTAGAGAAAGTTCTCTGAGTGCAATTAAATTCTTCTTTTGAAAAAAGTGAGTTAGAGCTTGTTCTATTTTGTCAACTGAATATATTTTTCCTGATTTTAATCTTTCCTGTAGTGCTTCGGGACTTAAGTCTATAAGAACTATTTCACTGGCATGAGAAATGATCCAGTCAGGCACTGTCTCTCTTACTTTTATGCCTGTTACATGTTCAACAGTGTCATTTAAACTTTCAATGTGTTGAATGTTAACAGTGGACATTACATTAATTCCTGCTCTAAGCAAATATTGAACATCCTGATAACGCTTGTTATTGATTGATCTGGGTACATTAGTATGAGCTAATTCATCTACCATAATGAATTCTGGTTTTGCTAATATTGCGCCTTCCAGATCAAATTCTGGTAGAAATTTTCCTTTATGTTCTATTAATTTAGGGGGTAGTATAGGTAATCCTTCCATTAACTTTGCAGTTTCTACTCTTCCGTGAGTATCTATTACTCCCAAGAGTACATTTTTATCTTGAGAATATAATTCTCTTGCATCCTGAAGCATTTTGTAAGTTTTGCCTACACCAGGTGCCATTCCAATATATATTTTTAGTCTTCCAAGATTTAGATTTTTAACTTTTTCAATAGAAATATCTTTTGCAATAGTGCTTGAATCTTTTTGTTCCTCTTCAGCATAATTACTTTTTCCTATTGTCAGAAGATCTATATTATGTGTCTTTTCAAGTATTTTAAAAGCTGCAGGCTTATTAAGCATGCTATTCCATTCATTTTTTTGCTCATGTCCCATTACAAGCATAGTAATTCTATTTAATTTAATAAAATGAATTAATTCTTCAATAACACTTCTTTTAATATCTTTTATAAGTAAGAAATTTCCATTATGTAGTTTAGTTGATTCACGCATTTCATTTATGACGTTTTCCTTGTGATCTTTTTCGTTTATAAGTAGTGAAAGAACATCTAAATCAGCATGAATTATTTTTGCTATTTCAGCGGCACTTTTAATTAGGTTTATGGATTCTTTTCTTGGACTTGCAGCTACAAGAATCCGATCTTTTATGTTTGCTTTGACCTTTTCACTTAATACTTCTACGTCTACTCGTTCTGCAAGAACATTCAGTGCTAAATCTCTTAAAAGATTTAAATTGCTTCTTTTAAAGAAATTATTTAAAGCATGTTTTAGTTGTTCTTCATTGTATATCTTTTTATTTTGTAATCTTGAATATAATTCATCTATTGGAATATCAATCATTACTACTTCCTCAGCCTGGTTTAATACCCAGTCTGGTACTGTCTCACTTATTTTTATAGATAAAGCTCTTTCTACTATTGGAGCAATGCTTTCTAGCTGATGTACATTTAATGTTGATAAAACACTTATCCCTTGTTTTAAAAGCTCTTGAATATCCTGATATCTTTTTTGATTTAATGAGCCAGTTATATTATTGTGTGCAAGTTCGTCTACAACTACGGTGGCTGGTCTTCTTTCTATAATTGCCTCGAGATCCAGATCATAAAATTCTTTGTTATTGATTTTAAATGCTTTTCTTGGAATTGATTCAATATAATTTATAAGTCCAAGGTTTTCCCGCCTGTCCTGCATTTCAATATAGCCTATTACAATGTCTACTCCTTTCTTTTTTAGTTCTACTGCTTCTTCAAGCATTCTATAGGTCTTTCCTACGCCAGGTGCCATGCCGAGGTAAATCTTATGTCTACCTGTAGACAACTTAACTATTTGTTTTAATATTTCATCTGGATCTAGACGTTTTGGCATATATTTCTTTTAATCCTAAATTAAGCTCAAGTACATTTATGATTTTTTCTCCATATAAACCAAATATCCTTGGTTTTGCTTTTTTATTAATTATTTTTGATAATTCTTTTTTATCAATGTTTGCAAAGTGTGCAATTCTATCTATTTGACTTAATGCTCCCTTATATGTAATGTGAGGATCTAAGCCTGATGCGGATTCTGTTATGAGGTTTAAGTCTGGTTCTTTGCTTTGATTTAATTCCTTAAACCTGTTGTAATTTACAGTAACAGCATTATTTAATTCATTTGAAAAATGTGAAAACTCAGAATTTCCAGACAGCCCGCCATTGTAAAAGTTTAATGATGGCCTTCCATGAAAAAAAATATCATTTTTAAAATCTTGCCCTATTAATTTAGATCCAATTATTTTGCCTTCAGATTTTATTAAACTACCTGTTGAGTTGCTATGAAAGAATAGATTTGTTATTGCTACTGATAAAGCAACATAAATTATTGTTAGTATAATTGTAACGATGCAAACTCTAATACCTGTCATTAAATAAATCTCCCTATAATCATGTCTATTAATTTTATTCCTATAAATGGAATAACAATTCCACCTAGTCCAAATAAAATTAAATTATGCTGTAGCATTTTATGTGGTTCTGATGCTTTGATCTCAATACCTCTCAATGCAATTGGTGTCATTATTGGAATTAATATAGTATTAAATGCAAGTGCTGAAATAATGGCTGACAAGCTTGAATTAAGATGCATTATGTTTAGTGATTCTAGTCCTTTTGTCGTAATTATGCTGGGTAAAATGGCAAAGTATTTTGATATATCATTTGTAATAGAAAATGTTGTAAGAGCTCCTTTTGTAGAAAGTAGCTGCCTTCCGATTTTTATTATGTCCAAGACTTTTGTAGGTTCAGAATCAAGATCAATCATATTTGAAGCTTCTTTTGCAGCAACTGTACCAACATTCATTGATAGTCCTATGTCAGCCTGAGCAAGTGCAGGAGCATCATTTGTTCCATCACCAATCATGCATACTGTCATTCCTTTGGATTGATAGTCTCTAATTAAATGGATTTTTTCTTCAGGTTTTGCCTGTGCAATGCATTCTGTTATGCCAGCTTCCTTAGCTATAACCTTAGCGGTTAATTTATTGTCACCTGTACACATGATAGTTTTAATGCCAAGTAAGCTTGATTCTTTAAAACGATCTTTTACAGAAGTTTTAATTATATCTTTTAATGAAATTAGTCCAACTGCTTCATTGTTTTTTGAAATAAGAAGTGGTGTACCACCTTGAATAGCAATAGTTTCAACTATTTGATCAGTGTTAGTCCATACTTTTCCATTCTTATTAGCAATGAATGATTTTATTGCATCACAAGCTCCTTTTCTTAAAATATCTCCATTATCTAAATCAATGCCGCTCATTCTTGAGTGTGCACTAAAATCATATGCAGTTCCCTTGATTTCTCTAGGATCAATTTCAACTCCATATCTTCTTGCCAAGGATAAAATAGATCTCCCTTCCGGTGTTTGATCATAATAGCTGGCTAAGTAAGCAGCTTTTGCAACATCAAGCAAACTGTTTGTACCAAGAGGAATTATTTCGCTAGCCATTCTATTTCCAAAAGTTATTGTTCCAGTTTTATCTAATATTAAAAGATCTATGTCACCGGCATTTTCAAGTAATTTTTCTGACATAACCAATACGTTTAGTTTGTTAATTCTGTCAAATCCAGAAATTCTTATTGGTGTTATTAATGAGCCTATTGTAGTTGGAACAAGACATACTAAAAGCGCAACTAGAAAAGCAATTTCTACTTTGAGATTTAAATAATTTAATATAAATCCTAATGTGGTTGTAACCAGTAAAAATGTAATGGTGATAGAGATTAAAAGTGCATTTAAGCTCAGTTCATTAGGGGTCTTGTGTCTCTCAGTATCTTCAGCAATGTTTACCATTTGATCAAGATAGGTTTGTCCTATTTCTGAGGTAACTTTTATTAGTAACCAGTCACTTATGACTCTTGTTCCACTTGTTACAGAACTTGATGTATCAGTGCTTGGCTCTTTTAAAACAGGAGATGATTCTCCAGTAATTGCAGACTCATCTACACTGGCTACACCATCAATTACTTCTCCATCAACAGGAATAAGATCTCCTTCTTTAACTTTTATGGTGTCACCTTTTTCAAGTTGTGAAGAGAAAACATATTCAATATTCCCATTTGGAAGAACTCTTTTTACTTCTATGTCACCATGAATTATTGTGAGGCTTTCCGCCTGGGCTTTTGCAATGTGTTTAGCTATCATTTCTGCAAAGTTGGAAAATAAAATTGTAAGCAAAAGAATTATTGAGATTGTTAGATTAGAGCCTCTTGTTAATGTACTTTCACCAAACAAATTAGGCTTGTAAGTAAGAATAAGCATTAATAAAAAACATACCTCAACAATAAACATTATTGGATTTTTTAGCATTGATAATGGGTTTAATTGTTTAATTGAGTCAAATAATGCTCTTTGAATTATTAGTGGATAATCTATTCCTGCTGTTTGTTTTTTCTTGTTTTCTTTGTTTTTTATGTTCATTTTATTCTTTAATTTCTAACTAGCAATTCGCTGATTGGACCAAGAATTATAAAGGGCAAAAATGTAAGTATTGTAGTAATGACAGACATAAAAAGAAAAACACATCCAAAGAAAAGTGTGTCAGTTTTAAAGGTTGTAGGTGTTGGGGGTAGAATAGGTTTTTTTGCAAAGGATGCACCTAAGAAAATCATTGCTGCCATGGCAAAATATCTTGCTAAAAACATTATAGTTGCAAGGCTTAAATTCCAGTATGTTGTGTTATCGTTCAATCCTTCTAAACCTGAACCATTGCTGGCTGCGCCAGATGCAAATTCGTAAAACACTCTAGTAAAGTAATGTATATGTTCATAAACATTTGTTGAGGCATTTGGTAGAAAAATAAGCGTAACTATTACTCCGAACAAGACTAAAAATGGATTTATTAGAAGCAAAACAGCACTAAGAATAATCTCATTTTTTTCAATTCTTTTACCAAATATTTCTGGTGTTTTCCCGAGCATTAAGCCTATAAAGAAGGAGGTATATAAAATAAAATTAATTGTAAAAACTAACCCGAATCCTTGGACTCCAAATATTGACTGATTTGACAAATTAAATAAAGCAAGTGCAGTTGCTATTGGATGAAACCCTTCAAGTGATGAATTTGCAGCACCACTTACATTTGACACTGCTGCTTCAAAAACTGACGAGCCAATAATGCCTAGCCGTGTCTCTTTTCCAATCCAGTTTAGAGATTTTATGTTAATTAGATTGTTAATTTGCTGATTGCCTTTTAATTCAAAAAAAGTGGTTAAAATAAATTCTATTGATAAAACCAATAATAAAATAAGTATTATTACCTTTGCTTGTTTCTTGTTTTTAAGCCAAAAGCCAACAGTAAAAATTAATGCTATTGGCATTACAAGTATGCTTATGATTTCAATTAAATTTGAAAGATAGTTAGGGTTTTCAAATGGATGCGATGAATTTGCAGTAAAGCATGATTGTCCGTTTTCACCAAATAGCTTTATTGCTTCAAATGCTGCTATGGGTCCTAAAATAATAGTTTGCTTTGCACTTTCTAATGTTTCATATGTAAGTGATGGTGTGAAAGTGTTAGGTGTTCCACAGGCAGTAAATATTATTGCTAGTAAAAGACTTCCGGGCAATAAAATTCTTATTAGTGCTCTAATTACATCTACATAGGGGTTACCAATTTTACTTAAAACCATTGCTCTTGCAGCCATAATTCCGGTTGCTATTCCAGAGGCTGAAGAATAAAACATAAGAAGTGGCAGAACAATAAAATTTGAAAAATGAGTTAAATGTAATTCAGGGATATGATGCGTTTGACAAGTATTTGTAATAAGGGAAGAAATCATGTGAAGGATGAGTGGAATCTCTAACTGATGTGTTACATTTCCTTTGTATGGCATTTGGTTCTGGAAGTAAAGAAAGAAGAAACACATTATTGAAAGAAAGATATTTGACCAGAATAATGAGAGAAAATAATTTTTGGCGGTAAAGTCTATTGCAGGATTAATCCCGCAGAGCTTAAAAATCGGACATTCAATTTTGTCAAAGAAAGATGAAATTTTTGATTTTTTAATATTTTCAATGAAACTTATAGAAATAAATTTTCCAAGAAAATAGCTTGTTGGTACTGTTATGCCAAACAACAAAAAAATAAAAATTATTAATTCAACCACTTATACGAATCTTTCTGGAAGGAATAAAGCAAAAAGCAAATATATAAATAATAAAAATATAACTACTAGCAATATTTGCTCAGGTATTGATGTTTTTGAAATATCAGAAAGGATTATTTTTTCCATAAATTCAAGCTTGTTTCAAAATTAATTTGATTCATGATTAATAATAAATCAATGCTTTGAAGACAAATATGAAATGTTAAAGGTTAGCTACTAGAAAGTTGATCTATTATGTAATGCTAATTGTCCTCATTCTGATTTATTCAATGTTATTGTTTGATTTTACAAGGATTGAAAAGGTTTTATATTCCCCAACACTAATTCCGTTTTTGTACTGTATTACTATACTTTCTGAGCGTATAGAATCATTTTCATCGAGCTTTAAGTGATCAATTAAAACAGCTTTCCAGTTTTCACTATCATTTGTTTTATACTCAGTTATTCTTTCAGTAATTGCTTCTTTTTCATTTAAAAGTTTTATTGTGCCTGTGCTTGAGCTCCAGTCCCCACCTTTCCAAAATACTTTGAAGATAGGTTTAGTACCTCTTAACTCAGAATTTGGTTTTATTTCAAGCTTGGATTCAGTTGTACTACCTACTAAAACGTAAGGGCATTTAGACTTTGTAACTATTGTTTGCATATTCCAACTGCCGATAAATTTGTTTTTCTGGAGATAATTATTAGTGCTGAATCCCGGTATAGTTATTGCATTTGCTTCAATAGGGATAGTATTGATTGCAATCAATATAATTAAAAGAAGTTTTTGAATCTTATTCATTTTTGCCTTAAGTAAATAAATCGGCAAAATGGATGAAAAGATAATATTTTTGTAGGGTTATTCCTACTAAAAAACTCTAAAAATTACATTAAAGATGTTTTATGTCCTAAATGGTTAGGGAAGTTGTGAACCAATGTTTGAATCTGAGTCAATAATAAATCCGTTAAAGTTGGAATAGAAAGAAAGCTCTTTATTCAATTTATTGTAAATTTCATTGAGTTCTTCTTCTGAGTGTCCTGTTGCTCTTTTTGTTAAATTTATGCTGTATAAGCAGCTAACATTATTCCAATTTTTAAGCTCTTTTAATTTCTCGGGCTTGTCTATTAATAAGCTTATTCTATTAGCGCATACACATGCATCTTCAGGGAATGGTCTTAATGGACCAATAAAATCAATGTACCAAAAAGGAAATTCTGCCGTAAAAATTTTATTTCTATTTTTAACTTCTTTAGATATTCCAACATATGCATCAAGCATTTGGTTTAATATTTGTGCAATTATGCTTATGTCGTCTTTCCATACATTTATTTTATTTGGCTCTACTCTTAAGACAATTCCATCGATATGTTTATTGTAATAATTAAAATAGTCTATAGTATTAGCTATGCCGCGATCCCCAAACCAACTGTTTTTACCAACGACTAAAAACAGCTTTGAATTGATTTTTTTGGAGATTTTATGTAGTTTTTTCAATAGTTTTTTGTTGTCTGGTTCAAGAAGTATCCACTGTTCAATGTAAATTATCTTTGGTTTTTTTGTTTCAATTATTTCTTTTAACTTTTTTAAATCCTTTGTACTTTCATTAGTTATATTTAAATTGTCTAACTCTGTAAGTAATATTTCTTTTTGATCTTCTTGAATTCTTTTTGCATGTACCTGAATATTGCAGTTAATCAATAATGAGGCTATAAGAGATAGCAGAGTTAATATTTTTTTGTTCATAATTTTATCTGCCACTTAGATTTGTTGTCAGCGAGATCTTTAACTTCTATTTTGCATTTATTTAAAATTTGTCTTATTTTATCTGAGCTTTTATACTCTTTTGTCTCTTTGCTTTCTGCTCGCCATAGTATAAGCTCATCAATTAGCTCGGAAATAATTTTATCTTTTTTTGAAGAATAAATAATATTATTACTTAATGGGACTAATCCTAAAATGTTTGATAAGTAAAATAAGGTTTGCTGTAGTTTTGTCTTTTTGCTTAAATCTTTTTCTGTATTTATAGCATCAGTAAGTTTAAATAAAACAGCTAACGCTTTGGGACTGTTAAAATCTCCAGACATTACTTCACTAAATTCCTGTACATATTCATTATCAATTTTTATGTTTTTATTTTCAATACTTTGAAAGCCTGAGAGTACTTCTTGTAACCTGTTAAATCCATTTTGAGCTGCAGTTATTGCTTCATCTGTATAATTTAAAGGCATTCTGTAATGGGTATTTAAAACAAAAAGTCTTAAAGCATTTCCTGAATAGTTTTTCAATGCATCTTTAATAGTAATAAAATTCCCTTCTGACTTAGCCATTTTTTTACCATTTATCATAATCATTCCATTATGCAGCCAGTATTTTGAAAATAGTTTTCCAGTAAATGATTCTGATTGTGCAATTTCATTTTCGTGGTGTGGAAAGATTAAATCGTCTCCCCCTCCGTGAATATCAATGGTTTCTCCAAAAATTGAATAGTTCATCGAAGAGCACTCTAGGTGCCATCCTGGTCTGCCTTTTCCCCATGGGCTTTCAAAGCTGTATTCATTTGGATCGTTGACCGATTTCCAAAGAGCAAAGTCTAGCTGGTGCTTTTTTTTAGGGTTAGGTTCAATCCTGCCAAAACCTTTTTCAAGTTCTGAAGTTGATTGCCCTTTTAATTTTCCGTAGGTTTTGAATGAAGCAACTGAAAAGTAAACATCATTATCAATCTGATAAGCAGCTTTTTTATCAATGAGAGATTTTATAAAATCAAACATTTGATGCAAATATTGTGTAGCTTTTGGCTCAAAATCAGGCCACTCAATATTTAATGCAATCATATCTTCGTGAAATGAGTGAGTGAAAATCCTTGCAACCTTATCTGGATGCAATCCGGTTTCTTTTGCTTTTTTTATAATTTTGTCATCGATATCAGTTATATTTCTTGTCCAAGTAACTCTGTAATCCTTAAATTTTAAAAATCGAACTATAAAATCCCATGTAATTGCAGATCTTGCATGTCCTATATGTGAATGATCATAGACAGTTGGTCCACAAGTATAAATATTCACTGACTGTTTGTTCAGTGGCTCAAAAATTTCTTTTTGTTTGCTTAGGTTGTTGAAAACGATAATATTTTTTGTAGACATTTCTTTTACAACTCTATAATATGCTTCCTAGTTCATACTTCTCAAGATTTTATTTTGTAATGGAAACATTATTTTTGCATCTTTAGCTAATATATGATCATATCCGAGAAGATGTAAATAACCATGGATGAGTAGCATTTGCAATTCAGTATCTAAATCCCGATTATTTTTTTTAACTTCTTTTTTTACATATTGCTCTGAAATGACAATATCTCCCAGGTATTTATTGTGTTTCTGTTTACCTTTGCTTAGATGAAAAGATAAAACATCGGTTGCCTTGTTTTTCTTACGAAATCTTTTATTTAAATCCTGTATTTCTTTGTTGTTGGTAACAACCAACGTAAAAGATGAGTTATTGCACAAAGATAAGATCTGTTTATTTAAAAACTTGGGAATAGTTTTGATAAATTTTTTAGCTTTTTTAGTCCACCACTGTCTAGACTTAATTGAAGCTTTTTTCCTTATTATCAATTCAAATTTTTTATACGACATTTTCTTGGCTTCTGTGATTAGTATAACCTGCTGTATGAAGCTTTTAAAAAAAGGATTATAGAGCTTTTACTGTATTTGTTATTGTAGAATTGATTTGCATGATAAAAGAACCCAAATCTAGATATTTAGAACTATCAGCATTTACTGCCTCCATTGGGATTAAAATAAATAACCTTAAGCTTTTAGATAAAGCATTAACACATGGCTCTTTTTTAAAAGATAAAAAGACTCAGGTTGTCTCTGATAATGAAAGGCTTGAATTTTTTGGTGATGCAGTTCTTAAGCTTTTTGTCAGTGAATATTTAATGAATCGATATACTAATTATTCTGAAGGCCAATTAAGCAAGCTTAGAGCTTTTGTTGTAAGTGAAAAAGTTCTTACTAAAATTGCAGCTAGCATAAATTTAAATAAATATATTTTACTTGGTAAGAATGAAAAAAAATCAATGCCTGTTTCAATACTTGCTGATGCTTTAGAGGCTTTATTGGCAGTGATTTACTATGATTGCGGTTTTGAAAGAGCAAAAGAGTTTGTATTAAAACATTGGCTTGAATATATAGAAGAGGCAGACAAGAGCAGTGAAAAAGATAATTATAAAGCAGTTTTGCAAGAGGTTTTGCAGGGTAATAAACAGGAATTGCCATTATATAAAACCCTTTCAGAAAGTGGACCAGATCATAGTAAAAAGTTTGAGGTAGGGGTATTCTTAAGTAGTAAAAAATTAGCTGTTGGTATAGGTAAAACTAAGAAAGAGGCTGGTCAGGAAGCAGCTAAAAATGCTTTAATGATCTTAGAAAAAAATAAGAAAAATGCAAAAACAAAGCAATAATAAATCAATTCTTAGGGTTCAAACTCTTTCACAGGCACTGCCTTATATACAAAAGTTTCATCAGAAAACATTTGTTGTTAAATATGGTGGTTCAGCAATGACTAATCCGGAGTTTAAAAAAGAAACCATTAAGGATTTTGTTCTTTTAAATTGTGTTGGAATTAAATTAATTATTGTTCACGGTGGTGGTCCTGAAATTAGCACAATGTCAAAAAAACTAAATCTCCCGGTTAAGTTTGTGGATGGTTATAGAGTGACTGACAAAGAGACAATGGAAATTGTCGAAATGGTACTTGTTGGCAAGATACAAAAAGATCTTGTTAATTTAATAAACGTTTCTGGCGGGAAGTCAATTGGTTTAAGTGGAAAAGATGGAAAATTGTTTTCAGCTGTGCCTATTCCAAAAATGAAAAAATATGGTTTTATCGGTGATGTAGGAAAAATTGATACTTCAATCTTATTACCGCTTTTGGAGAAGGGTTATATTCCTGTCATTAGTTCAGTCGGTAGTGATGATAAAGGGCAAAATTACAATATAAATGCAGACAATGTTGCATGTGTAGTTGCATCAGCGCTTAAAGCAACTAAGCTTATTTTAATGACCGATACCCCAGGCATCTTAAAAAATGCAAAAGATCCTAAGACTCTAATATCAAAAATCAGTATTAAAGAAGCTAATAGTCTTATTAAAAAGAAAATTATATCTGATGGCATGATTCCAAAAACTAAAGCTGCAATAAATTCCCTGAAAGCTGGGGTTGAAGCTATTCATATTATTGATGGAAGGCTTGAGCATTCAATTTTACTTGAGGTTTTAACAGATTCAGGGATAGGAACAATGATTACAAAATAGATTTTTTTAATTTTAACGAATACCATGTCGGACAATCCACAATTAGAAGTAAAAGATTATAAGGATACTCTTAATCTGCCAAATACTGCTTTCCCTATGAAGGGTGATGGACCACGTAGGGAGCCTGAAATTCAAAAATTCTGGTTTGAAAATAATATTTATCAACAGGTTGTGGAGCAAAGAAAAAAAACTAACACAGGCAAATTCCTGCTTCATGATGGACCTCCTTATTTAAGCTCTGGAAATATTCATATTGGAACTGCACTCAATAAAATTTTGAAAGACATTGTTGTTAAATATAAAACTCTTATGGGTTTATATTCTCCTTATGTCCCAGGTTTTGACTGTCATGGACTTCCTATAGAAAGCGCTGTGTCTAAAGACAAGAAGAAAGACAGTGCTGATGCTATTGCAATGACACCTCTCCAGATTAGGAAACAATGCACAGAGTTTGTATTGAATAATAGGAAATCTCAAGAAGAAAAATTTAAAAGACTTGGTGTTTTAGGTGATTGGAATAATGCATATATGACTATTTACCCAAAGTTTGAGTCACAGCAGCTTAAGTTATTTGGACAAATGGTTGATAAAGGTTACATATATAGAGGCTTAAAGCCTGTCTATTGGTGCGCTACATGCCAGACGGCTTTAGCTGAAGCTGAAATTGAATATGTTGAAAATTATAAATCTCCAAGTATTTATGTTTCTTTTCCTATTGAACAGTTATCGACTAAAGCAAAAAAACTAGAGAAATTTAAAGATTTAAAAGTTGTTGTTTGGACTACAACTCCATGGACAATTCCAGGAAACCTAGCCGTATGTTTAAATGGAAATTTTGATTATTCAATTATTAAATCAAATGTTCATGGATACCTTTTATTAGCTAATGATTTATTGCAGAGCTTTAGTGAAAAAATATCTGAGCAAGTTGATGTCTTAGAAAAAATAAAAGGAATTGACCTTGAAGGTACTGTTTGCAAGCATCCTCTATACGATAGAAAAAGCCCAATTATTCTTGGTGAGCATGTTACCTTGGAGACTGGTACTGGATGTGTTCATACTGCGCCTGGTCATGGACTTGAAGATTTTTCAATTGGTCATAAATATAAGTTAAGTATTTTGTCACCAGTTAATTCTAAAGGAGTATTAACTGAAGAAGCTGGAGAAGATTTAAAAGGTTTATATGTTCACAAAGCAGGCAATCAAAAGGTTATAGAGCTTTTGGATAAAGTTGGAGCTTTAATAAAATTTGAGGATTACATGCATAGTTATCCGCATTGCTGGCGTTCTAAAACACCAATAATATTCCGTGCTACTGAACAGTGGTTTTGTAGTGTAGAGAAATTTAGAGATAAAGCACTAAAAGAAATTGATAAGGTTAAATGGATTCCTGAAGTTGGAAGAAATAGAATTTATTCAATGGTTGAATCAAGGACTGACTGGTGTATTAGTCGCCAGCGAATATGGGGAGTGCCTATACCAGCTTTTTATTGTACTGGCTGCAATAAAACACATTTAAATAAAAATATAATTGATCATATTTCAGATATTGTAGAAAAAGCTGGAAGTAATGTTTGGTGGGAAAAAGAAGCAAAAGAACTTTTACCTTCTGGGTTTAATTGTGATTGTGGATCTTTTGATTTTAAAAAAGAAACTGACACGATGGATGTATGGTTTGATTCAGGCTCAACACATTTTGCTGTTGTTGATCAAAGAGAAGAATTAAAAAATATAAGTGATGTAATGTACTTAGAAGGTAGTGATCAGCATAGAGGCTGGTTCCAATCTTCATTGCTTACATCAGTTGCTATAAAAAATAAAGCTCCTTACACGCAGGTTTTAACTCATGGATTTGTTTTGGATGAAAGTGGCAGAAAAATGTCAAAGTCACTTGGAAATGTTGTTGATCCGGAAAAAGTAATTAATGAATATGGTGCTGATATTTTGAGGTTGTGGGTTGCAAGTACTGACTATTCCACTGATATGAGAATAGGGCAGAACATGCTTAAGCAGCTTGCTGAAGTTTATAGGAACATTAGAAACACGGCAAGATTTATGCTGAGTAATTTATATGATTTTGATCTTAGTAAGCGTCTTGATTATGAAAAGCTTTGGAATGTTGATAAATATGCAATATTTATGATGGAAGCAAGATTAAAATCTATCCATGATTCATTTGATAATTATGAATTTTATAAGTACTATCAGATATTGCAAAATTATTGTTCTGTTGATTTATCTTCTTTTTATTTTGATATTGTTAAAGATAGGCTTTATACTGCGGGAAAAAATTCAATTTCAAGAAGAGTTGTTCAAACAACTTTGAGTTATATTCTAGAATCTTTACTTCAAGTCTTAATTCCTGTTCTGCCTCACTTGGCTGAGGACATATGGAGATTTATGCCTTATAAAATTGATGATAACTTATCAGTGTTATCTCTAAAAATGAATTCAAATCTAACTTCAATGTCAAAGGAAAATGTTTTTAGTGATTTTAAAGTTATTAGAAATCTTGCTTATAAAGCATTAGAAATGGCTAGGGCAAATAAAAAGATTGGAAAATCGCTAGAAGCAAAGCTCCACATTTATTTCGATAAAAAAAATGAAATTCAATATAATGTTATAAATGGCTTTAGCAAAAATGAACTTGAAGCATTTTTTATTGTTTCTCAGGTTGAAATGCACGATTTAGGAAAAAAGTATCAAGCAGGCTCTTTTGAAGAATATTCAATGCAAGAAGATAATGATTGTGTTGTAGTGGTTACAAAGGCAGATGGTGAGAAATGTCCCAGATGCTGGAAGTATGCTACTGACATTGGTCAAAATTTAAAGCATAAAGCAATTTGTCTTTCATGTTCAAATGCAGTTGAAGGAGTGGATTAATCTTATTTCTCGTTTTTGTATTCACCAGCAATAACGATATTAAGTTTGTCTGGGAAAATATATTTTTTAATTGCAGCGTTAACTTCACTTAGTTTTAATGAATTTATTATTTTAGGGTAATTATTAATATAATTTTCCCCAAGATTATAAAATTCTATACCTAGTATAGTGTTTGAAATGTTTTTCTTTGTTGATAGGTTTCTTGAAACAAATGAATCTATAAGTGAGGCCTTTGCTTTTTTTAATTCTTCTTCAGTTACTCCGGTTTTTACAAACTTTTTAACTTCTTCTTTTGTTAGTTTTATTGCTTTGTCTATATTGTTATTATTTGAACCAAAATATATACCAAACTCTCCCTTTCCGTGAGAAGCATTTACATAAGAGTATATTGTATAAACTAGCCCTGATTCATCTCTGACTTTTTTGCTAAGTCTACTTGATAGTGAACTGCCCCCTAAAATATAGTTTGCAACATGAATCTTGTAAAAATCTGGATCGGTTCTTTTTATTTTCCCAACGTGTCCTAAATAAACATCAGATTGAAGTTTATCATTTACTTTTATGCTTTCTATCTTTGGTGTATCCCTGAGTAAAGAATCAGGAATGTTTATTTCTTTCTCTGATTTTTCTTTGCCTAAAGAGATGCTGCTTTCGAGAAGTTTAACATGTTTGTCTAAATCATCTTTTTTTAAGTTGCTTACTATTGAAATGATTGATTTGTTGTTTCTTATTATTTTTTCATGTTCATTTGCTAAATCTTTGGAGTTGATTTTTTTTATAAGTTTAATGTCTTCATCAAAATTATTTGAATAATATGGGTGGTCTTTTGTATATAAGACCTGATTGAACCTTCTTCTTGCTATTTCTTGCGTGCTGTCCTTTGCTTCAATTGTTTCAGCAACAAGCATATCGGTTTCCTTTTTAATCTCAGTGCTTGAAAAAGTTGGATTCATAAGAATATCGGTAACAAGCTTTATTGTTTGCTCTAGGTTGTCATTTAAGGTTATTACGTTGAATTTAAAAGATTCTTCATCACATGCAAATGCAATGTAAGAGCCTGTACTATCTAAAATGTCTTCAATTTGTTT
>OBEQ012907611.1_pt1 | contig 24422 bp, 23 predicted proteins | sample 1670901 | NCBI WGS metagenome assembly OBEQ01 (sample SAMEA104232315, study PRJEB22302) | groundwater metagenome | biome: forest; feature: aquifer; material: groundwater | place: USA | collected 2011-08-07 | depth 5.4 m | reverse complement strand
TTATAAGTTACAGCAATGAACAATGCGTAATTTGAAAAATCAATTTCATCTATTGAATAAAATACATCCACAAAATCGGGTTTGTTTTTTTCAAGATATGTCGTTCCATTGTCTTTTAGATCTAATAAAAGTGCCGTTCTTTGATTATTGACAAATAAAGAAATGATTTTATTCATCTCCTCAGAAGTTTGAACTTTCCAATCAAATTGTTTTACTAAGCTATCTAATGCCCAAATTCCTTGAGAATCACTTGCTGTAGTAATCACTTCTTGAGCTCCAATTGCTCTAGCTAGTGATATCGCCAATTCATTCGCTCCTCCTACATGTCCTGATAAAACAGATTGAACATATTTTCCAGCTTCATCGATATTAATAATTGCAGGATCAGTTGTTTTATCTTGAATATAAGGAGCAATACTTCTAACACAAATACCTAACGCTCCAACGAACACAATAGAATCGAATTTTGAAAAGTTCTTTTCTAAAAAATCAGCTATTGATTTAATTTCAGTCACACCTTCAAATTCTCGAGTGGAAACTAAAACCGATTTTTTAAATTCTTTTTGTAGTGTTAATCCAAGTTTTACTCCATTATCGGTACTTGCAATAATTGCTGTTTTTTTCATATTTATTTAAATTTTTATTACAACGCCTTACGTTTACTTGTTAAATGGAACACGGATTGGACGGATTAGACGGATTTAAACTGATTTTGATTTTCTTTTTATCGTTTGTAAATAATTTTCTTTTAAACTCTGGCTTTTTTCCGAAATTCAATAGTATGCCAACCTCAATTTCTGTTGCTTTGAGATAATTAATTAACTGTAATTCGTGTTCTTTACATAAGGATTCCACAGCTTTTAGTTCAAGTATAACACAACTATTAACAATTATATCCGCAAAATATTCACCAACAATTTTTTCGTCATACTGTACTTTGATTGGCTTTTGTTTTTCACAAAATAAACCCATCGCTTCTAATTCAAGGTACAAAGCATTTTCATACACTTTCTCTAAAAAACCATAACCTAGTTCATTATATACTTTGTAATACGCTTTGATGATTTTCTCTGTCTTGTCTTGATGTAGAATTTCCATTTTATCCGTGTTAATCTGTAATATCTGTGTTATCCGTGTGCTATTCTTTCTCTGCTGTTAATATTGTGATGGGATTAAACTCATCTACCTGAACACTAATTGGTTCAAAAAGTGTATAATCTAATTTTGATAGTGTACTAATAAATTGATCCTTACTTTCTTTTTTTACTGCATTTAAAACAATTCTTCCCTTGGGTTGAATGACTTCATCTAATCGGAGGATTAATTTTTCTAGTTGATTTCCATGACCTCCAATAAAAATGGAATCAGGTGAATCAAAACCTGACCAGTCTTTTTCAAAAACATCACCCATTATTTTTTGAATTCCAGGCACTGAAAGTTTTTTTGTATTTATGTCAAAAAGTGTATCACATTCTTCTCTTATTTCAAATGCCAAAATCGATAAATGAGGAAATTGTTTTTTAGCCTCAATAGCTACCGATCCTGTACAAAATCCAATGTCCCAAAATGTTTTTTTATTGATCAAATCTAATTGGGATAGTGTTACTAATCGTATTGGCATTTTAGTAATCATTCCTGGTCTATTTTCTAATCCAATAAATTCATTATCTGGAATGCCAAACTGTTTTTGTTTTATTTCTTGTTTAATAAGAAGAACACAATTCAATGAATTAAACGATTTATTGATTGCTTCTTCTAAAGTTAAAGTAGTGATTTTCTCATCTATTCCATCTAAAGATTCACCAACTATCATTGAATAATTATCAAAATGATATTCCAACATTCGTTGAGCAATTACTGCTGGATTTTTTATATGATCTGTTAAAATTCCAATTAAATCTTCTTGTCTAATTAATGCTTGATCTAGCTCATTCCACTCTCGACCATGAACAGATGTATTGATTATTTTTTGATAAGATATATTGTTTTTTTGAGCAAGGATTTGTAAACTATTAAAAGTAGAGTACACCTTAATACTTGCCTCAGCATGAAATTTTTGAATCGTAGCAGCAAATCCATAAAAAAGTGGATCACCTGAAGCGAAAATAACAATTGAAGAAACACTTTGATCTTTGTATTTCAAAAATAAAGAAGTCATATTACCTGAAATTTCAATCCATTTATGATTTTTAGGTAATTCGTTCTTTACTAATTCGTAATGTCGTTTACCTCCTGAAAATAAAGTATGTTCAGAAATGACTTGCTTCAATTCATCATTTAATACAAATTGAGGACTATTTGAAATCCCAATTACGTGATAGTGAATATTTGACAATGGTTCATTGATAACGCTTTGCATTACACTCTTATTCAAATCGTCAAATTGCGTATTATTCATTTCAAAAAATATCAGTTTTCAATGATTCTTACAACAGATTCTTTTTCCTTTCTTTTTTCCCATTTTAATGTTTCCAATTCTGGTTGCTCAAGAAATTTATCTACATAACCTATACATAGATATGCAACTAATTGATTGTCTTTTGGAGCATTCAAAATAATTTTCACTTTTTCAGGATTGAGAATACTCACCCATCCCAAACCTAGATTCAAAGAACGAGCAGTTAGCCACATATTTTGTACTGCACAAACAACACTGTACAATCCCATTTCAGCCATACTAGTTTGACCAAGTACAGGATTTTCGGAAGGTTTATAAAATACAGCAATATTAAACGGTGCTTCAACAATTCCTTCCAGCTTTAATTGTGTATACTCTTTCTGTTTTTCATCTTTGAAACTATCTAAGGCTTTCAAATTTTCTTCGTTGAAGCTATTTTTTATTTGCGCTTTGATGTTGTCATTTTTTATTATTACAAATTCCCAAGGTTGAGAGAAACCAACGGAAGGAGCATTTAAAGCCGAAAACAAAAGCTTATCTATAACTTCTTCTTCAACCGTCTTATCTATAAATCGATTCCCTCGAACATCTCTACGATTCAAAATAATCTCTTCTAATAGATTTGCTTCTTCCTTTGTAAATAATTTTCCACTCATGAATTCTAAAATTAAATCGTTTAATTTTCAAATGTAAAGGCGGCATTCACAATACTTGCTGCTACATTACTTCCACCTTTTCGTCCTTTGATAATTACATAAGGAACACTTGATAACGATTGTAATTTCAACTTGGATTCAATTACATTCACAAAACCTACCGGAGCACCGATAATTCCTTCTGGATTAAATTTCTTTTCAATGAATTGGTCACATAATTCAAATAAAGCGGTTGGTGCATTTCCGATAACAAATAAAGCTTCAGGATGTTTTTCGATGGCAATTCTAATTCCAGCTTGACTTCTAGTGATATTCTCTTTTTCAGCCAATGCAGGAACAGCTTCATCATTTAGATAGCAAACAACTTGTGAATTATATTTTTTTAAAAATTCTTTTGTGATACCAGCTTGAACCATCGTTACGTCAGTCACGATTATTCCTCCATTTTTCAAGTAAGAGTTCCATTTTGAAATCGCTTCTCTATTAGAAATATATAAATCTTCGTATTCAAAATCTGCCGTTGTATGAATGCAACGCATCACTGCCCAACGATCTGCATCACTGATGTCCGATCGTTTTAAATTGGATTTAATTTGTTTAAAGCTTTCATCTTGAATTTCCTGTCCTGAATGAGGTTTTCTTGCTAAATAACCTCGAGGTGTTACCAAGAAATTTTTAAATTGATAGGTTTGAGAATTACCGATCATTACCAACGAAAACATATCCACCATTTCAGGATCAAAGTCTTTTAAGGTAGTAATAGTAATATTTTCATCGGGACGTGTTACTTGACGAATGATTGCAACAGGTGTATTTTCACTCCTATGTTCCAAGAAAATTTCTTTTAAACGATCTAATTGCCAAAAACGTTTTTTACTTCTTGGATTGTATAATGAAGTTACGAAATCTCCTATTGCAGCTGCATGAATTCGCTTTTCAATAGTTGTCCATGGAGTCATCAAATCTGATAAAGATATACAACAAAAATCATGTCCAAGTGGAGCTCCTAATTTTCCTGCTGAAGCAATGAATGCGCTAATTCCCGGAACAGTTTGAAGATCAATTTCTTTATCTGTTTTAGTACTTGCGTATTGATATACTAAAGATGCCATTGCGTAAATACCGGCATCTCCTGAACTAATTACGACTATTTGTTTACCAACTTCACATTTTTCAACTGCTAATACAGCTCTTGCTTCTTCTTCCGTTAAATCTTTCCCTATGCATTCACATGTAGGTTTTAGTAAATGTTCAATAAATTGAAAATAATAACTATAGCCAATAACAATATCAGCATCAGCTAAAACTTGTTGAGCTAAGGGTAAAATATAATCTTGCCCTCCAGGACCAATACCTACTACACTTAATTTCATTTTCTTTGTTTAATAATTAATAAGGAAAAATAAGGAACCTCACGGTTTTTTACTTCGTTTAAATTGGTTGTTATAAACTGCTTATCTGTCCCTAAACGTTCACAGTACATTATATCTGCATTTTTAGATTCAAGATATTGACTTATTTCTTGAATAACACTTTTAACTTTAATCAAAACAACTGTTTCAAATTCCATTAAATAACGTTCGAGTTGCTCACGATTTTTCATTCGTGGGAGAATAGCTATTTTTTCATTTAATAATGCCAATGGAGTTTGATGAATTGCACTTCCTAAAATGAAGGATGGTACACCAGCAATTATTTCAACCTCTAATTTATGAAGTTGAATATGTTTAAGTAAATAAGCAAATGTGCTATAAAATGAAATATCCCCTTCACTTACAAAAGCAACATGTAAACCATTTTCATAATCTTTTTGTAGTTGCCTAAAAGTTGAAGCATACACTTGTTCTGCCTCTTCACGGTTATCTGACATTTTTAAAAACATCCCTACCAATTTGGTGTCATCAAGATGATAGTGTTGTAAGATCGGTAAAGAAAAACTGGTAGTTGTACCATTTTCCAAAAGCGAACCTGGATAATATATTTTATCCATTTGCTTTAAAACTTGTAGTCCTTTCACAGTAATCATATCAGGATCACCTGGACCAAGTGAAACGCCATATATTTTCCCTTGTTTCTCCATCTTTTAGATTCCTAATATTTTTTTAACTCCTGAAACGATTCCTTTTTCTTTCTTGATTTTTTGATCTTCTTCAAATAAAATTCCCTTCACAGCTAAGTGATGTCCCATTTGATCTTTTCCTTTTTCATCTTCAAAACCAATAATTTGAGTCCGATATTTACACAATTGACAATTCATATTCGGGTTACCATTTTCAACTTCTTGAATTCTTTCTTCAATGGTTTCTAATAACAATTCATCACATTCATACGATTTTGTATAGATAAATTCTTTATCGGAAGTTGCTGCAAACTCGTCTACCTGAGCGTATATTTTTTTGAGAAGTACTCCCGTAAATAAAAACACAGGTAAAACAACTATTCGTTTGAAAGGCAATTGATTCATTAAAGGTAAGGAATCTTTTAAAAGTGGTTGAGTTACACCGATATATGTTGTTGTAGCAAAACCAAATCCTAATCCTTCCCAAACCATTCTCGTCAATTTCGCAATATCTGAATTTGCATCTGGGTCAGATGTTCCTCTGCCTACAACCAATAAACACGTTTCTTTTCGATCAATTTGAGTTACTGAAGATTCAGCTATTTCTATTATTTTTTTTGAAAGTTGTAAAATGGAAGGTGTTATTCCAATGTGTTTGCCCAATTTTATTGTAAGGTCATTATACTGACTTTGAAGTGTATTCATTTCATACGGAATATCGTTTTTCGCATGACCGCCAGCGAATAATATCGCAGGAATTGCAATGATTTCTCTTACACTATCTAAATACATCCGTTCAATAGCGGCAGCATAAACTGGATGAGAAAATTCTAAAAAGCCATAATCTACAATTCGATCAGGATATCTTTCTTTTAATAACCTCACCAACTCTTTAAAACCTTCAATTCCTTGTGGATCTCTGCTTCCGTGACCGCAAATTAGTATTCCTTTTTTAGCCTTCATTTCGACACTCAATGTTTAACATTTTCAGAAATCATTAATAAAGTTTCTTCATTTATCGAAAAGGCATATTTCCCTACTATAAAAACTACAGGCATTGGTAATGGATTCGTTTGCAATTTAACCTCAATTTCATTCAACGTTCCAGTAATAATACTTTCATCCGGTTGTGATACTTTAGAAATTGCAGATAAATAAATTTCTTCTGTTTTATTAATATCCTTCAGTTTTAAAATTACTTCTTTCAAGTTTTTGAATCCCATATACATCACAAGTGTAGTTCCAGTTCGTAGCATATTTGCCAATGCATCCAATTGTTCAAAATCATAATTTGCTGTATGACCGGTGCAAAACAGAACAGAATTTGAACGATTACGTTCGGTTAAAGGAATACTTTGAAGATTAGCAGCAGCAATACCAGCAGTAATACCAGGAACCATTTCATAGGGAATTTTATGCTCCACCAAATAACGAATTTCTTCCACAGCTCTCCCAAAAATAAAAGGGTCTCCTGATTTTAATCGAACTACATTTTTGCCTTGCAAGTAATAATCCTTCATCAAATCATTGATTGTTTGTTGACGATCCATTTGATTTTGATCATCGGCATATTTTCTGCCAACATATATCTTTTCAGCTATATCAGAAGATAAATTTAAAATAACATCAGGTACAAGATTATCGTGTAAAATAATATCAGCGTTTTGAATTCGATTTAATGCTTTAACAGTCAGTAATTCAGGGTCACCAGGACCAGCTCCAACTATACTAATTTTATTTATATGTTTTTTATTTTCTAACATTCTAAACTTATTTTATCAGATTTATTCATTTTATTTTCCTCTAATAATTCCATAGGATTAGGATAAATAAATGAATAATTCAATCGATTTTTGATTTTATCGGTTACTATAATTTTGAATTTTATATTTTTTTCTTCGATAAAAGTTGGTGGTATTAATCCGATTTGATTTGCAGCTTTTGTGTAGTATTCTTTTCTTGTCGGATGTCTATCGCTACATGCATTAAAAATTTCACCCCAAACATTTTGCTCAATTATTTGAGTAATTAAAGCAATACAATCATCTTGATGAATAACATTAATGGGAGCATCTCCGTTTTCAACGTTTACTTTATTAGCTAAAAAGCGTCCGGGCATTCGATCATAGCCAATTAATCCTGAAAATCGAATGATAGTTGTTTCAAAATTTGGATGAGAAAACAATAAATTTTCAACTTGTTTCAATGCTTTTCCACTTTCTTTTAAGGGTTCTACTGTTTCATCTTCAAAAACAGCTCGATTTAAGTCAGGATAAACAGAAGTTGAACTCACAAAAAGAACTTTTTTGACAGAACTTGCATTCAATTGATGAATCAGCAACTCATTTTGAGCTGTAAAATATTGTACAATATCCTCTCTGCGTTTTGGAGGAAAATTGATAATTAGGATCTCTGAGTCAAAAAAAGCATCCAAATTATTTCCAGCAATTTCTGTGTCACTAATTTGTACCTGAAAAGGAGTGATTCCCTTTTCAGCTAATATTTCAAATTTCGCAACATCGGTTGTTGATCCTTTTACAGAATATCCCTTTTTAATGAGGAATTCTCCTAGAGGTAAGCCCAACCATCCACAGCCCAATATGCTTATTGTATTTTTACTCATATATTTATGCAAATATCCGCATTTTTATAAGAATTAATGCGTACCACATGCATTAAACTCTGTTTCCCTATCCAAATCGTCTGGTTCCAGTCCAAGATATTTTTTTCTTAAGGTATCCCACATTTCAAGCTTCTCCCATTTGGGCGGATTATTCTTTTTAAATTTAGGGAAAAGGTCATAATTTGGATTTGGGAAAAATATTGTTGCTTGTTGTTCATTTTTTCCGTTAAAACATCTAAAGCCCCAACTTGAAGGAATTCCTTCATTGCTCAATCTTCTATAAAATTCAGCACTTGAAGTTTTACGATGCAGTTTTAATTCCTCGGGAGTCGGAAATTTTTTAGTTCCGTTATTTTCTCCAATACAAATATGAAAATGCCAAGCACCGAAATCAACAGTTAGATAACCATCTAACAATGAAATTCTAGTTGGAGCATTTGGTGCAGCTACTTCCCAAACTGCACCTTGTACTTGTGTACCAAATTGAATTTTGTCCCAATAATTTTCATAAATATCTTTGAATAATTCGAATAGCTTTTCTTCGGATGTTTCCATTTTGAATACTTCGAATCTTGATCCGTCTATTTCTGTAATAATATTTGAATTTATTTCTTTTGTTTCCATGTCTCTTTTATTTTTATTAATTTATTAAAATTGTCATCCAATTAAAAGTTAAAAACATATTTTACTTTAAAGGTTCTTCCTGGCATGCTAAATCCTCTTTTCTCGTAATAATTTTCATCTGTGATATTGTTGATCTGAATGTTTAAATCATTTGATTTATAAGCTTTGAAAGAAACAGAAAAATCTAGTACCATAAAAGCAGGATATTCAATTTCGGGACGTTTGATATAATCATTCCAATCCGTATCTTTTCTTGCTCCAACATATCTTCCACCCAAACGAGTTTTGAATTTATTTGTTGAATATTCTACACCGTATAATAATGTTAAATCTGCGACATTATAAATATCCAAAGTTCTGAATACATCTTCAGTTGTAATATTTTTATCTCTAAATTTTTCTTGTGCTTTAATGATTTTTACAGCATTGGCATAAACTTTCAAAGAATAGGCATAATCTGCAAAAGCACCCAAATCTATTGCTGCACCTATCTCTAGACCTTGAATATACGATTTATCAGCATTTATAAAAGTAGTAGTAGAAACAATTGTATCACCATCTTCTGTTAGTTGTGGATCTGTGATAGATATCTTTTGAGTTTGCCCTGTAGTAATACGATCATTAACTATTGTGTTAAAATAAGTCATATCAAGGTCAATCCCATATTTTTTATTTAAATAATTAATCCCTCCATCAATGGTCGAACTTCTTTCTGGCTTTAAATCAGGATTACCATAAGTCACGTTTACCGTTGAAATAGTATTTAATAATTTACCTGGTCCAGAAACTGAGTAACCAGCTACATTAAATGCATCGGCAGTTACAAATGCAGTTCCGGCGCTACTGTGAATTTTTAAATCATAAGGTAATTTGTATAGAAAACCTGCGCTTGGGTTAAATACTCCATAGGTTTCTTTTCCTGGTTTAAATGTTTCAAGGTATTTAGTTTCTTGAACATCAAAAATAATTTGATCAAATCGTCCCCCAACGGTTGCAATTAATTTCTCTTTGAAGAAACTTAAATTAGCATTGACAAATCCTGCAGTAGAATATATTCCATACGCAGGAGAATAAGGTGCTTTTTCTTTTGCAGTAACATAATCGAAACTCCTTGAACTTGAATTTGCTTTATTGTGATCAATCCCAAAAGTAATTTTATGTTGTTTAATCATAAAATTATCTTGAAGTTGAAAACCAATCCATTTATTTGTCGAAATTGAGGTTACAAAACCAGCACTTGCAGGAATCATATCAGCTTCTTCTAACGAATTGTATATTTTCGCCGAAACCTGGTGTTTTTTTATTTTCCCTAAAACAGAAAGATTCGATCCATAACGAAATGGATTTCTTTTTGATTGATAAGTCGTTCCATCAAAAATATCACCCGCCATTTCAACATTATGTGCAGAGAAAAAATCTGCTCCTAGGTCAACTCTCCAATTTTTATTTATTGCGTGACCAAATCTTACATTTCCACTTTGGTATTGATATCCTGTATTATCCCTTTTTTCACCATCACCTCTTGCATCATCCAATTCAATGATTGAATCTACTTCATATATATTATTTCTATAGGTATTTACAGCTTTGTCCCAACCAAACTTATCTCGAAACAAATTATCATTCCCCATGACATAATCATCTTTTTGCTCATAATATTTTAATCCCGCATCAAAATCAGATTTTTTCCCGATTGATCCACCAGCGTTAAAACCAACATCTATAGTACTATAGCTTGCTGTTGAAACATAAACAGTTTTCTTCAACTCACCTGTTGATTTTTTTGTAATTACATTTACAACTCCACCCATTGCCTGAGAACCATATAATGCGGATGAAGGTCCTTTTAAAACTTCTATTCTTTCAACATTGCTTAGATCAATTGTTCCCATGTTTGATGCTCCTGCAGGTCTGCCATCAATTAAGAACAAACTACGTTGATTTAAACCTGAATATTGTGGGCGAAAACCTCTAATACCAATTCCGGAGATCATTCCTGGATACTGGATAACATCTACACCCGCATTTTTCTTTAGTACATCTGTAAGGTCGTTTGCACCCGTTTTTTCAATGTTCTCTCTCGTAATTATTTCAATTTTTTGAGTGAGATTTTCTTTCTTTATGTCAGAACGTGTTGAAGATATTATTATTTCCTTCAATTCTAGTGATTGCGAGTTCAAGGTATCGGATAAGTTAGTCTTTTCCGTTTCCTGTGAAAAAACAGTGTGAAGCAAAAAAAGTGAAGCAAAAAAAGTAATCGTTTGTGTTTTCATTCGTTTTATTTAATTGTTATTAATATATAGGTATATTTTTTTAAAATGATTCCATTTTCTATTTTCTAGATCATCATTAAATGGAAACAAGATATTTAAGACATTTTCTCCTGACCTATTTTTCATTCTAATTCCACGCTCGATCACCTCATCGTTTTCGTTTCGTTTCTTATAAAACATAACTTCATTTATTCGTTGAGAATAGAGTTGGTCATAATCTGGCATTGATTCAGGTAAAAGACCAATGATGATAGATAATTGATTTTGATCGAATTTCACATTGGCTTGAATTCCATCATATTCTACTGCAACAGCTTGTTTTAATGTAAAATATTCAGAATTAAAGGAAGGAACATTGAATCGAAGATCTTGAAAATGATTTAAAAATAGATCTTTCAAAAATGGGTAAAGATTCATTTCCCAAGCATCCATATTTGCAATTTGAACTTTGCCTAATTCTTTTTTTTCGCTCCATTTAAATAGTTTTGGCTTACACCAGGATTCTGAGTTTTTGGTATAATCTATTTTTTCAATACCATTGTAAAGCATAAATTCATGTACTGGTTTGTCGCCAATAATATGTTCCTCTACTATTCTTTTTCCTTTTTGTTCATCTATTTCTTTGTACCAAATATTATCTGGTTGAACCATCATTACTGGTGCATGTTCACATTGTCCGCTACACAGTGTTTTTACTGTATGCGTATTTTGATATTGATTTTCAGTCTTTAACAAAGCCCGTGTTTCTCGAATAATTTCTTCAGCACCATTACGTGTACAACATCCACCTGTACAGAAATAAAGTATTTTACTGACGTTATTTAAATTTTTCCCCATTTAACAATTAATTATTTTGTGTTAAAAATTGAATAAGTTCATCAATTGAATTGTGATGATTTTGAGTATTTCCAATTGCGCTTGTCCATTTGTGTAAACCATTATCTTCTTCAATAATATTAATTCTTCGACCAGTATTTACGTCATTTGTAACTTTAAAACCTTTTCGTTCAAGTGCTTTTTGCGTCCAGAATGCAAGCGCACCATTACCGACTAGTTCAATCGGATTTTTACCAGGATGGTGAAACAGAAAAGTACCCGTATTTCTATCGAATTCAAGTCCGTCTTTTCGAAAAACAGATTCAAATGTTCCATTAATAACAAGATCTTCAGGAATTCCTGTTTTTAATTCTCCCATTGGTTCCATTAACCAAATTTTATCTGCAGCTTGGAGCGCAAAGTCAAGTTCATGAGTGGAAAGTATAATAGCTTTATTCGTATCATGAGCGAGTTTTCTCAATAATCTAAATATTTCTACTCTATTTGGTAAGTCAAGATGTGCAGTTGGTTCATCTAAAATGATAAGTGGTGTATCTTGAGCAAACGCCCGTGCAATCATTATTTTTTGTCTTTCTCCATCACTTAGTTCGTGAATCTTTTTATTGATGTGTTTTTTTATGCCAGTCATTTCGATCGCCCAATTTATTTTCTCCTTGTCGATTACTGATAATCTTCCTGCCCATCCTGTATAAGAAGCTCTACCCAAAGCCACCAAGTCATATACTAAAATATCAGTTTCAATCCGTTCGGTTAATACTACACTCAATTGATGAGCAATTTCCAGAGGGGATAATTTCAAAAAATCATTCCCAGATAAGCTGATTTCACCACTAATTGGCAACTGTATTCCGGAAAGTGTTTTTATTAATGTTGATTTTCCCGCACCATTAGGACCCAACAAACAGATTAACTGTCCATTTTCGAGTTCCAAATTGATGTTATCCGCAACTACTTTGAATTTACCTTTTGTTTTATATCCAATTTTTAAATTCTTGGTTTTTAAAACGGGCGTGTTTGTTGTCTTCATCTTAGAAGGATGGTTTAGCATTTTTATTTCGAATAATAACCCAAATAACAACTGGGGCACCAACAAAAGCTGTAACAACATTTATCGGAAGAACCGCCTGATCAACAGCTGAATGAACGATAATATCGCAAATTAACATTATGATTGAACCTACCAGACAAGATGAAATTGCTAATGGTAAATGATCAGATGTGTTTAGCATTGCTTTACATAAATGAGGTACAGCAAGACCAATAAAAGAAATAGGCCCGCAGAATGCCGTTATACTTCCCGCTAATAAACTTGTAGCTGCAATAATTAATATCCTTGATTTAATGACAGAAAGCCCCATTGCACGTGCATAATTCTCACCCAACAGAAGCATATTCAATGATTTAGTTGATAATAGTGAAAGAAATAATCCGATTAGGACAAACACAAGAAGTGTGAATAAATGTGTGCCTGTCACTCCACCAATACTGCCGAAAGTCCATGTTAAGTATTCTTGAACTTGATCAGGGGAACTGAAAAATAATAAAAGACTAACGACTGAAATAGTGAGCGTTCCAATCATGATACCGATGATCAGTAAAGTAACATTGTTCTTTATCTTCAAAGAAATACCAAGAACAATTAATAAAATGAGAGATGACCCTAAACTAGCAGCAATTACTGTCATCCAACTACCAAGTGGTCCTAATTGTTTAATTAAAGTGATACTGCCAACACTTCCGGAAGCAAGCATAACCAAAGCTACTCCAAGACTAGCTCCAGATGTAAGTCCTAGTACATCTGGGCCAGCCATTGGATTACGGAAAAGGGTTTGCATTAACAACCCTGCCACAGATAATGCACTACCAGCTAAAACTGCTGTACATGCTTTTGGAATTCGTATTTGTTGAATTATGTTTTGCCATGCTAAATTGTCGCTTTTAGATCCAAATATTATTTTGACTATCTCATTTATAGGAATTTTTACAGAACCTATTGCAATATCCAATAGAAAAGCGATGATGGTAATCGAAAATAAGATAGCAATCCAGTTTCTTTTCATTCTTGTATGTTTTTCAATTTGTAATCTGTAATCTGTAATTTTCAATCTATAATTTATCGCTTCAATTTTTCATAATACACTGTTTCATAATTTGGTAACAGCTCTGGGTGTAAAACTTTTATTATATCTGAAAGGACAAGATGTGGATTTACCAATCCTGATTCCCAGTAGTCATTTCCTCCATCTATACATTCTTTTTTAGTATAATTGAAAATGTTCCCGGTCTTTAACGATTTAAATTTTTTATTTCGAATATCTACTTCTATTATTTCATCAAGACTTGATGGTTTCCCAGGATTAAACCAATGTGTCGAATAAAGGGCTTCTTTGTAAATATCTTCCATGCTCAATTCCAAACTTCCGGTTGAAGTAGTGTTTTTCCAATGATAATTCGCTCCAGCATCTTTCATTAAGTTTGCCATATAACTGTTTCCTCCTGGGACAAACCATGTACCTTTATAGTTCATTCCCATAAAAACAGTTGGCTTATTTTTTGCGAGTTTTACAATTCTGCATGCCTCTTGATATTTATGTTCAACGATAGTGAATTTGTCATTTACTAGCTGTTCCTTATTCAATAAAACGGCTAATAACTTTACCCATTCTGTTCTACCAAGTGCCGTTGTTTCCATCCATTCTGAATTGACAAGTACTTTTATTCCTGACTCAATTAAAGTTTGATGATTTCCAGATCTATTACTTGGTAATCCTACTGACATTAAAAGGTCAGGATTCATTGAAATCACCAATTCATTATTCAATGAACGTGATTGTCCCACATGTTTTATTTTCTTGTCCTTTATCAATTGTCTTATTTCGGAATTACACACGTAACCAGTATCTGATAACCCAACCACTATTTTGTTGGATTCCAGAAAATCTGTTAAAGCAACATGTGTACTCGAAAGAGTAATAAGACTTCTAATGGGAATCTCAATTATTTGGCTGGCAATAAATCCTTTAGGATGTGGTGTCCCTCTTTGAACTAATGCATAACGAACCGTTTCAGCTTTTTTATTAAAAGGATCGATTAATTCTAAAACTTTATAATTATTGAAATAACTAATTCTAAAACCTTTTGCATGATTTACGGTTACTTTATGTGGGAAATAATCATGATTGGGATCAAAAGGTTTTTGGTGTTCTACCCTATTAACCGAAGAATCACAGCTTAATAACAGAAGTAATATGGCAAAAACAAAGAAAAAACTTTTATTCAATTTCACCGGTAAGGAAAAACCAAACAATTGCCTATTCATATAGGCTAAAAACTGGAAATTAATCTTTTTCACATTAAAATAAATTATGCCTTTCTTCCCGAAAGCAATTAAATATCAATGCATTGGCAGGTCTTCTGACTCGTTCTACTTTTAAAGCCTTCCCGTCCCTTTGATTATCAGGACAGTGGTAAAATATTAAAAGCGATTTTAGAACTTACAGCAGCGGGAACTGTTCAGGATTTACACCTGATTCCCTTTTAATTTCAATTCTGAATTTTTCAGTTTCGAAAACCAAAGCATTGCAAATATAACTGTTTAATTTGGAATAGATCTAATTAGTATTACAATAAGCAAAAAAAACAAGGTTACAAGATGATTAATTTTGTAGACTTTTTCATATTCAGAATGATGAATTGTTCTTTGATTTTCGCCAATAAATGGTTTATTTACAATTTTTCCATGGTAATAATTCGGACCACCAAAACGACAATTTAATATTCCAGCCAGTGCTGATTCAGGGTATCCAGAATTTGGACTGGCGTGTTTTCGTCCGTATTTTAATATGAAAATGAAACCTTTTTTACTAAATGTGAGAAGAACCATCAGAAATGCAGTTATTCTAGCAGGAATAAAATTTACAACATCGTCAAGTTTTGCTGCAAATTTCCCAAAATAGAAGTATTTGTCATTTTTGTACCCAATCATTGAGTCAAGCGTATTAATCATTTTATACGTCATCATCGCTGGCACACCTCCAATTGCATAGTAAAATAAAGGAGCGATTACTCCATCGCTAAGGTTTTCGGATAATGTTTCAAAAACAGCTATTCGAATTTGATTTTCGCTTAAACTGGAAGTATCTCGACCAACAATCCATGATAAACGTTTGCGTCCAGCTTCAAGTCCATTATTTTTTAATTCATCAAAAACAGCTTTCCCTTCTTGTAACAGACTTTTATTTGCTAGTCCATAAAAAACAAATATTATAGAAAAAATATAGTAGCTTATTTTATTGAATTTTAATAAAAAAGATTGAGCTAAAAAAAAGAAACTAAAAACGATAAGACATAGAATAACTGTTAAAAACAGACCTTTCCAAAATTTGAGTTTTCCTTTATTTAGAAGATTTTCACTTTTATAAATAACATTACCAAATAAACGAATCGGATGGGGTAACCAACGTGGATCCCCTAACAATAAGTCTAGTAAATATCCACCAACTAGCGGGATATCAAAAATCAACACTTCTTCTTTCAACATTATTTTAAGATTTCAATTGCCCATTGTTTCAATCCTTCAATCAAGCGTCTATTCTGCTCATTCGTTTGAGTTGCAATTCTAAAATGTTTGGAACTTAATCCTCTGAAATTACTAGCATCACGAATCAATATCCCATACTCCTTTACTAGAAATAATTTTAGATCAGCAGCCGTTCCTTTTTTTAATTCACATAAAAAGAAATTGGTATTTGTTGCGCAAATGTGTACACAATTCGTTTCTTCTAATTGATTTATCAACTCTTGTGTTTCTTTTAATAAAGAGGTTATTGGAACAGGGTTTCTCGTGAAGTTATTCAAAATATATTTACCTGCTTCAATTGCCATCGTATTCACGGACCATGGCATTTTAAATACAGATATTTCGCTTATTAATAACTCATTACTAATGATATAACCTAATCGAAGTCCTGGAATGGCATAGGTTTTTGTTAACGATTTTACGATAATTAAATTGGATAAATGAACGACTTCATGCACCATTGATATCGGATGATCCGTGAAATCAGTATATGCTTCATCAATAACAAAATAAGTAGACGAGTTTAAGGAAATCATCCGTTTTAAATTTTCAGGAAGAAGTATAGCTCCTGTAGGATTGTTTGGATTTCCAATAAATACTACATCGGTTTGAAATTTCGTATTTTCATGAATTTCTTCCCAAGGTAAAAAATGAATATCTAAATTGTTTTTTTGACAAGCATCTTCGTATTCTGAAAAAGAAGGAGTTATGATTGAAACACTTTTACCACGAAAATAATGAGCAATCAAATAAAATGCTTCGGTTGCTCCATTCGTTACAAGAATTTGATCTTGATTTAGTAAGTGAAACTGAGCTAGTAATTGCTTTAAACTTCTAGCATCCGCTTCAGGATAATTTTTAATCGTATCAAAAGTTGAAATTAAATGATCTTTCATTCCATCTGGAAAACCATTGTAATAGACATTGGAACTAAAATTTGCTAAAATTTCATTCTCAAATAAATACCCATCATCCCCGTGTCCAATAATCATTTCTTTTATAAATTATTTATTTCAGTAGCCTGAGCCTGTCGAAGGCTACATTAAAGTACTATACACATATTCCATATCAATATATTTTCTTAAATGATCGGCTAATAAATCGTATTGCTTATCCTTGAATTCTTTATAATTGAAATCCGAATTGATTAAATCCTTTCGTACCGTAGAAAGTAATTCATTGACAACAACACTGTTATCCAAAATACCATGAATATAAGTTCCCCAGCAGGAATCATTTAAACAATAACCATCAACTTCACCCGATAAATAGGTGTTCAAAGGTTTTATTTTCTCAATAGATTCAGTTTCACCCATGTGAATTTCATACCCTTCACAAATTTCATTATTTTGCTTAAATTGAAATTGAACTTGTTTAGTTGTCTTTGATTCCGTTAAAATCGTTTTTACTGGTAGAATTCCCAATCCATGCATTAATTCAATCGTACCTTCTACATGAAATGGATCTTCAACTGTCTCACCTAGCATTTGATAACCTCCACAAATTCCAATGATGGTTTTATTGTTTTTATTTGCTTTTATAATTGCATTAGCAACACCATTATTTTTTATATCTATTAAATCTGCGATTGTATTTTTACTGCCTGGTACAATAATTATATCTGCAACTTCTATTTCCGACGGTTGATTACTATAAAATAGGTGGACTTTTTCGTTGTTTTCAAGCACATCGAAATCGGTGTAGTTTGACATCCTATTCAGAAGAACCACCACAATGTTAATCTTTCCAGTAACACCAATCGAATGTTTGTTTTGCAGTGCTACAGAATCTTCTTCTTCAATATAAATGTCTTTTGTATAAGGAATGACTCCAACTACAGGAATTCCGCAAAGTTCTTCAATTGTTTTACGTCCCTCTTCAAATAACCTAGAATCGCCCCTAAATTTATTAATGATAATACCCTTTATTAATGATTTTTCTTCTGCAGTCAATAAACTAATACTTCCGTAAACGCTAGCAAAAACACCTCCTTTATCAATGTCTGAAACCAAATAAGTTGCCGCATTGGCATAGTCTGCCATTCGCATATTTGTAATATCTCTGTGCTTTAAGTTTAACTCAGAAATACTACCAGCACCTTCAAGAACAATAGGATTGTATTTTAATGAAAGTCGATCAAATGCTGCTTTTGCTTCTTTGAAAAGTTCCATTTTATTATTCCCCATAAAGTAATCAAAAGCGGATTGATTTCCAATTGGTTTACCATTCAAAACAACTTGGGAACTTTTTTCATTAGTTGGTTTCAATAAAACAGGATTCATATCAGTGGAACAATCTATCCCACAAGCTTCAGCCTGAACTGCTTGTGCTCTACCAATTTCTAATCCATCCGGAGTGGCAAAGCTATTCAAAGACATATTTTGTGATTTAAACGGAGCTGGAGAATACCCATCTTGTTTGAAAATACGACAAAAACCTGTGTTAATAATACTTTTACCAACATCAGAAGCTGTACCAACAAACATGATCGGTTTTAGTTTTTGCATATCTTTTTTAATCAATATTAATACTTGTTGTCCAGTTTTTTGAAATCAATTCAGAAGCTTTTGTCTTAATTGAGTTAAAACGAATTGGTTCAACCACGATTCCCATATAGGTTCCGCTATGAGCTACAAATAAACCAACTTTATTTTCAATAGCAAAATCATATAGAATTTCAAATTTCATTTTTGGTAAAAATGATTCATTTAATATTGAACTTTGATTTATACATTCGAAAAATGATTGATAATCTTTATTTTTAGTTGCTTTAAAAGTACTATCGATTAGTTTCTCATATTCTAACGCTTGACTTTCTGTATATTGTATTTCATTTGACAATATTTGAGTGTCAATTTGTAAATTTATATCAGAATCAAAGTATATAAGGTGAAAAGGCAATACTTCCAAAGTGTTTTTTATTTCGCCTAAATCTTGGTGAAACAATAGGTTTGAATCATGTAAACAAGGATCTGTTGGTTCTATATGTGCAGCTAAAGAATATATTTTCTCTTTATTATAGCCAGTCTTAAAACATTGATTTAAAACATCTAACACCCCAAGAACGTCCATTGAACTTGAAGACAATCCTTTACCGATTGGCACATTACTATTTTGTATAATAGTTAATTGATTTAAATCTAAAATTCGTTCTTTGTTAGAAAGATTAGACCAAAACAATTCTAAAGCCAGTTGTGACTTGCTATTTAAAAAATTTTTACTTTTAGATTTCTTCAGTTCAACTCTCGTAATATTTTTAAATAAGCATGAAGATTTATTACTGATTAAAAATCGTTTATTATTAGGCAAAAAACCCTGAATTAATTCCCCAGGTTTTGCAAATATTTCTGACTGATAAAGCAACTTATTTAATTCTTGGTTACAAATATACTAAATGCTTAATAAATCTAAGTTAATTAAGATATAATGAAAGATAATCGTTGAAATAATCAATTTATAAAAAGTATATTTGCGATTCATGAAGACAAAATTTTTAATTGCAGCACCATCAAGTAATTCGGGAAAAACAACTGTTACCTTAGGATTATTGAGAATTTTTAAAAATCGAGGTTATCAAGTTCAACCTTTCAAATGTGGACCTGATTATATCGATACTAAACATCATACTTTAGCTGCTGGAAAACCGAGTATTAATCTAGATACTTTCATGATGAGCTTTCAACATGTTGAAAACCTTTTTTCAAAATACGGAAGTAATACTGATCTTTCAATAGTTGAAGGTGTCATGGGACTTTTTGATGGTGCTAATAAAATGCAAGGCAGTAGTGCTGAAATTGCAATTTTTCTCGATTTACCAGTTATTTTAATTGTCAATGCAAAAGCTACTGCATATAGTGTTGCTCCACTTATTTATGGTTTTAAAAACTTTAATCCAAAAATTAAAATTGCTGGAGTTATTTTCAACTTCGTCAATACCGAAAGTCATTATAGCTTTCTAAAAGATGCTTGTGAAGATATTGGAGTTGAATCTTTGGGATATATTCCATCTAATGAAGACATTAAAATTCCTTCGAGGTATTTAGGTTTAGATATATCGAGTGAAATAAATTTTGAAAACATCATTCAAAAAGCAGCTATTCATATTGAGAAAACTGTAAATATTGATCGATTAATTGAGATTTGTCAAGTTATTGAACAGGATATTACTGAAACAACACCTATTAATCAAAATAACAATTTAAAAAAATTAAAGATATTGGTCGCAAAAGATGAAGCATTTAATTTTATCTACCCTGAAAACATTGAAGCGTTAAAAAAAATGGGGAAAATTAAATATTTCAGTCCATTAAATGACGAGAAACTACCCGAAGCTGATTTAGTTTATTTAGCTGGTGGATACCCTGAATTGTTTTTAAACGAATTGGCTTCTAATTTCAAAATGAAAAATGAAATTTTAAATTATTGTAACAATGGTGGAAAATTAATAGCCGAATGTGGTGGAATGATGTATTTAGGCGAAAACATAATTGATAAAAATGGTCTAATATTTCCTATGATTGGTTTTTTAAATTTAGACTCAACAATGGAAAATGCAAAACTATCTTTGGGGTATAGGTCTTTTGAGTTGGACAATAAAATTATTAAAGGACATGAATTTCATTACTCATCATCTATTGAAAAATCACCTATCAATACAATAGGAAAAATTCATAATGCAAAAGGAATTGAAGTTAAAACGCCTGTTTATAAGAAAAAGAATGTGAAGGCATCATATATTCATTTTTATTGGGGTGAAAATATTTCAATTTTAGATTCTTTTTAAATTTCAAGTTGTTTTTATCTATAAAGTATCCATAATATCTAATAAAGTCCGACTCTTTTTCTCCGTTTCTTGCCATTCTAATTCCACATCAGATTCTGAGGTAAATCCCCCACCCAAATACAAATAAGCTTTACCTTTTTGAATTTGACAACAACGAAGATTAATGTAAAGAGAAGCAGAATCTTTAGTAGCTAACCCAATAATTCCAGTATAAAAATCACGTTCATGCGCTTCTCTAAAATTAATTAAATCAATCGCTTCTTTTTGAGGGAAACCACTAATTGCTGGTGTTGGGTGAAGTTTTCTTGCAACATCCATGATCAATTGTTTTCCCAAATCAAAACTAATATCAGTCCTCAAATGCATTACAGGTCCAGCTTCAATATCATAAGGTCCATTTAATTCTATCTCATCAACTCCCAACAGAACTAATTGACTGTGAATAAAATCAGTAACATACTGTTGCTCAACAATTTCTTTGCGCCCCCATTTAATCTCTTTTTCATTTATTGATTTTGTAGCAGCAAGAGACATTGTAAACCCCATTTTATCGACAACATTTAATAACGTTTCAGGAGAAGCACCAATCCAAGTGCCAATTTCTTCACCTGAAACAAGATAAACAAAGGCAGTTGGGTATTTTTCACAAAGCAATTCAAAGAATTTATTTATTTTGGATTCATCAAAATCAGCTTCCTTAATTCTTGAGAAAACAGCTTTTTTGATATTATACTCGTCAAAAGCATTTAAAAATGAATTAGCCGCTGAAATGTATTCTTCTTTATCAATAACAAAAGGAGTTTCTGATAAAAAAAATGGTTTCAATTTGGAATTAGTTGATGGTATAAACTCAATTAATTTATCCTTCAAAAAAGTCGACATAAAAAAACCGTTGATATTTCTCATCGAACTTATTTCTCGAAAAAAACCTGTTTGTTCAACTTTTTCTTTTCCCGGAATTCTATATTTTAAAATATCAGACATTAAGGTTTTGGAACAATCATATTTAAAACTTTACCTGTACAAATTAATTTTTCTGTTTCCGTATCAAAAATATCCACATGCCATAAATGTGTTTTTCTACCAGCGTGAATAATTTTAGCGATAGCTTTTACCATTCCACTTTTAACTGAACCAATATGGTTTGCACTTACTTCAATTCCCAATGGAACTTCTTTTGTTAAATCAAGTAATAAAGTTGAACCAATAGAACCAACACTTTCTATTAAAGCCGCACTTGCACCACCATGCAACAACCCCATTGGTTGGTGTGTTCTATGATCTACAGGCATTGTTGAAATGATATAGTCTTCACCAACTTCAACACATTCAATTCCCAACACTTCCATCAATGTGTTCTTATTGTATGCATTTATTGTCTGTAAATCAACTTTTCTAAAGGTCATAAAATCTAATAAAATCGTTTTTTAAGTTGAAGCATAAAATATTTTAAAATGCATAATTAACTTAATTATGTAAAAGTAAATTAATTGAATTCAAGACGCAAGATAAACGAATAAAACTTCTAAAAGTAATTAACATAAAAAGCCTGATACAATTCTTTAAATCATATCAGGCTTTCATTAAATTTAAGAATCACTTATTACATAAAGCTGCACCTTCTAATCCTGATGGATCTGACTGATACATTATTAAAACTCTTGTAAATAAAACTTTAGCTTCTTCTTTTCTACCTAAAAAATAGGTTGTCCATGCGCTCATAATCATCGAATCATAATCAAATGGATAAAGTGTCAATGTTACATCAAAATATTTCAAAGCTTCCGCATAATTTTTTCTATAATAATAAATCATACCTAATCTATAATTCACAAGTGAATTTTTAGGATCAAAACGAACAATATTTAAATATACAGCTTCAACTTCTGTCCAATTCTCTTGTGCTATTAACGGCATTACTAATCCCCACAATGGTTCTGTCGCTTTTGGATTTAAATCAGCAGCTTTCTTATAATAAATAATTGAATTCGAATACTCTTTATTCAAATAACACAACCATCCTAGACGAGCATTAATTAAATAGGATTTATCTGAATAGACATCTTTCATAACTTTAATTGCGTCAATGTATAACGTTTTTGATTCAAAAAGAAAGCTATTTGTAAACGCATCTCTCATTGCTTTTGTATCTTGAGAAAATGATGACACAGAAATAAATAAAAGGAAAGTTAGTGTGATTTTTTTGAACTTGTTCATAATAATAAATTTTTAAATTAATAATCAACCTTTTTATTTCGACAATTTATTTAATTAAACTCAACCCTTCTAAAGCAGATGAATCTGTTTGATATAATAACAAAACACGATTAAATAAAATCTTCGCTTCATTTAAATTTCCTAAAAAATAATTTGTCCACGCACTCATTAACAATGAATTATAATCCATTGGATACAAATTCAAAGCAATATCAAAATATTTTTTGGCAGAAGTGTAATTTTTTCGATAATAATAAATAAGTCCTAATTTATACAGCGCTGAAGAATTTCTAGGTTCTAATTTTAAAATTGCGAAATACGTTTTTTCAACATCCACCCATTTCTCTAAAGCAATTTGAGGTGATAACATTGCCCATAAAGACTCAGCAGAAGAAGGCATGATTGCACTTGCTTTTTGATAATATATAATTGAAGTTCCATAATTTTTATTGATATAATTCAGCCATCCCAAGCGTAAATTTATGGAATATGATTTTTCGACGTATAACTCTTTGATAACTTTTATAGCTTCATCATATTGATAATTAGATTCGTAAGTGTAACTTTTTGCAAATGCTTCCTGTAATGCTTTATTCTCTTGAGAAAATGTGAATGATGTAATAAATACAAAAATTACTGCGATTGATTTTTTTAAAAATTCCATTTGATTGTTGTTAAAAAATTATTATTTGTATATTGATATTTTGCAATTGAATAAACCGTTGAACTTGAAAATTGATTAAACTGTGCTTGTCGTGTTTGTAAACTATATCCAAAAATGAATTCAGTCTTTTTCACATAAAAATGTAAATTTACATTTAAATTAGAAAGAACAGGGTCTGCTGTATTGTAAATTGAAAATCCAATATCTGAAATATAATTTGAATGATTTCCAACTGAATAAATTCCATCTAACCAAACATATTTAGTGATTTTAAATCCAATTTTTTGAGTAAATACATTTTGATCAATATCGTTGTTACTAATGTAAGCAAAAGATGTTTTCCCGTAAAAATGAGTATTTCCAAAAGGATAATAAACAATTCCACCTTCTGCTTGAAACTGATTCGTATTGTATAAATTACTAAATGACAATCCTATTGATGGAGAAATATATCTCAATCTCTTGCCAATATTTAAGGATAACGAAACATTATTAAAAACAGTTTTACCTTCTTTATAAACCAATGAACCTAATGGATTGTATGGTATTCCTTGTTGAGGTTGAGATGGTTGAACCAATAAATCAGATGTATTTGTTCTATAAAATCCTAAGCCAAAACTCAACGATAAATTCCTTTTTGTTAATCTTGAAAGACCAAAGTTATATTGAAACTGCTTGTTTTTATAGTCAACTTCTTTTAAAGAAGCTG
>OBEQ010483211.1_pt1 | contig 24423 bp, 27 predicted proteins | sample 1670901 | NCBI WGS metagenome assembly OBEQ01 (sample SAMEA104232315, study PRJEB22302) | groundwater metagenome | biome: forest; feature: aquifer; material: groundwater | place: USA | collected 2011-08-07 | depth 5.4 m | reverse complement strand
GGCTGAAATCTCTTCATTTCAGCACGCTCGGCAGAGCTTGATGCTCTGCTCTTCACAGGCTGAAATCTCTTCATTTCAGCACGCTCGGCAGAGCTTGATGCTCTGCTCTTCACAGGGGCAGAACAGTATTGTTCTTGCCAGAAGTTGAGATCAGACGTGCACCTGTCTGCTTAGGAAAAAACTGACTTAAAAGATTGTAATACCCCGAAAACTTTGCGGTAAGAATGTAGGACTGGGTTGTTTTCTCGGTCATTTTCACGCGCTTCAGCACAAAAAGATCCTGTTGAAAAAAATTCCGCCCGCGATTGGTGGTACAAGCCGCAAGATACCCCGTCTCCCGGGCCAGACGTACAATTTCGCGGTTGAATCCACCCACGGGATAGCTTAAAAAATTAACCAGCCGATCCAGTTTTTCTTCCAAAACTCGTTTGGATTCAACTAATTCCCGGCGGACGGCATCAAGCTCCAGATCAGGAAGATACCGGTGAGAAACCGTATGACTGCCTACCGTCACAAGATGACGTGACATGGAACGCAACTGCTCCCAATTCAGATAACCGGCTCTTCCAATCCATTCGGTCACCACAAACACCGTAGCGGGAAGCTGATACCTCAGCAAAAAAGGATAAACCTTAGTGTAAAACGCCTCATCCCCGTCATCAAAGGTAATCACAACGCAACGTCCGGGTAACAGAGTTCGAGTCTGCTTTGACTTCACAAACTCCTCTAGAGAAATCAAGCGGAAATTATGCTGCAGAAGATACATCAGGTGCTGCTCAAAACGGGAAAGAGAAACACTCAACCCGCGCTTTTCACCTTCCCCATCAATGAAATGATAAATAAGAATAGGAACGGGACGAAAACGTCTGTCGAGGCGGACAATAATTTCGACTGTTACAAGAAAAAGGAGGACAAGAAAAGGAAACATTATCGGACCTGTTGAAAATTAGAAATGCTTATTCTGCATGATAAGAGCTTCAAATTGATCCGCGGGAACCGGCTTGCTGAAAAGATATCCTTGTATGATATCGCATTTGTGTTTCCTAAGGAAGTCAAGCTGTTCCTGTGTTTCGACACCTTCGGCAGTTACCTTAAGTTTCAAACTGTGCGCCAATACAATGATGGCCGAAACAATCGCTGCATCACCTGGATCAATAGTAAGATCTTGAATGAAGGACCGATCAATCTTCAAAGTGTCGATAGGAAATTCTTTGAGATAATTGAGAGAAGAATAACCTGTTCCAAAATCATCGATAGAAATCTGTATTCCCATTTCTTTCAATCGGCGCAGGATGGTGAGGGAGTATTCGACATTTTCCATTGCAATGCCCTCGGTAATTTCAAACTCAAGGTAGTGTGGATCAAAGCCTGTATCCTTCAATATCCACTCCACCATCTCCAGAAGATTAGCATGCTGAAACTGACGAGCCGAAAGGTTGACAGCCAAACGTAAATGGGGGAAACCCCCATCTTGCCAGGCCTTGCTGCGACTGCAGGAGGTACGCAGGACCCACTCACCAATCGGTATAATAAGACCATTCCCCTCGGCAATGGGTATAAACTCTACCGGAGAAACCAGCCCGATATCGGGATGCTGCCAGCGGACCAGAGCTTCCATTCCTATAACATGCCGCGAACGAATATCCACCAAAGGCTGATAATGCACGATAAATTCTTCCCGGCTGAGCGCTTTGCGCATACTGTTTTCCAGCACCATTCTTCCGAACGCTTCCACGTGCATGCTTGGAGTATAAAGCTGATAATTGTTTCTTCCCTGCTGCTTGGCTCGTCCTAATGCTGTATCAGCGTCTTTCAACAGACTCTCAGCGTCATCCCCATCATTGGGATAAACGCTGACGCCCAGACTTGCCGTCAAATTGACTTCTTGCTCGTTCAAATGGAAGGAGGGTCTGATGATCTCAATGACTTGCTGAGCAAGTTTGACCACCTCTTCAACCGAAGTTACTTCCGGCAAGAGAAGCATGTATTCATCTCCCCCAATTCGTGCTACGGTACCTTTCTCGTGAACCGCGTCGGAAAGCCTTTTCCCAACAGCCTGAAGAACCTGATCACCTAGAACATGTCCCAGCGTATCATTAACGCTTTTGAAACGATCCAACCCCAGCATCATGATACCAACCAATTTCTTCCTGTGACGCGCTTGCGACAGAGCCTGAACCAGACGATCTTCAATCAGAAATCGATTTGGTAAATCTGTCAGCGAATCATGATAAGCCATGTGGACAACGGCTTCTTCAGCCCATTTGCGTCTGGTAATATCTTCCTTCACAGCGAGAAAATGTGTCATCTTTCCTTCAGGATTCTTGATAGAAGAAATGGAGGCAAGTTCCCAATAAAGTTCACCGTTTTTCTTTTTATTCCGAAATTCTCCTCGCCACTCGCCGCCCTGGCTGATCGTCTCCCAAAGCTGTTTAAAAATCTCTGGAGAAGTTCCGTTTGACTTCAACAGCCGGGGATTTTTACCCTTTACTTCATCCAACGTGTAACCTGTCACTTCGGTGAATTTGGGGTTGACATACTCAATATTTCCTTTTGTATCTGTGATCATCACAATCACGGGACTTTGTTCCACCGCCAGAGACAGTTTCTGTTTCTCTATTTCGATTTGCTTGAATTTGGTCATGTCTTTGATAATGATTGCAAGGCCCACAGGTTTTTTATCCATTCCCCTCACCACAAAAACGGTCAGCAGAACTGGGACACGCGAACCGTCTTTTCGCACACATTCTTTTTCATATTCTGCCGATTCTCCCATGCGCAAAACTTCACTGATCTTCTTTGATTCTAATTGATGATACTCGGTAGGGATAATATCCTGATAGTTTTTCCCCGACAGTAATTCTTCCCGGGAATAACCGGACAGTTTCAGAAAAGCATCATTGACATCCAAAAGGACCCCATCCAAAGCTGCAAAACCCATCGCGTCTTTTGAAGAATTGTAGATCTGGCTGAAACGTTCATGAATTTTCTGATATTCTTCCTCAACCTTCTTGCGGCTGATAGCATACCGCATAACTTTCGAGAGGATTTTGCTGTTTTCTTCTCCCTTGACAAGATAATCCTGAGCTCCTTGCTTCACAGCTTCAGGTGCAAGGGATTCATCATGGGAGCCGGAAAGAATGATGATGGGAATTTCCCGGGCATGGGAATAGACGCGATGAAAGGTCTCAAGTCCATGCGTTCCAGGCAGTGAAAGATCCAATAGAATGACATCGATATTACCTTCTGCGATACGGGCCAGTCCGGCTTCCAATCTCTCGGACCATTTGACTTCAAAAGGAGGGTTTTTCTCCCAAGACAGCATGTCTTGGAGAAACTGAGCATACTCTTGGTTATCCTCGATTAGCAAAACCCTGATAATCTGAGTTTCCATTTATTTAACAACCACCTTTAGTTTAGCTTCGGACTAAAAAATTACGGAACTTAAGCTCTCATAAAAGTTTACACTACATCATTCAATTTGGCAAAATTTTCTCATGATCGGGAGAAGGGGGCCTAAGGGATAAAACCGGGCAATAAAGCCCTTTGAGTTGACGGTGCCACCAAGTGCCTTCTCGTTTCCTTGTATTGAAATCCGTGAAACGGTAATCATACATCACCGCACGGATATAACGGGGAGGAGCTTTAGAAAACGGATCTTTTGCCAAGAGAGACTTCACGGAAGGAGACCCCTGAAGAAGCCGCAAGCAAAAGTTTATGAACCAAGGGTTTTCACGATAATCCCCTAATGCGGCGAACCACATTTGCCAATCAAGGCGAGGCTGATGAGGCGCCACAAAATCGGGCTTTCGTTTCAAATCACCGGGCTTATATTTGAACTCGTACGGAAGCCAATGCACGCGATCATAAGATCCCTCAACAATGATTTCCGGCCGTGAAGTGGTCATGACAGCAAATAATCCGTATGAATTAACAAGGCAAAAAGGCGCAAATGCTTTGTAGACCCATACAGCAGGTTTGGGCCAATCAATCCGCGTACGAAATGTCCTGGGCATTTCAAAAATCGACAAAAAGATAACCATCACAGCCAAAGGTGCCGTGATCCACTTGGACCAATTCATGGTTGCAGGGTGATGGGATGTGGATTTGTTGAGAACTTTCTGGCGCCATTTTTCAGGCCACATGTGGTCATCAAACAAGAAAAGACACAAGAAAATGGCAAGCATATTGAAAAAGCAGTAGTTTCCAGTTCCAGCGATAAGAAGCTGAAAAAATAGGATGGCAGCCGCTCCGAAAAAACGCAGCCGCCTCGGAGCAAAAATTAAAAGGGGGCAGGCCAGTTCAATAGCAAACATACCGGCGACAGACATCTTTTGAAACCAATGAGGAAGCTGATGGGCATACCAACCCAGCCATGTCGGCAGAGGCTGTGTTTCATAATGATAATTGAGAGCCGTCAAAGTTCTCCATGTGGGATCCCCACTGGAAAGTTTGACCACTCCTGATGAAAACATCAATCGAAACAATAACCAACGGAAAAGCCACAAAATGGTACGAGAAGGAGTCGATGAATGAATCTTCGGAAGAAAACCAAGCGGGGCCAGAAAAATGGCGAGGAAACCTGTTTCAAGTAAAAGAACATCCCATTGGAAAGATAGAAACTCACGTCCAATCAAAGTGAGAGAAAGATAGAATGACCACAAGAGAAAAAGAATAGGAGCCGGAGCGAAACCAAGAATCAACACTCCAGACAATAAAGCACCGACCCAGCACAGGAACTGCAAGAAGCCGTCGCTGGCATTGAACCAGCACAAAGTAGGAAGGACATGGTAGCGTTCGGGACCCATGTGGTGACGCAACAAATTGAGAAAATCAGAGGCGGGTAAAATACCTTTCGAACCTACCAAACCCGAAATTTGGCTTCCGAGAGAGCAAAAGGCCACAAGATAAACCAACCCCAGCAACTTTAGGAAAAGCCAACTCGACAAAAAGAAATCCTGAGATCCAATGTGTTCTCCCCAGAAAAAACGGGTGAGCACCGAAAACAATTTACGATGTTTCGCCACCACACGATAAAACCATTCTGAGAAGCGCCGAAATCCAGTAAATCTTTCATACAAAAAAAGTAACCAGCGTTGTTGAGAAACATGAGCGAGTGTCCGGAAAACCGCTTCGGCTCCCGAAAAGATCTTTCCTTCGGCATCAATCAGTTGAACGGAACCCTCGAATTTTTCCTGTGGAATTTGAGGAAACTGATCTGAAACTTTCTGGAAAGGTTGATAATCGACTTTTGCTTTCGTCAAGCTCTGCCAATGATTCACCCAGCGGCGGCAGAAATCACAGTCACCATCGTAGATAAGAAGTGGCTTCATCAGAAAAGATAGAGATAGTAAGGACTAGCCGTTCAAACCAATAGTTTCAAGACTTAAAGCTGTTCTCGTTTTTCCATTCGTTGGGAGAAAAAACTTTGATGCGGAGCGCGTGAATATCTTTCTCGATCTCCGATTCAAGAGCTTCATAAACAGCACGATGCCGTTCGAGTAATGTTTTGCCACGAAACCAATCGGATACAATCGTAACGGAATAATGAGCGCCTCCTGCTTGGCCGGCCATTTTGTGTCCCTTATGGAACTGGCTTTCATCAATGAGGTCTAAGTAAGAGGGACAAAATTTCTCTTCCAATTTAGAACGAACTCTTTCTAATCTGTCCATGACAACTTGAAAATCAGGTCCTCCACTTGATGGAGCAACCCATGGACGGAAGCTGGTCAGGAGATAGGGGCCGTCCCTGAGTCAAGTTTTCAACGGCTTGCTTTAATTCTTCTTTTTTGATCTTCTTTTCATCCTTCCAGTTGTCATCAAATCTTCCGTGATAGCAAAGACGATGCACAGCGTCAAAAAGGTAAATGTCAGGAGTGCATTGCGCCTGAAAAATACGGGCGATCTGTTGAGTCCCATCGACTAAATAAGGAAATTCAATCCCCCACTCCTTGATTTTTTCTTTCATCTTTTCCGGAGCATCTTCGGGATAATCAGGATGGATATTCGGATTGATACCAACAGTAGAAATCCCTAGACGTTTACTATAGGAAGCCAGTTTGATCAAGCGGGGCCAGACAGCTATCGCATAGGGACAGTGATTGCAGGTAAAAACAACCAGAAGCCCTTTTTCACCGTAAAGCTCATCGCCTCGGAAAATTTTTCCGTAGGGATCTTTAAGCTCAAAGGGGGGCATTTCCATACCAAGGGATAATTTCAACGATTCGACCAGAGCCATGTTTGCACCTCCACAAAAAATTTAGAAACGCTTCTTTTATTTCTCCTGGTTACTCCAGAAACGATGGAATTCTGCCAAATGGGTCAACGAAAGAAAATTGGGCATTCGATCAAGATAAACTTTCCCCTGCAAATGATCCCATTCGTGCTGAATCACCCTGGCAAAAAATCCATCCGCCTTAATTTGAATGGAACCACCCTTTCTATCCATGGCTTGACAAACAAGAGATTCACTTCGGGGAACCACGCCTCTCAAATCAGGAATACTCAAGCAACCCTCCCAAGATTCGGCCACACTTTTGGAAAGTTCCTTCAGATGAGGATTGATAAGAACAGTAAGAGGAATATTGGGGACATCAGGGTAACGTTTATTCTCATGCACCTCAATCACAGCGATCTGTTTTGATACATGGACCTGCGGCGCAGCAAGCCCCACGCCGTCATATTCCCTCATGGTCATAATCATGTTATCAATCAGTTCCTGGATTTCAGGAGAGCAAAGTTCTTCAAGAGAGACGGAAACAGATTTCTCACGCATGACGGGATTGCCGAGACGAGCAACTTTAAGAATAGCCATCTCTCAAACTGTCCAACTTGTTGACAACACAGCCGACTTCGTCGATATGCGGATCAATCTAAAAACGAATCGACCAAACGCGAGGGGATTAAAACTGAGAACTTGCCATCCATTGGGGAACGGGATTCCTCAACGGAAGTTTCCTGTAACGCAACTCCTTAGAAGGGACGGAGGGCTGCTTGCGCAGGCCCTCCTCAAATCGCCTCCCAATTCGTTAGAATTTAAGCCAAGTGCTGAGATACCAGTTTGGTCATCTCAAACATGTTCACTTGTGACTTGCCGTCCAAAACGACTTTTAATTTGACGTCGGGATTGATGTTTCTTCTGTTCTTGGAATCTTGGAGATTATTCTTCTTAATATAATCCCAAAGCTTCTTCATGACCTGCCCTCTTGGAAGCGGCTTGCTACCGACAATTTCACTCAATGCGCTGTCTGGTTGCAAAGGTTTCATGAGAGCTGGATTAGGTTTTCTTTTCGTTGTTGCCATTTCTCCTCCTTTGTTTGATTCAGTTGCTGGTTGCAGATTACTTGAAGCTGCCTAACCAGTGATCGGTGGATTATACCTCGTCAGTTTGCCAAATTCATTAGATTTTTCGAAGGAAATCTTGGCACCGTTTTAGGTCTTCTCTGATGATTGATGCTTAAGCCAATTCTCATACTCGATAAAGTTCTGCACATAACGTTCTCCAAAGCTAGCCAAAATGGCGACGATCATCTTACCCTTGTTCTCATCACGACTTGCAACTTGAAGGGCGGCCCACACCGCCGCTCCCGAAGAAATCCCACAGAAAATACCCTCTTCCCTAGCCAGCCGCCTGGCCATGGCAAAACTGTCCTCATCCGCAACACAAATCACCTCGTCAATCAAAGCGGTATCCAAATTTTTGGGAATGAAGCCCGCACCAATACCTTGAATTTTGTGAGCGCCGGGTTTGCCCCCAGAAAGAACTGGTGAGGCAGCAGGTTCCACGGCGATTGCTTTGAACCCGCGTTTCTTCCTTTTCAAAATACCTGAAATCCCGCTTATCGTTCCTCCGGTTCCAACTCCGGCAACAAGAATATCCGCTTTGCCATCCGTGTCTCTCCAAATTTCTTTGGCAGTTGTTCGGCGATGAATCTTCGGATTGGCAGGATTAACAAATTGCTGGAGGATAACCGAATTTTTGATCTGCCTGCTGAGTTCCTGGGCTTTCAAGACTGCCCCTTGCATCAAAAGATTGGCCGGCGTCAACACCACTTCAGCTCCCATGCACTCAAGAATAGTCCTCCTTTCAATGCTGACATCATCGGGCATCGTAAGGATTAGGCGGTAGCCTCTTACAGCTGCGACAAGAGTAAGGGCAATTCCTGTGTTCCCGCTCGTGGGTTCAATGAGAACGGAATCACGTTTCAAAATACCGGCCTTCTCAGCTGTCTCGACCATGCTCAACCCGATGCGATCCTTGACACTGCCCATAGGATTGAAATACTCCAGTTTTGCAAGCACCGTTGCTTTCAAACCTTGGGTAACTTTTTTAAGTCTGACGAGCGGCGTGTTGCCTATCGTCTGCGTGATGTCATCAAAAATCCTAGCCATAAGATAGCTCCTTGATTAAATAGAATAGTCCTGGGCTTTTTGGGCAAACACTTTCGCATCGGTCGGTTGAATATAGACTTCCTGCCCTTCTTTCAATTGAAGCTCCTGCAATCTTTCTTTCGTCAAATGAACCGTTAAAAGCTGTCCATCCTTTAAAACAATATCGATCTTGATGCCCCAACCTAAAAAAGAAATCCGTTTGACACGACCGCTGGGTAAATTCTCTCCCGAAGGTTTCGCGAGCACAACATCAGAAGGACGAATGAGTGCCTCAACAGCCGACTGCCCTTCTCCCGGAGCATGAGACACATCAAATTCAAACTGACCAACCTTCGCTTTACCCGCTTCCATTTTTCCACGCAGAATGTTGACCGGTCCAACAAAGCCGGCTACAAAAGCACTCTTAGGATTCTCATAAATTTCCTGCGGAGAGCCTATTTGCTCCACACGGCCTTGGTTCACCACCACGATTTTATCAGCTATCTCGAATGCTTCGTTTTGATCATGGGTAACGAAAAGACTTGTGACATGCATTTCATCATGCAACCGACGGATCCAGTTGCGGAGTTCTTCACGAACCTTAGCGTCCAAAGCTCCAAACGGTTCATCAAGAAGCAAAACCTTAGGTTCGGGTGCAAGAGCTCTGGCCAAGGCAACCCGTTGTCTCTGACCTCCCGAGAGTTGAGCCGGATAATGTCCCGCATAGCCTTGAAGCTGAACGAGCCTGAGAAGTTCCTCGACCCGTTCTTTGATTCTCGCCTTGGGAATCTTACGAACCTCAAGTCCGAACGCAACGTTTTGCCAAACGGTCATATGTTTGAAGAGTGCGTAGTGTTGAAAAACAAAACCCACACCTCGTTCCTGGACAGGAAGCAACGTCGCATCTTCTCCCGTCAAATGAATCTCCCCGACATCGGGGACCTCTAGTCCGCAGATCATGCGAAGAATCGTGCTCTTCCCCGATCCGCTGGGACCAAGAAGGGCCACCAAGTTGCCTTCGTCCACCTTGAAGTTGACATCATCAACCGCGGTGAAGTTTCCAAATCTTTTGGTCAAATTTTTGACAATGATTCCCATTACTTTAAATTTCCCGGAAGCAAGGTTTGTGACTTCATTCTTTTCTTAAGGACTTCCAAAACTATCAGAACAAGGAATGAAACGAGAGCCAACAACACTGATACAGCATAAGCCGGCAAATAAAGCCGTTCGTCCATCGCCCGGTAAACATAAAGAGTCGCAGTTTCCGTTTCCCCCACGACAGCTCCTCCCACTACCAAGAGAGCACCGAATTCTCCCATTGCGCGTGCGAACGTGAGGGTGATACCGTAGAAAAGCCCCCATCGAATGCTAGGCAAGGTGACGCGCCAGAAGGTCTGCCATTCACTCGCGCCGAGAGTGTGGGCAGCTTGATCCTGCTCGAATCCGATTTCCTGAAGAACCGGCATGACTTCGCGGATTACGAAAGGAAGCGACACAAAGGTGGTGGCCAGAAGCATTCCCCAAAAAGAAAAAACGATCTTCAAGCCCGTCGCCTCCAAGAAACCGTGAAACCATCCCATTCTCCCAAAAAGAAGAATCAACATATAGCCTGCCACCACCGGAGAAACTGCGAAAGGAAGATCCACCAACGCATTCAAAAATCTTCGGCCTGGGAAGTCGTGCCGCACAAGAACCCAAGCAATGGCTAGACCAAACACCGTATTCAAAACAACAGCCCCGCCACTCAAAAGAAAAGTCAGGCCGAAGGCGTGGAGCACTTGAGCGTTACTGAGAACATTCACAAAAGTACCGAGTCCTTTCGAAAAGGCAGCCATGAATAGATAAAAAATGGGCGCGAAGACAAGAACAATCCAGTAAGTGAGGACAAGAGCGATCAGAAGAGGCCGAACCCACGGATTTCTGTTTAAAAATTTAGGGACACTAGCTGACATGGACTTTTGATTTCCTTTTCTGCAGCCAATCCACCACAAAGATCAGTGAAAACGATAGAGCCACCAAAACGATGGACATGGCACTCGCTCCTTGTTGATTCTGGGATTCTATCTCCCCTAAGACATAAACCGCTGCGGTCTGCGATTTGAAGGGGATGTTACCCGCGACAACGACAATTGAACCGAATTCGCCGATCGCTCTTGCAAAGGCTAGGAGGGTTCCCGTTAAAATGGCCGGCAGCAGTGTGGGTAAAAGAATACGCCAAAAGGTGGTCCACGCGGAGGCACCGAGACTTCGTGCGGCCTCTTCTTCATCCGGGTCAATTTCCATCAAAACGGGCTCAACCGATCTGACCACAAACGGGAAAGTAACAAACAATAAAGCGAGAATAATTCCCGGCGGTGCAAAAATGATTTCCCATCCCATGCGATGCTTGAACCAGCTCCCCAACGCCTGCTGAGGTCCGTACATATAAACGAGTGTGACCCCCGTAACCAACGTCGGGATAGCAAAAGGAAGATCAATCAAGCTATTGATCAGAGTGCGTCCTGGAAAAGAATATCGAACCAATACGTACGCGGTGAGCGTACCCATCACCGCATTCACCACCGCCATCACCATCGCTGTCCATAATGTCAACTTCAACGCATGCCAAGCCGTGGGCCGCGTCACGTGACCCAAAAAACTGAGCGTCCCGTCTTTCAAACCGTCATGGAGAACCGCAGAAAGAGGGAGGATAAGCATGAAAGCAAGGTAACTGACGGCCATGGTTCTTAAACTGATCTTCCCCATTTATTTTCTCTCTCGAATTTCTTCCATCACAACAGTGAAGATTCCTCGGGGTCCGAAAAATTGAGGGATGAGCCGATTCCACGAACCCAAATAATCGACAGTCCAAAGATCTTGTACAGGACTAAACTTGGAGGCATGCTCACGTTTTGCCTTTTCTTCCACCGGCCGTAAACCAAACTCCGCGAAAACTGCCTGGGCGGGTTCTGTCCAAAGAAAATCCCGAAAGGCTTCAGCCACTTTTTTCACGCCGTGTTTTTCGGCATAATGATCCACCACGGCCACCGGATTCTCGACAAGAATCGTGGAAGTCGGAAGAACGAGTTCGTAGATCTGGCCTCCCCTCTTTCCGACCAGCACCTCACTTTCGTAAGTGATCACGACATCCCCAATGCCTCGTTCGAAATTGATAATACTTTCACGGGCCCCTTTATCGAAAACAGTCACATTTCTGAAAACATCCGCAAGAAATTTCCTCGCTCCATTTTCACTCGCTTCATAACCGTTCACATGACCTCTTTTCGCCGCCCCATAAGCTGCCAAAATATTCCACATGGCACCCCCACTTGATTTAGGATCCGGCGTCAAAATTTGAAGGTCCGGTTTTATCATATCGGCCCAATCAGTGATTCCCTTCGGATTGTTTTGTCTGACGGCCAGGGCAACAACGGAGGTAGTGACCATGCCACGATAGGGAGGGTCCTTCCAATCCGAGTGAATCAAACCGGCTTTCACAATGAGTTCAATATCAGATTCCATCGAGAGAGCCGCGATGTCGGCTTCAAATCCTCCGACAATCGCCCGTGCCTGAGCCCCCGAACCCAGATAAGATTGCTTCACCTTAACGGTTTGGCCGGTTTTCTTAAACCAATACTCCTGAAAAAGCGGAATGATGGCGGCGTAGGCTTCCCTCGGAGCGGTATAAGCTCCGAGCGTCAACGTGATATCGTTCGATTTTGCACAGCCAGAAAAAAAGCTAATTGCCATCCATCCCAGGAATAAAAATTTGCCTCTCATCTTTTCCTTTCAGATGTGATACATCGCGTAAGTTTTTTTAGCGCGGGATAATTCCATATTCCTTGTGTAAAGATCTTCCAGAGTGGCTTTATCAAGCACCTGAGATACCGCATCCCTGACATCAAGAAGAAAACTATAAATGCCGCTATCGCGGTCACCTCTTCTGATCATCTCTTTAATCTCATCCGCACTCGCAATGGGAGAAAGAGGCCCATCCATCAAGCGAATCACCTCCCCTAATGTGATTTCATCTGGTGATCGCGCCAAAATATAGCCCCCGCCCTTACCCTTCTCACTCTTCACCACTCCCCCTCTTTTGAGGGCTGCCATAATATGCTCTAAAAATTTGACCGGGATATCTTCCCTTCCAGCAATTTCCCTTAAGTGCAGATGTTGATTGGACTTGTCCTTATAGGAAAAGGTCAAGGTTTGCAAAGCTTTAATAGCATATTCCCCTTTTTTCGAAAGTCTCATCTTTCCTACTCATCCTATCGATTTAGTATGATAATATCACAAGGTTTTTTAACGTCAAGAATTAATTTTGGGGATTGTCAGCTTAGGACTTTTTTGGAAAGGATCTTAAAATCTGGGCTGAACTCGTAGACAATGGGAACACCGGTAGGAATATTGAGCTCAAGGACTTGTGCTTGGGTCAATCGATCGAGCTCCATCACAATGGAACGGAGACTATTGCCGTGGGCAGAGACAAGAACGTTTCCCAATTTGAGTTCGGGCAGGATTTTTTCCTTAAAATAAGGAAGCGTCCTGGCTGCTGTGTCTTTGAGACTTTCCCCTCCCGGGGGAGCCACGTCATAACTCCTGCGCCAGATTTTTACCTGCTCATCGCCGAACTTCTTAGCCGTCTCGGCTTTGTTGAGACCTTGGAGATCACCGTAATGCCGTTCGTTTAAAGCCTGAGATTTTTCAATAGGAATATTTTTTTGCCCGATCACTTCGAGAATGATCTCAAGAGTGCTCTGAGCCCTGATAAGAAGAGAGGTGAACGCCTTTTTGAAAAGAATCCCTTTAAGCTTTCCCCCTGCCTTGCGGGCTTCTTCTTCGCCCTTGGGAGATAAGGGTATATCCACCCAACCGGTAAAACGGTTTTCGAGATTCCATTGTGATTCGCCGTGCCGCACTAAAACCAAGGTACTCATTTTCTCCCGTCTCTAGTGGTTCGACTAGCCGCCAAGTCGCCACTGAATCGCCGGCGACCCGCTGAAGCTTTAGTGGCGGGATTCGTGGCGGCTTCGCTCACCACAGTACCGAGCGAACAGAAAAAATCAAATTAGTCGAGGTACTAGTGTTGTTTCGTGTTTCTTGCCAAATGAAGTGCTATTCTAGCGTACGATTTCATTTTTTCAACATTGAATTTGAAACGGATCTCTTATTCTCTCTCACGCCTATGATATAATTTTATCCATGAACCCTACCACACAAAAAAACCTCGCGAAGCTGATGGAACTTTTACGTGTCAGTTCTCGGATAGTTGTGTTCACGGGAGCAGGCATCTCGACTGAAAGCGGGATTTCAGATTACAGGAGCAAAGGCGGCCTATGGGATCGCTTTCATCCTGTTACCATTCAAGAGTTTTTATCCAGTGAATCGAAACGAAGGGAATACTGGCGTTACAAAAAAGATTTATATAGGAGTATGGAAAAAGCCCAGCCTAACAAAGGACATCTTGCCATTGCTCAATTAGACAAAATAGGAAAACTCATCGGCGTCGTCACACAAAACATAGATGAGCTTCATCAAATGGCTGGACTGCCATCGGCAAAAGTTCTTGAACTTCACGGAACCAACCGCAAAACCGTCTGTTTGAATTGTAAAAAAGAAACTCTATGGGAAGACACCTACCAAAGACTGAAACAAGGTGTGGAAATACCTACTTGCTTACAATGCGGAGGATTATTGAAACCGGCCACGATTTCTTTTGGAGAAAACCTGAATTCTAGCGTCCTCAACCAAGCTTATTCATGGGTACAGCAATGTGACCTTTTATTAGCGGTAGGCTCCACACTCGTTGTCGAACCCGCTGCTTCTCTCCCGCGTCTGGCCAAAAACAATGGGGCAAAACTTATCATCATCAATCTTTCAGAAACTCCTCTTGATGAAATGGCGGACCTTATTATTCATGACGGGGCAGGAGAAATTTTATCTGAGACGGTAAAACTTCTCCCTCAAGGAAAACAACAATAAGGTGTTAAAATGGACTTGGTTTTAGCAAGATTTCTTAAACAATCAGCTTATTCAATTGGATTTCCGGCGGCGTTGTTAAAGCGCACCACACCGGTTTCATCGACAAAGAAAGTGCTGACTCCTGTAATGTTTGGAACCAAGGGAGTGGCGGAAAGCGTATACTGATTAGCATTGACCCATGTGTAGGTATATCGATAACCCAACCGGGCGCCGCCTGCCATAGCTGAATCAAGATAAGAAGGATTGGTTGTCGAAAGCGTCAGCAAATCAGGAGGATAAGCTGGAGGATTTTGGGCCGAATGAAAATTCTCGATGGCCGAACTATAAGTTCTCAAATCCCGTTTGCTGGAGGCTTCATTAGCATTGATTCTTGATCTGACCAAATTCGGGATAGACAAAGCTGCTAGGAGACCGACGATCGCTACGACAACTAGAATCTCAACCAGCGTAAAACCTTTGGATTTGGCGTAAAACATGAAGCGGTTCATTTTGCAAAATAAACGGCAGAAATCAAGAAAACTGGAGCCTACCCCACACAACATCATCCGTTATTTGTCAAAATTGGGTGTCTGTTCAAGAAAACAAGCTTGCGAACTGGTCCTGCAGGGACGTGTTCAAATCAACGGTAAAATCGTCCGGCATCCAGGCGAAAAAGTCTCGGGTAAAGAACGGATCACATTGGACGGAAGAAAAGTGGAAAAGAATAAAAATATTTACATTCTGCTTCATAAACCGCCCGGCTACCTCACTACCAGAAAGGATGAAAAAGGCAGAAAAACGGTTTACGACCTTCTTCACAATATACCCCAATGGGTCTTCCCGGTAGGAAGACTGGATCAAGACTCAGAAGGACTCATCCTCCTGACTAACGACACGGCTTTGGGAGAAAGAATGACCAACCCGCGTTACGGTATCCCGAGAACTTATCAAGTCGTGGTCCATGGTTCCCCTTCTCCCAACGATCTGAAAAGGATTCGCGAAGGTACGGAAATCGGACGCGGAGAAAAAACCGGCCCGGCTCGAGTCAAAATCCTGCGGCAAGACCCTGGTTCTACCCTCCTTGAAATCACTCTTACGGAAGGTAAGAACAGAGAAATCCGCAGGATTTTTGACTCTCTCGGCCAACCCGTCAAGAAACTCACACGGATCCATTTTGGTCCTTTTCATCTTGGGTCCCTAAAACCGGGCGAATACCGCTTTTTAGAACCTAAGTCGGTACCCTTCTAGCGTCCTCAAGCAGATATTGGACCTCGAAGTCTTGTGCTCCAAATTCCTTGGCGATCTCGATAAACTCCCTGCAATTTTCGTACTGCTCGTTAAGAAGCGCCTCTTTTAGATAAAGAAGAGCTGTGAGTTTAACCGGATTCTTTTGAATCCTCCTGAATGTAAATTCTTTTTTCAGATTACGTGCTTCAATCATGATTTTCTCCTTTCAGACAAAAAAAAGCCCACTACATTGTCAGTAATGGGCTTTGTTTGGTATTGATTGCTGTGTTTAGAGTTACGTCAACTTGCGGCTTCAAACCTCCCTTCACCCATCACCGCTCGGCAATGCTTAATCGTAAGACTTGACATACGATAAGCGTGCCACATTACTTTCATAATGGGGTAAGCCAAAAACGGTGATCGAAAGTTCAAACCGCTAGTTTGTCGCATTTAAAAACTCCTATCTGCATTAAGTTTAATAAATACTCCCTATCTTGTCAAGTTTCACGCAAAATCCAGAGCGGTCAGAAACTGATCACACACTATCTAACATCTTGATAAACTTTTTCTTTAAACGGCAGAACGTCCACACCCAGATAGTATAAGGACACAAGCGCCAGATTGATCCATTTCTGATGTAATTTTCCGACTTTGAGAAAACGTCGCGCGGACGTTGTCACAGGACTTTTGATAATAAGAGGCCTGGTGAGTTTTCTCAGACGCTTATAAAAATCAATATCCTCAAAAGGAACCCGCTCGGAAAATCCTTCCATCTCTTCAAAAATATTCCGGGTCAAAAAAAAAGCTTGATCGCCGTAGGAGAAACAATGGAATCGGGTGTGGTAGGAATAAAGCCGGAGGAGAAAATCCTCTTGATCGAAACGCATACGAAATCTGCCAGCCTGACACATTTTTTTCGTGATCAAACAACGCACCATCTCAAGACCCTTCGGAGGAAGCTTGGTATCCGCATGCAAAAAAAGGAAACCATCGCCCTTAGCTTCCTTAGCACCTTTATTCATTTGCAACGCCCTGCCCCGTTGGGTTTTCAGAACACGTGCAAAACGCGATGCAATCTCTAAGGTCCGGTCCACGCTACCGCCGTCTGCAACAATCAATTCATCCGGAGCATGGTTTTTGACCAGGTCACTAAGGCAATCAGCAATCAAACCTTCTTCATTGAGAGTGGGAACAATAACAGAAATTTTCACATCAGAGAACCGGCACAGCTCGATCCGGATCCCGCTGTACAACCAAAACAGTGGGTACCTGTATCAATGTCCCGGCCTTCCAAGCTATCTATCTCAAAATCATGAACGGTTAAGGGTCTGTCTCCAAATTGATCTTTGAATGCCATATCCAGCATTTGATTGAAATCGCAATCATAAAGTTTTCCATCCCAGCCGACACTTAAAGTGTTACGGCACATCAGTCCCTGTAAGGTAGCAGGATTAAATGCCTCCACCAACAAATGCGTGTAAGCTTCATATTGACGAGTCGCTTTCAGATACGCTGCAAAACGGTTGATGGGCATATTGGTGATGGTATAAAGTCTGTTAAAAACGATTCCAAAATCTTCGAGAAGCCTTTCTTTGTAATCGGCTTCAAGTTCTTCTTGGGAGGGCGGAAGATAGGGCCCCACCGGATTGTAAACCAGATTCAAGTAAAGACCAGAATCTGCCTTCCCATAGCCGAGAAGATTGAGACACAAAAGAGCATCCATGCTCTTGTCAAAAACACCTTTGCCGCGTTGTTTGTCCACATTCTCTTTTGAGTAGCAAGGAAGTGATGCCACAATCTCCACCTTCTCATCCGCCAAAAATGCAGGAAGATATTCCTTCCCCGGCTCATAAAAGACAGTCAGATTGCAGCGATCGATAACATGCCTCCCCAGTTTACGGGTCTCCATGACAAGATAGTCAAAATACGGATTAAGTTCCGGAGCTCCACCAGTAATATCCACAGTTCCTGCCGCCGAGTTACGAATCAATCTGAGAACGGCTTCAATCGTCTCACGCGTCATGATCTCCGTGCGTGTGGGACCAGCATCCACGTGGCAGTGCACACAGGTTTGATTGCAGAGTTTCCCGACATTGACTTGAATGATTTCAATTTTTGATTTGCGGAAGGAGTTTCCTTGCTCGGAAAGTTTTTGATCAAAATCATTTTGAAGTTTGTTCATACTATCAACGATGTTTTCAACAACAGGAGGCTTCGGATTCGCAGACTGGACCCGTTGATGTTGTAGTCTTTCGATATTTCATTCCCTTCGTTTCACGAGGATGGCGTACCGCAGAACGGTGGCAGTCAAAAACTTCTGCCTTCAAAAGAGTGACTTCCTTCCGAGGCGGGACCAGAATGACATCCTCTTTATAAGGAGGCTTTGAATATATGTGATACGTCTTGTCACAGACAGCAGTTCTAACCCCTCGCTTCAAAACATGCTGATCATCATCCCACACCTGTTTCCATGGTCCTTTATAAATAACCGCTTGGTTCCGCTCAAGACATGCCCCTTCTTTACCTTTATAAGCTTTCACAGTTATTGAACGAAATTCAATACCTCGAATGGTTCGGAAAGGCTCACGAGCCACTGATTCAGTTTTAATCCCGTAAAATCCAGCCTCCTCAAAGGCCTTAAGGAAAAGGTCTTCTCGGAAAGCACCGGAAATACAACCCGTCCAGAGTTCTATATCCTCTTGAAGCCCCTTAGGAATATCTTCATCGCTCACAATATCAGAGATGGCCACTCTTCCGCCCCGTTTCAGAACTCGATACATTTCCCGGAACAGCTGTTCTTTGTCCTCAGTCTTGACCAAATTCAAAACGCAATTGGAGACGATGATATCTATGGAATCATTCGGAATCAAAGGTTTTGTGCGCACAAGCTCATTGCGATAGGCTTCCAATTGAAAAAGGTTCTCGGCAGAATCAATGGGATGCTTCCGCAAATAGTCCCCCAAGAGTGCCGGATCAGTTTTAAGATCCTGAATCCTCCCTTTCTTAAACTCAACATTGTGATAACCTATTTTATTCCCTATTTCCTTTAAGTATTTGCGTGCGAGACAAAGCATGTCCTCGTTAAAATCTATTCCCAACACCCTTCCTTGAGGTCCCACAATTTGTGACGCTACGTAGCAGATTTTGCCGCTCCCGCTCCCAAGGTCTAGGACATGGTCTCCTTCATGAATATAGCGGGAAGGGTCCCCGCATCCATAATCCTTCTCAATGATTTCTTTAGGAAGGACGGCAAGATATTTCCGATCATAATCCACAGCAGGACAGCATAAATCCCGTTGGCGTTCCTGGGCACCAAGGGCATAACGCTTACGAACCTCTTCCTCTAATACCGAAACTATCTTCCCCTTTCGTTTCGCGTGTCTTGAATTTTTCATGATGACCTCTCGCTGCCCAATTTCCTTCACTTTATCAGTGTGGATTGGAAATCATTCTTTGTTTCAAACAGTCATTACAAACATTTCTGAAAGACCATAGTACTACAGTAAAAACTAAAAGTTAATATCAAAAACTTTTCGTGGTCGTTTAGTCTCATAGATATTACTTTTCTTTCTCTCGCATTTTTGTTTGAAAAAGATCGAGAACCATTTTCCACCAACCTTCATCTTTATGCTGTGCTTTACGGAATTGCCAGTATTCAGCGCCCCACAAAAAAATTGTATCAAAACCTAAAGAGCGAAACTCCTGAAAATGAGCTCGGCTCATCTCCGGCCAACCTGTCGGGGGTCGATCTTTCCCTTTATGAACGAGCAGGCCTGGTTCCCAGGGTTCGGCCTGAAACTCAATAATCCAAGCTTTTCTGTCATGCTTTTTCACAAAGTCGAGTATTTCCGAAAAATATTCCTTGCGTTCTTTGGAATCAGTCCAGAAATAAAGTTTTTTCCACCAGAATTTATGCCCGACAACAGGGTACACATCCAGTCCCACAATGTCGCAAAGCGGCAAAGATTTTTGGACAGAATCATAAGGAGAAAAAAAACGGGTCAAAGAACGAAGAAACTTGTTGGGATAAGTGGCTACGTTGACAATGATGGGTCTTTTCTGGTGATCAATCTTTCTAACCAAATCAATCTCCTGCTTGAGAAATTTATTAGAAATCCACCAATACTGCGCTCCGGCACGATCCAAAGGTTCATTTTCAACCTGCCAATATCGAATGGTTTTTTCGTTCCTGTAGTGGGTAACCACCACACGTATAAATTGCAGCACCCTTTCCTTGAGATAGTGATCATCCGAAATCTTCGCACCAAATCCATGGTCAACGCGTTTGAGCATCCACTTGGGAATAAAATATTCCGGCCAACGAGGTGCCTTCATCCCCACGGTGAGAACAATAGGAATTTTCCTTCGTTTCGCCTCAAAAATCTGCCAATCCAGAAAGGTGAAATCGTAGTTATCCGCCGTTTTTTCAATCTCATTCCAATAGGTTCCGAGACGAATCACATCAAAACCAAAATCCAGAATTGAAAGATAAGTTTCTTTCCAATCCAGTCCTAAATATTCGCTTTGTCTGGGACTGTAGGTCGTTCCAATCCGAAGGGGCTCCGCATAGGCAGAAACGGTCTGCGAAAGAAAAATTAAAAGAACCAGGAGAATTCTCACTTCTTTCGCTTCCGTGTTTTATCCGTGACCCAAAATTCCATGTATTTTCCAAACATCAGCCGAGTTTGGGCATCTAGTGCCGGAAGCGCGCTCAAAAAGGTAATAATCATCGGAACAAGCAGCCATTCCAAAGCAAGTCCGACTCTTTTCAAAAACGGATTTCTAACTTTTTTCTTGGGAAGAAGACAGAGACTTAGAACAATCGTTGTGACAAGAGCAAGCGAAGCCAAATTAAAGATGGTGGCCGTAATACGAGGCGCGCTATAGTAGAGAACCGAATTTGAAAATTCACGCCCTGCAAAAAGAGCTGGAAACCACCCAATGATAGTAAGAAGGAAAGCCCAAGTAGCCCAAGCGACATGACCTTCAAATAATTTGAATCCATGACGAAATTTATCGAAAAAAGAGATTTTATCGGATTTCAAAAATCCTCTTATCACAATAGGGAAATTCTCTACCCCCCAAGCCCATCTGAGTTTCTGCTTATAAACATTGATGATCGTTTTCCACCATGTATCTGCGACGACCACATCCATTGAGATGATAACATACATAGGAATCACACGGTAATCACCGTCAAAATGAAGAAAAGCCTTCCAAAAAATTGCCGAGTCATCGGAAATCATATCCACAGGCCAGTAACCAATATCCACAAGGGCTTTGAAACTCATGCTGTGACTCGAAAAAGTTACCAATTTATCAGGATTGGTAGCTTCAATAAGCTGAAAGAAGGAAGATCCCATTTCAAGAACTCTTGCGAAACCAGGAGCTTCCCAAATATTGTTGTGATAAACAGGAATGGGTTGAAAGCTGGCCTGATTTCTATTAGGACAAGACATAAAGCGGTAGGTAAGACAACTGAAATAATCGTGACTGACAACGGTATCGGCGTCAAAGCAGGAGACAACAACGTTTCCAAAAGGAATCTTTTGCTCGGTGAAGCATTCAGCTGCTTTTTTAGCCGCATAAGTCACATTGGAACCTTTGACACGCGCTTCGCCAGGCAGATCCACAGGATGAATGGTAATCAGAAAATCTAGGAAGGAAGCCCGATATTTTTTCTGAATCTCCTGCATTCCCTGTTTTACTTCAGAGCTCGCTCGGTCCTCAACCGCCAAAACCAATAAAATCTGGCTCGGAGGAAATTTACTTTCCACAAGACTTTGAATACCTGGTTCAACAATTTCTTGATCCTCCTTTAAGATCGGGAAAATGACCAAGTGATAAATGTCTTTCGACAAAGGAGGTAAAGAACTGCTTTTTCTTAAAACTTCAAGTTCCCTTTTTTGAATACATAGAGAAATTTTTTCCCTGAGTCCCGACTTGGAAATGGTGTCGTTTAACTCCTCCAAATAAGCCTCAAGACGGTCCATTCCGTGAACCCGTATCATCCAGTCTGTTTTTTTCTCAATCGAAAGCCTAAAGTAGGCCAGAATCAGGAAGAAAGTCATATAGAAAAGTCTCAGCAACCAATAAAAATCAAAAGCGATGATCAGGACAGCTGCCGCAAGAGGCTTCCAAAAAGAGACGAGAAACATCCCGACAAGAATCGACCAGCTGGTTGCACCGGGCAGAATTTCCAAAAAACGGTCTAGGATCTTTGATTTCCCCTGAAGATGTTGCCGTGTGAAATTGAATTTCATGAGGCCCTCATAATTCATGGATTTCACTTTCCTTTTTCTCTTCTTTCCTCTCTGGAAATGGAAGCAGAAGGATCTCACGTTTCGGAAGGACCTCAATAGAACAAAGTTTGTCTGTCGAACCTTCAAGGTAGTAAAGCTTTCCCAATGAGTCCGAATAAAAAACTGAGCTTTTCTTTTTGACCTGGACAAGGAAATTCAGATGGGGCTTGCCATACGTCTCAAGCTCAAGCAAAAAGACTTTATCCGCATCGCGGAAAAGAATATGCGCTCCCTCATAGACCCAGAAGGCTTGTTTGATTTTTTCACCACGTTTAAAAATCCAAAAGAGCCGTGGTCCGTTTTCAAAAACCTTCTCATCCTTTGGAATTTTCGAAAAGTCCACAAGACCTAATTGTCGCTTCTCCCAGAGAACAAGACGCTCTGAGTGGGGGGAGAACCTAAAACCCAAGGTCCCTGCATCAAGAAACCGATAGGGAAGACGGCTGGACAAAAGTTGCCCCTTTTCTCCCAGAAAGAGAATAATATCTTTGGAAACCATCTTAATCTCAAAGAAATCTTTTTCTCCAAAAAGGGATTTCGCTAAAACCAGATCCTTAAGAAATATTTCCCTCACCCTTCCTTCATGATCGACTCGTTCAAAAAGACCGTTCTCCCTAAGGACATAAATAGATTTATTGAAACATCCAAACCCTTGAATATTTTCTAAAAACTTGGGATAAACCGACTTGGAAAGCACATCCAGCCGATTCAGATGATGATCTTGTAAAGTAAACAGGTGATTCTTATCCCGCGGATCCCATTCAATCCGCGAAGGAGTTTCCAGAAAAAGATGTGTGAGATCTTCTACCTCGACTTCTCTTCCCTTGGGCTCAATCCTAAGGTATTTCTCGCCTTCCTTGGAGCGAACTTGGAGAACGAAAAACGGACTTCCCGCTACGGTAAAATGGGACAATACGGTACTGCCTCGAATGGGCGAATCAGTGGAAACAATAGGTAAGAGTTTTTCTTCCTTCCAATCATAAATGAAGAAATCCTCAATTTTCTTCCCCCGGCTGAGAAGGAAAAAGTCGGCTTCTTCCAAAGGAATCAAATTCCCGAAGGCCTCCGGCAAAAGCTCTTTGCGATTCAGTTGCTCGGGCAAGAGTAAGATTCTTTCTAAGGCAGTCGCTTTTTCAGCTTCCACAGGAATGTTTTCAAACCAAAGTTTGTGGTCTTTCAAATAAAGCTTGATGGGGTATTCCCCTGGAATAAGATCGCGAAGTATGGTGGGCGTTTTCCTTATATACCGCTTGTTACCGATATAAACGGAAGCACCGGGAGGAGCCGTGGACAGGTAAATAAGGCCTGTCTTGACCAGGCCTCCTTTCTCTTGTCCAGGCTTTAAAAGGTATCCCAAAGAATACAAGATGGTCAGGGGACAAAATACAACATAGACCAGAACTAAAACATAGAAAAAAACTCTTCTAAGAAGTGGCAAGGGCAGACCTTCCGTTTATCAAGTAGGGTATTATACCTGAATCACATTAGATGGTCATCATCACGTTCAATAGATGTCATCACCTATAAGTTGAAGAAATGAAACACGGAAACCAATCTCCTTAGGCGGCTGGTCAATCACTTTATGCCCGCTCGTGGAAAATCCAACTCAAACCACCATCCAAAGAGATGTGTTGGTCTGTTCAAAAAATCAAAAGGATAGGAATGCTAAGGTAAAAGGAACGACTACCGGAAAGGATCAACGCTTGCAGAGTCAATTTCGATGGAAGCAGATTGGTTGATGAGATCGAGAGAGATAACTAAACGGTATTTATTTTTCTTAAAAACCAAAAAACCTTCCGTACCTCGAAACCGTCCGCTCTTCACTACCACACGTTCACCCTCTTTCAAATAAGGGAACGGATCGATTTCAATATCCTCTTCTATAAAACGCTTGATGGTTAAAAGTTCTTTCTCAGGAACCGCGGTAGGAAGCCCGCCAAAACCTATAAAACGAACCACTCCCTTGGTTTGAAGAATATCCAATCGTTTGGTAAGAGGCGTGTGAACAAATAAATATCCTTTAAAAAGAGGTTCTTGAATTTCTTTAAAACGATCGGACCATCGGCGCCTGATTTTTCTCAAGGGGAGAAAGGTTTCAATGTTCTTGCGGCGTAAAAATTCATCCACTACTTTCTCATGATGGCTCCTCGTATGAATCGCATACCACTCGGTTCTCGAGAATCGTTCTCGTACACTCAATTCCCTCTCATCACGTTCCAAAAGAATTCCCTGACTCATGCTTGCCCTTTTGTATGGGACTGCTTGGAAAACCACTCGTCCAAAATCTCCTTTTTGAAACGCCACTGTCCTCCGATCTTCATTGCCGGAATATCGGATGTTTTAATCAATCGGTAAATGCTGATGGGGTGAAGCCCTAAATATTTAGCTACCTCCTTGAGGGTCATAATCTGTGTCCTATCACGCCTTCGTATGGAATCCTTTTCATCCTGAGACTCTGCCATAAATCATCCTCCTTTCTAAGATAGACAATTTTTGAGGCATCGGGGAGTTTTTGTAGGTGTTGCGCTGCCTCATCCTGAGCGAGCGAAGCGAGTCGAAGGATTACCTTTAAGGAAACCCTTCG
>OBEQ010194158.1_pt1 | contig 24428 bp, 25 predicted proteins | sample 1670901 | NCBI WGS metagenome assembly OBEQ01 (sample SAMEA104232315, study PRJEB22302) | groundwater metagenome | biome: forest; feature: aquifer; material: groundwater | place: USA | collected 2011-08-07 | depth 5.4 m | reverse complement strand
TTGCCAAATTGTCCACAACAAAATCCCCCTAGGGTAGTCCTTGTAAATTTTGGGTTGCCAAATTGTCCACAACAAAATCCCCCTAGGGTAGTCCTTGTAAAAATGAAGAAGTTGCTGGTTTGACGATTATTACTTTACTAGGGTAGTCCTTGTGTTTGTGCGGTATAATTTGATATAATAAACGCATGGAACGAAAATTTAATTTTAGCGTTGACGAATACTACCATGTTTACAGCCGCGGGGTTGATAAGCGAGAGATATTTATGGATGACGAAGATAGAGAGAGGTTTTTGCGTTTGTTGTACCTTTCGAACTCGACAAAAGCGATCCGTTTCAACGACCTTAAGGACTTGCGTTATGAAGAGATTGATCGTGAGGAAATTAAAACAGCCATTGGCGTTTATTGTCTCATGCCAAATCATTTTCACCTGCTTGTCAGGGAGACGACGGAGGGGGGCATCAGCACTTTTATGGGGAAACTTTTGACGGCGTACTCAACGTATTTCAACAAAAAATACAAGCGCACTGGCACGCTCTTTGAAAGCACTTTCCGCGCACGGCATGTTGACAACGACAACTATCTTAAATATCTTTTCGCCTACATTCACCTTAATCCCGTAAAACTGGTTGATCCCGAATGGAAGGAATTTGGGATTAGAGATAAAAAAGCGGCGGAAGAATTTTTAAAAAACTACCGATACAGCAGTTATCATGAGTATATGGGGCTGAAAAGAGAAGAAGGGGACACCCTCACCCGAAACGTTTTTCCCGAATATTTTGAAAACGCGCACAGTTTTGACCAGTTCATAAAAGACTGGCTTGAATACGCAGATTCCGAGGATATAAAGATAATTACCCCCATCCCACACGCACCACCATACCTCCTACTTTCACCACCACAAGGACTACCCTAGGAGGAATTCCTCCTAGGGTAGTCCTTGTAAAAACAGAATTTACTCCGCCACGTCGCTCACTTTCCGTCTAGTTTCTTTCTCTTTTTTCATGTGATAAAATAGTTTCATTATGAAAAAATCAACCTGTCTTTTCGCAACATTTTTGGCCGCCCTCTTTTTCGCCCCCGCGTTTGCCTTCGCCGCAACGAATGTCTCCGGCACCCTCGCTTCCGACACGACATGGACGGCATCAAGCAGCCCCTACCTCATCTCCGCGCTCGGATTCACTGTCCCCGCGGGAACCACCCTCACCGTTGAACCCGGCGTTGTGGTAAAAGCATCTCAAAGCAACACGCCCCTCATCGTGGACGGTACGATAAATGCGCAAGGCACCGCTTCATCTCCCGTCTATTTCACTTCCCTGAACGACAGCACCGTCGGCGGCGACACCGGCTTCTCGCCGTCCGGCTCTTCATGGGCGGGTATCACGGCAAACTCCGGAGCAATCATACATCTTGACCATGCGGTAATTCGCAACGGCAACATCGGTATCGCAAACAGAGGAGGAGCGGTTACTGTTTCAAACAGCGCTATTGCGAACAGTGTCAATAACGGCATTTCTCACGCAAGCGGCGCGACAGCCATTGCCTCCTCCACAATCAGCGGCAATGCTTATGGAATTTATGCACAAGGCATCGGCGCAATTTCTTTCTCGGGAAACACTTTTTCCGACAATCGTTTTAGTGTCGCATATTTTGATTTAAGCGACGGACTTACCTTTGCAAACTCCGGCAACACCGAAAGCGGAACGAGAGGAAACGGGATTTTTCTCTACGGAAGCGGCGAAAATATATCAAACCAAACTTTGTCAGGCGAAACCATTCCTTATGTCATCACCGTTTTCGGGGTAAACGTTCCCGCAACAAAAACCCTCACTGTTGAACAAGGCGCGATTATCAAATTCGCGCAAAGCAACGCATCGCTTACCGTGAACGGCACGCTTAACATGCGGGGAACGGCGGCGAACCCGGTTTATGTTACTTCATTTGCCGACGACACGCTTGGCGGCGATACCGACGGAACCCCCTATCAACCCCAAAGTCAATGGGGAACCATTACCGTGAACTCCGGCGCGACCGCGAATTTCACTCACGCGATTCTCCGAAACGGAGGGATTGTTTCAAACAACGGCGGCACAATCACCGTTTCCAACTCAACTATCGCGGACAGCACGGGGAACGGACTCTCCCACTCCGCAGGAACCACGAATATCGCGTCCAGTACTTTCAGCGGCAATTCGTATGGGTTGTATGCTTTGGGGACGGGCGCGATTTCGCTCACGAACAACACCTTTGCCGAACGCGGAGGCTCGGGATATTTCGACCTCTCAAGCGGACTCACTCTCGCCAATTCCGGCAACATCGCCACTGGCAGACGCGGCTTCTTTCTGTATTCGGACGGGAGCAATTCTTCAAATCAAACATGGAGCGGGGACGGCATTCCATATATCGTTACCGTTTTCGGAGTTACCGTACCTGCGGGAAAAACCCTCACCGTCAAACCCGGTGCGGTCATAAAGTTCGTGCAAAATAACGCCTCCTTTGGGGTGAAAGGAACGCTTGATGTGCAAGGCACAGCATCAAACCCCGTCTATTTCACCTCTTTCAACGACAGCACCATCGGCGGCGATACCGGCTTCTCGTCGTTCGGTTTTTCATGGCCGGGCATCACCATAAACTCGGGCGCGACCGCGAATTTCACTCACGCGATTCTGCGAAACGGCGGTTACTTCAGCGCCGCCATTTCAAACAACGGCGGAAATCTTGTCGTTTCCAATTCAACGGTTGCGGACAATTTCGGCAACGGCATCTCTCACGCGAACGGTACAACGACCGTCTCTCAAAGTTCAATACGCGACAATGCCGGTTACGGAATTATCAACAATACGACCGCGATGGTGAACGCGAAAAACAACTGGTGGGGGAGAGCGACCGGACCGCGGCACGCGAGCAATCTGGCGGGAACGGGGAATGCGGTGAGTGATTTTGTGGATTTTGCGCCGTGGCTTTCATATGATCCGACCGTTACCGCGCCGGTAACCCTCTCCAACCCGACCGAAACCGAAGACGACAACAATCAGGATGCGAAAGGCGTGGCAAACAAAACCGTCTTCACGTTCGGCGTAACGGCAAGCGGCGCGCCCGACACGGTAAACCTCATCGCGACCTCCGAAACCGGCACCACCACCACCCTCCCACTTTCCACAAGGACTACCCTAGGGGAATATATGGCTGCTTCCACTTTTCCCAAAGGGCGTTACACCTACCACTTTGAAACAAACGGCGGAATTAGAACTCCTGACGCGCATTTCACCGCCGGCTATTCCAATGTGGCTTTTCTGCCGGGACTGGAGGCGAGCCGGTTGTATACGCAAGGCGCGTTTTTTGAAAACCAGTTGTGGGAGCCGAACCGGAATGACGATGTGCGAAAATTGTATTTGAGAACAGACGGAACTTCAGTGAACTCTGGTATTTATACAAGAGACATACTTAACGAGAAAAATGTATCGCCAGTCGGGCAAGGAAACATTTACAAATCTTTTATGGATAGCATGAATGGAATGAAGAACGCGCATGTTATAAACGATTGGAAACCATTACCTTACGACTGGCGTTTTGACGTACGCGATATCGTAGACCACCCGATTGCGCTTGCGACTACGAGCTACTCAATGGTTGATGAAATTCAAAAACTCGCGGCGGGTTCAGACACGGGAAAAGTTACCATCATCGCGCATTCAAACGGCGGACTCGTCGCCAAAGTTCTCGCGGATAAACTCGGCGCCGATGCCCCGAAGATCCTTGACCAAATGATATTCGTCGCGGTACCGGAGGCGGGAACCCCGCAAGCTATCGGTGTGATTTTGCACGGATTTGACCAAGGTTTGCCTTTTGATTCGATTCCACTCATTCTCACACCCGAAACAGCGCGTGGCTTGGCGGTAAATATGCCGAGCGCGTATGGACTGCTTCCTTCGGCGCAATACTTCACATATGTTGATGCCCCCATCGTTTCTTTCGACAACAACCCGATTCTTGCTCCGTGGCGCGCGAAGTATGGCGTGGAAATTCACTCTGCGGAACGATTGCACAATTTTCTTGCAGACCAAGCGCGACCGACGATTGCCGTTACTGACCCGCTTGTGTTTCCCGCTTCCGGAAACGAACCGCTTTTGAATCGCGCCGAAATTTTACACGGCACGCTTGATAATTGGACACCGCCCGCGGGTGTTACCCTCACGCAGATTGCCGGATGGGGAGAGGATACGCTCAAATCAATCGTGTATTATCAGGGGGTGAAAGGCGGCTGCGAAACCGCGGGCGGAATTAAAACTTGCGGCACTTCGCCCGCGCTGGAATACAAACCGAAAATGGTTTTGGATGGCGACGGGACGGTGGTGGTGCCTTCCGCGCTTTGGACACCCGGGGCGGGGAAGTATTGGGTGGATTTGAGAGATTATAATAAATGGTGGATCAATGGGAATATTCCAAGAAAACATGCTGATATTCTTGAAGTATCACAACTTCTTACATTCATACAAAATCTCATTACTCGTAATGGGGGCATTCCAAATAAGTACATAACCACTACAACACCACCAAACGATAACCCCGCCACCCGCCTCCGCTTCACACTCCACTCACCCCTCACTCTTGACCTTTACGACAATCTCGGCAATCACACCGGCATTTCCACCACCGGCACGCTGGAAGAAAACATCCCCGGCACCCGCTATCTCACCTTCGGAGAAGTGAAATACATCAGCGCCCCCGCCTCCACCACTCTCCACCTCGTAATGAACGGTTACGCCACCGGCTCTTTCACGCTTGATATGGAAGAAGTGAAAGGCGATACCGTAACCGCCTCCACCACCTTTGCCGGAATTCCGTCGGCGACAAGCACCACTGCGACCATAGATATTCCGCAAGGCAACATCGCCAGTTCCTCGCCGCTCTTTGTGGACACAAACGGAGATGGCGCAACAGACTTTTTTCTCACACCGAAACAGGGCGGTGTTGTTCTTCCCGATTTCACCCCGCCCGAAGTTGTCATTGCTTTCAGCGCAACGACGAATGATATAGTTATCACCGGAAAAGACACCGGAGGAAAAACGACCGTTCAAACAAGTGCCACATCAACCACCATCTCGGACGAAGCGGGAAATACCCTCGTCATTCCGTTTCTCAAGTACAAAGAAAAATCTATGAAATTAAAAATTGTTTTTGATACTCTCATCTACAACGGAGTTGCAACCACCACCCCGAAAACAACGCTGGAATACGAGTGGGAATTGAAAAACGGAACCATCAAAGAATTGAAACAGGATGTCCGCATTAAAAATACTCGTCGCGTGTCGGCGGAATATGAACTGAAAAAAAATGAAACGAAAATCACGGACAAAGTGAGAGAAGACGGAGAAAAGAGTACGACGAAAAGTACGAAGCTGGGGATTGTTCCGATTGTGCTTTCGACACAGAATGGGGTGATTGCGATAACTTATTGATTTGCTGAAATAACAGGAAAGGTGGTAAAATATGGGTATGAAAAACACGATAACAAAGAAAATAGTTTTGTGGGGGGGGCTTGTGGGCATAGCACTTTTTATTTTACTTGGATTTGCAGAAGAAAAATTTGGAATGGATTGCTCATATCAAACTAACAAAATAGACAGTGATGTTGGAGCATTTATTCCCGGTGGTAATGGGGAAAGATATCCCGATGTGGTTTATCATGTTAAAGCAGACTGGTGTGAACCTCTTTTTTCTACTCTTCCTATCTTTCTCCCCCTCCTTCTCCTCTCCCTCATAACCTACAAAATGCGTGAAGAAGTCTTCCGAGCATGGTGGAATTTCGCCCGCTGGTGGGTGCCGATAATTATCGCGGTAACGTATTTGCTTAATAATGCAAATAATGCGAGTACCGGAGGGTCTATCAACGCAGGTCAGGATTTTACCATACTTGTCCTCTCCCTGTTCTATATTATCCTCGTTACCGTCTCCCTCTGGCGGATTATCGCAAAATATCGACAGCTTAAACGCGAGGGGAAATAGTCTCACAAGGACTACCCTAGTGTAATCGCGATACGGTGAAAATTGACTATCGCGATACGGTCAACGGCGATGCGACCGTCATAGACAAAAGCGCGCACCTCATGCCGGAATCAGCGATGACGAAGAAGTTTTGGGTGAATTTGGAGAAGTATAATAAAAGTCTGTTAGGCGCAACAATCGACCGCGAACACCGAGATATTCTTGAAGTTGATGTACTCCGCCCATTTATAAAATCTCTCATCGTCAAAAACATCTCAACACAAGATTTTATCACGAGCGATAGCTCTACATTGATACCGAGCGGCGTCCGCGTCAAATATGAAATTCACTCACCACTCACCCTCAACGCCTACGATTCTCTCGGCAATCATACCGGCATTTCCACGACCACCGGTCTCATTGAAGAAGGAATAAAAGGGAGCCAATATCTTGAACTCGGCGACAGCAAAGCTATCATTGTTCCCGCAGAAACAGCGCACACGCTCAATATGGACGCCTACGCTTCCGGCTCGTTCACACTTGATGTTGAAACGCTTTCGGGCGATACCGTAACCGCCTCTACCACTTTTGAAGCGGTGCCGACCGCCACCACGACGAAAGCGGTCATTGATTGGAATCCGCAAGCAGGAATCACTTCGTCTACAATAAAAATTGACTTCAACGGCGACAACGTTGTTGACGTTTCGCTCGCACCCGCCATAAACGGCACTGTGCTGTATGACACCACTCCGCCCGAAGCTGTCTTTTCTTTCGGTACGACTACGAACGATGTTCTCATCACCGGAAAAGATGCCGGAGGAGAAACAACTGTCCGCACATCCGCGACATCAACCACCATTACCGACCAAACGGGAAACACGCTCGTCATTCCATTCGTCAAATACAAAGAAAAGCCGACGAAATTGAAAATCGTTTTTAATACCATGATTTACAACGGCATTGCCACCACGACACCGAAAACAACGCTGGAATACGAATGGGAAATGAAAAACGGAACACTGAAAGAATTGGAGCAGGATGTCCGCATAAAAAACACTCGTCGCGTTTCGGCAGAGTACAATGCGAAGAAAAATCAGACGAAAATCATTGATAAAGTAAAAGAAGAAGGAGAAAAGAGTACGACGAAAATTACCAAGCCGGGAATGGCGATACTCTCGGTATCCACACAAGAGGGGGTTATTGGAGTGCAATTTTAACCAAATGAGATACAATAACAGTATGAACACAAGCAAAAAAATAATTTTAATTGGGAGCGGGGTGTTGGCGACAGCTTTGATTGCGGCATTTGTCGTACAATATTTTTGTATTCAGAAGGATTGGAATAATCAATCGTGCTACTTTCTTCCCGGGTCTCTCTGGGCGTACACTTTTATTTTTATACCCATATTCATCTTCAGCATCATAACCTACTTTCTCAACGAAAAAACTTTCATCGTATGGAGAAAATTTACTCTCTGGTGGCTTCTTTTTTCTTTCATTCTCATATTGATTGCCCCGACCGAAGATAATTTTTTCGGGAATATCAAAGAACTCGCAGGATTTATTTCCGCAGGTGGCTTCGTGCTTTTCTCCACACTGCTCATTCTCTATAAATCCTACAAATTGCGTCTCACAAGGACTACCCTAGTGTAAAATTATGAATAATTAAAATTACCATTACCATGGAACAAAATAAACAAAAATACATCGGTGTTGTTATTATCATTTTAGTCGTTATTTTGGGCGCATTTTTCGTGTTGAAGGGTAAAAAAGCCAACGCTCCCGCCGCCCCTGTTATTGCCCCGATTGCCGGCACGGGTGTTGATACGGGCGTGGAAATAAAAGATACGGTTAATGCCGAAGTTTCGCCGAGCATTCCCGTTACAAAAGAAAAACCCGCCGAAATTAAGCCTATCGTTGACAATACTCCGAGCAACTTGACCCCCGAGCAAAAAGACCTTCTGGCAAAACTGCAAAAGACGGTAAATGCGCGAGATTTCCCCGCTTTCTCAAGCGCGCTTCTTGATGTGTATAAAAACAAGTGGGGCGACGTCAAGGAATTTACAAAAGCGGAAAGCGAGCTATATGTTTATGCCACCGATACCTACTGGGCGAAAGGGGATTTGGAGAATTCGCTCAAGGTTTCCACTCTGGTGTACAACAAAGCCCCCGAAGCGTGGCGCTTCCGTTATCTGCGCATTATCACGCTTGAAAAGTACGGGAGAAACGCGCTCAATAAAGAAGACCTGAAAACCGCCGAAAGTTACGCCAACCAAATTCTCCAAATGACGTTCCGCCCGGAAGGAGCAAACCTGCTCGCCGATGTGTATATTTCAAAAATCAAGGCTAATATAAAAGACGGCAACACCGCTTTGGCGAAACAAAACCTTGATTTCATCTGGGATTACGAAGTCAGCCAAGACCGCCGGGACGCTTTAACCGCCCTGAAAAAACAAGTAGCCCCATAGACACGCAAGTAAGGTTAAACCTTGCTTAAAAATAGTCCTTGTATAAATAAAAAACTTGCAATAAAGTCGGAAAATAGGTATTATGATGGTATGAAAAAAGTTATACAATTTTCCATCACCAATGAAGATGGCTGCTATATAGCCTCTGGGGTAAATGCACCCATCGTTACCGACGGCGGTACTTTCGAGGAGCTTGAAAAAAACATAAAAGAAGCAGTATCTCTTTATTTGGAAGAAATGGCGGAAGAAAAAACCGACAACCAAAAAGAATTTATCGAATCCCCGGCGATTATTGCTAACTTTGAATTTTCAACCCCTTCCTATGCCTAAAAAGCTAAAGGCAGACATTTCCGGCAACGATTTGTTGAAATTTTTTGAAACACACGGCTTTCTCTTGAAAAGAACAAAAGGAAGTCATATGATTCTGGCGAGGCGCCGTGATAACCAAAAACAAACGCTGACCATTCCAAACCGAAAAATTACCCCAAAAGGGACGCTGAAAGCCATCATAAATCAATCGGAAAAATATATTTCAGTTGATTTGTTGCAAGATTTCCTTTACACAAAATAAGTAGAGGCACGCCTTGCAATAAAAAAAATAACCAGTAATATAAAAAGTATTAAAAGTATAATTTTATCGTAAACATGTCTAAAAAAAATATCGCAATACTTATAGTCGCAGTTTTGATTGTCGTTGCCGCGGGAGCCGCTTTTTGGATGAATAAAACAAAGGCGGACAAGAGTTATTCGGCCGATGGTTATTCTGTCGTTTACTTGAAAACCGGAGAGGTCTACATCGGTAAACTGACCACCCGTCCCGATTTAGAGCTTACCAACGGTTACATATTGCAACTTACCAAGGATGCAACCGACCCGAACAAGACCAATTTCCAGCTTAACCCGATAAGCGAGGCTCTTTGGGCGCCGGCAAGCCTGCACTTGATAAAAGACAGCGTTATTTTTTACGGCCCACTCCTTCCAACCAGCAAAATCGCCCAGACATTAGCGGCGCAGAAGAAATAAGCCGAAGCCCGCGCATAGCACCAGAGCAATCAACCCCCAGAAATTGGGGGTTGATTTGCGCTAGCGAAAGATTTGGTCGGTGGCGAATTTTGGTCGGTTTCTCCTCCTCTTGGAGGTGGAACCGCCAAAATTCGATTCCGGAAGCCGAAGATTTGGCGGTGAGACCGCCAAAGGGCGGACTCACCGACCAAATCTTTCACCGGTGCGTAAGTCTCACCACATACATAGGTCTAGCCTATGGAAAATACATAGGCTAGACCTATGTAAGACGTTATCCACAGTTTTATCATGTCGCAATATATTTACTCGCAGTGTATACTTTATGAAAGTGTCGAGCTATTTTTTGTTACCACAAATAAATCATGCGGCAACACTGAATAATTATTAGCATTTCGCGCATGGCGCATTTGTATATTATTAATTTTTTATTAAAGTAAATAAATGAACAAAATACTTAAAAATTTAGGTAAAGGTTTGGGTATTGGCTTTGTAGCCCTTACTCTCGGAGTAAGTCAAGCGGAGGCGGCTCTTACTTTCGGCGCCGCTACGATTACCGGCAGCACAACGCTGACACTTGAAGCGGCGGCTGCCTCGAACGCCACATATAACGCGCTTCAGACTTCCGGTACGATCGCAATCGGCGGTACGGCTGGAACGGGCGCAATCACCCTCGGTTCCAGCACTGGAGTCGGACAAACAGTAACTGTCGGAGGAGGCAACACAACCGGTTCCGACATCGTCAACATCGGTACAGGAACGGCTACGACCTTAAAGACGGTTAATATCGCCACTGGCGCTATTTCGGCAATCAATGTCGGAACCGGTGCATTCTCAAATGTTATTGCCATCGGTTCAAACACCACTACATCAAAAACCTTGATCAAGGGTGGTACTGGATCAACCGGCACAACAGCCGCCACAGCCGCTATTGGTTTATCAGCTGATACAGCAGGTACTATCGTCATCGGCGGTCCTGCCCAGACAGGAACGATCAATATAGGCGATGCAGGTTCAACCGGTCTCACAACCGTAAACATTGCAACAGGCGGTGCAACTGGAAATGTAGTAAATATCGCCACCGGCGGATTTGCCTCGACTGTTACCATCGGTAATGTAACCACATCAACCGCGGTCAACATCAATTCCGGCACTGGCGCTTCAACCTTCGCAACAACCGGCATAGGGACATTGGTCATCGGCGGTGCGGCTTCAACCGGAGCAATCACCCTCGGTTCAAGCACTGGCGCTGGTCAGACTGTTAATATTGGTTCCGGCAACACAACCGGTTCCGACATCGTCAACATCGGCACCGGAACGGCTACGACCTTAAAGACGGTTAATATCGGCGCAACTGGAGCCTTAACCGCAGCTTCAACAATCAATGTTGCAAACACCTCTGATCCTACAGGTACTCAAACCATTTCAATTGGTTCAGCGGCAAAGACAGCGAATATTTTGACTCTTGAAGGCGGGACAGGTGCTACCGCAATCCAGATCGGCAACGGCACAACTGCTCACGGTATTCAGATTGGTTCCGGTGCGGCTGTTAACACAGTTATTCTTGGTTCTACCAACACTACATCTACATTAGCGCTTAACGCAGGTGTAAATGATACTACTGGCGGCATAACCGTCACTGGAGCGATAAATGGCGCTTCACCTTTGTCTTTTGAGGGTGCAACAGCAAATGCTTTTGAAACAACTTTAGCTGTTACTGATCCAACTGCCGATAGGACAATTACACTTCCGAACAAAACCGGACAAGTTCAAATGGCTTCTGCTGCCAGTGTTATTACCGCTGGCACTACACCAACCTTGACCATTGGACTTTCAAACCTCTACACCGACACAATCGTGACCGATGCCCAAAATCAAACGATTACATTCTCTGGTGGAGGTACGGCTGGTGATATGATTACTATCATCTTCCAGACGGATTCAGGTGGAGCCGGCGCTGAAGTTATCACATTTGAAACGACGTTGGCAAATACTACTGGTACATTAACGCTCGCAAACTTAACTGCAAATCGCTACACTATAACCTTTATTAGTGATGGCACAGTTTGGAATGAGGTAGCGAGAACTGGAGCACAAACTTAATCATTTTGTTTCTTAATAACCCTTACTAAAAAATATACGGGATTCCGGAATTTCTTGAGGTCGAATTCCGTATTTATAACAACATTAAAAACAAAATGATTAAAACATTAAAAATTAGTTTGTCGTCGCTCACCGCCTTTTCTCTCCTGTTTTTCACGGGGGCAAGTTCGGTCGGCGCCGCGGCTCTGGACTTGGTTTGGAATGCCGACCAGACGATCAGCATTGCCTCTCCAGCCGTGAGTCTTACGATTTTGTCCGGCTCTACCGCCGAGAGTTTGGTGGTGAATACGGATAGTCTTGTCCCCACGCTTACTTTGAGCAACATCTTTACCGTTACTTCCGCTGTCGGCGGTTTTACGGTCAGCCCGATTTCCGGAGTGGTCAGTACCGCTTGCAGTTCCGCCAGCGTGGCAACGCTTACCATTAGGGACATTGCCAGCAGTCAAGCGTTCACCATTACTCCGAACACCACTCTTTGTACCCCAGTCGCAACCGGCGGTGGTGGTGGTGGTGGGTACATTGCTCTGGCAACAACCGTGGCGGTTACGCCGGCAGTAACAACTGCTACAACACCGGTTGTGGTGGCGACAACTCCCGTAACCCCCGCTGTTCCTGCGACACCGGCAGTTCCGGGAAAAGCCCCGGCAATCCCCGCTACGCCAGCTTCGCCCGCCTTAATCGCCGCGACAAAGGCGATTACGGTAAATCTTTCAGTGGGAAAGAAGGGAACGGGCGCGAAGACTTTGCAGCAATTCTTGAATAGTCAGGGCTTCGTTGTTGCCGTTTCCGGCGCGGGTTCTCCCGGTAAGGAGACCACGCTATTCGGAAACGCGACAAAAGCGGCTCTTGCGAAATGGCAAAAGTCGGTAGGCATCAGCCCAGCGACCGGAGACTTCGGACCAAAAACCCGAGCGTTCATCAAAAAGATGCAATAAAGGACGGAAGTAAGGTTAAACCTTACGCCAAAACCTTACGCCAGCAGTAACCACGGAAGTAAGGTTAAACCTTACGTCAGCAGCAACCACTGGTTCACAAAAACCCCAACCCAATCTGAACCGCGCAAGCGGAAAGAAAGGGAAGGGGTTTTTGCGTACCCAGTTTCACATCCCACCAAAGCAAAGTAAAGCAAGGTTAAACCTTACGCGAAAAAAAAGAAAAGCAAGGTTAAAGTAAGGTTTAACCTTGCTTCAAAATTATAAAGGTATATAGTTTCTTAATGGAAAGAAAATTTAATTTTGAAATTGGTGGCTATTATCACGTATATAATCGAGGTGTTGAACGGCGCGAAGTATATCTGAACCCGGCTCAGTATAATCGTTTCATGTATCTTCTCTATCTCTCGAATACCTCTTCTCCCCTAAGAATGGACGGCATTCTTCAAAACAAGAAAGGTTTAACCTCGCTTGAAATGGCAGAGATTATTTTTACGCAAAAACGAAAAGAACGACTTGTTGATATTGGAGCGTATTGTCTGATGCCGAATCATTTTCACCTCCTCTTAAAAGAGCGAGAAGAAAATGGAATCAGTAAGTTTATGCAAAAAATTACTACCGGCTACACCATGTTTTTTAACAAGAAACACGAAAGAAGCGGGGCGCTTTTCGGCGGGACATTCCAAGCAACTACCGTTAATAATGATGAATACTTAAAATACCTTTTTGCATATATCCATTTGAACCCTGTAAAACTTATTGATTCTGATTGGAAAAAAGGAAAGATTGTGAATAAACAGTATGCGAAAGAGTATCTTGAAAATTATCCGTTCTCAAGCTACTTTGAGTATGTCGGAAAGGATCGGGTAGAAAAAAGCATCCTCAATAAAGTGGAATTCCCAGAGTACTTTATGGATAAAAAAGAGTTTTCAGATTTTATTGAAGACTGGATTTCTTTTGATGAAAACGAAATTTACCAACCAAAACCTAAGTAAGGTTTAACCTTGCTTAAAATTGGATATTAGGGGTCACCATTCTTTTACAAAAAATGTGGTGTAATACAAAAACTTGCAATAATGCCGATAAATAGGTATTATAATAAGCATGACGACAATAACAATTCCAAAAAATTTAATGACGAAAAAAGACTTAATGGTCATCCCTCGTTCAGAGTATTAAAATCTTTTAAGATATAAGGCAATTAATGAAGAATACGAAAGTTTATGGCAGAATGCTTCTAAAAACAAACTCCTTAAATCTTATGGTAAATCCGATGCAATTTATGACCAAATATGAATTTGGAGATGTTATTTTGGTTGTTTTTAGTCAAACGGACGGCAGTAGAAAACAAAGACCAGCCCTTGTTGTTTTAGATTAGGACTTACGCACCGATGAAAGATTTGGCGGTGAGACCTCCAAAGGGTACTTCCAATTTTATACTCCTTGCTGTCGTTAAAATTTAGGTCGCTCACCGACCAAATCTCCGGCAATCTCGCTCAATTTTGGTCGGTTTCTCCGCCCTTTGGCGGTGGAACCGCCAAAATTCGGTAACAAAAGTATCTTTTTTATGGTCAATGCGTAAGTCCTATTTAAGCAAAAAAGATATGGGCATAAAACTTGGTGTTTTTGGTGTTGGTGATAAAAAAGAAGTAATTCGGATTTGGAACAATTTGTATAAATTTTAAAATTTATACAAATTGTTCCCGCGCAGGACTACCCCATGAAAACTAAAAATATGTTTATAATGTCAAAATCATTGCGAAAATTCTTTGTCAGTGCATTTTTTGCAGGTATTTTTTTCGTGCCGGCATTTGCTTCCGCCGCCCCCTCCAATCTCGCCGCCACGCCGAAGCTTGAAATTTCCGGCTGGCTCCCATATTGGAAAAAAGCGTCAAGTACGGCGAGTATTCTGCCGCACCTCGACGCGTTTACGGAAGTGAGTCCGTTTTCGTATTATGTAAAAAAAGACGGCGCGCTTGACGACCGCATGAAGATAACCGAAGAGCCGTGGCTGTCATTTATCGCCGCCGCGCGCGAAAAAAAAGTGAAAGTCATCCCGAGTATTTTATGGAGCAACCCCGACCAAATACACAACGTTCTCAAAAAATATCCTCTTCGCATGAAGCATGAAAAAGAAATCATGCGCGTTGTGACGGAAAATAATTTTGACGGCATTGATATTGACTACGAGGGCAAAAAAGCCGAGACGCGAAAATATTTCTCAAACTTCTTGCAGGAGCTTTCAGTATTGCTTCATAAAAAAAATAAGATCCTCGTCTGTACCATAGAGCCGCGCACCCCGCTTGATTCGCGCTTTAAAAAAATTCCCGCAGATATCGAGTACTCGAACGATTATTTTTCCATCGGGAAGTACTGTGATCGCGTGCGCATCATGGCGTACGACCAGGCGATTATCGATTTGAAACTGAACGAAGAAAAAGGGAGGGAGCGAGCCTACGCGCCGGTTGCCGACCCTGTGTGGGTGAGGAAAGTAATTCGGCTTTCCGCGCGCGCCATTCCTCTCAAAAAAATCGTCATCGGCGTCCCGACGTACGGATATGAATTTGAAGTGGTGAAAGACGGGAAATGGTACGATTACAAACGGCTTCATGCGGTGAGCAATAAATACGCCCTCGACTTGGCGGCAAAACAAAATGCGGCGGTGGAGAGAAATGTCGCCGGAGAATTGAGCTTTACGTATGCGCTTGCGACTACAACAAACGCGACAAGCACGGCGACAACAACCGCCCCGTTTCGTCTCGTGTGGTGGAGCGATGCGTCCGCGATTGCCGACAAAATAAAACTGGCGAAAGAACTTGGCGTGCGAGGCGTTGCGATTTTCAAGATTGACGGGGGAGAGGATCCGCTCTTGTGGGAGAAATTGAAGTAACGGGCGTGAAAAGTGTATAATGGAGTTTATGAATCCATCCAAAACTTTTCTCAACGGGCTCTCGTCTCTGGAGGCGGCAAGGCGCCTAATCGCGTACGGCGAGAATTCCATTTATCATAAAAAGAAGCTTCGTCCGCTTATCGCTTTCATAAAAAAATTCAACAGCCCGCTTTTGCTCTTGCTCATCGGCGCGGCAACGATTTCTTTTTTCTTGGGGCAGAAAACGAACGCGACCCTCATTCTTTTCATGGTGTTCATTTCCGGAATGATGGATTTCGTCAACAGCCATAAGTCCGAGAAGGTGGCGGAAGCTCTTGCGGCGCGAGTCTCCGCCACGGCGACTGTGTATCGCGATGGGCAGACGCGCGAGGTTCCGCTCAAGACTCTCGTGCCGGGGGACGTGATCGAACTTTCCGCCGGAGACGTCATCCCGGCCGACGCCCGGATCATCAAAGCGGATGATTTTTTCGTAAACCAATCTTCGCTCACCGGCGAATCTTTCCCCGTGGAAAAACGCGCGGAACAAAATGATGGCGACAAACTTTTTGATTTGAAAGCGCCACTCTCTATGCAATCGGAATCCCTCGTTTTTATGGGGACGAGCGCGGTTACGGGCTTTGCCACCGCCTTCATTCTTCGCACCGGCGCGAATGCCGAGTACGGGAAAATCGCGGAACGCCTCTCTTCCGCGGAAGAAGAAACCGCCTTTGACAAGGGTATCCGAAATTTCAGCATGTTCATCATACGGCTGACGTTCATTATGGTCATGGTCGTTTTTGCCCTGAATACATATTTTGACCGCGGGGTGCTTGATTCATTTCTTTTTGCGGTTGCCATTGCGGTCGGAATTACTCCCGAGCTTTTGCCGGTGATCATGACAGTGTCGCTTTCTCGCGGCGCGCTCGTGATGGCGAAGAAAAATGTCGTCGTCAAAAATCTTTCCGCCATTCAAAATTTTGGCGGAATGAATATCTTGTGTACGGACAAAACCGGGACGCTCACTGAAGATAAAATTACGCTCATAAAATGCGTTGACTCGCGCGGCGCGGATTCAAAAGAAGTGCTTTTGTACGCATACTTGGGGAGCATATTTCACACTGCGCGCCGAAGCCCGCTTGATGCCGCCATCGGGGAAAGAGCAAATGTGGATGCGAGCGCGTTCTCCAAGGTGGACGAAATCCCGTTTGATTTTCACCGGCGGCGCGATTCGGTCGTCGTTCAAAAAGGCTCCGAACGCATCTTGGTGGCGAAGGGCGCTCCGGAAAGTCTTTTTGAGGTTTGCGCGCTATGCGAAGAGGAAGGGGTGGCGGTTTCGTTTTCAGAAGAGAAACGTTTATCCGCCCAAAAAGAATACGAAGAGCTTTCCGCGAATGGTTTCCGCGTGCTCGCCATCGCGACGAAAAGCATGCCCGAAGAAGAACGGAGCGTTTATAAAAGGGAAGAAGAAACGGATATGGTCTTTTTGGGATTCGCGGCATTTCTTGATCCGCCGAAACAAAGCGTTATGGAAACGCTCAAAGAAATACAAGCGCTTGAAATTGAGATTAAAGTTATCACCGGCGACAGTCTTATCCTCACCGAGCGCATTTGCAAAGACATCGGTCTCTCCGTCAAAGGTTCGCTTGAGGGCGCCGTGCTTCTTGGCATGAGCGACGAAGAGCTTTTGCGCATGGCGGAGAAAACGACCGTCTTCGCACGCATTTCTCCCGAACAAAAAGAGCGGATTATTCATGTTTTGCGGAAAGCCGGAAACATCGTCGGGTATCTCGGCGACGGTATTAACGACGCGCCAGTTTTGAAGGCGGCGGATGTCGGCATTTCGGTTAACAATGCCGTTGACGTCGTGAAAGAAACAGCCGACATTATTTTGCTCGAAAAAAGCTTGCACGCGCTCAAAGACGGCGTGGTTGAAGGGCGCAAAACGTTCAAGAATACCATAAAATACATCAAGATGGGCTTTTCCTCGAATTTCGGAAACATGTTTTCCATGATGGGAGCCTCTGCATTTCTCCCGTTTCTTCCCATGTTGCCGTCGCAGATTCTCCTCAACAATTTTCTCTACGACATGTCGCAGACCACTCTTTCGACGGACAATATAGACAAAGAAGATACCAAAAAACCGCTGCGATGGGAAATGGGGTATTTCGGGAAATACATCATCGTGTTCGGCATCGTCAGCTCACTCTTTGATTTTTTGATATTCTTTCTGTTGTATAAAGTATTTCACTTAACGGAAAATGCTTTTCAGACGGGATGGTTTGTAGCATCAATAACGACGCAGATATTTATTGTGTATATTATTCGCACCAAGCAAGTGCCTTTCTTCAAAAGTCATACCGGAGGATGGCTTGTCGGGAGTACTCTTTTGATTGTGTCTCTCGCGTGGATTATTCCCTATACATCGGTTGGCAGACTCTTTTCTTTTGAGATGCTTCCGTTTGCGACGAGTGCCGCCATTCTCGGGATTGTTCTCGTATACCTTTTCGTGGGGGAGGTCGTGAAGTTTTTCTTTTATCGAAAATATCCGCTCGCGCCATAATCGCCACTGTCAAGGCGAAACCTTGCCGACAGCAAGGTTTCGCCTTGACAGTGAAAAAATACACCCGCACCGATAATCGGCGCGGGTGTTTAGGTTTGCCTCTTCATGACTATTTCTTCAGCAAGAGTGGCAAAGCCTTCACTCTTTCCCACATGTTCAGTTGAGCGGGCGCTCCGTGTATTCTTTCGGCATATTCCATAATTTCTTTTTCAGAAGGGATTTCGTTCCCACTGAACCTTGTTTTTATGAAAGATTGCAGTTGCTGTTCCACTTCATTAAGAGCTTTTCGGTCGAGTCTTCTCGCCGCCCGCAGGTTTTTATTATCCTCTTCGAGTTCGTGTATGCGCGTGTCTGTTCCATGTATTTGCACAAGCTTGAAGTGAAGAATGGTTGCAACCGTAAAAAGCAGTCCGCCTACCCAAAGGAGCAATATATGCGTTGGCTCAGGCCACCCCAACCCCCCAAAGGCAACCCCGAGGACACTGGATGCCATAAGAACAATGTACGATGTTAGCGTTATGTTTTTCCACATAGGATTTTCCTCCTTTTTTGTAAAAGTGACAAAATTGAACTACATTAAGTATACAGCTTAACATAAAAAACGTCAAGTATCTGTCGTGGCGCTTTTTTTGGTATACTTAGGGCTTGTGCGGAAATAACTTCCCCGCCTCGCTTCCGTATTTCCGCAATCTTTCCAAAAGACTTATTGTTTTCTCAATCAAACCAAAAAGTCATCTTGTCTCACCATATCTCGATATGCCTCAAAATTTTCTCAATCAAAAAAATAAAATCTTACGAAAATCTGAAACCGAATTCGGGGAAGTTATTTCCGCACGAGCCCTTACCGACATGAACACGGCTCAAGATGCGGAAGAAATCGCAGGAGAAGGGAAGTACGAAGATATTATTCAGAAGCTTCGCGCGAACGGAGCACTTTCATCGTGCGTCGAAAAGGTACGAAGCGCGTATGGGCATCGCCTCGCCCTGGATAATTTTGTGATGACCGAGCATGACTTTGAGATGCTCACCGTTCTCGGATTGTACGACATGAATACTCTGGAGCACAGCATACGGACGTTTGAAATTGCGTATCGGATTATTGCGCGTCCGCTCGCCGAGCCTTCCGGCGAAACGATTATCATCGGTGATTATCTCCGCAATGCCGGCGTGTCTTTGGAACAATTTTTACGCGCCGCACTTTTCCATGATATCGGCAAGGTAATCATTCCGCGCGAAATACTTCACAACGCGCTCGATGACGAAGAAGTGCTCGTCAGAATGTTTCCCGAAGAAAACTTGAAGGCAGGGGGACAGGTCAAAAAAGAACTGCTCCAAACACTCTACGCGAACGGCATCCGCCCGATAGACGTGGTGCCTTTGAAAGAGATATTTAAGGGAGAACAATATGTGAAACTCCTTTGCGACCTTGAAAAGCGCGGATTTTCCGAGACGGCGACACTCAAAGACGTGATACGAATGCACGAGCCGGAGTCTCGGCGCATTTTGACCTCCTTGGGATATGAAACGGAGGGGGAGCTTGCGGGGTCTCATCACAATTACAAAAAAAAAGCTCATTCGCACCTGCTCAATACTCCTTTTGGAACATTCGGCGTTGCCGACCTCATTCGCATCGCCGACGTAACCGATGCGCTCCGTTCCGCGCGATGGTACAAAAAACCCTTGTCGCCGCTTGAAGCGCTTTTTGTTTTGGTGAAAGATGCCGAAGCGGGGAAGATTGATTCTCGATTGGCGCGTTTGTGGGTGAGAGACCAATACGCGGAACTTCGGAAAGGCGATGCGCTTTTGGCGGCGGCGAGCGGAAACGGGCGACAATTTGAGCTGCAAGAAGAGATGCGCGCCATTGAAATGTTTCTGGAGAAAAAATAAAACCCCCGCGCAACGGGCGGGGGTCCCTCAAAGGGGATCTTTATCGTTTGGAGCACAGATGCATGTCCGGCACCCCATCGAATTTTTCGTTAGAAACGAACATCCTTTGTCCGCTGTCGAGGGTGACGATAGTGCCATCACCCTTTTTTCGATTTCTTAAACAGTCTTCCGTGTCTCTGTTGTTAAAGAAAATAATCCCATGGATTATGAGAACCACCAGCGACGCCAGAACCACCAGCGACACAATAATTTTGACCGGCTTTTTCATTTTCGTTACCCCATTGTGTTGAACGTTCAGTTTTTACCATATTCTTTTTTTGAATTTATGTCAAGTATTGACACTGGAGTAGTTTTTTGAGATAAAAGAACCAGACTCATCTCGTTTTGGAGGTAGTATCATGAACACTGTTGTTTCAAATCATTATTCAGGCATTAAACATTTTCTGCCCGTCGTCGGTATTATTTTGTTGGGGCTTGCCGCCACGCTTTTCGGATATATTTGGGCATGGCCACTCGCTATTGGAAGCGCCACGGCGCTTGTCATTTGGCTTCTCGCGAAGAATACCGATGCGTCCGCTCGAAAATTTTTTAACGGGTTGGCGCTGACATTTTTCATTTCCGCTTTGACGCTTGGAGCCCTTGGGTTCATTGCCGTTGCCGTCGGTCTTTTGTAGGTCTTTTCCCCCGAAGCACCGCGCTTTGGGGGATTTTTTCGCCCTTTTTTCACCCCTTGAAAAAATCTCACAAAAATGTACACTACGTGCAGTGATTTGACAACAAAAGGAGTCAAGCTATGAACAAGCAAACAGGTCTTTCCCGTATACTTTCCGGTTATGACGTAGACGAAGAGCGCGGTTTTTTGCCGGCAGGCGACCCGATGACGGCACTGCCGGACGAACCGCCCGGGGATTTCAGCATCTTTGACGAACTCGGCAATGACCTCCCGAAATTGCTCTGCAATGGAAATCTTGAAAGCGAGCTCAAAAGGCTCCCGATTTTTAATCAAAGCGACACCAGCCGTCTTGCGGCTCCGGACGCGCACCTTCTCAAAACACGCATTGATTTTCTCGTTCACGCACATGCGTGGGAGAAATGGCGCGAAGGAAAAGTGCGTACGGAAATTCCCGCATGCCTTGCCGTTCCCGAGCGCGATATTTCATATCGTTTCGGGGAACCGCCGCTTTTATTCTACCCGTCTTATTCGATGCGAAATTTTAAGCGCATAGACCCGAACGGACAGATGACGCCGGAAAATTTGGAACTCATTCAATATTTTCTCGGCAGTGAATCGGAAAGGTGGTTTGTTGTTATCCACGTTGCCATTGAAGCGGCTGTGGCAAAAGCCCTTTCCGCGTCTTGGCGCGTTGGGGACGCCATTCCGAAAAGAGACAGCGAGCTTCTTTTTGAATGTCTCGGCATCATCACAACCGCCATGAGGGAAGTGGTTGCGCTTATGCGACGCATGCCGGAGAAGTGCGACATGATGGAATATTTTACATCGGTGCGTCCGTATCTCTATGGCTGGATTGAGAAATATTTCCCGAACGGAATGCTCTATCGCGGGGAAAGAGAATGCGATGACGTACGGCTTTCCCTTCTCGGCGAGTCCGGCGTGCAAAGCAGTATTTTCCGATTGCTTGATTTTTTGTTTGGGATTGAGCACACGGAAAGCGTTCTCTCGAAACATCTCCATGAGATGCTTCACATTTACACCCAACCAAAACACCGTGATTTTGTGCTGGCAATCGGGAAGCGTCCGCATTTTTCGGAAAAGAATGTTTCTTTTTTTGGCAGTGAGGTTGAAGAGCTCTATTGGGAATGTCGCCGACTTATGGCGGAATTTCGCGCCGTTCATTTCTACTATGCGATAAAGTACATTCAAGAACCCGCCGCATTAGTAGCAAAGCTTACTATTTTAGGAAGCACCGGCACCGGAGGAACGGAATTCATCCCTTCTCTTTGGAAGCATTTTTTGGAAACGCTCGGCGATGAGATGATACAAGAAATGGGCGGTACGAACGAAGCATTTACTGCGCTCATTCAACCGTTTTCTTTCGGCGACAAGTAGATTGAAATCTTTTAAGAACCTGCCGCCTTGCGCGGCGGGTTCTTTTCTTTTTGCGCTTGAAAAATCCGGGCGGCAAGGTATAATGGAGTCATGGAAAACATGGAAAAAACAATCAACAGCGCGGAGACGGCGCCGAGCTTTTTGCAAGACTTTGTTCAAGAAATGAAGTCAAAAGAAGCCGAAATTCTTAAAGACCCGAATATGAGAGAGCACTTTGAATCTCATGGGGCAAACCACCATGTTCGCCCCGGGAATTTTTCCGATTTTTTTCGCATGGACATTCAGGCAAAAGTACGCATAGCGGAACATCTTTTTGAGGAATCAGGCAATGAGGGGCACGGTGAAAAGGAGGATTTTCATCGTCAGGAAGTTCTCGCGAAACTCGTGGCGTTTTACCAAGCGCAAGAACAGTTTTTTGCTCTGTATACCGAAGCGAAAGATGATGAAAAATTACACGACCTTGCCGCGGTTATGGAATCCGAAATGCCCCTCCTGAAAGAAACATACGAAAAATACATGAATGATTTTGCTTCAAAAGAATAATTGATTATGACAACCCGCGAAAAAGTACAAGAACATTTGAATATCATGCGTGCGCTTCAGGCTCCCACCGGGCTTTTTCTCGCGGCGGCGCATGATGTGTCTACGGGTTACAATAAAGTATGGCTTCGGGATAATTTTTATACTTCGCTTGGGTTTGAGGCGGCGGGCGATACAGCGACCGTGAAAAAAGTGTGGCGCGCGATACTCGATATTTTTTTGAAGCACGAAGATAAGATTAGTTGGGCGGCGGTGTATAGACCGCACGCGACGTACCAGTATATCCACGCGCGATACAATCCGGAAACGTTCGAAGAGTATTGGGATGAGTGGGGGAACAAGCAAAACGATGCCATCGGCGCGATACTCTGGAAGCTCGCTTGTCTTGAGCTCCGAGGCGTGCAGGTGATAGAAACCGATGCCGACAAAAAAATCGTACAGCGTCTCGTGGATTATTTGAATACGGTTGAATATTGGAACGATGCCGACAACGGCGTGTGGGAAGAGTACGAAGAAGTGCACGCGTCGTCAGTCGGGGCATGTCTTGCGGGACTGAAGAAACTTTCCGCGCTCTCATTTATTACGGTTCCGCCGGACATGATACAAAAAGGTGAAGAAACACTGGCGCGCCTTTTGCCGAGAGAGTCGGATACGAAATTCGCCGACCTCGCGCTTTTGAGTCTCGTGTACCCGTACGATATTGCCAGCCACGAAATGAGCGACGCTATTTTGGAAAATATCGAGTATCATCTGGTAAAAAATCGCGGGGTGGTTCGATACAAGACCGACAAATACTATAATAGGAACGAGAAAGACGGCTGGAGTGAAGAAGCCGAGTGGACGATGGGGTTTCCGTGGCTCGCGATTATTTATTCCCGCCGCGGAGATATGGGAAAAGCACGAATGTATCTTGAGAAGACGGAAGCGGTACTCACGGAAGACCGCAAACTTCCCGAACTCTATTATTCCAACAGCGAAAAACCAAATGAGAATATTCCCCTTGGCTGGGCAGAGAGTCTTTATGTAGTGGCATTATTAGAAATAGAAAAATAAAATTATGACAAAATACAATACTCTTCCTTCGCAGGAAGTCATAGAGAAAACCATTGAGTCACTTAAGAGAAACGGCATTGAGGCGCACTTTGTTGGAAGTGCCGCGGATGCCAAGAAAAAAGCGCTTGAGATTATTCCCGCGGGGGCGAACGTTATGGACATGACCTCTGTGACGCTTGAGACCATAAGCATTGCGCATGCGGTGCGCGAGTCAAAAGAGTATGTGTCCGTGCGCGAAAAGCTCATGAAAATGGACATGAAAACGGAAGGCGGAGAAATGAAAAAGCTCGGTGCCGCGCCGGAGTGGACGGTCGGAAGCGCGCATGCCGTTACTGAAAACGGAGAAGTGCTCATCGCGTCAAATACCGGAAGCCAGCTTCCCGCGTACGCTTACGGCGCGCAAAAAGTCCTCTTCGTTGTCGGCGCGCAGAAAATCGTGAAAGATATCGAAGACGGCATGAAGCGCATTTACGAACACTCTCTTCCTCTCGAAAGCGAGCGCGCGAAAAAAGCATACAGTGTCCCCGGAAGCTCCGTGAATAAAATCCTTATTGTGAATAAAGAACACGAAGCGGGGAGGATTACCATGATATTCGTCAACGAAGTCTTGGGATTTTGATGTAAATCACACACAAGGAATTTTTTGTTTACAGAATTTCTAATTCCCAATATCCAATTTCTAATGAAAATCTAAATGTCTCAAAAATACTATTTTCTAAACATTAAAGCATTGGGCATTTTGTTGGAAATTAGAAATTAGTAATTGGAAATTTAACATCTTAAGATAAGCGAATAATTAAATCAATATAATGGACTGGGAAATTCGGACAGGTATAATCAGTGGATAGCCAAATAATAATTTTGACAAAATCCACAAACCATGAAGAAAATATTCACCCCCGAGCAAAAAGCGAAAATCGCCCTCGCGGCGATTAAAGGAGAGAA
>OBEQ012349180.1_pt1 | contig 24432 bp, 17 predicted proteins | sample 1670901 | NCBI WGS metagenome assembly OBEQ01 (sample SAMEA104232315, study PRJEB22302) | groundwater metagenome | biome: forest; feature: aquifer; material: groundwater | place: USA | collected 2011-08-07 | depth 5.4 m | reverse complement strand
TCCCTCCTCTGGGGTCTCGTGGCAAGTCTCGTCATCCTGCTCGCGTGGGAGCAGCGGCTTCTCCTGGCGATGGTCCCGATCGGTTTGTACCTCGTTTTGTACTCCGTAACCTTTGGATTCACGTGGCCCGCGCTCCCCACGTACTACCCCCCGTTCCTGTTTCTCTTGATCCTCGCGTTGGCCCCGATCTTTTCCGGGACGTTCGGACGCCTCTGGCGGGCAACTCAGCGGGTGGCGGCGTCTGTTCGATGTCCGAGGGCGGTGCTGGATACTGGGGCCTTGATCGTGTGCTGCTTGATCGGACTCCCGTTCCTCAAAACGCCATGGCATGAATTCCGCCGCTACGGTCAACAAGCCGCGAATGAACGGGCGTATCTCGCCTGGGTGGGAACGGTGCTCCCTGAAGAAGCGATCATCGTCAAGACGGATCTTGGGAATCCCTGGGATGCGCAGCGGTTCACGCAGCGGCCCGTCCTCTTCAACCCGCTCAATGGCATTCTCTGGATCATTCACAAGACGCCGTACTGGACCCGTGACTACCAACGAGACTGGCAATCGGTCAACTTCAACCCGACCAGCTTCCGATTCGATATCGTCCGTGATCATGGACGGGTGGACGCGGCCGTGCATCTCTCCGCGGAGGAACTAGAGCTGTACCACAAAGAGGGGGTTCATGGGCTGATTGCGATCTGGCGTCGGCGCCATCGGCAGCTGTTCCTTCTCGATGTGGATGCCAAAGCGCTCGCCGAGAGTTATCTACCCGCGAACGCCTACGCGCTGCGGGGTGATGAGCTGACCGTGAAATTTTATCAGGCCTTTCCTCAAGTTCCCCATCGAGCCCTCTATCGCTTGGTCGCACGGGACGATGCCGAACTCGGGCATTTTGGCCGCGGGACCGAGCAGGCCGTGATTTGGCAAACGGCCCCGTGCCCCGAGCGCAGGCCCACCACCATCTGGTTCGAGGGGGCGTTCGGCAAACAACCTGGCCTGGCTCGGCTCCTCGTGAATGGCCGATACGCGATGGCATTCCATTTGGGGGCCACCGGCGACCGACAGTGGACGGAAAATGGATACCGGTTGGAATACCGGCAACGGCGCCCGTGGTGGGATATCCGTCCCTTGACCGGGACGTTATACTCGGTGGGGATTTTGACCTTAACGGTTCCCGCCAGCATAATTACTCCTGGACAACCGCTGACCGTGTCCGTCAGCCCGCTCTTGGTCACGGGGGATCCGGACAGCTGGTTTGCCGTGTTGAATAACAAGGATACGCTTCAGACACTCACCCAACAGGACGGGGCACCACCACGACCGGCGGACGCCCAACAGATCGAAGGATTCAAGACGCTCGTGGGAAGTTCTGAGGTGCTTCGATCCCGAGACGATGGACGATCTGGCCGGTCTGCAGTCGGCACGACGGATTTCTGGCTCGCGCGTGCCGAAGCCCAGTCCTTGTAATTCTGACCCCACGATGGTCGGTCGGCGCGACCGTCGGACCATGTGGTGCGAGCTCGCGTTCCTGGTGGTCTTAGGGTCGGTCGTGTTCACCTGGTTCACACCGGGCCATCTCATCCTCGCCGAAGACATCGCGGTCCCGTTCGGTCCCCAGCAGTGGATCGGCAAACTGCACGCCTGGACCCGGTTGATCAACACGGGGTCTGATTACAACATCTCCGATTTCGCCGGCCTCTTCTTCCACGGGCTCCAAGCGGCCCTGCGAACCCTCGGGCAATCCTTGACGATGGCACAGCGTCTCCAATTCTATTTTTGGTTTCTCCTGCCAGGGCTCGCCATGTACTTCCTAATGACCATCCTCGTGAAACCAGATGGAGGAGGGCGCGTGGCCCGGCTGACCGCCGCCGTTTTTTATATGTTCAACCTCCACCTAGAACCGATCTGGCAGCTGACCGATGTGGCCATGCTGGCGGCCTACGCGACGTTACCCCTCGTCCTTGGATGGTTTGCCGAGGGATGTGCAACACCACATCGGCGGACATGGTGTCTTGCGGCATTGACACCCGTGTTCGTGATTGGGTCGGGGGCTGGCGTCAATCCCCCCGTTCAACTGATCGCGGCGAGTGTGCTCCCCCTGTATTTTGTGGTGGATCTTCTCGCCAGGCGTTACGGCCAGTCAGCCCCTCCGTTGGGCGGCACACTCCGGTTCGCCGCCTTCGTGGCACTCCTGTGGATTGGGATTAATCTGTACTGGCTGCTCCCGCTAGGGATGAAGTTGGAAACCATGGCGACCTCCGCGGTCGCCGCGAAAGCACAGACGCTCTCGCTGGACTGGCTCCGGGGCCTGAGCGCCAATACGAGTTTTTGGAACGTCATCCGGTTTCAAGGACACTGGACGTGGTACGACGGCTGGAAGGAACCGTATCACACCTATGCTGCAGCGTTTCGTACGAACCCAGCTCTAGTTGCGATCAGTTGGGTAGCCCCCGCGCTCGTCGCGGCCGGGATGGTTTCGGTCAAACATCCGCGCCACCTATTCTTCACGGTGCTGACCGTGCTCGGCGTGGCGTTCGGGATGGGGATGCACCCCCCCACGACACGGCTGTATCTGTGGTGTGTTCAGCATCTCCCGCTGTTCTGGACCATTCGAGGTCCTTACTACAAATTCGGGCTCTTCGTCACGCTCGGCTACGCGTTCTTCCTTGGGCTCGTGAGCCAGCAAGGGTACTCCTGGCTTCGGGCGCGGCTTGGCCCGGCCGTTGCGATCGCGAGCGTCGTCGTGCTCATGACGATCAATCTGACCTATGCCTTCCCGGTGACGATCGGGAAGATGTATCCCACCCAGTCGGAGCGCCGGTATCTCCCCCCCAACCATGTGGCCATCCCTGATTATGTGTGGGCGGCGTCCCGATGGCTCGATGGGCAGTTGGCGGATAGCGGGGATCGGGTCCTGGAACTGCCCGACACCAAATCCTGGTTTTACGACTGGGGATTGTCGTCGAGTCGACCGGTGCTGGTCCAAGTCGGGCAGACCCCGGTCTTATTTTCGTCACCCAACCCGTTCGTGCCGACCGCGGAACAACCGCTCCTTCGGGCTTTCTACCAAGCCCTCTACCAAGGATCAAGCGGGCATCTAGGCCAGATCACACGCGTGTTGAATGTCCGATACCTCGTCCACGAGACGGATCTGAAGTACTGGATTCCCAACGGCGATACGGATGACCCACCGTTTGTCCGAGCGTGCCTCCGCCGTCAGCCAGACTTCCAGCCCCAACGAACGTTTGGGCCGTGGGAATTCTACGAGGCTCCGGCCCCACTCCCCCATCTCTACTTCGTTCCCCGTGCCACCTTGGTGGTGGGCGATAGCTCAGCCCTCGTCTCCTTGGCTGCCCTGGGAGAAGCCGAGGCCCCGGCCTACTTGTTCACGGCTGACACCGATCTCGATACCCTGAAGGCGCTGCACCGCGCACAAGCGCTTGACGGTCTCGTGCTGACCCCTGCTGCGGCCTTGCCGCTCGACGAGCCGATCTCGCCAGGACCGGTGCAACTGCTCGTGTCTCCGAGCGCTCTGACGACGGTGGTCGATCCCATGAGGGCCGCACCATTAGAGTGGGAGCGTGGGTTCGATTCAACGGTGCCGTTACCGGACGGAACCGGCTGGCGAGATTTGACGTCGAACGGGGAAACCAATGCCACCATCGTCAACCAAGATCCCAGCGTTCGCCACGTCGCGGTGACAGGGACGGTCGCCGCCTATGGAATGACTCGTAACCTGTATCTGTATCTCAACAAAAACCTCATCGGCATTTTTAACGCGCCCCCGGATACCCGAACGACGGTGTTCCTGCGAGACCTCTCCCTCCCACCAGGAGCGAATCACTTGATGTTCTACGCGCCCGAAGAGTGGACATTGCTCCCGGACGGCCGACACGTCAACTTCCGGTTTGCAAACGATTGGCAATTTGGCCCGGTCGCGTATCAAGGGACCGTGCCGGTCCCTCACGCAGGACGGTGGGGGGTCATGCTCAGGCCAGGACCTCTGGTGCCATCGGAAACGGCGCCTCCGGCGGTGTGGGTGGCCGGGCAGGCATGCACTTGGCAACGCGCTGGGTCGGATTGGATCGCGGCGCTTGACTTACCCGCCGGCCCTGCGTCTCTGACGCTGACGGGCTTGGAGACCCCCGGGTACGTGCTGCAACTACACCCTCAAGGGCAACCACGATCCCTGGGCCCGCCACTCACCCCGGTGACTCCTCAGCAAGCGTCTGCAACCGACTATGTCCTCCCCCCGATTCAAGGGCCGGGGTTTGTGGTCTTGAGTGAGGGCTATCACCCTCAATGGCAGGCGACCCAACAACACTCCGTGCTGCGCCACTGCTCCCTGCAGGGGTTTGCGAATGCGTACTGGCTGCCGGCCGGGCCGGCCGCTCCGATACACATTCAATTCCTTCCCCAGCGATGGTTCCGGTGGGGGGCGGCCTTCTCGGCAGGGATCCTTGTGGTGCTCCTCGTCATCACCGTTGGAGCCGCCAGCCGTCGTCCCGGCGTATAGACAATGGCAACTCCCTTCGTTATACTGAGTCCAGAGATGCGTGTTGAAAGCAGGTTATTTTTCCGCGATGCACTGATAGCCGAGCGTCAACAAGCGCTGGGTATCCAGGCGATCCAGGTAGTAGCAGAGAAAGCGAATACCGCTAATGACGACGTAGCACGCCCATTTCACCGGGGTCACGAGCCAGCGCATGACGCGGCGATTCGGTGAGAACACATTGAGGAACAGCATCTCACGCAAGACGTGTCCGGCAAACCAGAAATATCCGCCCCGGGCTTCGACAGAATACGATCGAAAGTTCGCTTTCTGCAGCAGCGAGATGATGCCGTAGCGTGTGAAGCGGAAATAGTCGTGAGGGGCTTGGTGCTCTTTCCATCCCTGAGGAAGTGTGAGGCACAGCTTGCCGCCAGGTTTTAATACCCGGTACATTTCCTGCACGACATGGCCGGGATTGTTCACGTGTTCAAGCACTTGGGTGTTCAAGATCACGTCGAACGTATTATCGGGGAAGGGGAGTTGATGAAGGTCGCTGATCACGGACACGCGGGCATAGTTCCACTCGTCCACCACGCAGAGGTCTTGAGCGATGTACCGACAGTGCCGGAAGAGAGATTTAAACTGACCCCATCCGGACCCTGCATCCAGCACGAGGGCCCCAGGGGGAGTGCGTTGGCTGATCGACGTGACGAAGCGTTCGATACTGGAATGATCGACATCAACGCGATTGTAGATCGCCTTGGCTAGGGACGTGAACATCATGTTGCGTACTATAGCAAAACCCCATGAGATTCGTCAAGGCAACGAGCCGCCGGCCGGATCCTGGTGGGACGTCGGCGCTCTCTGCCTGCTGGGGCTCATGGCCTTGGGATGGTTCCATCGAGGATTCCTGATTAAGACGGAGGATGTCGCCCTGCCATTTACCCTGCAGCGATGGTGGGAATATGCCCACGCGTGGAATCACCTCATTGATGCGGGAGTCCAATTCTGGGAAAATTTCCCCGGCCTCCTCTTCCTCGCGTTGCCTGCGGGATTCCAAGCGATCGGACTGTCCATGGGCATTACCCAACGCCTTGAATATCTCGTGTGGTTTACCCTGCCGGGGCTCTCCATGTACCTGCTCATGTGCCAAGTGGCCCCCGGTCCTGGCGGCCGTGTGGCGCGCCTCGTGGCCTCTGCATTTTATATGTGTAATCTCTACTTGGAACCCGTCTGGCAGGGGATGAACATCGCCAACCTTTCAGCGTACGCGGCGCTCCCCGCACTCTTGGGGTTGTTCATCCGGGGATTGCGATCCGGCGATTGGCGAACGGTCCCGGCCATCGCGCTCGTCTCTCTCGTCGGTTCTGGCGTGGGGACAAACCCCCCATTGATGGTGGTCGCCGCGATCCCGCTTCCTTGCTATCTCCTGCTGGATATCATCACGCAGCGGCGGTGGCGGCGCCCCCAGGCATGGCGCTGGGTCGTCGGGTACGTGTGCGCGGTCGTCGTCGCGGTCGTCGCGGTGAATAGTTTCTGGATCCTTCCACAACTCGAGATGTTCCGAGGTGGGGCGATGGCCGTCACCATTGATCAGGCGGCCTTGCAGCAGGTTTCTCGCAGCTGGCTTCAAGGGACCTCGGCGGCGACCCATCTCTTGAACCTTTTGCGACTCCAGGGCCACTGGGTGTGGTTTGAAAACCGTGGGAATGACCCGTACGTCCCGTATGCCTCGTTATTTCAAACCAACCCCTGGATGTTGTGGGCCAGCTTCCTCTTGCCGGCGATTGTCTGGGCCAGCTTGTTGGGTCGGATCAGAACCATGGAGCTGTACTTCGTCATGCTGGCCCTCGTAGGCCTCCTGTTCGGCGCAGGGATTCATCCTCCGTACGGAGGCCTCTACAATTGGATGGTCGGGCATGTGCCATACTTTTGGATCATTCGAAGTCCCTGGTATAAGTTTACACTGCTGACGTGCTTGGGGTACGCCGTCTTACTAGGATGTTTCTCAACGCGGTTCTATCAGTGGGGACGTCGGCGTTTCGCCCGACGGTCCTGGCGGACCCTTGCAGGTCCGTTGGCGGCCGGTCTTCCGGCCGGTGTCGTCCTCTTGACGATGGCGTACGCGTTCCCGGTATCACTCGGCAAAATGTATCCCACAAGCGCCGACCGCCCCTCTGCCTCCTCCTTAGCGCCCAGCCACATCCATATCCCCCCGTATGTCCGAGAAGCCGCGGGCTGGTTGAACCAACAGACCAAGGTCCGCCGAGTGTTCATACTGCCGGGGCGCCGAGTCTTTGCCCTGACTTGGGGCTACACAGATTACATGCCGGCCTTGACGTACTTTACCTCGACCCCGCTCGTGTTTGACTATCCCCGAGCCGGTGGGTCGGCCGGCGGAACGTCGGAGATCCTGCAAGTCATCAAGTCGGCGCTCCGAGAAGGCACGACCAAGAATCTCCAGGAGATCCTGGCCCTTCTCGCTGTTGACACGCTGTTGTTGGAACACGATGCAGTGCTCCAGTGGCATGTGGATTACGCGGATCAACCCGCGCAGTTGGTCCACCGGCTTGAGGAACAGGCCGGCATCGTCCCGCTGAAGGATTTTGGGCCGTGGACCTTCTATCAGGTCCACCGCCACCGGCCATTTTTCTACCTCGCCGATCAGGTGACCGTGGTCTACGGCGCCCAACAAGCGCTCGCGACGCTTTCTAATACGGAGCTGCTCGGAGTCTCAACCATTGTTTTTGCCCATCAACAAACGGCAGACACCTTGCGCTGGCTGTTTGCCCATGGCCTCGTTCACCGGGTCGTGGGGATGAACCCCCCGACTGGAGGGTTGCGTGATGCCGTGCCATGGCTCGGCCACACGGAGGGCTCGCCGCCCCCGGCGCTCGAGTTGTTCTACACGTCGGACCAGATGGAAACCGTGTTGAGTCAGAAAGCGTCTGAGGTGCTTCGTCTATCCGCCATCGAAGGGCTCTCGCCTCCCGAACGATTCAATGGGCAGGAGTGGCGTTGGCTGACGACGAACAACAAGCCGAACATCGTGGTGGACAATCCCACGGCTTCCTGGCGATATGGAAACGTGGGATTCCAAGTCTATGGGTTCGGCCGGCCCCGCACGCTCTACACCTATCTCAACGGCACGCTGGTGTCGTTACAGCCAACCCCCACGGACGGAGCTGTTGCGGTACGTCTCCCTCGATTGAGGTTCCGACCCGGCGGCAATCAGCTCGCGTTCTACGCGCCGGAACAGCATGACATCCGACAAGGCCGCCCCACGAATTTCGCGTTCCGGGGCATCGTCCTCGAAGCCCCGATCATCGCGCAAACGGTGGATATCCCCCTCCAAGGCCTCTACCGGATGTGGTGGCACATTGAAAGCCCACTGGAGGCGCCGCTTGATCACTTTGCGGAAGCCGTCGGCATTGACAACCGCACCATCCCGCTGACGCAAAGCATGGTCGGGGGCCGCCCCGCGTACAGCAGCGAACCGCTCCTGCTGTCGCCGGGACGGCACCGGGTGTGGTGCGAATCCTCCATCGGGGCCCGCATGGCCCTGCGCCTCTCGCTCGTTCGGGCTTCGGCAGTACCGACGGCCACGGAACCCTCCGTGGTGAACGCTCGGGCCGTCGGTCCGACGCGCTACGAAGTAACCTATCACACGCTCCATCCTTCACTGATGGTATTCAGCGGGGGGTTCCATCCGCGATGGCTATTGCGTGGGGGATCCGGGGCATGCCAAACTCCGTGTATCGTGAACGGCTTTGCCAACGGATACCTCGTTTCGCCATCCGGACCCGTCCATGCGACACTTGAGTTTGTCCCTCAACGGCTCTTCGTGTTCGGGAGCATGCTGTCCGGTGTCGCCCTTGTGGGCATTCTCATCTGGTGTGGGTATCTGGCCAGGGCTGCGAGACGCCGAGGCGCCGCATGACCACGTTGACCCGTAAGGCCCTCTCCACCCTGGCCGTGACGATATTCCTCTGCTGTCTGTTCGCGTTCAGCATGATCGGATCAGGGTCGCGATTCCAGCAGGTGAAGCTCGTGCTCGATATGGAACGCCAGGAGACTCAAGAGGCCCTTCGGGAGGGGTGGCGTGTGTTTTATCACGATGATTGGGCCACCATCGAGGCGTTCATGGAGGAGCCGACCGCCTCCTTTGAAATCATGCTCCCGCTCAAAGATATCTATTTGATGAAGGTCAAGGCCCGTTTTGGACGGGTCGGGCAACGGGTCGAGGTCCTCGTCAATAAAGTACGCATCGGAAGCCTCATCGCTGGGAAAACGGGTCGTGCTGAGAAATTTTTCCTGAAAGTGCCCGCGATCGCCACCCATTCCGGGCGTAACGTCGTGGTGTTCCAGCAACCATCGTCAACGGCGGCCATCGCCGTCGAAAAGGTCATCCTCACGAACTTCCAATGCGGGGACAGCACCACGATGGTGGTGTCCTGGAGGACATCGCCGCAACTGGCGGTCGCATGGTCGCGCTGGGCGGTCTTGTTCGTCATCTGGTTGGGCTGTGCCCTCGTGGAGTGTGCCACGGTGTGGTGGTTGAGCCGGGCCATGAAATTACCGCTGGGACTCCTGGTGGTCCTCGACCTGTTCTCCTACGTGCCGCTGGTGGCGTGCATGACCGTGGTGCTCAGCGTGTCGCTGGTCTCGCCCTATCGGGTGGTGATCAACCCTTCGTGGGTCGCCGTGCGGGCGTGTCTTTTCCTCGTCGGGATTCCGAAACTGTATTTGCTCGGGGTGGTCAGTCAACGGTACGTCGAGTTGGTCAGCTTGGCCAGCCACCGCTATCTGAGACTGGCGGGGTTCGCGGGTCGCCGGTATGCCGGGGTTGTCCAACGAACGGCGGCCTACCACCAAGCGAATTTCACTCCCAAAGGGCGCGTGGATTACACCGTGGCCTGGACTTTCAACGCCGACCAATCGTTGCTGGTCTCGCTCGGGGTTGTGGGCGTCTTTATCGTGATTGACGTTCACCGACGGTGGGAGCGGCTCCGAAGGCGGCTGCGTTGGCTGAGCCATCTCCACCCCGGAAACGAGTGGCTTCTGGGGTTCCTCGGCCTCTGGTTCCTGGCCGCCTTGACGCTGATCGTGGGGCACCTGCCGCATCTGAGCGAGCAGATCGTCAACGTCGCGGTGATCTTTCTGGCAATCGCGGTGATCGCCAAGGGCCGTGCGTTGTGGGACGGCTCCTATGGTCGATAGCAACGGGGGCACGGTCACGGCGCCCACAAAGTACCAATGTGGTTGTTGTCTCAGTGATCGAGCCACACCGTTCGTGACGATCCCCCGGGACGGAGAAGGGCGGATGGCATCGTTCACGCTCTGGCAGTGCCACGGCTGCGGATTCATCCAACTGTGGCCGCAGCCGGATGATGTCACGCTCGCCGCGTATTACAATGCTGACACCTATTATGCCTACCGGGAACTCTCAATCCGAGAGACCACAACACGGTTGACCTTTCACGATTCGCTCCGGCACTACATTCAGCGTTTGATCATGGAAACCTCGTCTTGTTCGATGCGACCAAAAGCGTGGCGGGACCGCTGGCGTGCCGTGCTGGCGGCCCCGATCCGCCGGCGCTTCGGCGGGGTCCCATCCCACAAGCCGACGGGGCCGTTGCTCGACATCGGGTGTGGCGATGGAATCTTCTTATATGAACTGCAGCGCTTGGGATGGACCGCCGAGGGGATGGAGATGGATCCCCGAGCCGTTGAGGCCGCGCGGCGCTTCGGGATCAAGGTCCGGCAAGGCACCATTGATGCCATTCCGTTCCCTCCCGCCTCGTTCGCCATCGTCCGGATGTGGCATGTGCTCGAACACGTCCGCGATCCACGGACCGCACTGCGGAATGTCCGACGGCTACTGCGGCCGGGGGGAGAGCTCATCATTGGGATTCCCAACGTTGCGGGTCTGTACCGTTGGTGTTTTGGCCGCCGCTGGTCGGCCTGGGATCTCCCGCGGCATCTCAGCCATTTCTCGCCAACGACGATCCGCCGCGCGTTGGAATCGGAAGGGTTTCGGTTGGTGTCCCTCCGTTGTAGCTCCGTCGGCACGGGGTCGGGGAGCATGACCACGCTCTGGCCGTGGTTGAATCACCCCATTGTTCGATATCCCATGGTGTTGCTGGATATCCCACTGGATCTCCTGGGCGTTGGGGACGCCCTCGAAGTGGTGGCGGTGGTAGCGCCGTGACCCGACGAGCCGTCAGGACGTTCCTCGTCCCCGCGCAACACCCGATCTTCTGGGCGGTGCTCGTATTCAAAATCCTGGCTTCCTCTCTGCTGGGCGGCGCCCTCCTGCAGCAATTCTTTATTCCGTTCGTCAATTATTTCGTGCAGAGCCACTTTGCCAATCCCTGGGACCACTTCGCGTCGTTAGGGCTCATTAAAGTGTTTCCCTATTCGCCTTTGATGTTGTACATCTTTGCGATCCCCCGGGTACTCCTAGCCCCTTTGACCGGAGTTCCGGATCCCTTCACCATCACCTGGCTGCATCTCTTGGGGATGCGGATTCCGCTCCTGGTGGCCGACGTGGCGATATACCTGGTCCTGGTGGCCTGGGCCGGCGCACAATCTCGGCGCGTGCTGTGGCTCTATTGGTGTTCTCCGGTCGTCTTCTTCATCAATTACTATCATGGTCAACTGGACATCATCCCGACCGCGCTGCTGCTGACCGCTCTCTTCTGGATGTTCAAGAAACGGTATGTCATTTCCGCAATCTTTGTCGGGCTTGGGTTGGCCACCAAGGCCCATCTGTGGATCGCGATCCCGTTCCTCCTGGTCTACTGGATCCGTCATGGCGTGGGGTGGCGACGGGTGGCCGGGTACGCCGCGACGATCGTCGGCCTCTACGGGCTCTTCGTGCTCCCGTACCTCCGGTCCCCGGCGTACCTCCATATGGTCGTCGGCGCGGAAGAGCAGCGGCAGATTCTCGCCCTCGCCATCCCACGCTACTCTGAACAGTTGGCCTTCCTCCTCTGTCCAGCGGTCCTGTTCCTCTTGTTCATGCGATTCGCCTCGTACCCCAAGGTGAACCGGGACATCCTGCTCTTTTTCTTGGGGATCACCTTCGCCGCGTTCGTGATTCTTGTCCCGCCGATGCCGGGGTGGTTCCTGTGGTCACTGCCGCTCATCGTGTTCTACTTCGCGACGCAGCGCCACGAGTCCACGGCCCCCTACTGGGTGTTCTCCACCTGCTATCTGGTCTTCTTCCTCTACCGGCAGGACTCCGACCTCTTTCGGGCGTGGGCGATGGTCGCATCGGCCGTGCGGACGTGGCCCTCCCCCCAGGAATGGGTGGAAGCCCGCTGGCCGACGGCCCGTCCCCTGCTGAATCTGTCGTTCACCTTGCTGGAAACCTCCCTCATCGTCATCAGCTACTGGATGTATCGGACCGGGGTCAAGCGGAACGAGCAGTACCGGCTGCGGCTCCGGCCCATTCTGGTGGGCATCGGCGGAGACAGCGGCGCGGGGAAAGATTTCGCGCGGGAGGCGCTCGAACGCGTGCTGGGGACCGAGCAGGTCATCGGTCTCAACGGAGACGACCACCACAAGTGGCCCCGCGGCGATGAGAACTGGCAGGTCTACACCCACCTCGACCCGGCCAGCAACGACCTGCGGGGACAACACCAGCACGCGGTGGCGCTGAAAGACGGGCGCGCCATTCTCCGGGTGAGCTACGACCACACGACCGGTGCGTTCTCCGACCCGAAGGCGATGGATCCGAACCAGTACGTCGTCTTCTGCGGTCTGCACCCGTTCTTCCAACAGCAGATGCGGAATCTCTTCGACTTAAAGATCTTCCTCGACCCCGACGAATCGCTGCGGACCTATTGGAAGGTCCGGCGCGACGTCCAGGACCGAGGGTACACCGTGGACGCCGCCCTGCGGCAATTGCAGCAGCGGCAGCCCGACTCCGATCGGTACATCAAACCGCAACGGGAGCATGCCGACCTCATCGTCCAGTTCCGACCGACGATGCCGATTCGGCTGGATGACCTCACGACCCCGGTGTCCGTGGCGCTGACCTTGATGTTTCGGAACGGCGCCAACCTCACTGAGCTCCTGCGCGCCCTCCAAGGAGTGCACACGCTGGACGTGCAGTACCGATCGGATCACGTCTCCGGCGAACAATGCTTGGATGTTCAAGGCGCTATTACCGCCGACCAGGTCCGGCAGGTGGCCAGTCAGGCGATCCCGGGGCTTTCCGAGCTGGCGGCTGACCACGCCCGGTGGGAGGAGGGCATGAGCGGGATCTTCCAGGTCGTCGTGCTCCGACTCCTCAATGATATTCTGCAACGGGTGCCGGCGTAGTCATGCAGCTGGTCATCCCGATGTCGGGGCGGGGCGATCGCTTTCTTAGAGCCGGGTATCGGATGCCGAAGCCGCTCATCCCCGTGGACGGCAAGCCGATGATCGAGCACGTGGTCAACTTGTTCCCCGGCATTGAGGACGTCGTCTTCATCTGCAACGAGGACCATCTGGCCGAGACCAACCTGAGAGCCGTGTTGCAGGCCCTCCGGCCCGCTGCGCGGATCGTCGGGATCGCCTCCCACAAACTGGGGCCGGTCCACGCGACGCTCCAGGCCGAGGCGGTCATCACCGATGAGGACGAGGTGATCGTTAATTACTGCGATTTCTCCTGCCGGTGGGACTTCGAGCAGTTCCGGCGGACCGTGCGCCAGGTATCGTGCGACGGCGCCATCACCGCGTACCGCGGCTTTCACCCGCATTCGCTGGGGGACACCTACTACGCCTACATTCGGGAGGACCACCAGTGGTTGGAGGAGATCCGCGAGAAGACCTCGTTCACCGACCAGCGGATGAATGAATACGCCTCGGCCGGGACGTACTACTTCGCCAAAGGCCGCCACGTGAAACGGTACTTCCGGGCCCTCGTGGCGCAGGAGCGCCACGTCAACGGGGAATATTACGTCAGTCTCGTCTACAACCTGATGAAGGCCGACGGGCTGAAGACCTACATCTACGAGCTCGACCAGTTCCTGCAGTGGGGCACTCCCGAAGATCTCGAGGAATATCTCGAGTGGAGTCGGGTGTTTCAGCGGCTGCCGGCGCCGCGCCGCGCCGCGCCGGCCATGGGCCAGACCAACCTCATCCCGATGGCGGGAGAGGGACGCCGGTTTCAGGAGGCCGGCTATCACACGCCCAAGCCGTTGATTCCGGTGGATGGAATGCCGATGGTGGCGCGGGCGGCCGAGCAATTGCCGGGAGCCGAGCGGTGGGTCTTCGTCTGCCGGGAGGAACACCTGACACGCCACGGGTTGGCCGACCCTCTGCGCCACCAGTGTCCGGCGTGCCAGATCGTTCCGGTTCCCGCCACGACGGAGGGGCAGGCCTGCACCTGCCTCCTGGCGGAGCCGCTGGTGCCGCCGGACCAGCCGTTGTTCATCGGGGCTTGCGACAACGGGATGCTCTGGGACACCGACCGCTGGCAGTCCGCGATGAACGATCCGCGATACGACGCGTGGATCTGGACGTTCCAGCGCCACGTCGGCGTCCGCCGCCACCCGCGCATGTACAGCTATGTCGAGGTCGAGGCGGACGGGGTCACGGCGCGCCGGGTGTCGCTGAAGACGCCGATCAGCGATACCCCGATTCGAGACCACGCCGTGGTGGGGGCCTTCTGGTTCCGGCGGGCCGGGGATTTCTTTCGCGCCGCCCGACAGCTGGTCGCCCGTCAGGATCGCACGCGCGGGGAATTTTACGTGGACGCCTGCCTGAATGAGCTGCTGCGGGCCGGGCACCGGGTCGGGGTGTTCCTAGTGGATCATTACATTGGGTGGGGGACGCCGGACGAGCTGAAAACCTACGCGTATTGGGACCGATACTTCTCTTCATGCGCCCAACCCTCTCGATAGTCCTGCCGTGCTATAACGAGGCGGCCAATCTGCCGGAGTTGTTGCGCCGGTTCCGACCATTTGCGGACCAATGCCCCTTTGAGCTGATCCTGGTCAACAACGGCTCGACGGACGACACCGCCGCCGTCCTGGCGCGCCTGCTCGGCGATCCGGCCTACCGGTTCGCGCGGAGCCACCTCGTGCCGGTCAACCAGGGCTACGGCTATGGAATCATGGCGGGACTCCGGGCGGCCACGGGAGAACTCCTGGCGTACTCGCACGCCGACCTGCAGTGCGCGCCCGATGATATTATTGCGGCGTATGACAAATGGGTGGCCAGTCCGGACCGCGACCGGCTGCTCGTCAAAGGCCGCCGGACGCGGCGGCGGCTCAGCGAGGCCGTGATCACGCGAGGGCTGCAAGTGCTGGCCACGGCGGTGCTCATGACTCCTTTGAGCGACATCAACGGCCAGCCGAAGGTCTTCCCGCGCCAGTTTCTTCAAACGCTGACACATCCCCCGCATGATTTCACGTTGGACCTCTATGTCCTCTATCGGGCCCGGCGGGCCGGCTGGCGGATTGACACCGTCCCGGTGCATTTTGGAAAGCGGCTCCACGGGATGTCCCACTGGGCCTTTAGCTGGCGATCGAAGATGCGGACGATCCGGGGATTCATGAAGTACCTGTTCGTTCTCCGGGGCCAACCCTCATGAGCCGTGCCCCGTTGCCGGTCGTGCATCGGGTCAATACCAGCGAGCATCTGCGCCGGGTCCCGACCCATTGGGGAGTCGAGATTGATCTCCGGGACAACGGCCGGCACGTCGTGCTGAACCATGAGCCGTTCGGGAGCGGTGAGCGGCTGGAGGACTACCTCCGGTCATTCCGGCACCGCCTGCTGATCCTGAACATCAAGAGTGAAGGGATCGAGGCGGCGGTGCTCCGCGCGGTCCGGCGCCGACGGATCCCGCACTATGTTCTGCTCGACGTCACCATTCCCAAACTGGTCGCGCTGGGGCGGCAGGGGGAACGTCACCTCGCGGCCCGCTACTCAGAATTTGAATCGCTCGAGTCGTGTCTGGCCCTCAGCCGATGGGCCACGTGGGTGTGGATTGATTGTTTCACGAAGATCCCCCTGACCTCCGCCATCGCCCGGCGCCTGCGGAGCCGGTTCAAGCTGTGCCTTTGCTCGCCGGAGCTGGAGGGACATCCACACGCCGCCATCCTTCGGGCTCGGCGATTGGCGCGGAGGATCCCGCTGGATGCCGTCTGCACGGACGACCCGATCGGGTGGGGCGGGAGGCCCCGGTGAACCTCCGGTCGTGCCGGGCGGTGATCTTCGACCTGGACAACACGCTGTACCCGTACGCACCGTGTCATCAGCGGGGATTGGCGCGCGCGCGCGCGCTGTTTGCAACGCTGCCTGGGGCGGCGCCCCGCCGGTTTCTGCCGGAGTACCTCAACGCCCGGCAGGTGGTGGCCCGCCGGCACCGGGCGACGGCGGCGTCGCACAGCCGGCTGCTCTACTTCCGCCGGTTGTGTGAGCAGGTCTTCCGACGCCATGCGGCGTCCTACGCGCTGGCGCTGCACCAGGCCTACTGGGACGGGTATTTCGCCGGGATGCGGCTCGACCGGGCGGCCATTCCGCTGCTGCGGCGGCTCAAAGCCCGCGGGATCCGGATCGGGATCTTGACCGACCTCATGGAAGAGGTGCAGCTGCGAAAGGTCGCCCGGCTGCGCCTGGCCCCGTACGTGGACGCCGTGGTGACGTCGGAAGAAGTGGGTCGCGAGAAACCGGACCGCCGGATGTTTCAAGCAATCCTGCGCAAACTCGGGGTCGCGCCGGCGCGCAGCGTCATCGTCGGCGACGACTACCGTAAAGACATCGTGGGCGGCAAGCGGGCCGGCCTCACCACGGTGTGGCTTGCGAAGCCGCCCCGCACCGCAAGGCCGCGAGGGCCATCGGCGGACCTCATCGTTCCGGATCTTCGGGCGTTAGGACGGCACCTGTGACCACCGGGCGGGCATTCCTCAAATTCTGCCTCGTCGGCATCGTGAATACCGCGGTGAATTACGGTATCTTTGCCGGGCTGTTGGCGTGGCACCTGCACTACTTGACGGCGTCCTCGACAGGATTCCTCGCCGGGGTCATCACCAGTTACGTGATCAACCGCCGCTGGACGTTCGCTGTCCAAGACCAGGCCAACTGGCGCGAGGCGTCCCGGTTTCTCCTGGTCAATCTCGTGGCCTTGGGAGCCAATGTGGCGGTCATGGCCGTCAGCGTGGAATGGTGCCGACTGCCGGCGCGAATCGCCTGGGGGATGGCAATCATCGTGTCGCTCAATGTAAACTTCTTTGGCAGCAAGTGCTGGGCATTCCGGAGGGCGTGATGATGACGACGAAACGACAGATTCTGACCGAGCTGGTGGCCCTCTCCCGCGCGTTGGGGGAGCCCTGCCGAGCGTACGTCGCGCTGGGGGAAGGGAACACCTCGGCCGCCATTGACCGAAACACGTTTTGGGTCAAGGCTTCCGGCGTCCCGCTGCAGGGGATCGGGCCTCAGGGATTCATCGAGGTTCGCCACCGGGACATGGACGCCGCCGCCCGCCGGCCGCAGGGAGCGCCACCGCCCGGCCCGCGCCCTTCCATCGAAGCCCTCTTCCATTCGTGGCTGCTGCAGGTGCCGGGCGTCCGGTTCGTGGGTCATACGCACCCCACCAGCGTGAACCGGATCCTCTGCTCCCGACGCAGCCGCGCGCTGTTTCGGGGGCGGGTGTTCCCCGACGAGATCGTTTACTGCGGGCCGGAGCCGGTCTACGTCCCCTACGGCGACCCGGGGCTACCGCTGGCGCGGGCCATCCAGCGCCGCGTCCAGGCGTTCCGCCGCCGCTACGGCGAACCGCCGCGGTTGGTCCTGCTCGAGAACCACGGGATCATCACCCTCGGCCGGACCCCGCACGAGGTGCTGCGCATCACCACGATGGCGGTGAAAACGGCGGAGATCCTGTGGGGGGCCAGTCTCCTTGGCCCGCCGCGGTATTTGACTCGCGCGCAGGCTGCGCATATCGCCCGCCGTCCCGACGAAGCGTACCGGCGCCGTCTGGGGACCTAGGCGCAGGGGGCGGCTCATCGAGCTCAGCGTTGTCGTCGTGAACTGGAATACGCACGAGCTCCTGCGTCGGTGTCTCGCGGCCGTTCACACCACCGTCCGAACGCCGTACGAACTCCTCGTGGTGGACAATGGCTCTGACGATGGCAGCCCGGCCATGGTCCGCGAGCAATTCCCCGATGCGATCCTCATCGCCAACGACACGAACCGGGGATTTGCCGCCGCGGTCAATCAGGCCCTCGCACGGGCGGGCGGCCAGATGTTCCTGCTGTTGAACTCCGACACCCACGTCAAGCCGGAGGCCGTGGACACGCTGGTGCAATGGCTCCGCGCCCACCCGCGTGTTGGGATCTGCGGCGGCCGACTTCGAAATGACCGGGGACAGATGCAGCTCTCGTTCGGGGCGTTTCCAACGATCCGGCATGAAGCGGTCCGAAAGTGGGTGTGGAATCCACTCGCGCGGCACCCGTGGGGCACGCGGGTCCTCGAATGGCGGTATCGCCGCCCGGCGCCCGTGGACTGGGTATTGGGGGCCTGTCTGATGATCCGTCGGGACACGGTCACCCGGATCGGCCTGCTGGATGAGGGATTCTTCTTCTACTTTGAGGAAGTGGACTGGTGTCTCCGCGCGCGGCGAGCCGGGTGGGAGGTGTGGCTGGTCCCCCACGCGGAGGTGATCCATCTCGGCGGGCAGAGCGTCGCCCGCGACCCGCAGCGGCTGGCCCTCGAATACCGGAAAAGCCAGCGGCGGTTTTATCAAAAACACTATGCCGGCTGGCAACAGTGGTGCCTCGACCGATACCTGATGAGTCGGGGGTTCTCCACCGGTGAGTGAGCCGCCATGTCCAGTCTGCGACGGCCGTCACTGGGCACCCGCCCGGCGCCGCCCGCGCCTCGTGCGGTGCACCGACTGTGGCGTGGTCCGGACCGATCCGCTCCCCTCGGCCGACGAGCTGACCCGTGTCCATCGAGATCCGGAGGCGTGGAAAAGCCGAGGGTGCGGCGCTGAGCACCAATCGCTCCCCGCAACAGGAAAGATGTGGGTGTTGACGCACGTCGCCAAGGCGGCAGCGCAGCGGGGCCTCGGGGGGATCGCCAAGCGCCTCTTGCTCCACCCGGTGTCGGCGCATTTCCGAGGGCTGCCGAGCCGGCCGCCGCGGGGCACGCTCTTGGATGTCGGCAGCGGGACCGGCTTGGCGTTGGCCGTACTGCAACGAGCCGGCTGGCGCGCCACGGGGATCGAGATGGATCGCCGCGCGGCCGCTGTGCGGCCGGACCTCTCGATAATCACCGGGGATCTTTCCACCGTTGAGATCCCCGCCGGGAGCGCGGAGGTCGTGCGGGCCTGGCATCTGGTGGAGCACGTGCCGGACCCCCTGCAGACCCTCCAGTGCCTGCGCGAGTGGCTCATGCCGGGAGGCGAGCTGATCGTCGGCGTCCCGAACATTCACAGCGCCATGCGCTGGGGCTTCGGCACCCGCTGGGCGGGATGGCAGCCGCCGTACCACGTCTACCATTTCACCCCGGCGACGATCGGCCGCCTCGTGGCCCGCGCCGGGTTCTCCCACATTCGCGTGCGGTGCGCCTCCGTCGGGACGGCGCTCGACAGTCTCATGGCAGGGCGGGGAGCCCCCGGCCGATGGCTCGCCACCAACCCCGTCGTCCGACTGCTGAGCATCTACATGGACCTGGGTCTCGACCTGTGCGGCGTCGGGGACGGGCTCGAGGTGCGGGCGACCCGATGACGACGGTCCGAGAGCACCACGGTGTCGCATGGTGGCAACCGGCGCTCATCACCGCGGCCGCGGCCCTGGCACTAGCGATAATCACCTTGGCCCCCATGTCGTTCCACCCGGGTTCCTATTTGTACGCGTACGCCCATCCCGGCGACGCGATGATCTCGATCTGGACCACGTGGGTGCGCCTGCAGGCGCTGGCCGGCCGCCTCTCCATGGACCACGTCACCCTGGTGGCGGCTCCGCAAGGAGGGAACCTGCTGGGCTATCCACCGGAACCGATCACCGAATGGCCTTTGTTGTGGCTGGCGCGGATCGTCGGAGAGATCGCGGCCTTCAACGTGCTGATCCTCCTGTCGTTTCCCATGGCCGCCGCCAGTATGGCGCTGTTGGTCTTCCACGTGACGCGGTCGCGCGGCGCCGCAATCCTCAGCGGGCTGTTGTACGCGTTCCTGCCGTACCACCTGGCGCACAGCATGCATATGTCGTTGGGGGCCATCCAATGGCTGCCGCTGGCGCTCTGGGCCTGGTTCCGCCTGCGGGAGCGTCCCGGGTTCCCGAGGGCGTGCGCGCTGGCGGCCGCGTGTCTGGCCGTCCTCTGGGCGACGGTCTACTACGCGTACCTGCTGGCAGTGGCGTCGCTGCTGTTTGTTCTCTGGACTCTGAGACGAGGAACCTCTGGCTTCTCGCGGCGGCGCTTCCTCGGCTGGGCGCTCGGCGCACTAGGGATGGCGGGGCTCGCCGCCGGGCCGCTGCTGCTGCCGTTCTTCAAAGTGGCCGGGGCTGCGCGCGTGCACGACGTCGGCCGCGCGCTGCTGGCCTATGGCCATCCGTTGAAAGACCTCTTCGTCTTCTCGGCCAAACCGTGGGATTATTGCGTGCCGCCCCTGCGGAATTTATTGGTGGGGCCCCTCGTCGCGCCGTTCGTCACCGCGCACCTCTACGGCAGCAACATCGTAGAACAAACCTTGTATCTCGGTGTCGTGCCCCTCGGCCTGGCGCTGTTCGCCTGGCGCCATCGGTACACTCTCGATGACCGGACGCGTGACGCGCTGGGGTTTGGCGTGGCGCTCGCCGTGGTCGCCCTCTGGTGGTCGGCCCCACCGTACGTCCCGCTGGGGGCATTCCGCATCGAGCACAACGAGATCATCAGCGCGCATCGGCTGTGGTTTCCATCCGGCCTGATCTACCATCTGGCGCCGGCCCTCCGGTTCCTCCGGGTCCATGCCCGCTTCGGTCTCCTGGTGGGACTCGCGGTGAGTTTCTTGGCTGGCATCGGCTGGATGGCGCTGATGCGTCGAGTGCTAACGCCGTGGCGTCGCTGGGCGATCATCGGCGCAATCGTCGTCTTCTCCTGCGTAGAGTTTGGCGTCAAGGCACCGTGCTGGGACGTGCGCACCCCGCCGCCGGTCTATGCCTGGCTGACGACCCAACCCGATGGGCTGATCGTCGAATACCCGTTCTGCCGGAGCACCGATTCGATTCATGCGGAGTATCTCTTCTGGCAGCGACTCCACCGCCACCCGATGGTTAATGGTAGCGCAGGGGGAAATCAAGACAACCATTATCGGCCAGATCTCGCCAATCTCCTCGCACCCGGGGTCCCAGAGCAGCTGCGCGACCTTGGCGTTGCCTATGTGATCGTCCATCGGGACGCCTACGCACGAGTGGCGCACGCGCCGAGACACCTCCGAGTGCTTGGCGTTGACTACGACGTCCCCGTGCGGGTTGAGACGCTCTTCAAGGCACCTGATGAAAAATATCTCGATCCCATATTCCAATCTATCAAACACTCGAAGACCAGCTTTGGTGATGACACCGTTGTCTATCGCTTGACTAGGTAAACGATGCTGACCATCGCCATTGACGCCCGTATGGCTCGTCATGGAGGGATCGGCACATACGTGCGGCATCTGGTCTCCGCGCTGGCGGCCTCCGACGCCCTGGAGCACGGCTGCGTGCTCGGCGCCCCCGCCGGGGCCGTGGTCGCCCACGCGCGGCTCTGTCACCAGCCGTATCGCGCCGCCATCTACAGTGTGGCGGAACAACTGCGGACGCCCCGCAACGTTCATCACGCGGCCCTGTGGCACAGCCCCCATTTCAATATTCCGCTGGGCCGGCGAGGCCCTCTCGTCGTGACGGTCCACGACCTGATCCATCTGAAACGTCCGCGGGAGACGCGGAGCCGATTCGCGCCGCTCGCGGCCCGCGTGCTGCTGGGCCAGGTGGCGCGGAGGGCCCGCGCCATCATCGTCCCCTCGGAGGCCACCAAGCGCGACCTGTGCGCCTGGGTCCGGCTCGACCCCGCCCGTATCACGGTCATCCCGCACGGTGTGCCGCAGGACGCGCAACAGCCGATGGACCGCGACACAGCCGCCCGAATGCTTCAGCCGTACGGCGTCCATCCACCGTTCCTCCTGTGGGTGTCGGCGATCCGCCCACACAAAAATCCCCTGATGGTCCTGCGCGCATTCGCTCAACTCAAAGCCAAGCATCAGATCCCGCACCAGCTCGTGATGGTCGGGCAATGCCCTGCGTGGTACGACGAGCCGTTTCGAGAAGCCCGCCGCCTGGCGCTGGGCGATGCCGTACGCTGGGTTGGCGAAGTCCCGGCCGGCCATCTGCCGGCGTTCTATCACTCGGCTGAAGCGTTCGTGATGCCGTCCTACGAGGAAGGGTTCGGGTTCCCAGTCTTGGAGGCGATGGCGACCGGCCTGCCGGTGCTCGTCTCGTCGGCCGGATCATTACCGGAACTCGTTGGCGACGCGGGGGTTATCATTTCCCCCGACGACGTTGACGGGTGGGTGCAGGGCTTGTACAATATCTTGTTTCATGAAGACTTGCGCCGCACTCTCCAAGCACGAAGCCGCCAGCGGGCCCAGCACTTTACGTGGGAGCGTTCCATCGCCCAGCACCTCGATGTCTATCGCGCCGCCCTCCACTAATCACCACCCGGTCGTGCCCCGCACCGCCCGCATCGCGCTCGTCCACGACTGGCTTGTGACCTGGCGGGGCGGGGAACAGGTCCTGCACACCCTGGCCTCGCTGATGCCGCAGGCCGACCTCTTCACGCTCGTCGCCGATCCTGCCCGCTGGCCCTCCGACCTTCGCGGGCGATCACTGACCACCTCCTGGTTGCAGGCGTGGCCGATCCGCCATCGGTTTCGCTGGGGCCTGCCGCTCTTTCCCTGGACCATCGAGCAATTCCGATTCGACAACTACGATCTGGTCATCAGTATCAGCCACGCGGTGGCAAAAGGAGTGCGCGCCGGCAGCATCCCCCATCTTTCGTACTGCCTGACCCCCATGCGCTACGCGTGGGGAGACGCCGAACAGTACTTCGGCCCGAACGTCCGGCGCCGCGGGTCGTGGCAACACCGTCTCGTCAAATATCTCCGGCGGTGGGACGCCGCCAGCGCCGAGCGCGTCACGACGTTCATGGCGATCTCCCGCACGGTCCAGCAGCGGATCCGCGCCTGCTACGGCCGGGACGCCGCGATCATCCACCCGCCGGTGGACTGCGCGCGATTCGAGCGCGTGCCGCGCAGGCCGCAGCCGTACGCGCTGGTCGTCTCAGCCCTGGTCCCGTACAAACGGGTGGACGTCGCCATCGAGGCGTTCAACCGCCTGCGGCAGCCGCTCGTCGTCATCGGCGAAGGGCCGGAGGAGGCCCGGCTCCGGCGCCTGGCAGGTCCCACAATCACGTTCAAGGGGTGGCAGACCGCCGACGTGCTGGCGCAGTGGTATGCCGAGGCGCGGGCGCTGATGTATCCGCAGGAAGAGGATTTCGGCCTGGCGGCCATTGAAGCGCAAGCGGCCGGGTGTCCGGTGATCGCTTACCGTCGGGGCGGGGCCACGGAAACCGTCCGTGAAGGGATCACCGGGTTCTTCTTCGAGACCCAGACGGCCGAGGCGCTGGCCCAGGCCGTCCATCGGCTGGAGGGCTGGGAGCCCGACCCTGCGGCCCTCCGGCAACACGCCCGCCAATTCGACCGTCCCCGATTCGAGCAGGCGTTCGCGTCGGCCGTCGCCGCGGTGCTCCGATGAGATCAAGCACGATGATCGTCCGCCAGCTCGTCCTGGCTGCCAGCGATGCCATCATGGTGTTCCTCGCCTTCCTCGCGGCGTACACGATCCGATTCCACAGCGGGTGGATCCCGCTCGTCCATGAGGTCCCGCCGCTGACCTGGTACACGCAGCCGCTGGCGATCGTGGTGCTCATCTATCTGCTGTTCTTCCGCTCCGTCGGGCTATACGCCCTCGAACAGGTGCGGTACCTGCGGACGGAGTTCGGGCGCGTGGCCCACGGCACCACGTTGGCCAGCATCACGCTGATGGCCCTCTCGTTCCTGTACCGGGACACCTCTTACTCCCGTGTGGTCGTGGCGTTGGCGTGGGGATTGACGACCTGTTTGGTGATCGTCGGCCGGCTCGGGGTGTGTCGGTGGCTGATCCGATCACAGCCGGTTCTCCGCCTGCTTATCATTGGTACAGGGCCGACGGCGGCGCAGCTCGCCGCTCGGATCCAGGGGCAGGAGGGCTATCGGATCATCGGGGCGATCCGGAGCCCCGGCACACAGGCCGTGCTCCCGGGGATTCCGCTGCTCGGAGAGATGGACGACCTCCCGGCGTGGGTGGGCCGCCGCACGGCCGACGAAGTCATCGTGGCCGAACCGGCGCTCAGCCGCGCCCAGGTGATGGCGCTCATCAACCAATGCGAACAAGCCCTCGTGCAGTTTCGCATGGTCCCGGACACCCTGGAACTGTTGACCACGCAGAGCGGGGCCCACCACCTCGACGGCATCCCGTTCTTGGGCCTACGGGAGTCCCCGTTGAACGACCCGTGGAACCGGTTTGCCAAACGGGCCCTGGATCTGACGGTGGCGATCACGGGGCTGCTCCTCACCGCCCCGTTGTGGGGGCTCGTGGCTTGGGCGGTCCGCCGCGATTCTCCCGGCCCCACCTTGTATCTTCAGAAGCGGATCGGACAAGACGGGCGGTCGTTCACGATCGTCAAGTTCCGGACGATGCGCGTGGGGGCCGAAGCTGAAACCGGGCCGGTCTGGACGACGCCGGAGGACGCCCGCTGCACCCGCGTCGGGCGCTGGCTGCGCCGCTGGAATCTCGATGAGCTGCCGCAGCTGCTCAACGTCCTGCGCGGCGATATGTCGCTCGTCGGCCCGCGGCCGGAGCGGCCGCATTTCGTGCGCCAATTCAAGCAGGAGATCCCGC
>OBEQ012763370.1_pt1 | contig 24439 bp, 18 predicted proteins | sample 1670901 | NCBI WGS metagenome assembly OBEQ01 (sample SAMEA104232315, study PRJEB22302) | groundwater metagenome | biome: forest; feature: aquifer; material: groundwater | place: USA | collected 2011-08-07 | depth 5.4 m | reverse complement strand
CGCCCAGGAAGGCGCCGACCTCCTCGGGCCCGGCGTAGTAGGGCACGTGGCCGCGCTTGGGCTGGGGCAGGTTGAGCAGCAGGCGCTCGCGCACGATGGCGCCCAGCGCGCCCGCGTCGGCGCCGATGGTGGTCTCGACCACGCAGTCGGAGTCGGTGACCAGCTCCTTGATCTTGAGCCGCGCGCCCGCGTCGTCGAGCCACAGCAGCACGCAGGTCTGCAGATCCAGCGACGACTTGAGCAGCTCGAGCGTGTAGTACATCGACGCGTGGATGGTCTCGACCGCGCCCTCGGCCAGGCGCTGCTCCTCCTCGCCGCGCCCGCGCGGCGCCCGGCTCTCCGCCGGCAGCGCGGTGGCGATGAGACGGAACTCGCGCGCCTCGTCGCGGCGCCGCTGCACCTCCTCGGCGAGGCGCTTGCGATGCTCGGCCTGCAGGCGCAGGACCAGGCCGCGCAGGAAGGCCGCGTGCGCCGACGCCGCCAGCAGCACGAAGGCCACGTGCTCGGCCACGCGGGGCACGAGCGCGGCCCGCGCGTCCGCGTCGCCCGCCAGGGTCACCGGCAAAAGCTCGAGCACGAGCGCGCCGGCGAGCGTCGCGATCAGGCCGGCGCGCGACAGGAACGTGGCGGCGAAGGCCGCGATGCCATAGACCACCACCTGCAGCGGTGACACGCCGTCGCGTCCGCCCGTGGTGGCGACCAGCGCGTACGAGGCCGCGACCAGGGCCAGGCCCAGCTCCATGTCGGCCAGCGCGGGCGCCCACTTGGCCAGGCGCGACACCCGCTGCGCGCGCGCCGAGGGCACCTCGAAGCGCAGGCGCGACGCGATCGCGCCGGTGACCACCGCGACCAGCGTGGTGGTCAGGGCCACGCCCGCGGCGCTGGGCGTGCCGCCGCGCAGGTCGGGCAGGCGGCCCGAGCCAGCGATGGCGCACGCGGCCGCGGAGAAGCCGACCCCGGCGAAGGCCCGCACCCAGCGCACCACCACCCAGCCGAGGCGGCGGCCGAGCAGCTTCACGGCGTCACCCGGGCCGCGGAGGTCGCGGGCGGCGCGGGCGGCGCTGCCGGCGGCGGCCGGGCGCCCCCGTCGTCCTCGATCTTGATGACGATCTCGCCCGGCCCGACCATGCCCAGCTCGTCGCGCGCGACCCCGGCGATGGCGTCGAGGTCGTCGCGCATGCGTACGATCTCGTCGGCCAGGTGGGCATTCTCGGCGGCCATCGCGGCGTTGGAACGCGACAGCTCGGCGACCTGCTTCACCAGGGTGCGGTAGTGCACGTAACCCTCGCTGCCGTAGACCCGGTACGGGATGTAGCCGAGCGCGGCCGCGATGACCCCCGCGGCGGCGAGTCGCCACAGCCAGATCGACACGCGCTTGGGCAGGTACATGCACCTCGACGCTAAGGGAGCGCGCGCGCGGGGGCAAGAAAGTGGCGGGCGCGGGCCTCGGGCTAAGGTGTAATGATTCCGATGCCTTGGGCCGACATCGTCCACACACGCCCATACGGATCGATCTGCAGCCGGTCGATTGGCTCGGACAGCAGGCCGGCGCGCGCCTCGACCCGCTCGGTGCGCCGGCCGTCGAAGATGACCACGCCGCGATCGGTGCCCACCCAGACGCGGCCGTCGCTGCCCACCGCGACCGCGGCGGCGGTGACCGCGAGCGCGCGCGGGAAGGTCCAGCGCTCGCCGTCGAACGTGCCCACCCCGCGCGAGGTCGCCACGTAGACCAGGCCGCCCGAGGACACCGCGATGCCGTGCAGGATCTCGTGCTCGAGGCCCTCGGTCTCGCCGTAGACCTCGATCTTCTCGCTGGGCAAGGACAGGTGCGCCGCGCCCGACGAGGTCGCGAACCACACGTCCAGCTGCGCGCCCGACTCGGAGCGATCGAAGGACACGTCGGTGACGTCGGTGGGCACGGGCAGGATGTGCGGCTGCTTCGTCTTCGGCCTGGGCGCGCTGGGGTCGCCCTGGCGGTGGTAGGTGACCGCGCCCAGCTCGAGGTCGATGGTGGCCACGCCGTAGGGGCGCGGCTCGTGCTCGGCGTCGAGGTAGACCAGGCCGACCCAGAGCAGGCCGTCGCTGGAGTAGCGCGCGAAGGAGAAGCCGGCCAGGGCGCCGGGGGTGTCGATGGGCATGACCAGCGCGGGCTTGAACAGCCGGCCGGTGAGGCGGGCGACATGCAGCTCGGGGGTCTCGCCCACGACGTAGAGCGTGCGCACCTCGCCGCCGGGCGCGCGCACCGCCGCCAGCACGCGCGACGCGCCGGGCAGATCGACGGCAGAGAAGCCCTCGCCGTCCCAGCGCCACAGCCGGCGTCCGCCCGTGGCCACGTAGCAGTCGCGCTCGCCCGCGCAGGCGACGCTGAGCAGCTGTGCGCCCTCGACCAGATCCGAGCGGCGCAGCCAGCGCGGCCGCGACACGCCGGTGGGGTAGCGCGCCGTGCCCACCGAGCGTGTGCCGGCGAAGAGGTCCTCACCGCTGGCGGCCAGCGCGGTCACCCCGGGCGGCAGGCTGGCGTCGGACAGACGCACGTAGAACGGGCTCTTCTGTCCGCCCGCGACCGGCACCAGGCGGGCGCCATCGCGGCGCAGGGTGCGTGCGCCACCGTTGTGGCTGGACAGGCGGTAGAGCCGGTTGTCGCTGGCGAGCAGGATGGTGTCGAGCTGGCGCGTCCCGGCCGAGAAGCGCACCGCGGGCGAGGGCCTGAAGGTGGCGAAGCGGCTGCCGATGCGGATGGCCAGCGCCGACGAGCGGCGGTCGAGCGCGTCGCCGACCACCACGGGCGCGCCGTCGGGCGCGCTGACGAAGAAGCGCACGTTGGCCAGCTCGCAGCCGGCGTCCTTGCCCACGTCGGTGAACGAGCCGTCGAGGTGACGCACGACCAGGCCGGTCTCGGTGCCCAGGTAGAGGTCGCCCGACGGGTCGGCCCACAGTGCGCCGACCGGGTGCGTGTAGCCCGCGCCCAGCCAGCCGCCCGTCGAATCGGCGTGGAACAGGCCGGCCTTGGCGCCCACCCAGACGCCGCCCGCGGGATCGATGGCGAGCGCGCGTAGCTCGGCGACCGCGCCGGCCAGGCCGGGCGGTGGCGCGGTCAGCAAGGTGACCTGGGCCTGGGGCACGTTCCAGCGGGCCAGGCCGCCGCCGGTGGCGATCCAGGCGTGCGCCCCGTCCGACGTGAGCGCCAGCGCGCGCACGCCCCCGCCCGGCCAGCCCTGCTCGGCGCCCACGCGCAGGGTCTCGCCGGTGCGCAGATCCCAGCGTGACAGGCCCGCCGCCGAGCCGACCAGCAGCCAGGGCGGTGCTGCCGCCAGCGCCGTGACCGGGCTCGATTCGGTGTGCGCGTCGACGCGGCGCGGCGCCCCGCTGGTGCGGTCGGTGGTCTCGGCGCCGCGCGGGCAGCCGACGGTCGCGAGCAGGGTGGCCGCCAGCAGCCAGATCGAGACCCGGAGTGACACCCAACGCGACACCCAACGAGACAGTCGAGGCACCTTGCCGCGAGCCTATCCCGGCAGACCCGCAACTGTCACGCTGTCACCGACGACGAGAAGGCACGACGTGCTACCATTTGGGGCATGCGCATCCGCCTTGGACTGGGATCCAGAGGTCTGGTGGTCGGTGTTGTGCTTGCCATGGTGCTAGGGCCGCTCGCCCAGGGCGCGTGGGCGGGAGACAAGACGGAGAAGCCCAAGCGGCCCAAGACGCCGTGGAGCACATACTCGGCCTCCGACGGCAAGTACGCGTGGGCCGAGCCGAGCGGCTGGGTTCTCGACGAGGCGCACTCGGTGGGCGGCGTCAGCATGATGTGGAACGAGCCCAACAACGGCGGCGGTACGTTCAGGATCGCGGCCTACGCCAAGACCGGCGCCTCGCTCGTCGATCTGGTCAAGGCGGCCTCGTACGGCGGCAAGCCGCGCCCGTCCAAGGCGTGGATGTGCGCGCAGGGCGAGCACGGTGATCTGAAGGTCGCGGTGGCCGCGCGTGTGCTCGACAGCGGCGACTACTTGCTGCTGGTGCTGTCGGCGCCGCCCGCGACGTTCAAGTGGCTCGGCGGTCTGCCCGGCGTGCGCATCGCGGCCAACGCAGTGGTCGGCTTCAAGCCCACCGGCGGGGACTGGACGCCCGAACAATAGCCGGGCTTATACTGCCGGCCCATGGCGAAGCGTCCTCCCGCGTTCAAGTCGCAGCTCGGCTCGCAGCTTGGATCCATCCTCACCCGCACATGGCAGCAGCTCGAGGGCGTGCGCGAGGTCGTGGCGCAGAAGACCAGGGTCGGGCGCCTGCAGATCGATCTCACGCTGCTGCGGCGCAAGCGCACGGCCGCGCTGGCCTCGCTGGGCGAGGTGGTCGCGCGCCTGGCTCGCTCCGGCCGTCTCGACGAGGACGACTTCCCCGAGCTGTCCGGGCCGCTCGCGGGTGTCCAGGACATCGAGGACCGCATCGAGCGCGAGGAGCAGCGCGCGCGCAACGTCGCCGCCGGCCTGGGTGACGAGCCCGACTCCTTCGAGGAAAGCGAGCGCGAGGAATACGACGAGGACGATCCCGAGCGCGATGCTCGCCCCGCCGGCCGCAGCGAGTTCTCCGAGGACGGCCAGCGCGCCGCCGCCGGCCGCCGCCTGCACGGCGAGCTCGACTACGACGACGTCCTCGGCGACGACGACGCTGACGACGGCGTGTACGCCGCGGCCGGCGACCGCGAGGAGTACGACGACGACGATGATGATGAGGTCGACGAGGACGAAGAAGACGATGCTTGACACCCGTCCTGGCGAACGGTAGTACTTCCGCGCTCGCTGTTTCTGACAACTGAATCACCCAGTCGTCTGGTTTTTCGTAGTAGTAGTTCGTTCTGCATGGGGCTGTAGCTCAGCTGGGAGAGCGCCTGAATGGCATTCAGGAGGCCACCGGTTCGATCCCGGTCAGCTCCACAACGACGGACACGCTGTCATGGCGTGTCCGTTTTCATTTTCGGGTCGGTACGCAGCGTCGGGCTGTCGCTCACTTGGCGTGAGTCAGCACCGGTGACCTCGCGGTCGTCACGCGCGGCGTGAAGACTGCTTGCGCGCGCGCAGCGTGGGGCGTGACGAAGGTTCGACCGATCAGAGATTCTCCAACCGCAGCAGGCGAGGCCCCAGCTCGAATTGCCCCGGGCCGACCGACTGCTCGAGGGTCCGGATGACCTTCTGCGCATCGTCGTGCGGGCCCCGGACGAAGAGCGGCTTGCCATGGAAACCGAACTCGATGGCGCTGGAGCCGCTCCAGGTGCCGAGGTGACCCCGGCACACCTCGAAGTCGGGATGTGGATCGAAGCCCAGTCGACGCGCGTATTCGAGCGCGCCGAGCACGACATGTTGCGCCAGCTCGATGGGCGCCGAGACAGGCGGCTCGTCGTAGTTTCCGAAGTAGCGCTGCACGAGCACGCCGAGCTCCAGCCGATCGATCACCATCGGTGGAACCGCGTTCTTGACGCCCAGGCACTGGGCGTCGACCAGGAACCCGCAGGCCGACACCTTGCCATACCGGTGCTCTCTCGCGACGAGCACGCTGATCAACCCCGGCATTGGATCGTCGGCGAAGTCGATGTCATGCCACTCGTGATGACCGGTCCAGGTCAGGCCATGACTCCATCGTGGGCTTACCCAGCAGCCGACCACGGCCGGCTCGACGGCGCTGGAGGTCGCCTGGGCATGCGCCCGGATGAGTGGCTCGACGTCGGCGCGGCGGACCCCGAGGGTCTTGGCAATCTGTTTGGGAGTGAGCCCGCGCGCGCGCAGCTCGCCTACCTTGGCGGCCAGGTTGGTGTCGTCCATCGCTCACCAGGCTATTCGCCGGGGCTGACACTGGCGCCGCGCGGCTGGCACTGCCTGACCGGCGCGCGGTCGGCGTGTGGGTCGCCCAGGAACAAGGTGAGCGTCGACATCTCCTCATGGTCGGCAGCGCCCGGGGAGCTCCCCGGGCATTCGCCTCCGGCTGCCGTCAGCCGCGCGTGCTATGACCGAGCCGTGAACGCTCGTCATCGGCCGTGTGTGGATTGCGGCGCCCGTACCGAGCTCGATCCGAGCTCCTATCGCATCTGCGATGCCTGCGCGACCAGTCGCATCCGCGACGGCTTGCTGCTCTCCGACTGGCCGCGCGACAAGCTCGGCCAGTGCGCCATCTGCGACGCCACGCCGGTGGTGAGAGCGTTTCCATTGCCGCTCTGCGCCGTGCACGCCAGCATCGACCCGGAGCTTTAGCGCCAGCTCACATGCCAGCTCACATGAAGTAGAAGCCGAGGCCGATCCAGGGCAGGTAGCTGAGGTGCGCGGCTCGCTTCATGCCGTTGTCCTCGCTCGCCTCGTGGTAGGTCTCGATGATGGCCAGGTCGAGCTTCATCTTGACCTTGGTCAGCGAGAACGGGCCCCAGCCGCGGTCGCTCCCCATCACGAAGCGCAGCCCCGTCACGCCCATCGAGTCGGCGAGAGAGCTGCCCGGGAACGCCTCCTGGATGACGCGCAGCCACTTCCACGTCGTCACCTCGGCGTTCACGAATGGAACGTACTTGGTCGGCATGCGGTCGATGGCCAGCGCCGCGCTCCCGCCTTCGCCGCCCGCGGAACTACCGGCGGCTCCGCCCTCGCCGAGCACGATGGCTTCGCCCTGCGGCAAGAAGTGGTGGTTGTCGACGACGGTGAGGCCGCCGCCCATCTGGAAGCGCTCGCCGAAGTGCTTGTTGGTGGCGAGGGTGAACACATTGAACTGCAGGTTGGCGCCACCGCCGCCGCCCGCGGCGACGACGCCGTTGCCCAGGATGACCATGCCGGCTCCACCGAACGCGGCGCCGAACAGATCGAGCATGTCGTAGGAAAACGAGACACCGGGCGCGTGCTCGGACTCCTCGTGCAGTCGCAGCTTGAGGCCCACGTCGAGGGCGCCCAGCACGATCGCGCCCGCTGCAGCGACGCCACCGGCGCCTTCTCCCCGCCCCGCGAACGGCACGCCACCCGCGGCCGGAATGGGCAGGGCACCTGCGGTCACGTCCAGCTGCAGCCAGCGCAGCAGGCCCACACCCGCGTGCACGAGCAACACCTCGTCGTCGGAGACGACGACCTCGCCGGGCTCGAGCAACTGGGCGCTGGGCGTGAGCACGAAGCGCTCGTCCGCGGCGCGGCGGGTGATCAGCTGCCGGCGTCGAACGCGAAGGTCGTCGGCGAACGCGCGGCCGGCCGCCGCGGAGCCGCTCGCCATCAGTCCATCGCCGGAGACGCCAGCGCGGCCAGTCCACACCAGGCGGCCGATGGGGTCGTGATTGCCGGGCGCGTACAGCCACAGCTCCAGGGTCATGCGGTCGTCGCCGAACAGCGAGGCGACGTAGCTCGTGCTGCTGCTCGGCGCCGTGCCCCTGTGCAAGAGCGTCACTCTCGGCTGCACGATCAGCGCCGGAGCCTCGGGTGGCGCCAGGGTCGTGCCGCCCGACGCGAGCCCTTGTTCCACTCCGCCGAGCACCTGGGCGGACTCCGCTGCATCGTTCACCCCCAGGGGCGCGGCCACGCGCACCGCCAGGCCCTGGTAGCACCCCAGCGCGTCGACCTCGTGAGCGCGCACATGCCCGAAGGCACAGCCATTCGACATCCACGCGATGGCCACGCCGACGACGGTGCGTCCGATCCTCTGCAAAGCGGTCGACATGCGCCTCTGGCATACAAGGGGCGCGCCAGCCCGAAGGCGTCGCGGAGGGGTCGCCCGCCGCAACGAATTCGCGTCGTTGGCCTTGCCGCGGTCAACTCTCGCGGCCCGGTGTGAACGGAAGTCAACTACGCCGTGGACGTGGTCAGCGCCCGGCGAGGCCATCGATGATCTTGGTGGTGATCTCGTTCAGCGCGGGCGACGTGAGAGTGCACCGCATCTCCGCTTGCCTCCCCTCACCGCCCCGTCGAGACGCGCCGGTGAAATTGACCGTGGACCGGTCGGATCTGTCGGCACGGGCAAAAGCGCTCGCGCCGATCGATCACAGTCGCGACGGTGAGGAGACGTCGCTACGGGCGCTGGCCCTACGGCGTGGCCGCGTCGGGCGCGGGCGTGGGCGGCGGCGGGTTGGTCGGGCCACCGTCGGGCACGCCGGCGTCGGGCAGCGGCGCGGGCGCGGTCCACGAGCCGTCGAAGGCGAGCGAGGGCAGCTCGAGGCAGTCGCCACCCTCGATCATCGACCCGAAGCCCGAGCTCGCCATGGGCGCACCTTCGCGGTTGACCTCGACCAGCCTGACCGTGGTCTCGCCGGTGAGCGGCATGACCGTGCCGGCGAGGCGGCCGGCGACGCCGGGCGCGGTGTTGAACGTGGTGAAGTTGACCACGCCCTTGTCGAGCATGAACAGCTTGTCGCAGGTGGGATGGACGGGACTCCCGTTCGCACCCACCTCGATCGTGTACGTGGTGCACTGCCGGGCCAGGAACACGCAGGCCGAGCATTGCGCCACCCAGTTCTGGAATTCAGTCTGCGTGACCGTGTCGCCACCGGTGATGAGATCGCGGTAGGCCTCGACGTAGAGCAGGTCGCCCGGCGGCGTGCCCACGGCGCCGTTCGCTGTCCACGCGCCCGCCCCGGTGCCGAAGAGATCTTCGGAGCCGCTGGCGGAGAGCGCCGGCGCGCCGGTGAAGGTGAGGGCGCTGCAGACCACCGGTGCCGCGTCGGGCGCGGGCGGCGCCGCGTCGGGCGTGGCCGCGTCGGGCGTGGGTGGCAGGCCGGAATCGGCGACCGCCGCGTCAGGGCCCGCGGCGGCGTCAGGAGCGGCGTTGTTTCCATTCGAGGAACAGGCGGCGAACGTGACCGTGGCGAGCACGGCGGCGAGGGTGGTCCAGCGGGAAGAGATCGACGAAGGTGTCGGAGCGAACATGCCGGGGACTGTTCCCGAGCCTTGCCAGGCAAGTCCAATAACCGGCGCTGATTCGAGATATGGCGCGGGTAAATGGGTGCCTGGCCATGCGGCCGCCATCCGGCTCGAGCAGACGACCGATCGCTCGGTGCCTTCGACCGCGGCCGCGCAGCAGCCGAGGGAGCGGCGATGATCGAACCAGGCTTCGCCACCGAACTGCTGAGCATCATATGATCTCGGAGAAGGACTCACTCGCACGGCCCTCTACGACGAGCTACCCAATGGACTGCACGATGCCTATCTCTACGGCATCAACATCGACTACGAGGCCGAGGAAACCAGGGTCGTCCTGCGCATCAGCGTCGACCTCTCGGACGTCGAGACCGACACGCTGTCGCGCAGGGTCACGCTCTTCTCCTTCGAGAAGGTCGCATACGTGGCCATCGATCCGCCCGCCCGTCCGGGCTTTGCGGCTGGACGACCCGATGGAGATCATCTACGAGACGGGTCAGCCGAAGGGAAGGCCTTGCGCGGCGATGGAATTCGGCCCCGAGTACACGCTGCACACCTTCTACCTCGCGCCCGCCAACGCCTACCTCCGCATCGCTGCGATCTCGCAGTCGTTCGAGTGGGAATGATGTAGTTGTCGGGTTGCCCTGGTCGCGGCGACAGGCGGACTGGGTCGGGCACACGGCATTCGACGGGGCATTCTACAGAATGCCAGTTGTACCGAGCATGCCATTGTCACGTCGTGCGGCCACGCCCGCGCGGAAGATGACGCATCCGGACAGGCTGGGCGCGCGCGACCCGGAGTGCTGCGCGCGCGCCTCACTCGGTCACCTTTGGTTAGCAGCGTGCGCTGGGACTCGTCGCCAGGGCTGCCTAGGCTCGCCACGATGACCAGGCAAACCCGAAGCATGCTCATGGGTGCCGTGCTGGCACTCGTCGCGGGCGCAAGCTGTGCCGATCCGATGGCCGCGCCGGTCGACGACCTGGCCCAGGTGCAGGACCCGATCGTCAATGGCATCAGCGACGTCAACCACCGCTACGTCGTGGGCGTGGGCGGCAACACGCGCGCCTTCTGCAGCGGCACGGTGATCTCGAAGCGCACCGTGCTGACCGCGGGGCACTGCATCGGCGGCGTGCGCAACATCTTCCTCGGCGCGCGCATCAGCGGCGGCATGGGCCAGAAGATCCCGGTGCTGCAGCAGATCCGGCACCCGATGTACGCCGACCTGCCCAACCAGAACGCGACCTACGACCTGGGCATCCTGCAGCTGGGCGCCGACGCGCCCGTACAGTCGGTGCCGCTGCTGCGCGCCACCATGGACAACAGCCCCAAGTACATCGGGCCGTCGCTGGTGTTCGCCGGCTACGGCATCACCTCGGGTGGTGGCGGAGGCTTCGGCACCAAGCGCGTGACCACCTTCCCCATCCAGATCGTGGGCCCGGCGACCGTGGGCGGCTCGTTCGGCGAGCTGCCCGAGACGCTCTTCTACTACGTCGACACCCAGACCATGGGTCGCAGCGCCTGCAACGGCGACTCGGGCGGGCCATCGTTCTTCGTCACCCACGGCGCCGAGACGCTGGCGGGCGTGACGTCCTCGGGCGACGCCGCCTGCACGCTCGACGGCTCCAACCAGCGCTCCGACCAGCCGTACATCGACGGCTTCATCCAGGCGCACATCGACGAGTTCGAGCCGGGCAACCACTGCCGCTCCGACGGCGCCTGCGACGAGAGCTGCAACGTCGACGGCCAGCTCGGCGATCCCGACTGCGCCTTCGCCCATTGCGCGGCCGACGGCATCTGCGCCGAGGCCTGCGTGGCGCCGCTCGATCCCGACTGCGCCGCCATCGCCGCCGACAACTGCGGCGACAACGGCGTCTGCGATCCCAGCTGCAGCGAGGACCCCGACTGCGTGCGTGACTGCGGCGCCGAGGGCAACTGCATCCCGGGCTGCCCGACGCCGGATCCCGACTGCGTGGCGCCCGCGCCCGACGCGGGCACCGATCCGCCCACCCCTGACGCGGGCGTCCCCGGCGACGACGCCGGCGGCGGCGGCGGTGGCGTCGACGCGGGCAACGGCAACGGTGGCGACGTGGGCGCGGGCGGCGGCGGTGGCTGCGGCTGTCGCGTGGGTGGCGCTGGTCATGGCACGCGCGGCCTGCCTCTGTTGCCGATTCCGCTCCTTCTGCTGGCGCTAAGCCTGCGCGCGTTCGTCCAGCGCTTGCGTCTGCGCCGCGCTTGATATCGTCGCCACCATGCGAACATGGTGGCTGATGGCGCTTGCAGCGGCAGGCGGCGCGGGTTGCATCCCGGCCGCGGCCGCAACCTCGATGACGCACACGATCCGCGTGGACGTCACGCCCGGTCACGTCGCCAACTCGTTCCGTCCGCTCACCGCGCTGGGCGCGGGCATCGACCGCCTGCCCACCTTTGCCACCGACAAGCTGTACCAGCCGTCGTTCCTGGCCCAGGTGCTCGCGGCCGGCTGGGGTGCGGTCACCTACCGCCTCAACACCGAGCTGCACATCGAGGCCTGGCACTGGAACCCGAGCGGCACGTGGAGCGACCCGGCCGGCAAGCGCGGTTACTTCACCGGCGCGGCCGCGCCCGGCGCGCAGCCCATCGTGCACTCCTTCGGCTACACCCTGCCGCGCCGCGGCTTCACCCGTAACGAGGGCACCGAGGAGCACGGCTTCTCCCGCCTCACCGACGGCGTCGCCGGCTCGATGTGGAAGAGCAACCCGTACCTCAGCAAGGACTACACCGGCGACGACGAGGCGCTCTTCCCGCAGTGGATCGTCATCGACCTGGAGAAGACCGAGGCCGTCGATACCCTGCAGATCGACTGGGTTGCCCCGTACGCGCGCGCGTACACGGTCGCTTACTGGACCGGCGAGGACGCGATGAAGAAGCCCACCCAGGGCGAATGGCGCGTCTTCCCCACCGGCGACGTGAAGGATGGCCGTGGCGGGCAGGAGCTACGCGTGCTCGCGCCCGCGCCGGTGCGGCTGCGCTACGTGCGCATCGCGATGACCCGCTCGTCGGAGACCTGCGACGCGAGCGTGGCCGCCGACCGGCGCAACTGTGTGGGCTTCGCCATCGACGAGCTGCACCTGGGCACGCGCGACGCCGGCGGCGCGTTCCACGACCTCCTGCGTCACTCGTCCGACCAGCAGCAGTCGGCGACCTTCTGCTCGTCGATCGATCCCTGGCACGACCAGAGCAACATCGCGGACCACGGCGACCAGACCGGCTTCGATCGCTTCTACACCAGCGGCGTCACGCGTGGCCTGCCCGCGATGATCCCGGTCTCGGTGCTCTACGGCATCCCCGAGGACTCGGCCAACCAGATCGCCTATCTGAGGCAACGCGGCTACCCCATCTCGTACGTCGAGCTGGGCGAGGAGCCGGACGGCCAGTACATGACGCCCGAGCACTACGCGCAGCTCTACTTGCAGTGGGCCACGGCGCTGCACAAGGTCGATCCCGAGCTGAAGCTGGGCGGCCCGGTGTTCACCGGCCAGAACGAGGACATCCTCTTCTGGCCCGACGCGCACGGCGACGGCTCGTGGCTGGGCCGCTTCGTCAAGTACCTGAAGGCCAGGGGTCGCCTCGCCGACCTCGCCTTCGTGTCGTTCGAGCACTACCCGTTCGACCCGTGCAAGGTCAGCTGGAAGGACCTCTACGACGAGCCGCGCATCATCCGCCACGTCATCGACGTGTACCGCCGGGACGGCGTGCCCAGGGAGGTGCCGCTCCTCATCACCGAGGTCAACATCGCCTGGCAGTCGTCGCAGAGCTTCGTCGACGCATTCGGCGGCCTGTGGCTGGCCGACTACATCGGCGCGTTCTTCAGCGCGGGCGGCGCGGGTTCGTTCTACTTCCACTACCTGCCCTGGCCGCTCGACCAGGAGTGCTCGAAGACCTGGGGCACCTTCGGCATGTTCAAGTCGAGCCAGGACTTCACCATCCAGCAGCCGACCTCGCAGTACCACGCCACGCGCCTCTTGACCCAGGAGTGGGTGCAGCCGGGCGACGAGCCGCACCGCGTGTTCCCCGTGGCCAGCGACGCCATCGACGCCAGCGGACGCACGGTCGTGACCGCGTACGCGCTCGAGCGTCCCGACGGACAGTGGTCGGTCCTGCTGGTCAACAAGGACCGCGACAGCGCGCACACGGTGCGCGTGGTGTTCGAGAACGCCGACACGCGCGCCGCCGCGTCGTTCGTCGGACCGGTGACCATGACCGTCTTCGGGCCCGAGCAGTACGTCTGGCACCCCCACGGGCCCGACGGCCACGCGGATCCCGACCTGCCGCCCGCCACGCGCCCGCAGCCGGGCGGCCCGGCGGCCGCGTACACATTGCCACCCGCGTCGGTGAGTGTGCTGCGCGGGCGCATCCTGTAGCAGCGTCGGATTTCGCCGCCTGGTCTGCCGTTTCCGGATTGGGGTCCCTTCAGGGAGCTTTCGTACGGCCGTATACGGGAAGTGATGTACCCCGCATTCGCTCTCGTCACCGTCCTCGCCACCGCGCAAGTCCAGGGAACCGTCGTCCAGCGCCACAGCCACTGGCAAGGTGGTCTCATCGTCACCGACACCACGCTGCACGTGGATCACGTGCTGTCAGGCGACGTTGCGAGCGCGCGCGAGATCCAGGTGCGCGAGCTGGGTGGGCAGGTGGACGGTATCGCGCAGGTCGCCTTCGGCGAGGACGAGCTGCCCGCAGGCGACGTCGTCACCGTGCAGCTGGTGCGTGAAGGTACGACCTGGCGCGTGGCGCGCTCGAACGACGAGCATGTGCGCGCCAGCAAGAGCGGCGACGGCGCCGCTCCCGCCGGCGGCTACGTGCGCGCGATGACCGACATCAACAAGGGCTGCAGCGGCCAGACGCCGGTCGAGCTGCACTGGCCCGACGGCGAGACGCACTACGTGATGGACGAGCACGGGCCCCACGGTGTGGACGCGAGCGACGCCGAGATGGCGGTGCACGCGGCCTTCGATGCCTGGGCCAGCGTCGGCTGCTCGTACTTCGGGCTCACCTACGACGGCACGATCGAGCATGCCCAGGTCGGCTACGACGCCAACCGCACCAACCAGAACGTGGTCACCTGGGTGGAAGACGACTGGGAAGGCAAGTCGACCACGCAGGCCATCACGCTCTTGACCTTCAGCTGCAGCGACGGCGTCGTGCTCGACGCCGACATCCTGGTCAACGCCGACAACTTCGACTTCACCACCGATCCCGATCACGACGACGCCAAGAAGCGCGACCTGCAGAACGTGCTGACCCACGAGGCCGGCCACTTCGTCGGCTTCGCCCACAGCCCGGATCCCGAGTCGACCATGTACGCGACCGTGAAGGCCGACGAGACGCAGAAGCGCGACCTGACCGCCAGCGACGTCGCCGGCATGTGCGAGGCCTACCCGCTCGAGATCGGCCCGCAGAGCGCCGCGTCACCCGCTCTGAGCGGCTGCAGCGTCGCCGCCGGGCGCGCGAATCACGAGCAAGATCGCGCTGTTCTGGCCGCGTTCGTGCTGCTGGCGGGGTTTTTCGCGCGCGCCCTCAAGTCTCGTGCACGGCGGTCGAACCACGCCTCATGATTCGAGGCCTGGATGCCGCCGCGAGCGGCATGCAACGTCAGCTCGCGCGCTTCGAGCGCGCTTCCGAGCGCATCGCCCAGCCACCCGGCAGTGGGGGCGACCTGGTCAAGGACACGGTCGAGCAGATCGACGCCAAGGCGGCGTTCTCGGCCAACCTGTCGGTGATCCGCACCGCCGACGAGATGCTCGGCACGCTCATCAACATCAAGATCTGAGCTGAACGTGCCGCGGGTCACACCGGATCGGCGGCCGGTCCGGTACAACTCTACCCATGAGCTGGAAGGGTCGCCTGGTTGTCCTCGGTCTGTGCGCGGTCGCGTCGCTCGCTGCGTGCACGCCCGAGCTGGAGCTGAACGACGACGTGGATTCGCTCGAGCGCGACGTCCAGGAGCTGGACTGCACGCGCGACACCGAGGCCAACCTCACGGTGGACGGCAACCCCAACCGAGGCCCGTGCCAGAGCTGCCACACCGGTGGCGGCGGCGACAGCTTCCAGGTCCAGCCGATCCTCAAGCCGTAGTCTCGCCCGCCGTCCCGCCTCATTTCACCATCTGACACGCCGGTGCACGAAGGCTTCCCCGACGGCCCATCCTGAGGCAGCCTTGGCTCGTGCTCACGCGCCGTCATCCTGTCCTTGCGGCCTGCCTGGCCGCATCCCTGCTCGGCTGTAGCCCGCGCCCGCCCGCGGCCCACGCGCCTGGGCCGCCTGCACCTCCGCCGGGCGGCACACCGTCAGCGGGGGCGCCGGCTGACCTCAGCCTGACCGCGCTCAGCGATGGTCAGCACGTGCTCGGCTTCACCGCCAGGACGGTCTACCTCGACGCCACCGACCAGCCCATCGGCGCGCGCTTCGTTCACGACGGCACCGGCTTCGTGTTCGACTACCTGCGCATCGAGTCGGCGCCGCAGGGCTTCATGTGGGTCAACAGCCTGCCCACCTCTGACATGGGCGAGCCGCACACGCAGGAGCACCTCTTGCTCGGCAAGGGCGACCACGGGCGCCGCCTGGGCAGCATCGAGACCATGGCGCTGGGCGAGTCGAGCGCGTTCACCGAGCAGTGGCGCACCTGCTACCACTTCAACACCGTGGCGGGTCCCGAGGCGTTCTGGACCATCTTCGACGCGCAGCTCGATGCCCTGCTCAACCCCGACTACTCCGACGAGGAGGTCCGGCGCGAGGTCGCCCACTACGGCGTGACCACCGACCCCGACGGCACCCTGCACATGGAGGAGAAGGGCACCGTCTACAACGAGATGGTGCGCACCTACGAACAGGCCAACCAGCTCGAGTGGCGCGCCGGCCTGCACCTGGTCTACGGCGCCAAGCACCCGCTGGCGTACGAGTCGGGCGGGCGGCCCGCCGACATCCGGCGCATGACCGCCAAGGACATCCGCAGCTTCCACGACCGCAACTACCACCTGGCCAACATGGGCATGATCGGCGCGTTCCCGCAGACCATGCCGCTGGCCCAGGTGCTCACGCGCACCGACGCGCTGCTGAACAAGCGCGCCGGCCGCAAGGGTCCGGTGGCCTCGATGGCCAGCGCGCCCGCGCCTGCGCCCGCCGCCGCGGGCAGCATCGCGGTCACCGAGTACCCCTACCAGGACGGCAAGGCGCCCGGCGCGCTCATGCTGGTGTGGCCGGCGACGCGCAAGCTCGACGCCGGCGAGCTGACCCTGCTCGAGCTGTTCATGGAGTCGGTGGCCGGCGACGAGAGCACCAACCTGTACAAGCTCTTCATCGACAGCAAGACGCGTCACCTCGACCTGGGCGCGTCGGCGGTGGGAGCGACGGTGAGCCACGACCAGGGCGCGCCCGTGTTCGTCGAGCTCGAGCAGGTGGGCACCGGCTACCTCGACGAGGCGGGCGCCCGCAGGGGGCGCGCCGAGGTGCTGGCCGAGCGGGCACGCATCGCCGCGCTGCCCGCGGGTGATGCCGAGCTGCTCGCGCTCGACGAGCGCGTGCGCAGCCGCCTGGTCGAGAAGCGGCGCGACCTGATCAAGCGCCTCAACACGCCGCCCGGCTTCGGCTTCCGCGCCTCGCAAGGCGAGTGGATGCAGCTCCTGCTCGACATGGAGGACGTGTCGGGCTTCCGCAAGTCGCTCACGCTCAAGCCGCAGCTGCTCGAGATCGAGCAGCTGCTCGCCGGCAAGGACAACCCGTGGACCGCGCGGCTGGCCGCGTGGGGCCTCAACAGCGAGCCGTTCGTGGTGGTCTCGCGCCCCAGCCCCGACGAGCGCGCGCGCCTGGATCGCGAGCGCGGCGAGCGCATCGCTGCCGAGACCGCGCGCGTGGTCAAGGCGTACGGCGCCGCCGACGCCGGCGCGGGTCTGCGTCGCTTCGCCAAGGACTACGACGCCACCACCAAGCAGCTCGAGGAGAGCGCGCGCTCCACCTCCATGCCGCCGCTGGTCGACGCGCTGCCCATGACGCTCGACGACGGCCTCGACTTCCACCAGCACGACGTGGGCGGCGTGCCCGCGGTCAGCTCGACCTTCCCGGGCACGACCGCGGGCATGGTGGGCGTGGCCCTGCGGCTCGACGGTGTGCCGGCCGAGCTGCAGCCGTACCTTTACATGCTGCCCATCCTGCTCACGCAGTCGGGCGTGATCATCGACGGCAAGCCCGTGCCCGCCGACGAGGTGCTCGAGCGCCAGCGGCGCGAGGTGCTGGGCGTGAAGGCCGAGATCCAGAGCGACGTGCGCACCGGCCGCATCGAGCTGGTGCTGACCGGGCAGGGCATCGACGTCGACGAGACCCGGCGCGCCATCGGCTGGATGGTGCGTCTGCTGTCGTCGCCCGACTGGCGCGCGGCCAACCTGCCGCGCCTGCGCGATCTCGCCGATCGCAACGCGCAGCAGCTGCGCACGGTCATGCAAGGCCCGGAGGAACGCTGGGTGCAGGGGCCGCGCGACGCCTACGAGCGCCAGCGCTCGCCCGTCTACCTGCACGCGCGCTCGCTCTTGACCGCGGCGCACGACGCGCACCGGCTGCGCTGGATGCTGCTCGATCCCGGCGACGCGCGCGTGCGCGACGAAGCCGCGCGCTTCCTCGACAAGCTGGCCGAGGCGCCCGCGAGCAACCCCGAGCGCAGCAAGCTGCTCGCCATCGCCACCGGGCTGACCCAGCCGCAGGCCAAGGGCAAGAGCAAGCCGGACGCGGCCGCGGCTCGCTTCGCGCCGCCCGCCCGGGCCAGCAAGGCGGCGCTCGCGCTGCTCAAGGAGGCAGGCAAGGACCTGACCGTGCTGGTGCCCGATCTGCCCGACGCCGCCCTGGCCTCCGACTGGGCCTACCTGTGCCGGCAGATGGCCGCGGATCTGCGCCGCGGCGTGCCCGCCACCCTGGCCGCGCTGGCGCAGCTGCGCACTCAGGTGGTGCGCGCCAAGGGCGCACGCTTCTTTGTCATCGGCTCGGCCCAGACGCAGAAGGCCATCGCGCCCGACCTCGACACGCTGGTGGCGGCGCTCGGCGACGGTCCGGCCCCGGTGCCGGTGGGCGACGGTCCGCGCAGCATCGACAACCGCCTGCTGGCGCGCCAGCCGGGCGCGAGCAAGCCGGTGTTCGTGGGCCTGGTCGACCCGGCCACGCAGAGCGGCGTGTTCGTGCATGTGGCGCCCGCGCCCGGCTACCTCGACACCGGCGAGGACGCGCTGCTCGACTACCTGGCCTCCAACCTCTACACCGGCCACGGCGCGCACAGCCTGTTCATGAAGACGTGGGCGGCCGGCCTGGCCTACTCCAACGGCGTGCGCGTGGCCCTGCGCCAGGCGCGACTCACCTACTACGCCGAGCGCTGCCCCGAGCTGCCCCAGACCATGCGCTTCGTCATCGGCGAGCTGCACAAGGGCAAGCCCGACGCGTCGATCGTGAGCTACGCGCTCGCGGGCGCGTTCAACTCGCGCGTCGCCTCCACCTACGAGGATCGCGGCCAGTCCATGGCCAGCGATCTCGCCGACGGGCTCACGCCCGAGAAGGTGCGTCGCTTCCGCGAGGCGCTCATCGCCATCAGCAAGCGGCCGGGCCTGGTCGGCGATCTGGCGGCGCGCTTCGGCAAGGTGTACGCGCGCGTGCTGCCCGGTTACGAGCCGGGCTGGAGCGCTGCCGCCGACGCGGTCTACATGGTCATCGGTCCCGACGCGCAGCTGGACGCCTGGCAGAAGTACCTGAGCTCGTCGGTGGGCAGCGATGCGAAGCTGTGGAAGCTGTACCCGCGCGATTTCTGGATTCCGGCCACCTCGAAGTAGAAGCTCGCAAACCCGTGTGCGCGGGCCGCGCGCTGTAGCCATTCCGCCCCATGAGGGCGGACTCCTACACCGGCGCCGTGCGCTGTCTGCCGCGCTGGCTTCGAAAATCGATGCCCGTAAGCGCGCGTAAGCACGCTGGCGTCGTCGATACTCGTAGGACGCTCACCGACCTGCACGAACGGCCCGGATGGCACCGTTCTAGCAAAACCTGGCAAGGTGAGGACGCTGCGTTCTGATGTGACCCGACGACTGCTCCCCTTGCTACCGGCGCTCGTGCTGAGCTTCGCCGCGATGCGCGGGGCCTCCGCCCAGGAGTGGGTCGGCACCGAGGTCTCGGCGGCCGTGCCCACGGTCGTCATGGGCTCGAGCGCGGCGCGCATGAGCTCGCTGGGCGAGGTCGAGACGATGGTGCGCGCGCCTCGCTTCGCCGTCTGCGATGCCGACGGCTCGGAGTTCTGCAGCGGCCTGCACGCCACCGGCGTGGCCATGAACCTGTACCCGCACTGGAAGCTGCACCTCAACCTGCCGGCGCACTTCTCGCTGCAGGGTCATATGTGGAGCATGTCGCACGAGGCCGTCGATCTGACCCTGCGTCAGGCCATCGTCGGGACCACGCTGCGTCACGTCAGTGGTCGCGACTGGTACGAGCTGGGCGTGGGCATGGCCGAGCGCGCCGAGGCGGAGCACACGCACGGCGAGGGCGCGGGCGGTTGCGACCCCGGGCCGGTCAGGCCGGCGCTGCTCGCGGGCGTGGGCACCTGGTTCAACGCCGGCAACCACATGTTCTTCGACCTGCGCGTGAGCGGCGGCGTCGACGTGGGCGACGCGAGCCCGGACGTCTTCCACGCCAACCTGGTGCTCGCCTTCCTCTGGCAGTAGCCGGGGCCGCACCCAGGTTGTAGCTCGCGCACTTCAGGCAGGAGACTCCATCCCCCGCGCCGCCGCGTGCAAGCCAGCGGAATCATTCGCGCGCGGCCTGGCACCCTTCTGGCACAACCCGGCAGGACCGGATGCTGCGCCTGCTCACCATTCGCCTCGCGGTGCTTGCGATCGTCCTCCTGGGCGGCGCGAACATCGCCTCGGCGCAGGCGGTCATCCTGGGCTCGACCGGCGTGGCTCAGCTGCACCTCGAGCAGCCCACGCCCGGGCGGACGCTGCGCGCGCCGCGCTTCGCGGTCTGCGATCCGAAGGGCGACGACTGCCGCGGTCTGCACCCGTACCAGATCAAGATGGAGATCTTCCCCCACTGGGAGCTGCGCGTGCCGCTGCCCGCGGGCTTCATGCTGACCAACCACAACTGGACCATGGAGCACGACGCGGTCGACCTGTCGCTGCGCCAGGCCATGATCGGCGGCACGGTGAGGTATCAGCACAGCGACCTCTTCTGGACCGAGCTGGGCACCGCCATGGCCGAGCGCTCGCTGTCGCGGCCCGAGGAATCCGACTTGCTCGCCAGCGGCGACGTCGGACACATGGGCATCGCGCTGCTCGCCGGCGCGGGCGGCTGGATCCACCTGAGCGAGCACATGGAGCTGGATCTACGCCTGCGTGGCGGTGTCAGCCTCGGTGACGATCGCGCCACGCGCGTGTACCACGCGAACCTGGTGGTCTCCTTCGGCTGGCGTTAGCTCGGCGACCTGCCTACGCTGTCGCGCATGGGCAACGACGACGAGCTGGGCAGGCTCGACGCGTACTGGCGCGCCGCGAACTATCTCTCCGTCGGGCAGATCTACCTGCTCGCCAACCCGCTGCTGCACCGACCGCTCGAGCGCCGCGACGTCAAGCCGCGCTTGCTCGGCCACTGGGGCACGACGCCGGGGCTGAACTTCCTCTACGCGCACCTCAACCGCATCATCAAGAAGCACGGGCTCGACATGATCTACGTGTGCGGCCCGGGCCACGGCGGGCCAGCCATGGTCGCCAACGCCTGGCTGGAGGGCACGTACAGCGAGCTCTACCCCGAGGTCTCGCTCGACGAGGCAGGCATGCAGCGCCTGTTCAAGCAGTTCTCCTTCCCGGGCGGCATCCCCAGCCACGTCGCGCCCGAGGTGCCCGGCTCGATCCACGAGGGTGGCGAGCTGGGCTACGCGCTCTCGCACGCGGCCGGCGCGGCCTTCGACAACCCCGACCTGATCGTCGCCTGCATCATCGGTGATGGCGAGGCCGAGACCGGGCCGCTCGCGACCTCGTGGCACTGGAACAAGTTCCTGCACCCGGCCCGCGACGGCGCGGTGCTGCCCATCCTGCATCTCAACGGCTACAAGATCGCCGGGCCCACCGTGCTGGCGCGCATCCCGCGCGAGGAGCTGGCCAGCTACTTCGTCGGCCTGGGCTACCGGCCGCACTTCGTCGAGGGCTCGCAGCCGCGCGCGGTGCACGAGCAGCTGGCCGCCACGCTCGAGACCGTGCTCGACCAGATCCGCGAGATCCAGGCCGACGCGCGCGCCGATCGGGGCGAGCGGGCGCGCTGGCCGATGATCGTGTTCCGCACGCCCAAGGGCTGGACCGGGCCCAAGGTCGTCGACGGCAAGCCGGTCGAGGACACCTGGCGCGCGCACCAGGTGCCCATCGACAAGGTGCGTGACAACCCCGAGCACCTGGCCCTGCTCGAGCGCTGGCTGCGCAGCTACAAGCCCGAGCAGCTCTTCGACGAGCGCGGCACGCCGCGTGCCGAGCTGCGCATGCTGGCGCCCGCGGGCGCGCGGCGCATGTCGGCCAATCCGCACGCCAATGGCGGCCTGTTGCTGCAGCCGCTGCACATCCCCGAGATCGAGCGTTACGCGGTCAAGGTGGAGTCGCCGGGCACGAGCACGGCAGAGGCCACGCGCGAGCTGGGCAAGCTCCTGCGCGACGTCATGCGCATGAACCAGGCGGCCAAGAACTTCCGTCTCTTCGGCCCCGACGAGACGTCGTCCAACCGCCTCGACGCGGTCTTCGACGTGACCGCCAAGGCGTGGGTGGCCGAGACCCTGCCCACCGACGAGCATCTCTCGCGCGAGGGACGGGTCATGGAGATGCTGTCCGAGCACACCTGCCAGGGCTGGCTCGAGGGCTACTTGCTGACCGGGCGCCACGGTCTGTTCTCCTGCTACGAGGCCTTCACCCACATCGTTGACTCGATGTTCAACCAGCACGCCAAGTGGCTGAAGGTGACGCGGCACATCCCGTGGCGGCGGCCCATCGCGTCGCTCAACTACTTGCTCACGTCGCACGTCTGGCGCCAGGACCACAACGGCTTCTCGCACCAGGATCCCGGCTTCATCGATCATGTGGTCAACAAGAAGGCGGAGATCATCCGCGTCTACCTGCCGCCCGACGCCAACACGCTGCTGTCGGTGGCCGACCACTGCCTGCGCAGCAAGCACCACGTCAACGTCATCGTGGCTGGCAAGCAGCCGGCCTTGCAGTATCTGGATTTCGACGCGGCGGTGAAGCACTGCGCCGAGGGCCTGGGCATCTGGCCGTGGGCGTCCACGGATCGCGGCGGCGAGCCCGACGTGGTGCTGGGCTGCGCGGGCGACGTGCCCACGCTCGAGATCCTGGCCGCGGCGGCGATCCTGCGCCGCGCGCTGCCCGACCTGAAGGTGCGCGTGGTCAACGTGGTCAACCTGATGCGTCTGCAGCCCGAGCGCGAGCACCCCAACGGGCTCTCCGACGTCGACTTCGACGACCTGTTCACCGTCGACAAGCCGATCATCTTTGCCTACCACGGCTACCCGTGGCTGATTCACCGGCTCACCTACCGGCGCAAGAACCACGAGAACCTGCACGTGCGCGGCTACAAGGAGGAGGGCACGACCACCACGCCCTTCGACATGGTGGTGCGCAACGACATGGACAGGTTCCACCTGGTCATCGACGTCATCGATCGTCTGCCCCAGCTGGGCGCCAAGGCCGCGTACCTCAAGCAGGAGCTGCGCGAGAAGCTGGTCGAGCACAAGCGCTACATCGAGACCCACGGCGAGGACATGCCCGAGGTGCGCGAGTGGAAGTGGCCGGGATGAAGCACGCGTAGAATGAGGCGGCGATGAAGCCCGTCGATCCGATGCAGACGACCGTGCCCAACACGCTCGGGGGCGCGCCCAGCGAGGCCAGCACGCGCGCCGACGACGGCGGCATCGGCGTGGGCGACACGCTGGGTCGCTACCGGCTGACCGCGCGCATCGGTCACGGCGGCATGGGCGTGGTGTTCGCGGCGCACGATCCCGAGCTCGACCGGACGGTGGCGGTCAAGCTGCTGCGCGCGGGCACCGCGCAAGCGCCCGCGCAGGAGCTGCGCCTGCGCCGCGAGGGCCAGGTGATGGCCAGGCTGTCGCACCCCAACGTGATCCGGGTCTACGACGTGGGCGTGACCGCAGGCCGGGTGTTCGTGGCCATGGAGTTCGTCGATGGCGGCACGCTGGGCGAATGGCTGGTCGCCACGCCTCGCTCGCTCGAGGACATCCTCGACCACTTCATCAAGGCTGGACGCGGCCTGGCGGCGTCGCACGAGACGGGCCTGGTGCACCGCGATTTCAAGCCTTCCAACGTGCTGGTCGGCCGCGACGGACGCGTGCTGGTGACCGATTTCGGCCTGGCCCGACCGAGCGCGGACGGCGACGAGCTGCGTCCCGAGCCGATCAGCGGCGCGGCGGTCCTGCGCACGGTCACGCGTGCGGGCGGGCTGGTCGGCACGCCGGCGTTCATGTCGCCCGAGCAGCACCATGGCAGGACCGTCGACGCCCGCGCCGATCAGTTCAGCTTCTGCGTGGCGCTATGGCAGGCGCTCTACCGCGCCGCGCCCTTCGCGGGCGACAGCTGGGAGGAGCTCTCGGCGTCGACGACGCGCGGGCAGGTGCAGGCGCCACCCGCGGGCGCGAACGTGCCCGCGCACGTGCACGCGGCGCTGCTGCGCGGGCTGCAGCCCGAGGCGAGCGCGCGCTTCGCCTCGATGCACCAGCTGCTCGCCGCGCTCGAGCACGATCCACGCCGCGTGCGGCGGCGCCGCCTGCGCACCGCCGCGCTGCTGGTGGGCGTGCTGGGTGCGGGTTTCGCCGCCGCGTGGATGCTGGCGCGCGGTGAGGCTGCGCAGGCGGCCTGTCCATCGGCTGCGCCGCGTCTTCAGCCGGTGTGGAACGACGCGCGCAGGAGCGCCATGAACGCGGCGTTCGTGGCCACCGACAAGCCATTCGCCCAGAGCAGCTACACCGCGGTGACGAAGGCGCTCGATGCCTACGCCGGCAGCTGGGCGACGCTGCACACCGAGGTCTGCCGGGCCACGCGCGTGCGCCACGAGCAGTCGGAGGACGCGCTCGATCTGCGCATGGACTGCCTGGGCCGGCAGCTGCAGGAGCTCGACGCGCGCGTCGAGCTGTTCGTACACGCCGACGCCAAGGTCGTCGAGCGCGCCCTGCAGGTGGTCGCGGGACTGCCGGGTCTGGACGGGTGCAGCGATTTGGCCGCGCTGCGCGCGCCGGTGCGGCCACCGGCCGATCCGGCCGTGCGCGCCCAGGTCGAAGAGATCCGTGGGCTGGTGGCGCGTGCCCACGTGCTCAAGACCGCGGGCAAGTACGAGGACGGGCTGGCGCTGGCCCTGCCGCTGCTGGCTCGCACGCACAGCCTCGGCTACCGTCCGCTCGAGGCTGCCGCGCTCGGCGTCGTGGGCGAGCTGCAGTACCGTCACGGTGAGCACAAGGCGGCCGCGGTCAACCTCGTGGATGCCACCATCGCGGCGCGAGCCGGCCGCGACGCGGTCGTGG